>ERZ746981.78-NODE-78-length-87135-cov-733.881654_pt1 | contig 87135 bp, 82 predicted proteins | sample MGYA00374948_ERZ746981 | MGnify/ENA primary metagenome ERZ746981 (study PRJEB28757, sample SAMN06711160) | food metagenome | host: microorganism | place: China:Harbin | collected 2017-01-30 | study: EMG produced TPA metagenomics assembly of the Analysis of...
GTGATCATGGAGATTTCCAGCACGCGGTTTTCCGCCCTGCTCCCCACCGATGGCCGCATGAGCTGCAGGTAATCGACCACCACCAGGCTGAGTCCCTTGGTGCGCGCCAGCCGGCGGCAGCGCGTGCGCATGGCGGACAGCGTGATGGCGGGCGTGTCGTCAATATGCAGCGGCAGCTGGGCCAGTTCGCGGCTGACCTGCACGAAGCGGTCGAATTCCTTCTGCCCCAGGTCGCCACGGCGGATCTTCTCGCCTGACACGCTGGCCTGTTCGGACAGGATACGGGTTGCCAGCTGTTCGGCCGACATTTCAAGCGAGAAGATGGCGACCGACCCCTTGGGCCTGGCATCGGGCGGGGCATCGCGCGCTTCTTCCATGATGGCACGCGCGGCGGAAAAGGCGATCTTGGTGGCCAGCGCCGTCTTGCCCATGGCCGGACGCCCCGCCAGGATCAGCAGGTCGGAGGGATGGAGGCCGCCGGTTTTCTTGTCCAGGTCACGCAGGCCGGTGGTCAGGCCCACCACGTCACCGCTGCGGCTGAAGGCCTGCTGGGCAATGTCCAGCGCCTCGGTCAGTGCGCGGTCGAATGACATGAAGCCGCCATCCTGCCCCTTTTCGGTGGCAAGGCGGAACAGGGCTTCCTCGCTGGCGGCGATCTGGTCGGGGCCATCCAGGTCCGGGCGGGCGCCAAAGGCGTTGTTGACCACGTCCTGACCGATATCGATCAGCTGGCGGCGGATCCACGCATCATGGATCACCCGGCCATAATCGGCCGCATTGATGATGCCGACCATGGAGGTCAGCAGCTTGGCCAGATAGGCCGGGCCGCCCACGGAATCCAGCACGCCCGTATTTTCGAATTCGGCGCGCAGGGTGACGGGGTCGGCCAGTTGCCCCGCCTCGATCCGGCGCGAGATGGCGTCATAGATGCGGCCATTGACCTCCTCGGCAAAATGCGCGCCGGTCAGGAAGTCCGAAACCCGGTCATAGGCCCGGTTATTGGTCAGCAACGCGCCCAGTAGTGCCTGTTCGGCCTGCACGTTGGCCGGGGGCAGGCGTTGCGAGACGCCAAGAAGCGAGTCCTTTTGCCGGGACTCTGCGGAGGAGGGATTCTGGATCGTATTCACGCAGCCCTTCTACCCGATCTTCCATTGCCACCGGAAGGGCGATGATGGGTCATGCCCCCCCCGCCGGGCGGGGCCAGTCCCGCACCAGCCGTTCCGCACGGTGGATGACGGCACGCGCCATTGTCTCCACCCTTTCGCGGGCGTAGCGGTGAAGGATGTCGGCGCGGGCCTGCCGGCCGATGCGCGCGCACAGTTCGGGGCGGGTGTAGAGACGGAGGATCCGCTCGGCCAGGGCTTCCGGCGTGGGGGGAGCCAGCAGGAAACCGTTCTGCCCGTCGCGGATGACATCGGGAATGGCGCCTACCGGCGTTGCGATGACCGGCAGCCCGGCCAGCATGGCTTCATGCACGGCAATGCACAGCCCCTCGAAGCGGGAGGGCTGGACATAGACATGCAGCCTGCGGCAGAAGGCCAGCGGGTCGGGCTGGAAGCCCTCGAAACTTACGTTTTCCCCGCCCTGCCCGGCCGCCAGCGCCCTGAGGGCGTCCATCTGCGAACCGCTGCCGCATAGTGAAAAATGGATGCGTGCCCCCGGCATCCGCGCGCGGATGACCGCCATGGCGCGAATGGGCAGTTCCATGTTCTTTTCCGGTTCCAGCCGCCCCAGCGCACCGACATGGAAGACCGTGTTCCCGTCCTCTCCCCGCCATGGCGTGGCGGGAATGGCCGTGGCATCCGCCTCGAACAGGGGCCATGTGCAGATACGCCGTGGCGGGATGCCAAGCTGCCTGTGGGTGACGCGGGCCACGAAATCGGAATCGGCAATCCAGAACGCGCTCATGTTGCGCGTGCGGCGCAGCAGGAAGCGGTTGGCGGGCTTGAGATAGGCACTGTGCTGCCAGCTGGCCACCGGGATGCCCAGTGTCCTGCCGATCAGCTGGCCGAACAGCGTGGCGCGGGTAAGCGATGTCCACAGCATGTCGGGCCGGTTGGCGCGGACATAGGCCATGACCTGCCGCAGCGAGGCAAAGTGCCGCGGGTCACGGTCATCCACGATGTGGTAATCGATGCCCGCTTCCTCCAGCCATGCAATCGCGTTGCCCGCCTTGCGCGCCAGCGCCACCACCCGCACGCTGTGGCCGCAGGCCCGCATGAGCCCGATCACGGCGGGCAGCGGCCGTTCCGCCCCGCCGCCATTGAGGCTGTTAATGAGATAGAGGATACGCATTCACTACCAACAGCAGGTCCGGCCCGGAACCGGCCCTGCGCCCTGATTTTTCGAACCGGCGCACCGGATATGCAACGGTGGGATGGGTTAATAGGCCAGTTTTGTCCATTGGAAAACACACGGGCCATGCCGCGCGCGCCGCAACCGTGACGGGGGGCTGCCGTTTGGCGCACGCAGGGGGGTGCTGCATCCGTGCGGGTTGTCTCATCGTGCGTTTCTTATTAGGCGTCGACAATACTTTCCATGGAAAATGGTAATGACCATACTCAATACAGCGTCCCTGCCCCATCTGCCGCCCGCGATCGTGGTGCCCGCCTATGATCGTGGCAGGGTCACGCCCGGTATCGCGCATATCAGCGTGGGCAACTTCCACCGTGCCCACCAGGCGGTCTACATGGACCGTGTGCTGGCCCGCCCCGGGCAGTCCGGCTGGGGGATACTGGGCATCGGTCTCATGGAAAACCCGCATGAGGCGGCCAAGGCCCAGGACATGGCGGCGCAGGACTGCCTGTATTCCCTGACCGAATGCGCGCCTGACGCGCCCAACGTGGTCCGGGTGATCGGCTCCATCACGCAGTACATGTACGCCCCGGCCGACCGTGCCGCCACCATCGCGCGCCTGGCCGACCCGGCGATCCGCATCGTCAGCATGACCGTGACGGAAGGCGGATATTACGTGGATGAGAACGGGGTCTTCCCCATCGATCATCCCGTGATTGCCGAGGACCTGAAGCGCGATGTGCCCCATACCGTGTTCGGCCTGCTGACCGAGGCCCTGCGCCAGCGGCGCGAGAGCGGTGCCGGTCCCTTCACCATCCTTTCATGCGACAACCTGCCGCAGAACGGCCATGTGGCCCGCACTGCCTTCCTGGGCTGGGCGCGTGCGAAGGATGCGGGGCTTGCGCAGTGGATCGAGGCGAACGTCACCTTCCCCTGCACCATGGTCGACCGCATCACCCCTGCCGTCCATGCCGAGGACGTCCGCCGCCTGGATGCCGAAAGCGGGCTGGATGACCGCATTCCCGTGTTCTGCGAGGATTTCATCCAGTGGGTGGTGGAAGACCGTTTCTGTGCCGGACGCCCGGAACTGGAGGCGGTGGGCGTGCAGTTTACCGACAATGTCCAGCCTTATGAGGAGGTGAAGCTGCACATGCTCAATGCCTCCCATTCCCTGCTGGGGCTGTCGGGCGTGCTGTCGGGCTACCGGGTGGTCAGCGAGATCATGGCGGACCTGAACGAGGTCACGCTGGTCGAGCAGTATCTGGGTTATGATGCGGAACCCCTGCTCAGCGCGCCGCCGGGCATGGCGCTGAGCGAATATGGCCGCCGCCTGCTGCACCGCTTCCGCAACCGTGCCATAAGCGACCAGCTGCTGCGCATCGCGTCCGACAGTACGTCCAAGCTGCCCATGTTCATCAGGAGCACCGCAATGGGCGTGATCGCGCATCACCGGCCCGTGGCGCGCATCGCGTTTGTCGTGGCCTGTTATGCCGAATACCTGCGCGGGCATGATGACAGGGGTGAAACCTATGTCATCGTGGAGCCGCACCTGACGGAGGAGGACCGCATCCTGGCCGCGTCTTCCCGGCTGGAGGACGCGCTGGGCATGAGCGCCCTGGCCGGATGGGGCCTGGCGGAGCATCCCGCTTTCGTGCAGGCCTATGTTGCCCTGCGCCAGTCCATCCGCGCGCACGGCACGCGGGCCACGCTGGCAACGGTTATATCCGCCGGGAAATAGATCATTCCGCTCCTGGCGCACGAACCCGAAGGGCTTTCCACACGTTTTATTCATAAGTTTGGCCTTGACCTGGCTCCTGCACCTCATGCTTTTCATGGGAGAATGTTCGTGCTGCTGCATCACGGTAATCAGGAAAACTTATGAATACCCCCTTACGTTCGGCTCCCCTTCTCGCTGCGGCCATAGGTGTCTGCGCCCTGGCGGGTCTCTACCTGCTGGGTGGCGGCTTATGGCTCTGCGCCATTGGCGGCTCCTTCTATTATGTGGTGGCAGGTGCCCTGCTGCTGGTGACGGCGTTCCTGCTGTTCCGGCGGCAGGCCGTGGCGCTCACGGTCTATGCGGCCCTGCTGCTGGGCACCATGGCGTGGGCCGTCAATGAAGCGGGGCTGGATTTCTGGGCGCTGGCGCCACGTGGGGACATTCTGGTGCCCATCGGCATCGTGCTGCTGCTGCCGTGGGTGACACGGCACCTGCAGCCCGCAACCCCTGGTGCCCGACTTCCCCTGCTGGGCGCGATCGGGGCGGCGGTGGTGGTGATTGGCGCGGCCCTGATGGGCGACCCGCAGGATATTGCGGGCAGCCTGCCCCCCGTGGCGCAGAACGCGCCGGAACCCGGTGATGCCCACCAGATGCCCGACGAGGACTGGCAGGCCTATGGCCGCACCCAGTTCGGGGACCGTTTCTCCCCCCTCAGGCAGATCAATACCGGCAATGTCAGCAGGCTGAAGGTGGCCTGGACCTTCCGCACCGGTGACATGCGCGGCCCGAATGACCCGGGCGAGATTACCGATGAGGTCACGCCCATCAAGGTGCGCGACACGCTCTATCTCTGCACCCCGCACCAGATCCTGTTCGCGCTGGATGCAAGGACGGGCAAGCAGCGGTGGAAGTTCGACCCCCAGTTGCAGTACAATCCCACCTTCCAGCACCTGACCTGCCGTGGCGTGTCCTATCATGAGGACAGGGTGGAAGCGCAGGCTGATGGCGCCCCTGCCCCGGCCCCTGCCGAATGCGCGCGCCGTATTTTCCTGCCGACCAATGATGGCCAGCTTTTCGCGCTGGATGCCGAAAGCGGGGCGCGCTGCGCCTCCTTTGGCAATAATGGCGTGGTGGACCTGCGTGATGGCATGCCGGTCAGGACGCTGGGTTTCTACGAACCCACATCCCCGCCAGTGGTGACCGATACGACCGTGATCGTGTCCGGCGCGGTGACGGACAATTATTCCACGCATGAACCCTCGGGCGTGACGCGCGGGTTCGACGTGCATACCGGCGCGCTGCGGTGGGCGTTCGACCCCGGCAACCCCGATCCGAACGAGATGCCGTCCGAACACCATACCTTCGTGCCCAACTCCCCCAATTCATGGATCACGTCGTCCTATGATGCGAAGCTGGACCTGATCTACATTCCCATGGGCGTGCAGACGCCCGATATCTGGGGTGGCAACCGCGGGGCCGATGCCGAGCGCTATGCCAGTGCCATCGTGGCGCTGAACGCCACCACCGGCAGGCTGGTCTGGAGCTACCAGACCGTGCACCATGACCTGTGGGACATGGACATTCCCGCCCAGCCCAGCCTGGTCGATATCCGCAACGAACACGGTGAGGTCATTCCCACCCTGTATGCCCCGGCCAAGACCGGCAATATCTTCGTGCTGGACCGCCGTAACGGCCAGCTCGTGGTCCCCGCCCCTGAACAGCCGGTGCCGCAGGGCGCCGCCCCAGGCGATCACCTTTCGCCCACGCAGCCGTTCTCCAGGCTTACGTTCCGTCCCAGCCAGAAGCTGACGGATGCCGACATGTGGGGCGGCACGATGTTTGACCAGCTGGTCTGCCGCATCATGTTCCACCGCCTGCGCTACGAAGGCACGTTCACGCCGCCTTCACTGCAGGGTACGCTGGTCTTCCCCGGCAATCTGGGCATGTTTGAATGGGGTGGCCTGGCCGTTGATCCCGAACGCCAGATCGCCATAGCCAACCCCATTGCCATTCCGTTCGTATCGAAGCTGATCCCGCGCGGGCCGAACAACCCGGCAACGCCGGACAGGTCCCTGCCCTCGGGTAGTGAAAGTGGCGTGCAGCCGCAGTTTGGCGTGCCGTACGGCGTGGACCTGCATCCCTTCCTGTCGCCCCTTGGCCTGCCGTGCAAGCAGCCGGCATGGGGCTACATGTCGGGCATCGACCTGCGCACCAACAAGATCGTGTGGAAGCACCGCAACGGCACGATCCGTGACAGCGCCCCCCTGCCGCTGCCCATCTGGATGGGCGTGCCCAGCCTGGGTGGGCCGCTGACCACCGCGGGCGGGGTTGCGTTCCTGACCTCCACGCTGGACTACTACATCCGTGCCTATGACGTGACGACCGGCCGCGTGCTGTGGCAGGACCGCCTGCCTGCCGGTGGCCAGTCCACCCCCATGACCTATGCGGTGGATGGCAGGCAGTACATCGTGACCGCCGATGGCGGCCATGGCTCCTTTGGCACCAAGCTGGGCGATTACATCGTCGCCTACACCCTGGCTGACCAGAACTGAACCGGACGACCGGGGAAGGATTTTTCCTTCCCCGGATTGACATTCCCCATTTTGGTCTATATCCATTCAGATATAGATAGTGATCTGACAGGCCCCCACAGCCCGGTTATCCAGGGTTTTGTGGTGGTTATGCTTATTTAGTCCATAACTAAATAAGTCTTATCATCGCTTTGACCTTACGCGCGCCCGGACCGCTTGATTAGGAAACGGTAATACAAAAGTTTCCGCCGTGGCGCCGATGTTCCCGCACATCCGGCAGTTCCGGTGCTTCGGGGGTGGCGCAACGCTGCGCCATCTCATGTGTTTCGCGCCATACCGGCACTGGAACCGGGCGGATGATACGGGGTGATATGATGACTTTCACAACCGCGAGAACATCGTGATTAAACGTATTGCAGCAGCGATTGTGGGGATCGGTGTCGCCGGCGGCGTCGGGTTCCTGGCTTATGCGTGGTATCCGGCCATTGCGCCGGTTGCACCGCCTCCTCCTTCCTCCTTCACGGCCGCGCAGATCGAGCGTGGGCGCGTGCTGGCCGCCGGTGGCTACTGTGCGGAATGCCATACCCGCACCGACGGCGTGCGCGGCGTGGAACTGGCGGGCGATTACAAGATGGATACGCCCTTTGGCGCCATCTTCTCCTCCAACATCACGCCCGACCCGGAAACGGGCATCGGGCGCTGGTCGGAAGCCGCCTTCCACCGCGCCATGCGCAAGGGCATCTCGCGCGATGGCACGCAGCTTTTTCCCGCCTTCCCGTTCGACCATTTCACACACATGACGGATCAGGACATCGCCGATGTCTATGCCTTCCTCATGACGCGCCAGCCGGTGCATTCGGTCAAGCGTGACAATACGGTGGGCTTCCCCTTCAACATCCGTCTGGAACAGGCGGGCTGGAAGCTCCTGTTCCTGCACGAAGGCCCGCTCAGGAACGATCCCGCGCATGATGCCGAATGGAACCGTGGCGCCTATCTGGCCGAAGGGCTGAGCCACTGCTCGGCCTGCCATACGCCGCGTAACCTGATGGGTGCGGAAAAGAGCAGCGCGCCGTATGACGGTGCCCCGGTGGACAACTGGATCGCGCCGCCGCTCAACGAACATAACCCGACCCCGGTCGTCTGGACCGAGGACGAGTATTTCAAATACCTGCGCTTCGGTTCCGCCCCGCTGCACGGCAGTGCGGCCGGTCCCATGTCGCCCGTGGTCCATGGTGGCCTGAGCGAGATGCCGGAATCGGATGTGCATGCCATCGCGCATTACCTGGCCGATATCGACCATGCCGCCACCCGCGTCAGCCAGGACCCCAAGGCCATTGCGTGGGCCATGCAGGCTTCCATGAAGGATCTGGTCGGCCCGCAGGTGAACCCGAACGCCAAGCTCTATGCCGGTGCCTGTGCCGCGTGCCATGCCAATGCCGGCCCGCAGCCGGTTGAAGGCCGCCCCGACCTTGCGCTGAACAACGCGCTGTGGCTGGACGAGCCGACCAACCTGTTCCAGGTCATCCTGCGCGGGATTGGCACGACGGAAGGGATTTCCACCGTTTCCATGCCCAGTTTCTACCATTCCTTCTCCGATGCGGATCTGGCCCGTCTGGCGGCTTACCTGCGTGCAACCCGCACGACCCTGCCGCCATGGACCGATCTGGAAAAGAAGGCGGCCGAGGTACGCAAGACCCTGCCCGCCCCCCCTGTCGCGTCGTCCCATTGAGCTGAAAGACGGAGCTAGAACATGACGACCTTTCGCCTCAATGGACGGGATGTAACCGTTGACGTGCCGGGTGATACCCCCCTGCTGTGGGTCATCCGTGACGAAGTTGGCCTGACCGGAACGAAATTCGGTTGCGGCATCGGCATGTGCGGTGCGTGCACCGTCCATATCGGTGGCCGGGCCACCCGTTCCTGCGTGACCCCCGTCAGCGCCGCCGAAGGGGCTGACATCACCACGATCGAAGGCATCGACCCCGAGGGCAACCACCCGGTCCAGCAGGCCTGGCGTGAAATTCAGGTGCCGCAATGCGGCTACTGCCAGTCCGGGCAGATCATGCAGGCGATCAGCCTGCTCAGGGATTACCCCTCTCCCACGGATGAGGAAATCGATGCCGTCATGGCTGGCAGCCTGTGCCGGTGCATGACCTATGTTCGCATTCGTGAGGCCATCAAGAAGGCCGCGGCCAACGCACGCGGAGATGCATCAAATGGGTAGATTAGACCGCTTCCGCCTGGGCAGGGACGGCCGTCGTGAACAGGCTTCCCTGTCGCGCCGTGGCTTCCTTGTCACCTCGCTTGGCGCCGGGGTCATGTTCGGCTTCGCGCGTCAGGCCACCGCCAACCAGATTTTCCCGCTTGATAATGCCGGACCCGGCGATGGTGCGTTCGAACCCACCATCTGGTGCGCCATCGCACCCGACGGGATCATCACGGTCAACATCATCCGCGCGGAAATGGGCCAGCATATCGGCACCGCCCTTGCCCGTATCATCGCGGACGAGATGGAAGCCGACTGGAGCAAGGTCCGCATCAATTATGTGGACACCGACCCCAAATGGGGCCTGATGGTCACGGGTGGCAGCTGGTCGGTGTGGATGACATGGGATGTCTTCCGTCAGGCCGGTGCCGCAACCCGCACCGCACTGGTGGAGGAAGCGGCCCGCCTGCTGGGCACCACGCCGGACAGGTGCACGGTTGCCAACGGTATTGTCAGTGCCGGTGGCAAGCAGATCAGCTTTGGCGATATCGTGGCCAAGGGCCATCCGTCCCATTCCTTCACGCCCGAGGAAATGGCCAGGCTGCCGCTCAAGCCCGCCAGCGAGCGCAGGCTGATCGGCAATGCCGAGCTCAAGGCGCTGGATATCCCGGCCAAGACCAACGGCACTGCAATCTATGGCATCGACGCCAAGGTGGAGGGCATGCTGTATGCCCGCCCCAAGATGCCGCCCACGCGCTATGGCTCCAAGGTCCGTTCGGTTGACGATACCGATGCGAAGAAGATCAAGGGCTATGTGCGCTACCTGCTGATCGAGGACCCTTCGGAAGTTGTGCAGGGCTGGGTTGTGGTGCTGGCTGAAAGCTACAGCGCCGCCATCCGCGCGACCGATGCCCTGAAGGTGGAATGGACACCGGGCGAGACGGCCCACACGTCCGAACGCGATATTCAGGACCGTGGCCGCCAGCTGATCAGCAACAAGGAAGGTGGCGTCTACATCTTCAACGATGATGGTGTGGATCAGGCGTTCTCAGGCGCGCATCTGGTCATGGACCAGGAATATACCTGCGCATCCGTGCTGCACTACCAGCTTGAGCCGACCAATGCGCTGGCCTTCGAGAAGGACGGTGTCTACGAGATCCATGCCGGCAACCAGTGGCAGAGCCTGATCCTGCCGACGCTGGCCAAGTCGCTGCAGGTGCCGGAAAGCAAGGTCATCCTGCGCAGCTATCTGCTGGGTGGCGGGTTCGGCCGCCGCCTGAATGGTGACTACATGATCCCCGCCGCCCTTGCGTCCAAGGCGCTGGGCGGCAAGCCGGTCAAGCTGATCCTGACCCGCTCGGACGACATGCAGTTCGACTCCTTCCGCTCGCCGTCCGTCCAGCGCGTGCGCATGGCGTTTGATGGCAGTGACAAGATCACCGCCATGGACTATCAGGCCGCCGCCGGCTGGCCCACGGGTGTCATGGCCGAAGCGTTCATGGAAAAGGGCGTGGATGGCAAGCCCTATGACCAGTTCGCCATTGCCGGTGGTGACCACTGGTACGAGGTCGGGGCCTTCCGGGTGCGCGCGCTGCGTAATGACCTGGCGGAAAAGACCTTCCGCCCCGGCTGGCTGCGTTCGGTCAGCCCCGGCTGGACCAGCTGGGGGATCGAGTGCTTCCTGGATGAGGTCGCGCACCGCCAGAAGAAGGACCCTGCCCAGTTCCGCCTTGACCTGCTGACCGCGCAGGGCCGCAACAAGGGCCAGGCACCGGATTCCGTGGGGGGCGCGCTGCGTCAGGCCGCCGTCGTGCGCAGGCTTATGGAAAAGGTGAACTGGGGCAAGACCACCCTGCCCAAGGACACTGCCCTGGGCCTGGCCACCACGGCCGGGCAGGAACGCGGCATGCCGACATGGATCGGCTGTGTGGCACAGGTGCATGTTGACCGCAGCACCGGCGTGGTGACATGCCAGAAGCTGACTATCGTGGTGGATGCGGGTACCGTGGTTGATCCCGATGGCGCCAAGGCCCAGACCGAAGGTGCTGCGCTGTGGGGGCTGAGCATGGTCCTGTTCGAGAACACGGAAATCGTGAACGGCCTGCCGGTTGACCGCAACCTGAACACCTATACCCCGCTGCGCATTGCCGATACGCCGGAAATGGACATCGAGTTCCTGCCCAGCACGGAAAAGCCAATGGGTCTGGGTGAACCGGGCACGACGGTGGTGGGGCCGGCCATTGGCAACGCCATCTTCAATGCCGTGGGTGTGCGCCTGCGCCATATGCCGGTGCGCCCGGCGGATGTCCTGCGTGCCCTGCAGAACACCTGATTGCGGATAGCCTGACTACGAAAAGACCCCGGTACGTTCTGCGTGCCGGGGTTTTTTTATTATGCCGTGGAGTGGGACCGCCCGTAAAAACAGCCTGATGCGAAAACGACAGTTTTCGGGTACCGCCCTTTTTCAGAAAGGCAGCATTCCCTGAAGCTTTTTGAAAAAAGCTTCGCCAAAAGCGTTTATCCGTTTTTCAACAGTGCATTCTGCCAGATTGTCTACCTACTGCGCCGGGCGCATGCCCAGGCAGGCCGCCAGTATGGCCAGGAAGCACAGTTCCGCCAGGCAGATGACAAACCACTGCAACGTCATGTAACCGCGCGGCATGGCCCCGCGCTGCCACGCCATGCGCTGCCCGATGGCCGCCATCACGAATCCCGCGATCAGGATGAACAGCCCGGCCAGTTCCCGCACGGTTGCGGCGCACAGTCCCACCCAGCCAATGATCGCGGGCACGCCCCCCAGCGCCAGGCGCAGGTTGGTCAGCCGCTGCGTGCCGCCCGCGGGGATGATGTCGGGCCGTTCCAGCGCCAGCCCCCAGTGCACGGCACCAAGGAAGGACAGCATGACCGCGCCATAGCCCACGGCTGCCGTAAGCAGGCGTGGCGTGTGGTCCGGTGTAAGGAACAGGATCGCACAGGTGCAGCCGATCAGCGGCAGCAGGCTGGCCAGGGCAGTGACAATGGCAAGCAGGGGCAGGCGTTTCACGGCGGGGACTCTCCTGAAATACTGGTCATGATATGTATAGCCCGCTCTGGCATGATGCGTGGCATCTGTTATCGTATGGGCAGGATATGCATGCCGGCGGCATGGCATGTCCCCATAATGTCAAATCTGAGGAAACAGATACCATGAGCGCCATTATCGATATCATCGCCCGCGAAATACTCGACAGTCGCGGTAATCCTACCATCGAGGTGGATGTGGAACTGGCGTCCGGCGCCAAAGGCCGTGCCGCCGTGCCGTCCGGCGCATCCACCGGCGCGCATGAGGCGGTGGAACTGCGCGATGGCGACCCCAAGCGCTTTGGTGGCAAGGGCGTGCTCAAGGCCGCGGGCCATGTCGAGCACGAGATCCTTGAGGCCCTGCAGGGCGTGGAATCAACCGATCAGGTCGCCATTGACGAGGCGATGATCGATCTTGATGGCACTCCCAACAAGTCCCGGCTGGGGGCGAATGCAATTCTTGGCGTGTCGCTGGCCGTGGCGAAGGCCTCGGCGCAGGAACTGCAGGTGCCGCTGTACCGCTATGTGGGCGGCGTGTATGCCCGCACCCTGCCGGTGCCGATGATGAACATCATCAACGGTGGTGAACATGCCGACAATCCGATCGACATCCAGGAATTCATGATCCAGCCCGTGGGCGCACCGACGGTGACCGATGCGATCCGCATGGGGTCCGAGATTTTTACCCAGCTCAAGAAAAGCCTGTCAGGTGCGGGTTACAATACCAACGTGGGTGACGAGGGCGGGTTTGCCCCCGCGCTCAGATCCGCTGATGAAGCACTGGGCTTCATGATGCGTGCGGTGGAGGCGGCGGGCTACAGGCCGGGTGATGACGTGACCTTCGCACTGGATTGCGCCGCGACCGAGTTCTACAAGAATGGCCGTTATGAGCTGAAGGGCGAGGACAAGAGCCTTGATGCCGCCGGCATGATTGCCTACCTGGCCGACCTGTCCGCCCGCTACCCCATCATCTCGATCGAGGATGGCCTGGCCGAAGATGACTGGGAAGGCTGGGCCGAACTGACCGCCAATCTGGGCCACAAGCTGCAGCTGGTGGGTGATGACCTGTTCGTGACCAATCCTGACCGCCTGCGCCGGGGCATCAGGGATGGCGTGGCGAATTCGCTGCTGGTCAAGGTCAACCAGATCGGCACGCTGAGCGAGACGCTGGAAGCCGTGCAGATGGCCCAGCACGCCGGTTACACGGCGGTGATGAGCCACCGTTCGGGCGAGACGGAGGACAGCACGATCGCTGACCTGGCGGTCGCGACCAATTGCGGACAGATCAAGACCGGCTCGCTTTCACGCTCGGACCGGACGGCGAAATACAACCAGCTGATCCGCATCGAGAACGAACTGGCCACTGCCGCCCGCTATGCCGGGCGCACGATCCTGAAGAACGGGTGACACGCCACGCCGGACGGGCTAAGTCCGTCCGGCATATATCAAGGCAGGGGGAAGAACATCATGCAACTGGGCAAGATCATGCGGCGCGTGCTGCACGCAACCATTCCCCCTGCCCTGTTCATTGGCCTGACCGCCTATTTCGGCTGGAATGCCATGCGTGGGGAGCACGGGCTGCACAGCTATGCCACCCAGCTGCACCTGCTGGATGAAGCCCGTTCCGCCCAGAAGGACGCCACGGCGGAACAGGAAGTCTGGCTACGCCGCGTGCGGGGGCTGAAGGAAGGCGCGCTGGATACCGACCTGCTGGATGAACGCGCGCGTTCCATGCAGAACCTTGCCCGTCAGGATGAGATTGTCGTGCCCTACGGGGACCATGACCACCTGTACTGACCAACGGGGCCGGAATGCAGGCGCAAAAAAACCCCGGTCGTCTCCGCCGGGGTTTTTCTGTATCCGCCGGGGCGGAAGATTATTTGATCTTCGCTTCGCGGAAGGCCACGTGCTTGCGTGCCACGGGGTCATATTTCCGCAGTTCCATCTTGCCGGTCTGGGCGCGGGCGTTCTTCTTGGTCACGTAGAAGTAGCCGGTGTCCGCCGTGGAAACGAGTTTGATCTGAATGGTGTTGCTCTTGGCCATGATATCCTCAGCACTGCTCCGCCGCTGCTGGAACACTCGGGTGCAGCAGTGGTTCAAGTTGGCGGAAAATGCGCATACACAAGGCTGAGGTCAAGCACCCAGACCGATATTTCTGCTTAAATTTGTCGATAACGGGTAAAAAAAGGAGTGCGGTGCACGATGTTGAGTGTTTCCGAAGCGCGCAAACGGATTCTGGACGGGGTTTTTCCCCTGCCCGCCGAGGTCGTGCCCCTGACCGAAGCCTGTGGGCGCGTCAGTGCGGCACCCGTGGCTGCCCTGCTGTCCAACCCGCCTGCTGATGTTTCGTCAATGGATGGTTATGCGGTACGGGCGGCCGACCTTTCGGGGGGTGGCGTGTCGCTGGCGTGCATTGGCAACGCCCCGGCGGGGCATCCCTTTCCTGGTCGGGTCGGGGCGGGGCAGTGCGTGCGTCTCTTTACCGGAAGCCTCATGCCCGCAGGCACGGATGCGGTGCTGATACAGGAAAACGCGCAGGCCGATGGCACGGCCGTCACCACAACCCATACCCTGCGCCCCGGTACCTACGTGCGCAGCCAGGGCCAGGATTTTGCGGCGGGTCAGGTCATCATCCCGGCGGGCAAAAGGCTGTCGGCGCGGGACGTGGGGGTTGCGGCCGCCGCCAACCATGCGTGGCTTGCGGTCACGCGTCGCCCACGCGTGGCCATTGCCGCGACCGGCGATGAACTGCTGCTGCCCGGCAGCCCGGTCGGAACCGGGCAGATCGCCAATTCCAACACCCCCATGCTGGCGGCCCTGCTGCGGGGGGCGGGGGCCGAGCCGGTCATGCTGCCCGCCCTGCGTGATGACATGGCCGACCTTGCCACACTCGAGCGCATGGTCGATGGCGTGGACATGCTGGTCACGGCCGGGGGGGCCAGTGTCGGCAGTCATGACCTGGTGCGGCGGGGACTGGAACAGGTGGGCCTGAAGACCGATTTCTGGAAGATCGCCATGCGGCCGGGCAAGCCGCTGATGTCGGGCCATCTGGGCCGCCTGCCCTTTATCGGCCTGCCGGGCAACCCGGTGGCGGCCTTTGTGTGTTCCATCGTGTTCGTGCTGCCTGCCCTGCGCCGTATGGCGGGCATGGCGCAGCCGGCCGAACCCGTGATGCGTGCCGTCCTTGGCGCGGATGTGCCCGCCAACGACCAGCGCATGGACCATCTGCGTGCCACCCTTGCGCATGACGCGCAGGGCCAGCTTGTGGCCACGCCCTTTCCCGTACAGGATTCGGCCATGCTGCACATCCTGGCGCAAAGCCAGGCGCTGGTGCTGCGCGCGCCCCATGCCCCCGCCGCGTGGCGTGGGGAGATGTGCGACATCATCCGCATCGATCAGGCTCCGGCCTGAACGCGGGCGCTAAAGCCGGTTGACGCGACGGGTGGAACCAATATAGAACATGGAAACAGGTTTTTGGTTTGTTCCACCGCACGCGTGTTGCGGTGTCATCGCCCCGGCAAAAGGACATGTGGTATGCTTACAAAAAAACAGCATGAGCTTTTGCTATTCATAGACGGCCATCTGCGCAGGACCGGATTTTCCCCTTCCTTCGATGAAATGAAGGATGCGCTTGGCCTGCGCTCCAAATCCGGCATCCACCGGCTGATTTCCGCACTGGAGGAACGGGGGTTCCTGCACCGCAGGCATCACCGCGCCCGCGCGCTGGAAATCCTGCGCCTGCCAGATATCGAGATCCCGCCGCCCCCGCCGGTCAAGGCACCCGGGCCTTCCCGCCCCGAGGGCGCGGACGCGGCCTTTCTGGTGCCGGTGGTGGAGGTACCCTTCGTGGGCCGTGTAGCCGCCGGCAATCCGATCGAGGCGATCACGACCGACACCACCCGCATTGCCGTTCCGGCGGACATGCTGGGCAAGGCCAGCCATTACGCGCTGGAAGTGATGGGGGATTCGATGCAGGACGCGGGCATACTGGACGGCGACATGGTCATCATCCGCGAGGGGACGCAGGCGACCGATGGCCAGATTGTCGTGGCGCTGGTCGATGGGGATGAAGTGACCCTCAAGCGCATCCGTCACGAAGGTGGCGAAATCGCGCTCATTCCCGCCAATACCCGGTACGAAACCCGCCTGCTGCCCGCGTCGCGCGTCAGCGTGCAGGGGACGCTGGCGGGGCTGATCCGCCGTTACTGACCCCCCTCGCCGGTAACCTGTGCCCATGGCGGCAGGCGACCGGCCAGTTCGGCCACCGCCTCTGGCCCCATGGGGATGACGGGTGGGAAATCAGCCAGTATCCGCACCTGCCCATGCCGTTCTATGGCGCTGCGGGCCAGCGGTTCAGGCGGACCGTTCAGGATCACGCCCACCACATGCAGCCCGCGTGCGCGCAGGGCGGCCAGGCTGAGCAGCGTGTGGTTGATCGTGCCAAGCGCGCTGCGTGCAACCAGCACCACGGGCAGCGCAAGCCGGACCATGAGGTCGATCATCAGGTAATGTTCGGCAATGGGCACCAGCACGCCTCCTGCCCCTTCCACTACCAGCGGGCCGCGTGCGGCCGGATGGGGCGGCAGGGCGATAGCAGCGGGATCGATGCGGGTGTGGGCACGGGCTGCGGCGTCCTCGGGGGAGAGGGATGCGCCAAAAGTGGCGGCAGGCGGATAGAGCCGTGTGTCATCCAGCCGTGCGAGCTGCCGCACGCTTGTACTGTCCGATTGCGCGTCGTCCGTGCCACTTTGCAGCGGTTTCCAGTAGGCGGCATGCCATGCCAGCACCAGTGCCGCCGATGCGACGGTCTTGCCCACATCCGTATCGGTGCCGGTTACGAATACACCGGGCCACGCAGCCCTGCGGAACTGCCCGTAGGCCACATTATAGGACATGGTGAAGGGATTCGCCCCGGCCGCCGCCAGTACGCGGCGCATCTGGCCTGCGGTCGCGGGCGGGTGGTCGGTATGGGTGGCGCCTATGGCCCTGAGTTCGCGGGCGAAGGCCAGCGGTGTGGCAGGCATGTCCACAATCTGCGATACCTCCCACAGCCCCGTGCCCATGACGGGCCATTCCGCCTGCAGCCGGGCCTGCGTCGGGTAGTCCGGAACGGGACAGGCCACGCCCGCACGGTCATAGGCGGCACGCCACTGTGCAAGGCTGCCGGCGGCCAGCGTGGCCAGGGCCATGTGTCCCCCCGGTGCCAGTAGCCCGGCGAGGGCATGCAGCGCCTGTGCACGGTTATGGAACCATTGCATGGCAAGGCTTGAGCAGATCAGGTCGAACGGTCCCTGCGCGTCCGGTGCCTGCCCATCCATGACATGCAGGCGCAGATGCGTGTCACCGGGCATCTGTCGCGCCATGCGGTCCAGCATGCGCGGGGCAATGTCGGTTGCTGTGATATGGGCGCGGGGGAAAAGCCTGCGCAGTTCGCGGGTCAGCAGGCCGGTGCCGCAGCCGATTTCCAGAATACGCGCGGGTGCTTCCTGCCCATACTGGCGGCCGATGCGGCGGGCCAGTTCCATCGCGGCCAGGCGCTGCACGCGGGCGGCCTGTTCATAATCATCGGCTGCGTCAAATCGGGCGGCAATGCGCGCGGTGCGGGTCATGGCGGGGGTATCCGTCGGGTCAGGTCGGTAATGGCGCGGGCACAGTCGGCCGCATGGGTCAGGGGAAGCAGGTGCCCTGCGTCCAGCCACCGGGTGGGAACCGGGCCATGGGGCGGAAAGCAGGCCCGTGTCAGGCCGGGGGGGGCGATGGCATCATGTGTTCCGGCCATGACGTTCACGGGGCATGGGGCATGGCGCAGGTCGGGCCTGCAATCCATGTCCATCAGGGCGGCCAGCCCCTGTTCCAGCCTGTCGCATGCGATATGGGGGGGGACGGGCGTGTCGATGCCCGCACGCTGGCGGAAGGTCCGCAGCATGCCCTCGGGCGCATGGCGCAGGCCTGTACGCATGCGGGCGATTATGCGCGGGGAAATGCCATCGGCAAAGTCGGGGCCGGCGCCGAAGCGGCTGAAACCGTTGATCAGCAGCAGCCCCCGGCAGTGCGGGCCGTGATGGCGTAGCAGCCATAATGCCCCCAGTGAATGTCCCACCCCGACATAGGGCCGGGCCGGCAGGTCAAGATCGGCCCGGGGGGAAAAGAAGCCGAAATCGAGGCACCGTGTCTCCATCGGGCCAAGGGCCGCACGGGTCTGCTCCCACACGGTCGGATCAAACGCCCAGCCATGCATGAAGATGATGGGAAGTGCCGGTGCCATTCAGGCGCTCCCGTGCAGGGCGGCGGGGATGGCCGTGGCCAGCTGGTGGATCATGTCATCCGTATGGGCGGCGCTGAGTGCAAGCCGGATGCGGCTGCCACCCGGCGGCACGGTGGGTGGCCTGATGGCGGTGGCCAGGATGCCACGGGCCTCCAGTGCCGCAGCAAAACCCAGCGCGCGCGGGGCATCGCCCAGCAAGACGGGAATGATCTGGGTGCTGGACGGCCCGCATGACAGGCCGCAGTCACGGATTACGCCGCGTATATGCGCCGCGTTACGGGCCAGGCGCGCGCGCGCTTCGTCCAGCATGGGAAGCAGTTCAAGGGCTGCATCCATCGCCCCCAGGACCGCAGGTGGCGGGGCAGTGGTGAACACGAAGCCCGAACAGGCATTGACCAGCCAGTCACACAGGGCCTGCGTGCCGGCAACATAGGCCCCGAACCCGCCCAGCGCCTTGCTGAACGTGCCCATTACCAGATCCACGTCATGCCCGGCGCACAGTCCGCGCCCCTGCGGGCCGAGTACGCCGGTGGCATGGGCTTCATCCACATAGGTAAAGGCGTTGTACCGGCGTGCGATCGCACAGAGCCGCGCGATATCGGTCTGGTCACCATCCATGCTGAACACGCTTTCCGTCACGATCACGCGCTGGCCCGGCGTATCCGCGTGGCGCACGAGCAGGCTTTCCAGATGGTCAAGATCGTTATGGCGGAAGCGGATCTGGCGTATGCCTGCCGCCAGGCAGCCCTGGTGCAGGCTGGCATGGTTCAGCCTGTCGGCAAGGACCAGTGGCGGCGCGCCCTGCCCGGCCGCCAGCCGCAGCAGGGCCGCCAGCACCGAGGCATTGGCCTGCCACCCGCTGGCCAGCAGCAGGGCCGCCTGCGTGCCCTTGAAGGCCGCAAGCCGGGCTTCGACCGCCATGTGCCGTTCGCTGGTACCGGTTACAAGGCGCGATGCCCCTGCCCCCGTGCCCTCTTCCGCCACCCACTGTGCCGCGCGCGCGCCAAGGGCGGGATGATGGGCCAGGCCCAGATAATCATTGGCGGAGAAATTGACCAGCCTGCGGCCGTCGCGCATGACGGTGGCCGCGCCCACATGGCGCACGGGGCGCAGCACGCGGCGGGTATGCTGGTCCGCCATATGGTCAAGTGCTGTCTGGAAAAGTGAGTCAAAACCGGCCATGAAGCGCATTCTCCTGCCGGAGCAGGCTGCTCCGGTCAATCCCGCCAACGCAATATCATATGGAGGCAGTCCATGCGCGGACCACAATGGCTGGAACGGGGCATGCATCATGTCTGGCTACCCTACGCCCAGATGCGTACCGCACCGCCCCCCCTGCCCGCCGTGGCAACGCGGGGCCGGACCATAACGCTGGCGGACGGGTCGGAACTGATTGATGGCATCGCCTCATGGTGGACCGCCTGCCATGGCTATAACCATCCCCATATCCGTCAGGCCGTGCAGGCCCAGCTTGAATGCATGCCGCATGTCATGTTTGGCGGCCTGGTCAATGAACCGGCGCTGACGCTGGCCACACGGCTGGCGGATATGCTGCCCGGTGATCTGGAGCGGGTGTTCTTTACCGATTCAGGTTCCGTCGCCGTCGAGGTGGCGATGAAAATGGCCATCCAGTACTGGCTCAACCAGGGTGAGAGCGGCCGCACCCGGCTGCTTGCCTTCCGGGGTGGCTACCATGGGGATACGATGGCCACCATGGCGGTGTGCGACCCGGAGGAAGGGATGCACAGCCTGTATGCCGGTGCCCTGCCCGAGCATTTCATGACCGACCTGCCAACGGATGACATGCGTACGCAGGCGCTGGACAGCCTGCTGGCGCAGTCGGCGGGCCGGATTGCCGCGATCATTGTCGAACCCCTAGTGCAGGGCGCGGGCGGCATGCTGTTCCATTCACCCGAGGTCCTGCGCACCCTGCGCACCCTTGCCGACCGGCATGGCGTATTGCTGATCCTTGATGAAATCTTTACCGGTTTTGGCCGTACCGGCACCCTGTTCGCCTGTGAGCAGGCCGGCATCGTGCCCGATATCATCACCCTGTCCAAGGCATTGACCGGCGGCACCATGGCGCTGGCGGCCACCGTCGCGCGTCGGCATGTGTTCGAGGCGTTCCTGTCCGACAACCCGATGCATGCACTCATGCACGGGCCGACCTTCATGGCCAATGCCATGGCCTGTGCCTGCGCGAATGCGTCCCTCGACCTGTTCGAGCGTGAACCCCGCCTGGCGCAGGTCGCCCGCATCGGTGCGCAGATGCGCGCCGAACTGGAAGCCTGCCGGCACCTGCCCCATGTGGTGGACGTACGTGTGATGGGCGCGATTGGCGTGGTGGAACTGGACCACATACACGATATGAATGCGCTCAAGGCGGCGCTGGTGGCACAGGGCGTGTGGGTCCGCCCATTTCGCAATATTATTTACGTGACCCCGGCCTTTACCATCACGGCTGCCGAGCTGCGCGTGCTGACGACCGCCATCCACACGGTCCTGTCCGGTTCGGTGCAGGTTTGACAGATGGATGGCTAGGCCATTGGGGATGAATCTGGTATGGATGCGGCATGACTTTTTTCCAGCACCGATCCTGGCGCATGACAAATCATGACAGCAAGCGACAGATCGTGCTGAAGATCCTGTCTGACGGCAAAGCGCGTTCGGTCAAGGAAATCGGTGACCTGTTCCCCGAACTGGGTACCTATCATGCCCGGCTGGCGTTGCAGGCGCTGCGCAATCAGGGTCTGGTCACGGTAGAGGATGCGCCTCAAGCCAATGACGGCCGCAAGCGCAAGGTCTGGCGGCTGGTCAATTCATGTAGCTGAACGCGGTTAACCACACGGTACCCCCACCCGCAGGGCGGATGGGGGCTTTCCGGGTCAGGAGGAACTGGATTCCAGTTCTTCCTTCTTTTCCACCGGCGGCTTGGCGCGGCGTGGCGCGCGCGGGGCACGGGGCGCGCGCGGTGCCGCGGGTGGTTCTGCCGCGGCAATGGCGGGCTGGGGCGCGGTTTCTTCGGGCTGTGCCGCAGGTGGTGCCGCTATGGCAGGCTGCTCGCCTGTTTCCTCCCCACCGGCCTCTGCCGGCTGGCGGTTATCGGCTACAGGGCGCGGTTGCGGCTGCTGGCGGCCGTTGTTCATGCGTTCCTGCCGCTCCTGCTGGCTCTGCTGCGCGGCCTGCGTCATGGCATTGAGAATGCGGAAATAATGCTCGGCATGCTGGAAATAGGCTTCCGCCATGACCCGGTCGCCGGTGCTGCTGGCATCACGGCCCAGCTGAAGGTATTTTTCAAATAGCTGCTGTGCCGTGCCGCGCACGCGCAGGTCAGGTCCATTGCTGTCAAAGACGTGGTTGCGGTTCAACGGGATCTGGCCATTGTTATGGCGTACGCTTCCGCCATTGCTGCCGCCCGAACGATTGTGACGGCCTCGCATGCGTTTCATGTTCATAAGCTGTCGCAGCACTTTCCTGTTGCCGGTCGCTGGCGCTGCCCTGGACCGTGGGGCGGTCTGCCCGTCCCGTCTGTTGCCATATTGCTTGTCCGGTCCAGACCGGACATGGATCCCTGCGCCGGGCGGAACCCGGGGGTTCGCATCGCCAGCTTTTCTGTTCTGCAATCGGGATCGCCCGCGGGGGAGTGGAAGAGCAGATCTATGTGCTGTTCGTGTTCCCTGCGCCTTTGGAATATACCGTGCGTATTACTTTCTGCCAAATTATTTTTTCACTACCAGCGCGCGCCCTATTCCCCCCAGGTCGGGGCGGATTTCCGCCACTTCCAGCCCGCGCTCACGCATCAGCGCGGGCACGCTGCGATCCTGGCCAATACCCAGTTCCAGCACTGCGGTCCCACCGGGTGCCAGCAGTGCGGGCATGATGGCCGCCAGTGCGCGGTAGGCCACCAGTCCGTCCGGGCCGCCGTCCAGCGCGCGCGCGGGTTCATGCGCCACGACATCGGGCATCAGGCCCGCCAGGTCGGCATGCGGGATGTAGGGTGGATTGCTCAGCACAAGGTCAAAGGGGCCGCGTACCGCATCGGCCCAGTTGCAGCACAGCGTGACGCAGCGTGATGCCAGTGCGTTGCGCGCGGCATTGTGCGCGGCAAGGCGTGCCGCATGCGGGTTGATGTCGGTGCCGATACCGGTGGCCTGCCCATATTCCGCCAGAACGGCCAGCAGCAGGCAGCCCGTGCCCGTGCCGATATCCAGCACGCGCAGCGCCCGCGTGCGGTCGGGCAGGTGGTGCAGCACGGCTTCGACCAGCGTCTCGCTGTCGGCACGCGGGATAAGGGTTGCGGGCGAGACGGCAAGATCAAGCGACCAGAACCCGGCCTGCCCGGTAATATAGGCCATGGGTTCATGGTTCAGGCGGCGGCCCAGCATGTGGATGAAAGTGGCATGGGCCGCATCCGTCAGCCCGTCAATACGCAGCAGGCCCGCAAGGTCGGTGCCCGCCGCATGGGCGGCAAGCAGACGGGCCTCGCGCTGCGGGGCCTCGATGCCCGCCCTGTGCAGCCGCTCCGTGGCGGCCGACAGCAGGGCGCGCAAATTTGCGGGGGAAGGCGCCATGGTCTCTTTCATCCCGGCTGCTTTCCGTCATATCTAGGTATCATGCAAATTCCGCCTCCCTCATCGCGCCCTGTCCGTGTCCTGCTGGCCACCCCTGCCCTTGCCGGGTCGTTTGACGTGGAGGACGGGTACGGCGAGGGCGAGGTTTCCGAAGTCTCGCGTCTGTATGTGGATGAACAGCTTGTTGCGACCTTCCACCTTGACCATGACCACACCACCCAGACCGCCCATGTCGAGACCCCCGTCAGCCGCGTGAATCACAGCTATGCCCTGTGCGGAGAGATTACCATCCGCCGCCCTGCCGGGAAGATCGAGATCCATCAGGTCAGTGGCGAAGGCGTGCTGCATGAGCCCGATGGCCATCATCTGGTTGCCCTGGGCGCGCGTAACTTTACCGAATTCTACCTGGCCGATCCCGATGACCCCAATGTGGTCGAACGCCACCCGGGCCGTAGTTCGCTGTGTGCCGCCCCGACTTCATGAAAGCCGTGGCCTGGTTCAGCCATCATCGGCCGCAAGCAGGGCGGCCTGTTCTTCCTGTGTCAGCGCATCGACAAACTCGTCCAGTTCACCGGCCATGACGCGGTCGATTTTATAGAGGGTCAGGCCAATGCGGTGGTCAGTCACGCGCCCCTGCGGGAAGTTGTAGGTGCGGATGCGCTCCGAACGGTCGCCCGTGCCCACCTGTGCGCGGCGGTCGGCGGCGCGGGTTTCGTGGGCGGCGGCACGGTTGCGCTCATACAGGCGCGCGCGCAGGATCTTCATCGCCTTGGCGCGGTTCTTGTGCTGGCTTTTCTCTTCCTGCATCGCCACCACGATATTGGTGGGCAGATGGGTAATGCGTACGGCACTTTCGGTCTTGTTGACGTGCTGCCCCCCTGCCCCGGATGCACGGTAGACATCAATGCGCAGGTCGCCTTCATTGACCTCCACATCCACTTCTTCCGCTTCGGGCAGCACCGCCACGGTCACGGTGGAGGTATGGATGCGGCCCTGGCTTTCGGTGGCGGGTACGCGCTGGACCCGGTGCACGCCGGATTCGTATTTCAGCCGCGCAAACACACCGCGCCCGGTTATGCTGGCAATGCCTTCCCGCAGGCCGCCCAGTTCGGACTGGTCATATTCCAGCACTTCAAAGCGCCAGCCACGCAGGTCGGCATAGCGCTGGTAGGCACCAAACAGCTCGGCGGCGAACAGACCTGCCTCGTCCCCACCAGCGGCGGGGCGGATTTCCAGGATGGCGCTGCGCTCATCCGCCTCGTCACGCGGCAGCATGGCCAGGCGGATATCGTGGCGCAGCGTGGGGATCTGCGTGCGCAGCGCGTCCAGCTCAGCCTGGGCCAGTTCGCGCATTTCGGGATCGGCCAGCATCTGGCTGGCGTCGCGTTCCGCCTCTTCCGCCGCACGCAGGGCGTTGACGCGGGCCACGATCGGCTCAAGCTCGGCATATTCGCGTGAGGCCTGGCTGAAATCAGCCCCCGACAGCCCTTCGGCCAGCAGGGCCTGCAGTTCATCGCAACGCGCGACGATGCGGTCCAGACGGTGGTCAAACTGTGCCACGATCAGGCTTTCGGGGCTGAACCGGCGCGCAGGAAGTCAGCCACCCCATCCATTGCCACCTCGGCCTGCTGCCCGCTGTCCAGATCCTTGACCTGCACCACGCCGCGCGCGATCTCGTCACTGCCGACCACGATGGCATGGGTCGCGTTCATGCGGTTGGCGCGCTCCATGCGGCGTTTCATGTTGCCGCGATAGGATGTCTCGGCCCGGATGCCCGCGGCCCGGATGGCCTGCAGCACGGTCAATCCGGCCGCCTGTGCGTCCGCCCCCATGGGGATGACGGCCACGGGGCGCGGGTCCGCCGGGCTTTCGGCCAGCAGCATGGACAGGCGTTCGATCCCGCCGGCCCAGCCAATGGCGGGTGTTGCCGGACCGCCCATTTCCGCCACCAGCCCGTCATACCGGCCACCGGCCAGCACGGTGCCCTGCGCGCCCAGGCGCTCGGTCACGAATTCGAACGCGGTATGGCCGTAATAGTCCAGACCGCGCACGATGCGCGGATTGTGCCGGAAGGGCACGCCCATCACGTCCAGCGTGCGGCGCAGCCCGTCCCAGAATTCCTGTGCCTCGGGGGTCAGGAACTGGTCGATGGTGGGGGCGTCAGCCACAAGGGCGCGGTCCTGCTGGGCCTTGCTGTCCAGTATGCGCAGGGGATTGCGTTCCAGACGGGTCTGGCTGTCGGCCGAGAGGTCATCGCGCCGGTCACTGAAATAGGTGATCAGCGCCGTGCGCCAGGCATCCCGGCTGGCGGTATCGCCCAGCGTGTTGAGTTCCAGCACGACCTCATCGCCAATGCCCAGCGCGCCCAGTACGTCGCGGCCCATGGCAATGATTTCGGCATCGGCCAGCGGCTCGGCAGCGCCCAGCAGCTCCGCGCCAATCTGGTGGAACTGGCGGTAGCGCCCCTTCTGCGGGCGTTCGTAGCGGAACATGGGACCGGCGTAGAACACCTTCTGCGGCAGGGACTGCGTCAGGCCATTGGTGACCAGGGCGCGGCAGATGGCGGCCGTGCCCTCGGGCCGCAGGGTCAGGGATTCACCGCCACGGTCCTCGAAGGTGTACATTTCCTTCGAGACGACATCGGACGTATCGCCCAGCGAGCGTGAAAAGACCCGCGTATCCTCGAATATCGGGGTCGACCATTCATCAAACCCGTACAGGCTGACAATACGGCGCGCGGTCTCCACGACATGATTGAAACGCCTGCGCTCTTCACCGATCAGGTCATGGGTGCCACGGACGGGCTGCAAACTGCTCACTACGCACTCTTCCTGCATTGAACCCGGCCTGCCCGCAGGCGGGCCGGTGGGCCACGCGCCGGATCAGGGCGCGCGGCATGTACTTCAGTCCGCGGGGGACATGCTGGCCTCGCGGGCCATTTCCTCGGCGGTGGTGTTGCCGGCATCGGCGACCTGAAGCTGCTCCACCTTCTTTTCCACCAGTTCCACAATATGTTCGATCATGTCGCCGGCGGGCATGGTGTGGTCCTGCTTGCCGGCGGAATACACCATGTGGCGGCCCGAACCGCCGCCGGTCACACCGATATCGGTCATCAGTGCCTCACCGGGGCCATTGACCACGCAGCCGATGATGGACAGCGTCATCGGCGTCTTGATATGGGCCAGCCGGTCTTCCAGCGTCTGCACGGTCTCGATCACGTTGAAGCCTTGGCGTGCGCAGGACGGGCAGGAGATGATCTTCACGCCACGGTGGCGCAGGCCAAGCGACTTCAGGATGTCCCAGCCAACCAGCACTTCCTCTTCCGGTTCGGCCGAGAGCGAGACACGCATCGTGTCACCCACGCCCGCCCACAACAGGTTGCCCAGCCCGATGGAGGACTTGACCGTGCCCGCGCGCTTGCTGCCCGCCTCGGTAATGCCGATATGCAGCGGGTGGTCACAGACATCGGCCAGCTGCTGGTAGGCCGCGACCGCCATGAACACGTCCGATGCCTTCACGCTGATCTTGAATTCGTGGAAGTCGTGGTCTTCCAGGATCTTCGCGTGTTCCAGCGCACTTTCCACCAGCGCGTCGGGGTTGGGTTCGCCATATTTTTCCAGCAGGTGCTTTTCCAGCGAACCGGCGTTCACGCCGATGCGGATCGAGCAGTTGTGGTCCTTGGCCGCGTTCACGACTTCACGCACACGCTCGGCACTGCCGATGTTGCCGGGATTGATGCGCAGGCACGCGGCCCCCGCCTTCGCCGCCTCGATGGCGCGCTTGTAGTGGAAGTGGATGTCGGCCACGACGGGTACGTTCACTTCGCGCACGATTTCGGCCAGCGCCTTCGTGCTTTCCTCATCCGGGCATGAGACGCGCACGATATCCACGCCCGCCATTTCGGCGCGGCGGATCTGGGCGATCGTGGCCTCGGCATCGGTGGTCAGCGTGTTGGTCATGGTCTGGACGGAAACCGGGGCGTCTCCCCCGACCGGGACCTTGCCGACATGGATCTGCCGTGACTTGCGGCGTTCGATATGCTGATAAGGACGATAGCTGCTCATTGTGTGCCCTCCAGATAAGGCGGCGGTTTGCGCTCCGGCCCGCCGTGGCGGGGCGCGGCACGACCCGAAAATCTGTTACATGCCGGTTTGCGGCATGGGAACCACAAAGGGGCCATGCCGTGAAAGGCCATCCTACTCCGCATTGAAGTGCTGCGGGAGGGGCGGCGAGAGATTATTGCCACTTCCCGTAGCCGCCGTGCCGGCAGGCTGTGCCATGGCGGCGGAAGAGGGCATGGGCGGGTGGATATTCTGCTGCTGCGGCGCGGGTGCAGCCGCCTGCATGACGGACCCGTCGGCCACGGCCGCAGGCGTAAGCGGGATATTGCGCCTGACTTCCCCGTTGCGGCCCAGCGGCTGCGTTGTCACGCCGCCACTGCTCAGCGTCAGGCCCCCGGCATTGCCAACCGTCAGGACAAGGCCCGTCTGGTCGGCAGGTGCCTGCCATGTTTCACCGGGCTGGAGCACATGGTCATACAGCACCGGCCCACCGGGCTTGCGGACCTGCACCCAGGTGGCTGCCGATGCATTCAGGGTGACCGTGTCGCCCGCGACGGGGGCGGCCGGAGCCGACTGGGCCGCGGCCTGCTGCTGGGCCAGCATGTTGCGGTCCTCTCCCATCTTTTCCAGTGGCTGGGTGGGTGCTGCCGGCGCGGGCATGGGCGGATCGGATGGCGGCGGTGCCGCCGGGGTGGCGGGTGTGGCCGGCATGCCTGTCAGTGCCTCGCGCTCCTGCGGGGGGAGCGGCTGCGGCGTGGGCCGTTCATCCGCCGGTGGCAGCATGGAGGCGACCTGCGGCGATGCGGTCGTGGGGGGGGAGGACAGGCCCGGCAGGGTCAGCCGGGCGGGCGTGTCATTGCCGGTGCCCTCGGAACTGCTGAGCTTGTACCAGCCGACATAGGCCCCCACCAGAATTACGATACCGCAGAGCAGCAGCACGCCCGTGGGCAGCCCCCGGTCGGGCAGTGGCATGGGAAAGGTCAGTTCGGAGCGGCGGGTGAACGCGCCCCGGCTTTCCACCTTGAAGCGTTCGGCCAGCTGTTCGCTTTCCAGCCCCAGCGCCTTGGCATAGGTTCGCAGGAAGCCGATGGCATAGGCGCTGCCCGGCAGCTCGGCGGCGCGGCCTGCTTCCAGTGCTTCCAGGTAAGGCAGGCGGATGCGCAGCCAGGCCGCGACATCGGGCAGTTTCCAGCCCAGTTCCTCGCGCCGCGTGCGCAGTATGTCCCCCACCGATGCGATGGACGTGGTGCCCGGCGCGGGCGCCGTGGCATCGGGTGCGGATTTGGGGCGAAAAACGCGCTTGCCATCAGTCATCCGTAGCGGGCCCTCTCCTCCTGCCGGATCAGGGCATCAATCGCCTGATCGACCAGTTCGCCGATGATTTCACCAACCGGCTGCACGTCCGTGATCATGCCGACGGACTGACCGGCCATGACGGAACCGTTCTCCACGTCTCCATCAACCACAGCACGGCGCAGTGAACCAGCCCAGAAATGCTCGATATCAAGCTGGGCCGCTTCCTTTGTCAGTTCACCGGACTGGAAACGGCGCAGTGTTTCGGCCTGGTGCTGCAGGAAGGCGCGCGTGCCCGCGTTGTTCAGCCCGCGCACGGGAATGACCGGGAAGCGTTCGTCAAGCTGCACGGACGTTACGGCGTCGCGTGCATTGGCGCGGATGAACGCCTTCTTGAAGCGCTCATGCGCGATGCTTTCGCGTGATGCGGCAAAGCGCGTGCCAAGCTGCGCGCCCGCCGCCCCCAGTTCCAGATAGGACAGGATTGCATCCCCCCGCCCCAGCCCGCCTGCCACAAAGACCGGCACGTCATGCACATGTGGCAGGATTTCCTGCGCCAGCACGGTCAGCGACACGGGGCCGACATGCCCGCCCGCTTCCGATCCCTCGATCACCAGCGCGTCAATGCCCGAACGGATCAGCCTTCTGGCCAGCACCAGTGCGGGGGCAAAGCCGATGGCCTTTGCCCCGCCATCCTTGATGGCACGGATCACGGGGCCGGCGGGGATGCCCCCGGCCAGCACGATATGGGTCACGCCCGCTTCCAGGCAGACCCGCACCAGATCATCCAGCCGTGGGTGCATGGTGATCAGGTTGACGCCAAAGGGGCGGCTGGTCAGGGCCTGGGTGGCCGCGATTTCCCCGGCCAGGCGTTCGGGTTCCATCGCGCCGCAGGCCAGCACGCCAAACCCGCCCGCGTTGGAAATGGCGGAAACAAGGTTGCGCTCGCTCACCCATGACATCGCGCCCCCCAGCAGCGCGTATTCGCTGCCCAGGAATCGCGTGCCGCGCCCGCACAGGTGGTCAAGCCGGGCACGGGCTTCCGCCCGGCGGGCGGGATCGGCCAGCATGGCTGCCGTGGTGTCGGTCATGCCCGCCGTGCTCACGCCGCGTCCAGCCCGTAGGCGGTGTGCAGCGCGCGCACCGCAAGTTCGGTGTATTCCGCGGCAATCAGCACGGAAACCTTGATTTCACTGGTGGAAATGACCTGCACGTTGATGTTGCGCTCGGCCAGGGTGCGGAACATGGTGCTGGCCACGCCGGCATGCGAGCGCATGCCCACACCCACCACGCTGATCTTGACCACGCTGTCATCGGTCTGCAGCTCGGCGTAACGGGTGGTGTCGCGGTGGGTCTCCAGCACGGAAATGGCGCGGGCCAGGTCGCTCTTGCCGACCGTGAAGGTCATGTTGGTCATGCCGTCATCGCCCGTGCTCTGGACAATCATGTCCACGTTCACGTTGGCATCGGCCAGCGGTCCGAACACGCCTGCCGCGATGCCGGGGCGGTCAGGCAGCTGGCGCACGGAAATCTTGGCCTCGTCCCGGGAGTAGGCGATTCCGGCGACCTGTTCCTGTTCCACGATTTCGTCCTCATCCACAACTATTGAACCGGGCAGATGCCCCTCGGATGGCGCCGGGCCATCGGCAAAACTGGAAAGTACCTGTACCCGCACGCGCTCCTTCATGGCCAGTTCCACGCTGCGCGTCTGGAGTACCTTGGCCCCGACCGATGCGAGTTCAAGCATTTCCTCGTATGTGATCCGGTCGAGCTTACGGGCCTTGGTAACAATACGGGGGTCGGTTGTATATATGCCGTCCACGTCGGTGTAGATGTCGCAGCGATCCGCCTTCAGCGCCGCCGCCAGCGCCACGGCCGATGTATCGGACCCCCCACGCCCCAGCGTGGTGATGCGTCCGTCCGGCCCGATCCCCTGGAAACCGGCCACGACGGGCACCTGCCCCGCCTGCATGCTGCTGATCAGGTCCCCGCCGTCAATCGACACGATCCGCGCCTTGCCGTGGGCATCATCCGTGCGCAGCGGAATCTGCCAGCCCAGCCACGAGCGCGCGTTCACGCCCAGATTCTGCAGGGCTATGGCCAGCAGGCCGCTTGTCACCTGTTCGCCCGTTGCAACGACCGTATCGTATTCGCGTTCATCATGCGTGGGCGAGAGGTCGCGGCAGTAGCCGACAAGGCGGTTGGTCACGCCCGACATGGCGGAGACGACCACAGCCACCTCGCACCCGGCGTCGACCTGTTTCTTGACTTTTTCCGCCACGGCGCGAATCCGGTCCAGGTCGGCGACGGAGGTGCCACCGAATTTCATCACGATCCGTGGTACGGTAGGGGACATCGGAATAATGGCTCCATAAAGGCTACGGGGCCGCAACGCGTCCCGGCCGGGGGCCTGTTGGCCAAAGCGGGGCATTGCGGTTATGTGCAAGCCGCGTCACATACATCTCCCCAGCTTCCGCGTCCAGCGGGAGAAAGCCAAATGAAAGGCGGTGCACCCATGCAGAATCACGATTCGCCCGTTGTGTCGGCAGATTCGGTCGCCCCGGAAGAGATCGCCCATTTCAGTAGCCTTGCCGCCCGCTGGTGGGACCCGGCAGGCCCCATGCGCCCGCTCCATGCCATGAACGACCTGCGCACGGGCTGGAGCCTGCGCCACCTGCCCGCCCCCGTGGCCGCTGACGGCACGCGGCGCAGGCTGCTGGATATGGGCTGTGGCGCGGGCCTTGCGAGCGAGGCCTTCGCGCGCGCGGGCTATGATGTGACGGGGCTGGATGCCGCACAGGCCGCGATTACGGCAGGCCGCCTGCACCTGCGCCAGCATCCCCTGCCCGCATCCGCAGGCCCCCTTGCCTATCGCTGCGCCAGTGCGGAGGCCCTGGTGGCGGAAGGGGGGCGCTTCGATGCGATTTCCGCGCTGGAAGTGATCGAGCATGTTACCGATCCCGCCGCCTTCCTGCGCATGCTGGCGTCCCTGCTGCGGCCGGGCGGCGCGATGGTCGTGTCTACCATGAACCGCACATGGCGCTCCATGGCCATGGCCAAGATCGGGGCGGAATACGTGCTGCGCCTGCTGCCGGTTGGCACGCATGACTGGCGCAAGTTCATTACCCCGGCCGAACTGGGGCAGTACGCGGCCCAGGCGGGGCTGCGCATTACCGACATCGCGGGCATGGTGCCGACACTTGGTGGCTGGCGCGAGAGCCGGGACCTTGCGGTAAACTATCTTGCCGCACTGGTGCGCGACTAGAGGCCGCGCACCAGTGCCTGCGCGCCTTCAGATCGTGTTCATGAACGCGAAGGTGGTCGGGCTGCCCACGGGGGTGAAGTTCCATGTGAAGTCCAGCACCCCGGTCTGGGCATTGACCTTGAAGGAGGTCACGGAATCGCTGCGCTGGTTGGCGCAGAACAGGAAGTTGCCACTGGGGTCGAACATCATCGCGCGCCCGTAATCGGCATGCATCCAGATTTCTTCCACCAGGTTCAGCGTGCCATCGTCATTCACATGGAAGCTGGCCAGCGAATCACCCAGCCGGTTCGAGACATACAGATACTTGCCATTGGGCGAGAGCAGGATGCCCGCGGCCAGCGTGCTGCCCCGGAAATGCGGCGTGACCGTACTCACGGTCTGCTGGGGTACGATCTCGCCGGTCTGCGGGTTGAAGCTGGCGGCCACCACCTTTGAATCCTGCTCGCCCAGGATATAGATCATCGTTCCCTTCTCGTTGAACGAGAAATGACGGGGTGCCGAGCCCGGCGTCATGGGAATGAACGGGATCTTGGCGGGTACGAGCCGTCCGGTATGCAGGTCGAGCGTCCAGACATACACCCGGTCCAGCCCCGCATCGCACGCCAGCACGAACCGCCCGGACGGGTCGGACGCCACCATGTGCACATGCGAACTGGAATGGTCGCTTATGGCGAAGTTGCCCGGCGGGTTGTCCGCCGCGCGGTCCGGCATGCGGGGGCCTGTGTTGTGCACCACGTCGGTCGGGTCACCCAGACTGCCGTCGGGGTGGATGGGCAGCACGCCAACCGTGCCACCCATGTAGTTGGCCACCAGCACGTATCTGCCCGAGGCATGCACGCTCAGATGCGCGGGCACCGCCCCGCCGGAGCGCACGACGTTGAGCTTGGTCAGCTCCCCGCTGGAGCGGTTGACGGAGAACGCGGTCACGCAGCCTTCCCCGCTGGCGTTGAAATCATTGATCTCGCTCAGGGCGTACAGGTGCCTGAAATCGGCCGACATGGCCATGAACGAGGGACTGGCGATGTCCACATAGGTCATGAGCGGCGAAAGGCTGCTTGTATCGGGGTTCATTTCAAACACGGAAATCCCCTGTCCGTTGCCGGCCCCGCCCGGTGGCCCGTGCTGGGTGTAGCCACCGATGTAACAGATGATGCGCGGCTTGGCCGCGATCTGGGCCACCGCGCGGCGCGACAGGACGGGCACGCCGGCTGCGGCCAGGGTTGCGGCAAAGGCGCGGCGGGAGATGGTGCTGCTCATGGAATCAGGGGTATCCTCATTGGTCGGGGATTGTCTTTTTGGGCCTTCAGGGCAGTTTGCAGGCCGGGCCGATGGTTCCGGTATAGCGGCTCCAGGTTTCCGTTTCACCAAATAAGGGTACGGCCACGAAGCCGCGCAGCTTCAGGTCACCAGACTGTGAAACCCAGAGCTTGGCATGATAGACATGCCCCGTATCAGGGTCGGTCACGCGCCCGTTCCAGTGGCCGGGCGTATCGGCATCGGGCGTAAAGCCGTTCAGCATGGGCAGGTTGCATTCCACCTCTCCGCGTTTGTCGCGCGGCATTTCGGTCTCGTAGCGCAGGCCCACCAGATGACCGCAGATTTCCTGCCCGCAATGGGAAATCTCGAACACCCCGTCATGGTCCTTTGTCATCCACCGGCCGATGATGTCCGGCTCGGCGGCCCGGGCGTGGCTGGCGGCGGGCATGGCCAGGGGGGCAAGCATCATCGCCATCGCGCACAGCGCGGCCCCCGCACGCCGTACCTGGCGCGGCACCGGGCGGATGCCGGTGTGGCCTGGGGGGTTGTCCCTTTTGCTGTCCTGCATATCAAATCATTCCCCGACATGGCGCGGGACCGGGCGGGGTGGGCCCGGGCCGCGCGCTTGCGTGTTCGTCTAGCTATCAGCCCGCCGGACCCAGGGTATGGCGTGCACTTCCACGCCCTCTTCATCCAGTTCGGCCTGTTCCTCTGCGGTCATGCTGCCGTATATGCCACGGGCTTCGCGCGTGCCCCGGTGCATGTCCAGCGCTTCCTGGGCAAAGCGGTCGCCCACGTCGTCACAATGTGTTTCCACCGTCTGGCGCATTTTCTGTAACAGAGCGATCACGGCGTCAGGCACCGCCCCCGGCGCATGGCCGGGTGGCGTGGCGGCGGGTGGTGGTACGGCTTCCGCCCGCGCGGGGGCCGGGGCGGTATGGACCGCAGGGGCCATCAGGGCACGGGTCACGTCATGCGTTCCGCATTGCGGGCAGCACAGCAGGCCATCGGCCGCCTGCCGCTCGAACGCGCTGCTGCCGGGGAACCATCCCTCGAATTCATGTCCTGCGCCGCAGCGCAGCTGATACCGGATCATGCGCCCTCCACCCCTGTGCCGGTCAGCCCGCGGCCAGCAGGCTGTCCAGCTTGCCCGCGCGTTCCAGCGCCATCAGGTCATCACAGCCCCCAACGGGCGTGCCGTCGACGAAGATCTGCGGCACGGTGGTGCGGCCACCGGAGCGGCGGATGGACTCCGCGCGTTCGGGCGTGCCGTGCGGGGCGTTGATCTCGTTGAAAGGGACGCCCTTTTGTGCCAGCAGGCGAACCGCGCGGATGCAGTAGGGGCAGCCGGGCTGGGTATAGATGTCGATAGCGGGCATTGAACCTTCACTTCGTTGTTGTCGTATCCGCGCGTTGCCGGGCGGGTGGCCGGTGTGCAGCTTATCCTATTGTTGTTCGTGCTGGCCACAGGCACGCGCCGCGGCAAGCACATCGACCCGCCCGGCCCCGGCCGCCAGCAGGGCGCGGGTGCAGGCGGCAAGGGTGGCGCCGGTCGTCATGACATCGTCGACGACAATCATGTGCCGCCCCTGTATGGCGGCCTGACGGTGGGCCCGCACGCCAACCGCGCCGTGCATGCGGGCGTGGCGGGCCGCCCGGCCAAGCCCTTCAAGCGGGCGCGTGGCACGCGGGCGCTCCAGCCCGTCGATGATGACCGCCGCGCCGGTCAGGCGGCCCAGCGCGCGTGCCAGCAGGGCCGCCTGGTTGTAGCGGCGGCTGAACAGCCGCAAACGGTGCAGCGGAACCGGTACCAGCACGCAGTCCGGGCCGATCAGGCCCAAGGCCGCCCCTGCCATGTAACGGGCAAGCAGCGCCGCGTTTTCAGTGCGGTCGGCATATTTGAGCGGCAGGATCAGGGTGCGTGGCGTATCGTCATACACCATGGCGGCCCGTGCTTCGCGCCATGGTGGCGGGTTCTCGCGGCATGCGACGCAGGTCAGATCCGGCCCTCCTGCCGCGCGTGAGGTGAAAGGCATCACGCAGCAATGGCAGAACGGGGCGGTGATCAGATGAATCCGGCCGACACAGGTGGCGCACAGATGGGCCGTCTGCGCCACGTCATCCCCGCAGCCCGCGCAACGGGGCGGGAAAAGCACGTCAAGCACCTGTCTCGCGGCCCGCCGCCATGGCGGGAAGGAAGGACGGAGGGTCATGCGTTCACACGATCGTAGGCTTGGCAGCACCGGGCGGGTGGCGCACATGGAGAACATGACCCCCGAGGTGCCGCAGATATTCGACCGCCATGCCGTGCGCCTGCACCGCGATCGTGCCGCGACCCACATGGCTGATGTGCGCCCCGTCTTGGCGGAAGCGGCCGCGCGGCTGCTGGACCGGCTGGATGACGTGACCCGTGGCTTCGGCACGGCGCTGGATATCGGTGGGCGGGGCGTGGTGGCGCCTGCGCTGCGGGCGCGGGGCATCGCTACCGTGGCGGGTGATCTTTCCCCGGATCTGTGCGGACGGGATGATGGTCCCGCCGTGTGCATGGATGGGGAATGGCTGCCCTTTGCCCCCCACAGTTTCGATCTGGTGGTGGCCTGTCTCTCGCTGCACTGGGTCAATGACCTGCCCGGGCTGCTGGCGCAGGTGCGGCGCATACTGGTGCCCGATGGTCTGTTCCTGGCCTGCATGCCGGTGCTGCCCACGCTGGGCGGCCTGCGCCATGCGCTGCTGGAAGCCGAGATGGCGCGGCGGGGCGGGGTTTCTCCCCGTGTCTCGCCCTTTCCGGGACTGCGTGACTGTGCGGGCCTGCTCCAGCGCGCGGGATTTGCGCTGCCGGTGGCGGATTCGGATGTGATCCATCTGTCGTACCGCACCCCCATGGGCCTGCTGGCCGACCTGCGCCATGGGGGAGAGACCAATGCCCTGTGCCAGCGCGCCCGTGGCCTGACCCACCCCGCCCTGCTGGCCGATGCGCTGGCCCGCCTGCCGCTGGAACCCGATGGCAGCCTGATGCAGGACCTGCATGTGGCGATGATGACCGGCTGGTCCCCTGCCCCCACCCAGCCGCAACCCCTGCGGCCGGGACAGTTCACGACCAGTCTGGAGGATGCGCTGCGTGGGGAAGCATGGCATGATGCCGCCTTCAGCCGCCGGTAACGCTCATGTGGCGCGTCACGCGGGCCGGATCATCCGCGCTGCGGCCGATCAGGAAGTCATGTCCGCGCGGCTTGCGCAGGATGGCGGCGCGGACATGATCCATCATGCCCGCATCATCCGTACCCGCCCGTAATGGCGCGCGAAGGTCGGTCGAGCCCTCGTGGCCCAGGCAGGTATACAGCCTGCCGGTGCATGACAGCCGTACGCGGTTGCAGCTTTCACAGAAATTATGCGTCATGGGCGTGATGAAACCGATCCGCCGCCCGGTCTGGGCAATGCGGGCATAGCGCGCGGGGCCGCCGGTGCGGTAGGGGACCGGTTCCAGCGTCCAGCGCCGTTCAAGCCCGCGACGCACGCCGGACAGGGGCAGGTAGTAATCCGTCCGGTCCTCTCCCGTCTCGCCCATGGGCATGGTTTCGATCAGGCACAGATCCGCGCCAATTTCACCGCACCAGGCAATCAGGCTGTCGAATTCATCATCGTTCACGCCTGCCATGGCTACGGTGTTGATGCGCAGGGCCAGTCCGGCTTCGCGTGCCGCACGGATGCCATCAAGCGTGCGGGACAGGTTGCCGCGCCGGGTTATGCGGGCGAAACGGGCGGGATCAAGTGAATCAAGGCTGACATTGATGCGCCGCACGCCACAGGCACGAAGGTCCTCGGCAAACGCCGCCAGCCTGCTTGCATTGGTGGTCAGGGTCAGTTCATCCAGTCCCGGCTGGCCCCCGGGGCGGCCAAGCCACTGTCCCATCTCACGGAAGAAGGCCATCACATCGCGCCGCACCAGCGGCTCCCCCCCCGTGATCCGCAGTCTGCGCACGCCGTGGCGGATGAAGGCGGCGCACAGCCGCTCCAGTTCCGTAAGGGACAGGATTTCGGCCTTTGGCAGGAAGGTCATGTCTTCCGCCATGCAGTAGATACAGCGCATGTCGCACCGGTCCGTGACCGATACGCGCAGATAGGTCAGCAGCCGGCCGTAGGAATCGGGTAGCGGGGTATTGTCCATCCGGCGCCCCTATGACAGTTCGGTCAGGTGCACGACCGTGGCGTTCACCACCACCTTGCCCGCATGGGGGAACATGACCGTAACCCGGTGCCCGACGGCGGACTGTACCACGCCCTCGCCCCATTCCGGGTGGTCGGGATGGCTGACAGGCTGCCCCGGCACAAGAAAGGAACGGAAAGGAGGTTGGGCCATTATGCTGCACGGTTCCTGCATGGGGTTCATGACCGGCATATCGGACCGGCCAGGGTCTTATTAAACCCCCTTGGCCGCCACACAACAAAAAAACCGCATGCGGCCCCCTGTGCCCATGCTTCCGGGTCGGTCCATGAAGCACGCTGCAAATTCAACAGATGTTTCTGGCGGGGCTTTTTTTAAGGATTCAGGACGTCCTGCCTTCCCGAATACAGACAGTGCCCGGAACCTTTTACTGCTTATCAGTTGTTTCCCGCCTCGGTAAAATCGGGCGCGGCAATGCCGGATTGCGCAAGCTGGGCGCATAGTTCCGCCTGCAGGCGTGCCAGCGCCGTCCCCGTTGTCCCTTCCGCCCGGGCTGTCAGCGCCGCCTGCGTGTTGGAGGCACGCAGCAGCCACCACCCATCCGGCGTCGAGACACGCACGCCATCAATGGCGCAGACCGTGGCCCCGGTTTTTTCCAGCCGGGCCGCCACTTCCGCAATCACGGCGAATTTGCGTGATTCCGGGCAGTCAAACCGCAGTTCGGGCGTGGAAACGCGGGCAGGCAGCGCCGTGCGCAGGGCCGAAAGCGGGGTTTTGAGATGGCTGACCATCTCCAGCACGCGGACGGCCGCATACAGCGCGTCATCAAATCCATACCAGTGATCTGCAAAAAAGAAATGGCCCGACATCTCGCCCGCCAGCAGGGCATCCGTTTCCGCCATCCTGGTCTTTATGGGGGAATGGCCGGATTTCCACATGAGCGGCGTGCCACCGGCGCGGGCAATCTCGTCAAACAGGATCTGGCTTGCCTTGACATCGGCAATGATCGTGGCCCCTGGCCGTGTACGCAGCACGTCGCGCGCCAGAAGCACCAGCAACTGGTCGGCCCAGATGATGGTGCCGGTCTCATCCACCACGCCAAGCCGGTCGGCATCGCCATCAAAGGCCAGGCCGATATCCGCCTTCTCCGCCCGTACCGCAGCGGCAAGCTGGCGCATGTTGGCGGGTATGGTGGGGTCGGGGTGATGGGCGGGGAAATGACCGTCAATATCACCATTAAGGATATGGTGCGTGCCGGGCAGTCGTGCCACCAGCATGGACAGGACATCCCCTGCCGCACTGCTGGCATTGTCCCACACCACCTTCAGCGGGCGCGGACCACTGCCCTGGTCGCGCAGCAGGCGCGTGACATAAGCGGGCCTTATGTCCACGTCCCGCACGGTGCCGGAGCGATGGGGAATAACATCGCCCGCAGCGGACAGCCGCCCCAGTTCCCTGATCTGCGCGCCAAAGAATGGCCTGTTGGCGCGCACCATCTTGAAGCCGTTGTAGTCCGGCGGGTTATGGCTGCCCGTAACCATGACCGCCGCGTCCGCCCCCAGAGCAATCGCGGCAAAATACAGCATCGGCGTCGGCCCGCAGCCAATGCGCTGCACCGCCATGCCGGACGCCATCGCGCCCTCCACAAGCGCGTGCTCGAGGGACGGAGACGAAAGCCGACCGTCATGGCCAATGACAAGGCGCCTGCCCCCTGCCCGTGCCACCAGGCTTGCGAACGTGCGGCCGATGGCATGGGCATCTTCCGGGCCAAGGGTCTTTCCCACAATCCCGCGGATATCGTATTCCCGCAGGGTTGTGGGGTCGAACCGATGCCGGAAGGTCATTTATACTTTTTCAGGAATTCCCGCACGTCGCCAGCCAGTTCCTCGCGCTCCAGCGCAAAGGCGATCTGGGCTTCCAGGAAGCCGACCTTGCTGCCGCAGTCGAAGCGCTTGCCTTCGTAGCGGTAACCATGGAACGGCACATGCCCGATGGTCTTGGCCATGGCATCCGTCAGCTGGACTTCACCACCGGCACCCTTTTCCAGCTTGGCAAGGTGCTTGAGCACATCCGCCGTCAGCACGTAGCGGCCGATCACGGACAGGGTGGAGGGCGCGTCCTTCGGATCGGGCTTCTCGACCAGGCCCTTGACCTCGACGGTCTTGCCGTCATCCTTGCCGATATCCAGGATGCCGTAGCTGCCGGTCTGCTCACGCGGCACTTCGGTCACGGCCAGCACGTTGCCGCCGGTCTTGTTATACACCTCGACCAGCTGGCCGATGCACGACTTCTTGCTCTGCACCACGTCATCGGGCAGCAGGATGGCAAACGGGTCGTTGCCGATGAACTCACGCGCACACCAGATGGCATGGCCCAGGCCCAGCGGCTCCTGCTGGCGGACGGACAGCATGGAACCCGGGGTAACGCGGGTCGCTTCCAGTGCCTTCAGCGCCGATGCCTTCTTGCGGGCCTTCAGCGTGTCTTCCAGTTCGTAGGAAATATCGAAATAATCGATCAGGGAATCCTTGCCCCGGCTGGAAACGAGGCAGAATTCCTCGATCCCGGCTTCGCGTGCCTCATCAATCGCATACTGGATGAGCGGACGGTCAACGACGGTCAGCATTTCCTTGGGCACGCACTTCGTGGCGGGCAGGAAGCGTGTTCCAAGACCGGCAACCGGCAATACGGCTTTTTTAAGGGGCTTAATCACTAATATTTACCTCAAGATGCATGACAGGAACAGGCAACCGCCCCAATCGTCTGGTTTTCAATACGAAAACAGGCAGCGGGCTGTTGCCAGAGGGCAAGGATGTAGCGTGCTTCATCAGGACCAGATATGACTTAAATCACGATTCTTCCCCGACGACAGCTTCCGTTGTCGTGGTTTCAACTTTTTGTAACAATTCCATGCATGGAATGTCATGTGCGATTTTTCACGCGCCTTGGGGCAAGACAGGCATTTTGTGGGAAAGGATCATGGCTTTTTTGTGACGCCGGTTCCGCCCCGTCCGTGAATTGCGTGTCCTGGCAGGCAGATATGCGCGCGTCGGGCCTGTTTTCCGTGTATCCGGCCAGCCAGACGGCATGACGCGCGGCAACGCCATCGGGCTTCCCCATCCGGGGAAGAGGCGTTGTCATCATATTTTCAGGAAATCAGGTTGGTGCGGCCAAGAAGACTCGAACTTCCACGGGGTTGCCCCCACAAGCACCTCAAGCTTGCGCGTCTACCATTCCGCCATGGCCGCAACGTGACAACGATGATCGACTGGGCGATACCGTCATGACGATGAAGGGGCGTATAACCGATGGAAGGCGCGCGGGCAATGACTGAAAACGAGTTTTTATGGCATAAGGCGCCAGATCTGGTTCCCTATCCCGCCGCACTGGCGGAAATGGAGGCACAGGCCCGCGGAATCCGTGAAGGAACGCTGCCCGAGCGCGTCTGGCTGCTGGAACATCCCCCCACCTATACCGCTGGCACGTCGGCAAAGGAATCGGACCTGTTCAATCCGCGTGGCTATCCCACCTATCCCGCCGGGCGGGGTGGGCAGTGGACCTATCACGGTCCCGGCCAGCGGGTGGCCTATGCCATGCTGGACCTGGCGAAGCCCCATGGCATGGTGCCGGCGCGCGACCTGCGGGCCTATGTGCACGGGCTGGAGGAATGGCTGATCCGCACGCTTGCGCGCTTTGACGTGGCGGGGGAGCGCCGGGCCGACCGTATTGGCGTATGGGTGGTCGATCCCGCCACGGGGCGGGAGGAAAAGGTGGCGGCCATTGGCGTGCGCGTGTCGCGCTGGGTCAGCTGGCATGGGGTGGCGCTCAACGTGGCGCCGGACCTGACCGATTTTGGCGGCATCGTGCCCTGTGGCATCAGCGATTACGGCGTGACCAGCCTGGCGAAGCTGGGCAGGCACCCCACGATGGCGGAGGTGGATGTGGCGCTGGCCGCGACCTGGCCGGAGTGCTTCGGCCCGATTCCCGGTGCGCGGGAATGACCCCGCGCACCGGCCTCACGCCTAATTGCTGGCGGAGAGGGTAAACATCGCGTCAGGCCAGGGCTGGCCCGTGGCGGTTGCGTCCGTCAGGTCCAGGCGGATGTGCTGGCGTTCCACATCCGTCATCTCGATGACCAGAAGCGACAGCGTGCCCCCGATATCGGAAAAGCCGAGTGTGAGAATCCCCTGCGAGGGACTGTCGGACCGGGCAAGCGAGACCTGCAGGCTGTTCGTGCCATGCTGTACCGCCGTCACCACGATCTGGCCCGACAGATGGACCGGCTGCTCCAGGATCAGCCCCAGCGGCTGATGGCCCAGTGACATGCGGGTCACCGATTCGCGCCGGTGGTCCACAAACAGCAGGTGACCATTCGCCGCGACCAGCTTCATGGCCCCCGGCGTGGTATAGTCCAGCCGCAGGCGGCCGGGATCATAGTGCAGCACCCCCTCCCCCTTGCCGCCATCGGGCCAGGTCTGGACAAAACCGGCCTGCAGCCCGCGGGATGTGTTCAGATAGGTCTCGACGCGCGCGATGTCGCCGCGCTGGTCGGGTGTCTGTCCGGGCACGCCGGCACAGGCGGCCAGCAGGGTCAGCAGCCCGCCCATCATCAGCCGCCGCGTGGCGAAGGGGAAAGCGGGCTTCATGCCACCGCCATCCGTGCCTGTTCGTCCGGCGTGCGCAGCACGAGGGAGAGCGCATGCATCCCCCCCGCGAACTCCGCCGCCAGCAGGTCATGTACCATGCGCGAGCGCTGGACGCGGCCCACGCCTTCGAATGCGGGGCTGACCACAAGCACATTGTAGTGACTTTCGCCCGCCTGCACGCCATTGTCGCGCATGTGGACGTGATGGGCGTGGCGGGCGCTGTCATCCTTGATCTGCAGTTCCACGGGGGAGAGGTGTTCGCGCAGGATGCGATCGATCCGTCCGGCCCGTCCGGTTGCTTGCTGTTCCATTGGCGGCTCCATGATAGCGGGATCATTCATTGCACAGCTTCGCTCTTGCACGAAGCATGGACAGGCGCACATAACGACAATGATGAAGAGAAGGAACACCCGGCATCGCGCCTTTGACCCCGACCCGGATGCGCCGGAGCGCTGCTGCGACATGCATGGCTGCGACCAGCCCGCAGGCTACCGCGCCCCGCGTTCGCGTGATGCGCTGAACAGTTATTTCTGGTTCTGCCTGGAACATGTGCGCGAATACAACGCGCGCTGGGACTATTATCGTGGCATGAGTCCCGGCCAGATCGAGGCCCATATCCGGGCCGATACATCATGGAACCGCCCCTCGTGGAAGCTGGGCCAGGGCAAGGCCGCCCATACGTTCAGCGAGGAAGACCTGCTTGACCCCCTCGACCTGCTCAGGGGGGCCGCAAAGGCGCGGGCACGCGCCGCGCGCCGCAGGCACGAGGAAGACCGCCGGATGGACGCCCCGCAGGCGCTCAAATATCCGCTGGGCGTGCTTGATCTGGGCTGGCCCGTGTCGATGGAGGAACTCAAGGCCCGGTACAAGGACCTTGCCCGCCGCCATCACCCCGACGCCAATGGCGGAGACCGCAGGGCGGAGGAACGTTTCAAGGGCATAAACATTGCCTATGCGACGGTGCGCGCCCATCTTGCAGCCAATCCCGGGCGCGAGGACATGGCCCGCACCGCCTGATGGCGCGTGGGGCGGGCCGCACTGGCAGGCCGGTTGCATACATGCCTATAATCAGCGCCCGGCATGCTGGCCCCGTGCTGGCCTGACGGGCCAAAACAGACGAAGTGACGGACGAGAACAAAGCAGATGAACGAACCCGCAGACCTGACAACTGCCGCAGTGGATGCCAACGGCACGCCGCTTCCCGCCATTTCGGCCGTCTCCGCCCCGGATCTGCAGGTCTCGGCGCGTGAAGTGTTCGGCATTGACAGCGACATGAAGGTTCCGGCTTTTTCCGTGCGCACGGAACATGTGCCCGAAATCGATCCTTCCTATAAATTCGACCATGACACCACGCTGGCCATCCTGGCCGGGTTTGCCTACAACCGCCGCGTCATGGTCCAGGGCTATCACGGCACGGGCAAGTCATCGCATATCGAGCAGGTGGCCGCGCGCCTGAACTGGCCCAGCGTGCGCATCAACCTTGACAGCCATATCTCGCGCATCGACCTGATCGGTAAGGATGCGATCGTGCTGAAGGATGGCAAGCAGATCACCGAATTCCGCGAAGGGCTGCTGCCCTGGGGCCTGCAGCATCCCTGCGCGCTGGTATTCGATGAATACGATGCCGGCCGCCCGGACGTCATGTTCGTCATCCAGCGCGTGCTGGAAGTGGAGGGCCACCTGACGCTGCTGGACCAGAACCGTGTCATCCGCCCCCATCCCTTCTTCCGCCTGTTCGCCACCGCCAATACCGTGGGCCTGGGCGATACGACCGGGCTGTATCACGGCACCCAGCAGATCAATCAGGGCCAGATGGACCGCTGGAACATCGTGACCACGCTGAACTACCTGCCCCACGCGCAGGAAACCGCCATCGTGCTGGCCAAGATGGGAATCGACCCCAAAAAGGACGAGGCCGGGCGCAGGCGGGTGGAAAGCATGGTGGCGCTGGCGGACCTGACGCGCTCGGGCTTCATCGCGGGGGACATCTCCACCGTCATGTCACCGCGCACGGTGATCAGCTGGGCGCAGAATTTCGAGATTTTCAAAGATCTTGCCTTCGCCTTCCGCGTTACCTTCCTCAACAAGTGCGACGAGGCCGAACGCCCCACGGTGGCGGAATATTACCAGCGCTGCTTCAACGCCAGCCCGCTGGCACCCCGGGGTTGATGGCAGGGCAGGCAGTTCATGCGTGAGAACCGGAAAAACGTTCCCGACCCCCAGGCCGAGCGTGAGGCCCGGCAGGCCGAAAGCTTCAAGCGCGCAACCGTAGGGGCGGTGCGCGCCATGGGCGGGCAGGCGCAGGCCGAGGTCTCGTTCCTCAACGGTCCCGTGCCCTCGGGGGTATCCGTTACCGGCACGCATGTGCGCCTGCCCCACCCCGCGCGCAAGATGACGGATGCGGAAATGACCCGCATGCGGGGGGCGGCTGATGCCGCCGCCCTGCGCCTGCGCCATCATGACACGGGCCTGCATGACCGTGCCCGCCCGCCCGCGGGTGAGGCGCGTGAGGTATATGACGTGCTGGAACAGGCGCGGGTGGAAAGCCTGGGCGCACGGCACATGGCGGGGGTTGCCGCCAATCTTGATGCGCGCTTAGCACAGGAATGTGCCGATCTGGGGCTGGACCGCCTGCCCAGCCATACAAGGCTGCCCACCCCCCTCGCCCTGGGGCTGCTGGCGCGTGCGCGCATGTCCGGCCAGCCGGTGGTCGAACCCATGCGGGAGATCATGGCGCGCTGGCAGGATGACCTGCCGCCCGCCGCCCGCCGCGCGCTGGACGAGATGGCGCGCCGTCAGGACAGCCAGAGTGAATTCGCGCAGGCCGCCCGCAGGTTGCTGATGGCCTGTTCGCTGCTGGAGCAGGAAACCACGCCCGATGAGGCCGCCGACGACGGCACGACCGAGGCCGAGGCCGCCAGCAGCGAGGATGAGGAACAGGCCGAGGATACAACCCCCGAGCCCCAGGACGAAGGCCCGGAAGAGGACGACAGTGCCCAGCCCATGCAGATGTCACAGGGCACGGGCGCTGGCGATGATGAGCCGGAGGATGGTGAACAGGGCGGCACGGCCAGCGGTTCGGAAGAAGCTGGTGGCCCCGGTGAGGAAGACGCGGCGCAGGAGGACATGCCCGTCGGTTATCGTGCCTTTACCACCGTGTATGATGAGGAAATTGCCGCCGAGGACCTGTGCGACGCGGAGGAACTGTCCCGCCTGCGCCAGACGCTGGACCAGCAGCTGGTCAGCATGCAGGGTGTCGTGTCCAAGCTGGCCAACCGGCTGCAGCGCAAGCTCATGGCGCAGCAGACACGGGCGTGGGAGTTCGATCTGGAGGAAGGCATGCTTGATGCCGGCCGCCTGTCGCGCATCGTGGTCAATCCCATGCTGTCGCTGTCCTACAAGCGTGAACGGGATACGGATTTCCGGGATACGGTCGTGACTCTGCTGATCGACAATTCGGGGTCCATGCGCGGGCGGCCGATCTCGGTTGCCGCCATGTGCGGCGATATCCTGGCCCGCACGCTGGAGCGCTGCGCGGTAAAGGTGGAAGTACTGGGCTTTACCACGCGCGCGTGGAAGGGCGGCCGCAGCCGGGAGGCATGGATACAGGCGGGCAAACCCGAAAATCCCGGCCGGCTCAATGACCTGCGCCATATCGTGTACAAGGCCGCCTACATGCCGTGGCGGCGCGCGCGGCGCAACCTTGGCCTTATGCTGCGCGAGGGACTGCTCAAGGAAAACATTGATGGCGAGGCCCTGCTCTGGGCGCAGCGCAGGCTGGCCACGCGGGCCGAGGCACGGCGGATCCTGATGGTCATTTCCGATGGCGCGCCGGTGGATGACAGCACGCTGTCCGCCAATCCCGGTTCCTATCTGGAAAACCACCTGCGTGAAGTGATCGCCCATATCGAGACGCGCACCAGCACCGAACTGCTGGCCATCGGCATTGGTCATGACGTGACACGCTATTACCGCTGCGCGGTCACCATTACCGACCCCGAGGAACTGGGCGGTACGATGATGAAGAAGCTGTCCGAACTGTTTGCCGAGGAAGCAGCGCGCGGGAAGCCCCGCTGCGGCGGCTGAACCGCGCGCCCCTGTGCCCCGCTCCGGTCATGGAGCGGGGTTTTTTCATGTTCAGGCCGCGACAAGCCTGCGGTCGGCCAGTTCCAGCAGGGCATCGAGCATGCGGTCGACATCGGCCGTGGTGGTGCGGTGGTTGACAATGGCGGCCCGCACCGCCTTGTGGCCGTTGATGATGGTGGTGGACGGTGCCGCGATCCCGCTTTCATGCAGGTCCTTCACCACCTCGCCATTGAAATGGTCCAGATCCGCTACGGGTGCGATGATGCGGAAGCACACGATATTCAGTGTGACCGGCGCCAGCAGTTCCAGCCGCGGGTTGGCTTCGACCATGCGGGCAAGATGGCGGGCTATGGCGCAGCAGTTGGCAATCATGTCCCCCATGCCATCCGCGCCATAGGTGCCCAGCGTCATCCAGACCTTGAGCGCCCGGAACCCGCGTGACAGGTCCGGCCCCAGGTCGCAGTACCATGGCGCATTGGTGGCAAGGCCACGGTCCTCACGCGCAAGATAGGCGCGTGACTGGGCAAAGGCCGCTGCCTGCGCGCCGGGCCTGCGTACCAGGATACAGCCCGCGTCGTACTGCACCTGTGCCCATTTATGGAAGTCGAAGGCAACACTGTCGGCGCGTTCCAGCCCGCGCAGCATCGGCCGCAGCGTGTCGGACAGCATGGCCAGCGCGCCGAATGCGCCATCGACATGAAACCAGATATTCTCCCGCGCCGCGATATCGGCCAGGCCATCCAGGTCATCAATCGCGCCGGTATCCACCGTGCCTGCCGTGCCAATCACCATGAACGGCTCCAGCCCCGCCGCGCGGTCACGGGCAATGGCCTGTTCCAGTTCGGGCAGGATCATGCGGTTATCCGCATCGATCCCGATCACGCGCAGGCTGTCGGTACCCAGCCCCGTCAGGTCGAAAGCACGGGATATGCAGCCATGGGCGGTGGCGGCGGCATAGCCTACCAGCGGGCGCGTGCCAACGCCCTGCGCGCGCAGGGCCAGCCCGTCCGGCACGGCGCGGCTGGCGGTGATCACGGCAATCATGTTGGCCATGGATGACCCGGTGACCAGCAGGCCCGTGGTTTCGGCCGGGAAGCCGCACATCTCGGCCGCCCAGCGGATGACCTCGCGCTCGACCTCGATCGGGGCATGGTCGCGGCCGCCGCAATTGGCGTTCAGCCCGCCCGCCAGCAGTTCGGCCAGCATGCCCACTGCGGTGCCCCCGCCATGCACCCAGCCCATGAAGCCGGGGTGGATGTTGCCGGTGGAATAGGGTTCCACCAGTTCACGGAAGCGGGCGTAGAGTTCCTGTGGCGGGGTGGGTTCGTGCGGCAGGCCGGTGCGCAGCTGTTCACGCAGGGCGGTGGGCATGGGCTGCCAGACCGGGCGCGCGCGCAGGGTGGACAGGCGGTTGAACATGTCATCCACCATCTGGTGGCCCAGTGCACGCAGCGCGTCCCAGTTATCCGGGTCCAGTCCTGTCATCTTTCCTACCCATCCATGCGGTTGTCTATGGCGTGCCTACATAGGGGGGATTGGGGCCTGCGTGCAATGCGGTGTCATTCCGTTCCTTCCGCCTGCGCGCCCAGGCGGCGGGCAAGGGTGGCGCAGACAAAAAGCTGGATCTGGTGGTAGATCATGACCGGCAGCACGATCAGCCCCACATCGGCATGCGCGAACAGCACGCTGGCAATCGGCACGCCCGATGCCAGCGATTTCTTGGACCCGCAGAACAGGATCGCCACCCTGTCCGCCCGCCCGAAGCCCCCCATGCGCCCCACCAGCCGCGTCAGCCCCAGCACGATGGCCAGGATGAGCATGTCCACCAGCGCCACGCGGGCCAGTTGCATGGGTGGCAGGCGGTGCCACAGCCCCTGCACCACCGCCTCGCTGAAGGCGGTATAGACCACAACGAGGATCGAACCCCGGTCGGAAAAGGACAGCAGCTTCCTGTGCCGGTGCGCCCATGCCCCGATCCATGGCTGCGCCACCTGCCCCGCGATGAAGGGGACGAGCAGTTGCAGCACGATCGGCCCGATGCCCCCGCCCCCTGCCGCCGCATGCCGCGCCAGTACAAGGCCGACCAGCAGCGGTGTCAGGAAAATGCCCAGTATGTTGGACAGCGTGGCCGAACAGATGGCCGCCGCCACGCTGCCGCGCGCAATCGAGGTAAAGGCGATGGAGGACTGCACGGTGGAGGGCAGGCAGCACAGGAAGAGCACCCCCGTCCACATCGGGCCGTCCAGCAGGCCGGGCACGAGGGCATGCAGCCCCATGCCCAGCAGGGGGAAAAGGGCAAACGTGCACAGCCCGATGGCCAGGTGGATTCGCCAGTCCATCATCCCCTCCACCACCGCGCGGCGCGACAGGCGCGCGCCCTGGAGGAAGAACATGTTCGCAATCATGATGAGGGCAAGCATGTTGAACACGCCCACCCCCGCGCCACGACAGGGCATGACGCTGGCCAGTATCACGGTGGCAAGCAGGCACAGGAGAAAAGAGTCGAGCTTGCGGAACATGATTGATGCCTGCGGTAGGAAACTGTGATGGCCGCCCATATCATATCGCATTGCATCTGGCCTGTAATCACGCCAACTTGTGCCGCAAATGAAGACATTCCTCCTTACCACCGCCATCGCCGCCCTGTCCTGCATCGGGGTGGCGCGGGCAACCGCCCTGCCCGCAACCTGTGGCCATGTTAGCATGGCCGCCAGCCAGCCCCATGGGGCCGGTTCCCTGTCCGGACATGGCTATGACCTGTCGCTTGCGGGTGACGAGGACCGGAAGTTCCACGCGACCGACATCGCGGCCACGGGCACGGGCCTTGACCCCCAGGCCCTGCGGGACATGGAGGACGTGGCCTCCCTCGTCATGCTTGCCACCCTGACCGGGCACCATTCGGAGGGATGCGCGCAGGCGTATTTCACCGCCGCCGCCACCCCCATCATGGAGGGCCTGCGCGCGGGGCGCAGCTATGACCTGACATGGCAGGACGGCCTGCTGACCAGCGGGCAGACAAAACTGTCCTTCCATCGCGCGCACCTGCATCTGGTTGGTGCCAGAAGCGACACTACGCCCGCCACGCTGACGCTGGATACGCAGGGCATTGGCATAACCGGCACCCACAATATCCTGCTGGCCAGCGCCCTGCCCCAGCAGGCCACGGCCAATGCCTCGGTCCCCGGTTCGGCGCTGGTACCGCTGGCCGCCGCCATTACCGGCCATCCGGGGCAGAATGTCATGGTGCCGCTGCATGTCTCCGCGCTGAACGCGCAGCGCGGCAGCATGCAGATCACGGGCAATGGCGATGCCAACCTGACCGGCAATACCGATGCCTCTTCCGCCACCGGGCACATACAGGTGCAGAACCTTGACGCAGTGATCGACACCCTGCGCAACGCGGGCCAGACACGCGCCAGTGCCGCACTGGTGCTGGCCAAGCTGTTCGGGCACAAGGCGGCATCGGGCGGTACGTCATGGGATGTAAGCTGGGAGGGCGGGGTCATGACCGTCAACCACATTCCCCTGCCCATTCATTAGGTCCGCGTTCACCGCCCTGCGGGAAACAGTGCCCGCGGCCCTGCCCTTTCAGCCATGCGGGGCCAGGAAAGGCTCGACTGCCTGCAGGAACTGCTGCGGCTGTTCTATGGCGGGCCCGTGACCGCATGCGGGGATCACGACCAGTCTGGCGCCCTTTATCCGGTTTGCGAAATCCTGGCCATCGGCAAGGGGTATGATCTGGTCATCGTGCCCCCAGACTACAAGCGTGGGAACCGTGATGCGCGCAATCTGCTCATCAAGGAAAGTCGCCGGATCATTGACATTGCGCAGGAAGCTGTCCTGCGTGTACTGGCTGCCTTCAGCAAGGCGGGTCTCGAAGGAGTCTTTCACCATCGCGTCGGTAATCAGGGCGTGATCATGGAACAGCACGCCCAGGCCAGTGCGCGTGCCCTCAATGGACAGGGCATGGCTGAAAGGCAGTGGTCCCTTGCTGAACAGGCTCTGGTGGCCCGCGGCATCGGTCAGCACCAGTTTTTCAGGTCGGGCCATGGCAGGATTGTTTTCCGCCTCTACCGTGTAAAGCCCTGCGATCCAGCCCCCCAGCGATTCACCGGCCAGCATGAAATGGGTGACATGGCGGGCCTTGAGGAAGCCATCAAGCATATCCACCCAGGTCTGCACGCCATAGGCGACCAGAGGCTTGTCCGACTGCCCGAAGCCGAGTTGGTCCATGGCCAGGACATGGTAATGTCGGGCCAGTTCGGGAATAACGTTGCCCCAGTCAAACCGCGCATTGCTGCCCAGACCATGCACAAGAACCAGATCGGGTCCGTGACCTGCCTCTATGAAGCGGATCGTCTGGCCATGTACGCGCACGCTCTGCATGCCGTCGGCCGCATGGGCGCAGGACAGGCCGCCCATCACGCCCGATACCAGCGCCAGTGCGCCTGCAAGGCGGCGTATCCCTTTATGAATCATGGCATCTCCATCCCTTTTTCCGCCCCGTTCCGAACAGCAGGAACGACGGGCCATGCAACGAAAGGGAGCGGCGCCAGCCGGGGCCGTTCGCTCCCGGCACAGAAATAGGATATCGGGCGGCGGCAGGCCATCAGAATCATTCTGAAATCGAAATAACGCCCTCGGGGCTTTCGATCCTGCGTATGCGGACCGGTCCCGGCCTAGGCCGGAACGGTCGTCCCCTCCTGCGCCAGCCTGACCAGTGCCGCAAGCACCTTGCGCGCCTGCGTGATGCGCTGGGCATTGGTCATTTCACGTATGACCGCAAGCTTGTGGTCGGGGCGCAGGCGGACATTGGCTTCCTTCTGCCGGGCAATCCACGCCACCAGTCCCGCCGGGTTGGCAAAGCTGTTGCCACGGAACTGGATGACCATGCCCTTTGGCCCGGCTTCCAGTCGCTCCACCCCTGCCTCGCGGCACATGCGCTTGAGTGTGACCACATCCAGCAGGTTGCGTACCTCATCAGGTAGCGTGCCGAAGCGGTCCACCAGTTCGGCCTCCATCGCTTCCACCTCCGCATCATTGGCCAGGCCCGCGATGCGGCGGTACAGCCCAAGGCGCACCGGCAGGTCGGTCACATAGCTGTCGGGTATGAGTACCGGCAGGCCAAGGATGATGTTGGGTGTCCAGTCGCGGTCCTGCAGCCTGCGCCGTCCCTTTTCGGTGCGCAGGTCGGCCACGGCGTCTTCCAGCATCTGCTGGTACAGTTCAATGCCCACTTCACGGATATGGCCCGACTGTTCATCCCCCAGCAGGTTGCCTGCCCCGCGCAGGTCAAGGTCGTGGGAGGCCAGCGTGAAGCCCGCCCCCAGTGTGTCCAGCGTCTGCATGACTTCCAGCCGCTTCTGGGCGGCGGCTGAGAGCACATGCGTCTGTGGCCATGTCAGGTAGGCATAGCCGCGCTGCTTGCCACGCCCCACGCGCCCGCGCAGCTGGTAGAGCTGGCCCAGGCCGAACATGTCGGCGCGGTGGATGATGAGCGTGTTGACCGCCGGCATGTCCAGCCCGCTTTCCACAATGTTGGTGGACAGCAGGATGTCGTATTTGCCGTCACTGAACTCGGTCATCACCCGTTCCAGTTCGGTCGGCGTCAGGCGGCCATGGGCCTGCACCAGCCGTGCATCGGGCACGATCTCGCTCAGGCGCGTGGCCATGCGGTCCAGATCCTCGATGCGTGGCACCACGCAGAAGACCTGCCCGCCACGGAAGCGTTCGCGCTGGATCGCCTCGCGGATCACCACGCTGTCAAAGGGCATGATGAAGGTACGCACGGCCAGCCGGTCGGTGGGGGGCGTTGCGATCAGGCTCATTTCCCGCACGCCGGTCAGGGCAAGCTGGAGCGTGCGCGGCAGCGGCGTTGCGGAAAGGGTAAGCACATGCACGTCCTCGCGCAGCGCCTTCAGCTTTTCCTTGTGGGCCACGCCAAAATGCTGCTCTTCATCCACGATCAGCAGGCCAAGGTCGGCGAATTTGACGGTCTTGGCCAGCAGGGCATGGGTGCCGATCACGATATTGACCGTGCCATCGGCCAGGCCCTTGCGCACGGCTGTCGCCTCCTTTGGCGTGACCATGCGCGACAGTTGCGCCACATTGACCGGCAACCCGGCAAAGCGGGCGGAGAAGGTGCGGTAATGCTGGCGCGCGAGCAGCGTGGTCGGCACCACAACCGCCACCTGCGCGCCCGACATGGCGGCAACGAACGCGGCCCGCAGCGCCACCTCCGTCTTGCCAAAGCCCACATCACCACAGACCAGCCGGTCCATGGGTTTGCCCGATGCCATGTCGTCCAGCACGTCGGCTATGGCGCGGGACTGGTCCTCGGTCTCGACAAAGGGGAAGCGGGCGCAGAATTCATCCCACATCCCGTCCTCCGGTGTCAGCGCGGGCGCTTCACGCAGGGCACGGGCGGCGGCGGTGCGGATCAGTTCGCCCGCCATGTCGCGGATGCGCTGCTTCATCTTCGCCTTGCGCGACTGCCACGACACGCCACCCAGCCTGTCCAGCGCCACATGCGCCTGGTCCGAGCCGAAGCGGCTGAGCAGCTCGATGTTCTCGACCGGCAGGAACAGCTTTTCGTTGCCATCATAGATCAGGCGCAGGCAGTCATGCGGTGCGGTACCCACGCCGATGGTCTCCAGCCCGTCATAGCGGCCGATGCCATAATCCTGATGGACGACCAGATCGCCTTCCGCAATTTCGGAGGCTTCGGCTATGAACTGGTCGGCTTTCTTGCGGCGGCGGGGCGGGCGCGAGATCCGCTCGCCCAGCAGGTCCTGTTCGGAAACAAAGGCAAGATTGTCAGCGACAAAGCCACGTTCCAGCCCCAGCGTAAGCAGCCCCACGGTGCCGGGCCTGAGCTTCTGCGCCTCTTTCCATGTGGCGAAGCCCTGGACCGGCAGGCGGTATTCACGCAACAGCACGCCAATACGCTCGCACGAGCCACGGCTCCATGCGGTCACATACGCGCGGCGGCCGGTCTGCGCCCATTCCTCCACCTTCGCATGCAGCATGGGGAAGACGTTCTCGCGCCCGTCGGTCACGCTTTTGGCGAACATCTGCCCCGGCCTGCCGCCCGCATCCATGCCCGGCGCGCCATCGGGCTGGGCAAAGGGCATGAACACCACGGCCTTTTTGCCCACCAGCAGGGCGTCCCACCCCTTGCGGTCAAGATACATCAGGTGCGGCGGCAGGGCGCGGTAGGGCACTTCCCCTTCCCGCGTGGGCTGCCTGCGGGCATCGTAATGGTCGGCAATCATTTCCAGCCGCGTGGCGAGCACTTCCTCGGCCTGGTTGGCCAGCGAGATGGAGACACCGGGCATGTAATCCACCAGCGTTTCCATCTGTTCATGGAACAGGGGCAGCCAGTGCTCCATGCCCGCGTGGCGCCTGCCATCGGATATATGCTGGTACAGCGGGTCACTGGCCGCCGCCGGGCCAAACAGGTCGCGCCAGCCGGTGCGAAAGCGCGAAATGGCCGCGGGGTCGAGACTGAAATCGGCCACCGGGCGCATGGTCAGGCTGGTGATCTTCGCGGTCGAGCGCTGGGTGCCGGGATCAAACCGGCGGATGTTCTCCACCTCGTCGCCGAACAGGTCAAGGCGTACGGGTTCGCTCTCGCCCGCGGGGAAAATGTCGAATATGCCACCGCGCGTTGCGAACTCACCCTGTTCCATCACCGTGTCGGTGCGGTTGTAGCCATGGGCGATGAGCAGTTCCATCAGGAACGGGGCATCAAGGCTTTCCCCGGCCGTAATCGTGATGGACTGCCCGGCAAAGGCGGCACGCGGGGCCACGCGCTGCACCAGCCCCATCACCGTGGTCAGCACGATGCGGGGCCGGTCCGCCTTTTCCAGCAGTCGGGTCAGCGTTGCCACCCGCTCCGCCACGATGGCGGGATTGGGGGAGACGCGGTCATACGGCAGGCAGTCCCATCCGGGAAAACGCAGGATTTCCGCATCGGGTGCTACAAAGGCCAGCTGGTCGGCAACGCGGGCCAGGCCCGCATCATCGCGGCAGACATGCAGCACGGGGCCAGGCCCCTCGCGCAGCCTTCGTGCAAGCAGGAACGCGTCATATCCATCCGGCACGCCCCATACGGGCAGGGGCGCGTCGGGTGCCAGGGAGAAGCCTGCCGTCGTGTTCATTTTCCGCCCCGGATCGCGGCAAGACGGGCGGGATCGGTGGCGTCGGCCATGATTTCCTTCATCATGGGGGTGTTCAGTTCCTCCGGCACGGGGCGGCGGCCGCTCAGCCAGTCCGCCAGATCGGCGTCCGGCAGGTCCATCACCGCTTCCAGCGCGTCCAGCTGGGCTTCGGTCATGCCTTCCAGCCGGGGGGCGACAAAGCCGCCAATCAGCACATCGGTCTCATGCGTGCCACGATGCGTGGCGCGGTAATAGATCTTCCGGCGTCGTGTATCGAGACGGGAGAGGTCTGGCGTTCTGGCTTCCATTGCGTTCCACCCCTGTATGGTTGTGTTTTGTTCCGTAACGCAGGTGTCCTATAGCCCTCATGCGGGCATCTGTCAGCCCGCAAGACCAGCATGCCACCCCGCAGGATGAACCGCCGCGTGTCCGATCCCACTGCCCCGTTCCCCAATCCCCTTCTTGCCCCGTTACTTGCGGGCGTGGACAGCCTGAAGGGCGTGCGGCCCGCCACCGCCCGGCTGCTGGCGCGGGTTGCGGGTGGCGCGCGGGTGATCGACCTTCTGTTCCACCTGCCGGAATCGGTGGTGGACCGGCGCTACCGCCCCAACCTGCGCACTGCCGAGACGGGGCGCGTGTGCACGCTGCATGTCACGGTCAGCCGCGTGGTGCCCCCCGCGCCCGGCGGCGGCCGGGGCAGGCGGCCATGGCGTGTGCTGGTCAGTGACGGCACGGGGGATGCGGAGCTGGTGTTCTTCTCCCCCCATCTGGTGCGCAGGCTGGAGGCGGGTCAGGACATATGCGTATCGGGCACGCTGGAGCGGTTTGGGGAGCGGTTGAACATGGCGCACCCGGATTATCTTGTCCCGGCCGCCCGCATGGGCGAGATCCCGCTGCTTGATCCGGTCTGGCCGCTTACGGCGGGGCTGTTTTCCAGTCAGGTGCGCTCTGCGGTCAGGGCTGCGTTCGATATTTTCCCCCCCCTGCCCGAATGGCAGGATGCCACCGTGCTCAGGCAGCGCAGGTGGCCGGGATTCGAGGACGCGCTGCGCACGCTTCACCGCCCCTGTGACCTGCCCGAACTGATGGAAGGTGACGCGCTGGTCGCCGCATCCGAACGCGCCCGCGCCCGCCTTGCCTGTGATGACCTGCTGGCCCAGCAGGTGGCCATGGCGCAGGCGCGCAGGCTCAACCGCCTGCGGCCGGGGCGCGCCGTTGCGGGCGATGGCAGCCTGCGCCGGGTGGCGCTGTCGCGCTTCGGGCATGAACCGACCACGGCACAGGTCCGCGCCCTTGCGGAAATCGATGCGGATCTGGCCGCGCCGCGCCAGATGACGCGGCTGTTGCAGGGGGATGTCGGTGCGGGCAAGACGCTGGTTGCCCTGCAGGCCATGCTGGGCGCGGTTGAAGCCGGGCATCAGGCCGCGCTTATGGCGCCGACCGAGATCCTGGCCCGCCAGCATCTGGCGACGTTTACAAAACTCTCACCCGTGCCCGTGGCCTTCCTGAGCGGGAGCGTGAAAGGCAAGGCCCGGCGGGAAGCACTGGCCCGCATTGCCGATGGCACGGCGCGGCTGGTCATCGGCACGCATGCCCTGTTTCAGGAAAGCGTGGTGTTCCAGGACCTTGCCCTTGCCGTGATTGACGAACAGCACCGCTTTGGCGTGGAACAGCGCGCCATGCTGGGCGAAAAAGGCCCCCAGACCGATGTGCTGGTCATGACCGCCACCCCCATCCCGCGCAGCCTGCTGCTGACGCAGTGGGGGGACATGCAGGTCAGCCGGCTGGATGTGAAACCGGCCGGCCGCAAGCCGGTGCGCACGTCGCTGCATGCGCTGTCGGCCATGGATGACCTGCTGGCGGGGATGGAACGCGCACTGGCGCGTGGCGCGCGCATATTCTGGGTCTGCCCGCTGGTGAGCGAGAGCGAGACGACTGACATCGCCGCCGCCGAAGCCCGCCATGCGGCACTGGCCGCGCATTTCGGGGCGGAATCGGTGGGTCTTGCCCACGGCCAGCAGGACATTGCCCTGCGTGAGCAGGCCATTGCCGATTTTGCGGCGGGACGGACGCGCATCCTTGTGGCCACGACGGTGATCGAGGTGGGGGTGGACATACCCGACGCTACGGTCATGATCATCGAGCATGCCGAGCGTTTCGGCCTGGCCCAGCTGCACCAGCTGCGCGGCCGCGTGGGGCGCGGGCGGGCTGAATCCTACTGCCTGCTGCTGCATGACAGCGCGCTGGGCCAGACCGCGCGGCGCAGGCTGGCGCTATTGCGTGAGACGGAAGACGGGTTCCTGATCGCTGACGAGGATTTCCGCCTGCGCGGCGGTGGCGACGTGGCGGGACGGCGGCAGTCGGGCCTGCCGGACATGCGGCTGGCCAGCCCCCTGCATGTGGACATGCTGCTGACCCTTGCCGCACAGGACGCAAGGCGCCTGGTCGACACCCCGCCCGACCAGCGCCCCCCTGCCCTGCGGGCGCGTGAGCCTGCCGTCAGTTTGCTGCTTGAACTGTTTTCTCGGGCGCGGGCCGTGCGGGCGATACGCGCGGGCTAGGCCGGGCCGCGACAGGCAGGCTGACACCCAGCTGCTGCGCCGTCTGCGCCAGGTAGAAGCTGGCGAACAGTTCCAGCGGGGCGGCATCATGCGTCATGCGGGCATGCAGCACCGCCCCTTCCCATCCGATCCAGAAATAACGCGCAAGCGCCGTGCACAGCCGCTTCTGCCCGGCGGTGGGATGGGGGGCGAATGAATCGAGCAGGCAGGTGGCCACGCGCTGTTCCCATTCGCGCATGATGGCCAGTAGCTGGCCGTTGAACGAATCGGGCAGGGTGTCGATTTCCTGGCTCAGGTTGCCGATCAGGCACCCACGGCGGAAGCCGTGACGCTGCATGCCCGCTTTCGCGTCATGCATGAAATTGAGCAGGCGCTGCAGCGGCGGTTCCGTGCGGTCGGTCAGCCACAGATCCAGCTTTTCATTGAAATAGGCGGCATAATACTCGATCAGCGCCTGACCGAACTCTTCCTTGCTGCTGAAGCAGTAATAGAACGACCCCTTGGATATGCCGGTGGCGTTCAGCACGTCATCGACACAGGTGGAGGAAAATCCCTTTTCTGTCAGCAGCCCGACGCCCGCGCGTACCAGCATGGCGCGCGTGCCCTCGGGTGCACGGGCGGTCTTTGGCGGTCGGCCCCGACCGCGCCGGGGGGGGATGGTATTGGACATGAACGGTTTTCTTACCAGAGGAGAAAATACGACAGGGCGATGTCTTTCCACGATAATGTGCGAGTGAGAATGGAATGCAAGGAGAATTGCTGAATTTTATCTGCAACTTTGTGATTACATCTTTTTGCATTCCTGCCCCTCACAAACCGTTCAGAATGAAAATTCGTGTGGCAACCATCATGCGGAATATGCTTTGGTGTTGTTGATGCCGATGCGATTTATGCTAGGGTCACCGCAGGAGTAGAGAATGTTTTCCTGATCCGGTCCGCCCGCATCCGCGGTAACGCCAGACAGGCCAGACTCTATCCCGCAAACGTGCTTTCATTCGGTGGTGTTCCGAAAGGGAACATCCGCCACCTAGACCTCGGGATTACGACCGTTGAGAAGTAACAGGACCGACCGCAGCTCCCGCTCCCCGCGCCGCGGCGGGTTTGACGACGATTTCATGTCGTCGCCTTCATTTGGTGACCGCGGCAGCGCCCCGCCGCCGCGCCGCTCCTTTGGTGGTGGAGGTGGTGGTCCGCAGATCGTCGCATCCGGGCCGGAAATCAGCGCCACTGTAAAGTGGTTCAACAGCGAAAAAGGCTTCGGCTTTGTCGAGCTGTCCGACGGGTCGGGTGACGTGTTCCTGCACGCCAATGCCCTGAACCCCACCGGCCATGCCACGGTCGCCCCCGGAACCACGCTGGTGGTGCAGATCGGTCAGGGCCCCAAGGGCCGCCAGGTCGCCGCCGTCCTTTCCGTTGACGAAAGCACGGCCCAGCCCGAGCGCCCGCGCGGTCCGGCAGGCTTCGGTGCGGCAGGTGGCGCGCGTGGCGGGTTCTCCCGTTCCGGTCGTCCCGCCCCCGACCTGTCCCATGCGCAGGACATGCGTGGCACGGTCAAGTGGTACAATGCCGCCAAGGGTTTTGGTTTCATCACGCCGGAAAATGGCGGCAAGGACATTTTCGTCCATGCGTCCGCCCTGGAACGTTCGGGCCTGTCCGGGCTGACAGAAGGCCAGACGGCGAACGTGCAGGTTGTCGAAGGCCAGAAAGGCCCGGAAGCAGCAGCACTGTCGGTTGACTGATTGCCGCTTTCATTCCCTTCCGCCATGGCGGAAGGGAATGGGTGGATAAAGAAAACAGGGCCATCCCGGCTGGGGTGGCCCTGTTTTTTATTGCCCGGTAATGGTCTGCCGCATTGCGATGTAGCTTCCTGCACGCCGCAGCGGCGCTGCGGAACCGGTCATGGGCCGTAAATGCAACGGGTGGTGCAGGTGTTTCCAGAGGGGTGCGGTTCCCCATGGTGCACGCGTTTAATCGTCGCGCCCCTTGTTGCGGATCAGGCGGGCCTTGTCGCGTGCCCAGTCACGGTCGGCTATGGCCTGGCGCTTGTCGGCCTTCTTGCGCCCCTCACCCACGCCCAGCGTCAGCTTGGCCAGGCCACGGCTGTTGAAATGGATGTCCAGCGGCACAAGGGTCACGCCATTGCGCGCCGTCTCGCCCAGCAGCTTGTCCACCTGCTTTTTGTGCAAAAGCAGCTTGCGCGGTGCGCGCGGTTCAAAGCGGGACAGCACCCCGCCCTGATATTCGGGGATGTAGCTGTTGATCAGCCACAGCTCGCCGTTGCGCTCACCGGCATAGGCTTCGTTTATGGTGGCCCGGCCCATGCGCAGGCTCTTGACCTCCGGCCCTTTCAGCACCAGCCCGGCTTCCACCGTCTCGACAATGGTGTAGTTGAAGCGGCCCTTGCGGTTCTGGGCGGCGATCCCGGTGGAGATCATGCCGCTGCCCCTGTTTTTTGCTGCCATGTGCCTAGCCCAGCAGTCCGACCGCATCGAGGGCAGCCTTGACCTGCGTGCGGCCCGCATCGCTCAGGGGGGCAAGCGGCAGGCGGCAGGTCTCGCCCATAAGCCCCAGCACGCTGGCCGCGAATTTCGCGGGTACGGGGTTGCTTTCACAGAACAGCGCATCGTGCAGGGGCAGCAGGCGGTCCTGCAGTTCCATGGCATTCATCACGTTGCCGTCCGCCCAGCTCTGCTGCACCTGCGCGCACAGGGCGGGGGCGACGTTGGCGGTCACACTGATGCAGCCATCGCCCCCTGCGGCCAGGAAGGAAACCGCTGTTCCGTCCTCGCCCGAGATCTGGTTGAACGGCTTCTTCACCGCCCGGCGCACCAGCAGCGGGCGCAGGAGATTGGCGGTGGAATCCTTGACCCCGATGATGTTGGGGTGCTGGGCCAGGCGGGCCATTGTCTCGACCGATATGTCGATGACCGAACGGCCGGGAATGTTGTACAGGATGATGGGAATGCCAATGGCATCCGCAATGGTCATGAAATGGCGGTACACCCCTTCCTGTGTGGGCTTGTTGTAGTAGGGCGTGACCACCAGAACGGCTGCCGCCCCCGCGCGCTGGGCCTGCTGGGCCATGCCCACGGCTTCCGCCGTGCTGTTGGAACCGGCCCCCGCGATGACCGGAACCCGCCCGGCAACCGACTTGATGGTGAATTCCACTACCTGCGCATGTTCATCATGCGTAAGCGTCGGGCTTTCCCCTGTTGTGCCGACCGGGACCACGGCACTGGTGCCCTGCTGGACCTGCCAGTCGATGAAGCGGCCCATGGAGGGCAGATCCAGCGATCCATCCTTATTCATGGGGGTAAGAAGGGCGGTAATGGAACCCTTGAACATGGCTGTTTCCACCTGGATCCTGTATCTTTTTTCTATGCGGGCGCCACCGGGCTGGCATTCCCGCGGTATCGTCTGGCTGCCCCGTCTCGCGCATTACTATACAGGTAATACGCCACCGGGGGCAAAACATGGTGGCATGCTCCCCTGCCGCCCGCTCATGTCTGGCGACGGAAGGCGGAGGCTGGATAGACGCCCAGGATCTCCTGCTGTTCCGCAAAGAAGGAGAGTTCCCGCAGGGCTTCCGCCAGGGGGGGTGTGTCAGGGTGGCCTTCCACGTCCAGCAGGAACTGGGTGGCGGAAAAGGAACCTTCCAGCATGTAGCTCTCCAACCGGGTCATGTTCACCCCCGTCGTGGCGAAACCGCCCAGGGCCTTGTACAGCGCACCCGCATGGTTGTTGATGCGGAAGAGCAGCGTGGTCATGTAATCCGACCCCGCCGGGGGCAGGGCCACGGGCCTGCGTGAGGCGATATAGAAGCGCGTGGTGTTGTGCGCGGCGTCTTCCACATTGCGGCGCAGGATTTCCAGCCCGTTCAGCTCCGCCGCCAGGGCGGAGGCCACGGCCACGTCTTCCCTGCGGCCCCACTCACGCACCATTTCGGCCGCACCGGCGGTATCGAACTCCACCACCGGCTCCAGTCCCAGTTCGGCAATCACGCCGCGTATCTGCGCCATGGCCACGGGATGGGTATGCACCCGTTTTGCCGCACCCAGCGTGCTGCCCGGCACGCCCATCAGGCAGTGCTCCACACGCTGGAAATGTTCACCCACAATGAACAGCCCCGCCTGCGGCAGAAGGGCATGGATGTCGGGGACCCGTCCCGCCAGGCTGTTCTCGCACGCCAGCATGGCCTGATCTGCCAGCCCGTCATGCACGGCGCCGATGGCCTGGGCAAAGGTCTGGCATGGCAGGGTGGCCCAGCCGGGCCGCGCGGTGCGGCAGGCCAGATCCGAATAGGCGCCCGGACGGCCCTGGAAGGCGATGATGCCCGGCCTGCTCATGCCGCGACCCCCAGTGTCCGGCGCGCCCGCTCCAGGTCGGCCGGGGTATCCACGCCAAAGGGGGCGGTGCCGATGCGTGCGCAGCCTATGGTCATGCCCGCTTCCAGCGCGCGGAGCTGTTCCAGCTTCTCACGTTGTTCCAGCCCGCTTTCGGGCAGGCTGACAAAGCGGGCCAGCGCCGCGCGGCGATAGGCGTAAATGCCGACATGATGCCATAGCGGCCCCTGCCCCCACGGGATGGGCAGGCGGGAGAAATACAGCGCGCGCGCCACGTCCGCCCCGCCATGGGGGTCAAGGCTGCACGCGACCTTGACCACTGACGGGGCTTCCGCTTCCGCCCTGTCACGCACCGGGGCGACAAGGGTTGCGATATCGGTCGTGGCATCGTCCAGCGGGCGCAGGACGGCGCGCAGGCATTCCGGCGCCACACCCGGCAGGTCGCCCTGCAGGTTGATGATGGTGTCATGCGCCCCGGCCGGGTCCAGCCTGCACAGCGCCTGCCAGATCCGGTCGGAACCCGATGGCAGGCTGGCATCGGTCAGGATGGCGGTGCCGCCCGCCCGTTCCACGACTTCCGCGATCTCACGCTCCGCCGTGGCAACGGCCACGGGGCCAATCCCTGCCGCCTGCGCGCGCCTGAGCACATGCACGATCATGGGATGGCCGGCAATGTCGGCAAGGGGCTTGCCCGGCAGGCGGGTCGAGGCCATGCGGGCGGGTATCAGGACAATGGGGTTCATGGGATCTGGGTCTGGGCCATCCGTAATCTGTAGCGATGGCAGGGGGCCCGCCGCCGCGCGCCCCGCGTGCTTCACACAGGGCGCGCGGCAGTCTAGGTAAGGAGCGGTTTTCATGCAACCACAGTGGAAGGGTGCGGCATTTCATGGATAGCGTAAGGCTCAACCAGCTTGGGGCGGCCTGTCTCATTGCCGTGCTGGCGGTGGGCGCAAGCTGGGGGATTGCCCATACGGCGGTGCCTGAACCCCTGCCCGCCCGGCCCGGCGTGGCCATACCCCGCCCCCCCGCCGCACGGCAGGGGCCATCCATTGATGAACTGGTGGCCAGGGCCAGTGTGGACAGGGGCCACGGCATTGCCGAACGGCAATGCGCGATGTGCCACAGCATGGCCCCCGGCGGCCCCGCCATAATCGGGCCGGACCTGTACGGCGTGGTGGGCACGCATGTGGGGGACATACCGGGCTATGAATTCTCGGACGCGCTGAAGGCGCACAGGGACGAGACATGGACCAGCACCACCTTGTCCGCCTGGTTGAAGGGACCGGCGGAATACGCACCGGGCACCAAGATGTCCTTTCCCGGCATTGAGTCCGATACCGACCGGGCGGATGTCATCGCCTATCTGCGCAGCCTGCACCCGGAGAAGCCGGAATGACCGCCCTCCCCCCCGACTTCCCGCATGATGCCGTAATGGAAGCCGCCACCGCCGCCGCCGATGTGGCGCGCAGTGTGGTGCTGCCCTTCTTCCGCCGTGGCGTGCGTGCGGATGACAAGGCCGATGCCAGCCCCGTCACCGTGGCCGACCGCACGGCGGAGCGCGCGATTCGCGCTGTACTGTCCGAACGCCTGCCCGGTTTTGGCCTGATGGGGGAGGAATTCGGGCTGGAGGCGGCCGCAAGCCCCTATCGCTGGGTCATTGACCCGATTGACGGCACGCGGGCCTTCATTACCGGAAGGCCCACCTTCGGCACGCTGATCGCCCTGCTGCATAACGATGTGCCGGTGCTGGGCCTGATCGACCAGCCGGTCACGGGCGAGCGGTGGATCGGCCTGCGTGGCGCGCCCACGCGCTACCTGTCCGCCCTGCCCGGTCATCCTGCCACGCGCGCCTGCGCGCAGGTGGCGGCAGCCGAACTGTCCTGCACCGCGCCGGAAATACTCGATGCCCCCCACCGCCCCGGCTTTGACGCCCTGGCCGCCGCCGTCCGGCGCACAAGCTGGGGGGGGGACTGTTATGCCTACGGCCTGCTCGCGCTGGGGCAGATCGACATCATTGCCGAATGCACCATGAAGATATGGGACTGGGCCGCCCTTGTACCGATCGTGGAAGGGGCCGGCGGCCGCATGACCGACTGGTCGGGCCAGCCCCTGCGCGCCGATGGTGACGGCACGGTCCTGGCGGTGGGTGACGGGCGCCTGCTGCCCCGCGTCACGGCCCTGCTGGACACGCCTGCGGCGTAACCCGCCGCATAAGGCCCATGGGCCAATTTGCATCTTTCCCCTAGCGGGCGGGCGGCCAATCGGATAGGGACGACCCACCCTGACGAGTGTACCAAAAGCGGGAGCACGTGACATGACCAGCCAACCCAACGGCCACCTTTCCCTTCCCAAGGACAAGATCCGCATCCTGCTGCTTGAGGGCATACATGACAGTGCCGTCAACCTGCTGAAGGATAACGGGTACGAAAACGTAACCCGCCTCAAGACCGCCCTGGAAGGCGAAGCGCTGGAGAAGGCGCTGGAAGGCGTGCATATTGTCGGTATCCGCTCGCGCACGCAGCTGACGCGCGAAGTGATCGAGAAGGCGGATCGCCTGATCGCCATCGGCTGCTTCTGCATCGGCACCAACCAGGTTGACCTGGGTGCGGCGCGTGAGGCGGGCATTCCGGTCTTCAATGCCCCCTACAGCAACACCCGCTCGGTGGCCGAACTGGTGATGGGCGAGATCGTGATGCTGATGCGTCGCATCTTCCCCAAGTCGGAAGAATGCAACGCCGGCATCTGGAAGAAATCCGCCACCAACAGCTGGGAAGTGCGCGGCAAGACGCTGGGTATCGTGGGCTATGGTTCCATTGGCTCGCAGCTTTCCGTTCTGGCCGAAGCCTTTGGCATGCGCGTGTTCTATTACGATGTGATCGACAAGCTGGTGCATGGCAACGCCACCCCGGTCGACACGCTGGAGCACCTGCTGGGCGTCAGTGACGTAGTCAGCCTGCATGTGCCCCAGACGCCCGAGACCGCCGGCATGATCGGCGAAGCCCAGATCCGTGCGATGAAGAAGGGGTCCTTCCTGATCAACAACGCGCGCGGCAATGTGGTCGACCTTGATGCGCTGGCCGCGGCCCTGAAGGACGGACACCTGCTGGGTGCGGCCATTGATGTATTCCCCAAGGAGCCCAAGCAGGCGGGCGAGGCGCTGGAAACCCCGCTGCGTGGCCTGGACAACGTGATCCTGACCCCGCATATCGGTGGCTCCACGGCGGAAGCGCAGGAGCGCATTGGCGTGGAAGTGGCGCGCAAGCTGGTGGAATATTCCGATATCGGCTCCACGCTGGGCGCGGTCAATTTCCCGACCGTGCAGCTGCCCGAAAACCCGCATGGCACGCGCTTCATGCATGTGCACCGCAACGTGCCGGGCATCATGCTGCAGATCAACGAGATCTTCTCCTCTGAATCCTGCAACGTGACCGCGCAGTACCTGCAGACGGCGGGTGAACTGGGCTACGTGGTGGTCGAGGCCGATACCGGCCGCGATGTGGAAAAGGACAACCGTATCCTTGACCGCCTGCGGGCACTCAAGGGCACGCTGCGGGCACGGCTGCTGTACAAGCAGCAGTAAGCCGTTTTTTCCGTTAAAGACCAAAAAAAGGGGGCGTGCCGCAGGGCGCGTCCCCTTTTTCATGTGGGGTTGCGCGGGGCGGGTCGTGGCATATCTGCGGGGCCTTGTCAGGGGCGGGCATGCTGGCCAATAGTAACGATACCGAAATGGACTGAGGAAGAAATGCCCGAAATTTCCCGGCGTTCCGTCATTGGCGGTCTTGGCATGCTTTCCTGCACAGTCGGGTGGAAGGTGCAGGCACGGCCGTCACGCCTGCCCCCGGCGCAGGCCCTGGCCAGCGACCCGCTGCGCCCGCAATACCATCTGCTCGCCCCCTATGGCTGGATGAACGACCCTTGTGGGCCTGTCTGGGCGGCAGGGCGCTATCACATGTTCTACCAGTGGGGGCCTGACAAGGCGGCTTTTGGCGATATCCACTGGGGGCATGCGACCAGCACGGACCTTGTGCACTGGCGCAACCTGCCTGCCGCGCTGGCTCCCGTGCCCGGTGGCCCGGATGCACAGGGCGTATTCAGTGGCAGCGTGGTAATCGATGGCAACCGGGCGGTGGCGTTCTATACCGGCATCGAGCCGTCAGTGCAGTGCATGGCCACATCTGACCTGGACATGATGCACTGGACGCGCCACCCGGTGCCCGTTATCGCCACCCCGCCCGATGGATTGCAGGTGGAGGGATTTCGTGACCCGATGGTGTGGAAGCAGGCAACCCGGTGGTGCATGGTACTGGGTGCCAACGTGCATGCTTCCCCCACGGGGCCGGGTGGCGTCGTGCTGTTTTACGACAGCCCCGACCTGCTGACATGGACATACCGCAAGGTTCTGTACGGGCCGACCCATATCCCTGGCGGGTATGACGATGCAATCGAATGTCCGGACTTTTTTGCGCTCGATAACAGTCAGGTCCTTGTCTATTCACTGGCCGATGCGGTTTATGCCGCCGTGGGCACGTTCGTCCGGGATGATTTTCGCCCCCGTCATGTCGTGCAACTGGGTTATGGCCGGTTCTATGCCGCGCGCAGCATGCTGGATGCCACGGGCAGGCGCGTGCTGTGGGGCTGGATTCAGGAAAAGCCGGAACGGGCCAAGGCCGCCATGCAGGCGGGGTGGAGTGGCGTGATGTCCCTGCCGCGCGTCATGAGCATCGGGGCGGATGGCCATGTAAGGGTTGACCCGCACCCCGCCATCGCCATGCTTGAGGGCGCGATGTTCATGCAGGGCGATGGCCGGGTGCCGGGCCATGCCGAGGGGCCGAATGCCCGTATCCGCGTCTCCTTTTCCGCCATGGCGGCGGGGCGGATCACCTTTGGCAACCGCGATGCGTTCCTTGACCTTGATTATGATCCTTACCGGCCCGGGCGCGAACTGATTGCCAATGGGGAAGCCGCCCCACTACCCCTGGCTGAACAGGGCATGCTCGACATTCTGGTCGATGCGTCGGTCATTGAGATCTTTACGTCCAGTGGCATCTCCCTCAGCGCGCGCGCCTATGGTGACCCAGCGGGACCGTTCGTACTGAAGATGGAAGGTACATTCGCACGCGCATCCGTACAGGCACGGCACATGAACCCCATTTCACCGGACCGGCTTACGACGGAGCCCTGAAGGCCGCCCGGCCCGCAAAGGGGGCAGCCTGATGCTATGGCGTGCCAAGGAAGGTCTGCCCATTGTGGCGCAGGCGGGCATGGCGGGCGGCATCCGTCTCCAGCATGCAGGCCATCAGCAGGGCAATGACCCAGCCAATGCCGGTCATGCCCAGCGTGCAGTTCACCACGGCGACCACCGCCGCATTGTGCACCCTGCGCCGGCAGGCGATAAAGGTGGGCAGCAGGAATGCAAGAATGCCAAGCATGCATGCCATGCCCAGACCCAGCACAAGCGTCGTGCCGATTTCAAGTCCCGTGCCCTGCACGGACTGCCAGCCGCGGTAAATCTCGTAAGTGGTGGGAACATGGATATTCATGGCGGTTCGTGCTAGTCCTGAACGCAGGCGTGCTGGCGGGGCGTATGGTGCGCCGGGGTCCGGCATGCAGCCCGCATGGGCGGGAAAAGGCCAATCTATCAGGATTTTCTACAGTGCGCAGTCTTATCGGCCCTTGTTGGGGGGCAACCTGTGATCTGGGGTGATTTCCAGGCGGTCATCCAGCTTTCGGCGGGATTGAATGTCGCCATTCTCAGCTTTGTCGATATCAGCCTGCCCGCCATAAAGGAACGCAGGCGCGTCTTTTCCAAGGCCCGGCAGGAGCTTGAACTGCACCGGGGCGGCACGGATCACCAGCATCCCGATGATGCCGAGGACTACGCGGCAGCGGTGCAGGAAATGGACCGCAAGCTGTTCGTGCTATGGCAGGAATCCTCCACCTTCATCCGCGAGGAGGAATCGCTCATCCGTTCCACCGGCGTGCTGGGCGTGTTCGGCGCCGTCATCAGCCTGGGGCTGCTGTGGTATTCGGCCGAGCATTACAGCGGCACCATATCGCTTATGGGCCGGGTGCTGATCATCCTGTCCTTCTGTTCGCTGCTGGGGGCGTTCCTGATCAATTTCATGACCGCCTCGCAGGCCGCCGTATTTACCAAGAAGTGCAACAGCATCCGTGAGGAAATGCACAAGCGCCTGTAGCCGGCATGGCGTGCGCTACCCTGCCCGCCGCGCCCGCAGGCGCCACAGGATGCGCGCGCCCAGCAGCAGGGATACGCATACAAGCCCGATCCCGTTGCCACACCACAGCCCCCACGCCCCCAGGCCACGGTGGAACGCAAGGTACAGCCCCCCCGGGAAGCCGATGCCCCAGTACCCGGCAATGGCCACCAGCATGGGAATGGTGGTATCTCCCTGCCCGCGCAGCACGCCGGTGGCAATGGCCTGCAGGGCGTCGGGCAGCTGGAACACCGCCCCGATCAGCAGCACGTCCAGTGCAATCCGCACCGCCTGCGCATTGGCGGGTCGCGCCGTATCCAGATAGAAGCCGATAATGTCATGCCGCCCCAGCGCCAGCAGCAGGGTCGCGGCGCCAGCCAGCGCTATGCCCAGTACCATGCCCGCCCCGGTCGCGCTGCGTACCATGGCGGGGTCGCCCCGTCCGGTCCAGTAGCCCACGCGGATGTTGCACGCCTGTCCCAGTGCGATGTACAGCGTGAAGGACTGCAGGCCGATGCCCAGCATGATCTGGAACGCCGCCAGCGCGTTGCTGCCCAGGGTTGCGGCCTCCAGGCTGTTGGTCTGGAACAGTGTGACCTCCGCCATGGCGCTTGCCAGCATGGGCAGCCCGGTGCGCAGCAGGGCCAGCGTGTGCCCCCAGTCATGTGCGCGCGGGCACAGGCCCTGGCGTAGCGCGGGCATGCGCACCGCAAGGCAGAGCAGGACGACCGGCATGCACCACAGCGTGATGACGGTGGCCATGGCCGAGCCATGCAGCCCCAGCGCGGGCAGTCCGAACCAGCCATGGATCAGGGTCGCGTTCAGCACGCCGTTGAGCACCATGATGCCGGGCATGACGCGCATCAGGATACCCTGCGCGCCCATGACCGGCAGGGCGGTGGCCAGAATGCCCTGTCCCATCAGCGCGGGTGGCACCGCCCACATCAGGATATGCACGAAATCCGTGACCGGCGCGCGGATGCCCGCAGGCTCGCCCAGCCATGCCAGCAGCCGGTCAACATGGTACAGGCAGAACAGTTCAGGCAGGCACAGCACGCAGGCGACCGCCAGCATGGAGGTGATGATGGCGCCCAGGCTGGCATGGTCTCCGCGTCCGCGCGCCTGGGCCAGCAGGATGCCGCCCGCCTCGATCATGGCGGCAAGGATGGCGTTGAGCGTGAAGAACGTGCCGGTGGCCAGGCCCCCTATCGCCAGCGCCTGTGCCCCGATCCCGCCCAGCAGCACGTCATCGGTCAGCCCCATGAGCATCTGTGTGAACTGCGAAAGGCCCATCGGCCCGGCTATGGCAAGGATGGCGCCTAATTCCGCCCTGAATGGTCTGGCTGGACGTGTCATGAAACCCTGTCATCATCCATGGCGCGGTACGGCCATGTCCTGCGCCCGCAGGCCGCGCGGGCCCGCCCATGGTTATACTACTTGGCCACGGCCTGCCAGTACGCACCGGATATGCTTGACATTGAACCCCTTTTATCTTCACCACCGCCCCATGCAGGGACATGACGGCAGGCGGAACGCGCGGGAAGGGCGATGGCCATGCGTGCCGCTGGGCGCGCTGGTGGAATGCCTGGATGCCCGTCGCATCCCGCTCAGCCGCGCGCAGCGCGCGCGCTGTCCCGGCCATGTGCCCTATCATGGTGCCAGCGGTGTGATCGGCCATGTGGACCGTGCCCTGTTTGATGGTCCGCTCGTGTTGCTGGGGGAGGATGGCGCCCCCTTTCTCGACCCCGCGCGGGATGTGGCGTTTTTCCATGAAGGACCGCTGTGGGCGGGCAATCATGTGCATGTGCTGCGTCCGCGCGCGGGTGTGGACGGGCGCTTTGTGGCCCATGCGCTCAATACCGTGGCCTATGATGCGTATGTGGAAGGCGCGACACGCCCCAAGCTGACGCGTGCGCGCATGAACAGCCTGCCCGTCCCCTGTCCCCCGCCTGCCTGCCAGCGCCGCATTGCGCGGGAACTGGATGGCGCGCTGGCACGTATCGCGCGCCAGCTGCATGAACTGTCGGTGCAGGCGGCACTGGCGCGCGAACAGGCCGATGCCGCATTGTGGCATGCCGTGCAGCCTGATGGGGGCCATCCGGTCCGGCTGCTGGGCAGTGTGTTTGATATCGTGGGCGGGGGCACGCCCCCTACCGCGCGGGCCGACTGCTGGGGCGGGGACGTGCCATGGCTCACCCCCGCCGACCTGCCGGCCGGGGCACCCGTCAGGCTGCGCCATGGCGCGCGCGGCCTGAGTATTGCGGGGCTGGCCGCCTGCCGGGCAACGCTCGTGCCGCCTGGCGCGCTGGTCGTGTCCACCCGTGCGCCGGTGGGGCGGGTTGGCATGACGGAGGTGGCGGTATCGGTCAGCCAGGGCTGCAAGGCGCTGGTGCCCCGTGGGGGGGATGTGGCACTGGATTATGCGGCCTTCCTTCTGCGCGCCCATGCCCCCGTGCTGCGCCAGCGTGCGGGGGGTAGCGTGTTTGCCGAGGTGGATACCGCCACCCTTGCCTCGCTTGAACTGCCCCTGCCCCCCCTGCCCGTCCAGCGCGCGGTGGCCCGGACGGCATGGGCGACCATGGCGCGACTGGCGGCGCAGGATGCGGCGCACGCGGCCATGGTGGCCGCACTGCACGAGTACCGCCCGGCCCTGCGCCATGCCCGGGTGGCCGGTCTGGCCGAGGACTGAACGCATGCCAGGGCCACCGGCGCCGTCAGGCCGGCGGGCGCGCCGTGGTCATGCATCTGATGGCACGGTGCGCGGGCCGGTTATCAGGGCCTGCTGCCCGTCGCGCGCTCCATTATCACCCTTAGCGGGCGCCGCGTTTGTGTTACATTGCGGGTTCGGGGCGCTGCACGGGCATGTGGCGGCCCTTCATCCCAACATAACAGGACAGATCCAGCCCCATGGATGAAAACCGAAGCCGGACCCAGTATATCGGCACCTTCATGTTCGTATGCGTGGTGCTGCTGTTTTCCGCATGGATCGAACAGTCCTTCCTGTTCGCCTTCGCGTGGGGGGGAATCCTCAGCATCACCACCTATCCGCTCTATCGCAGGCTGGTCCAGCGGGGCATGGGCAATGGACTGGCGGCGGGGCTGATCGCGGCGGCCATCTTCGCGCTGCTGGCGGTGCCCATGATTGCCATGGCGGTCCGGGCGGGGATGGAACTGCCATCGCTCATGGCATGGGGGCGTGGCGCGCTGCATGATGGCATTCCGCTCTCGCCGCAGGTGGCCGCGATTCCGCACATCGGGCCGCGCCTTGCCGGGCTGTGGCGGCATTACCTGTCCGACCCCGAGGAACTGCGCCACTGGACGGCCGTCGCCTCACGCATGTTCGCGACCGGCGACGGCCGTGAACTGCCGCATCGCGTGATGGACATGACCGAGACTTTCGTCATCGCCACCCTGTCGGTCTATTTCTACCTTGCGGCGTCACGCACGCTGCAGGCCGATATCCGCGCCGTGGGCAGCCGCTTTCTGGGCGCGCGCGCGCGGGATGTGATCCGCAACACCGTGGGCGCCGTGCGGGGCACGGTGGCAGGGCTGGTGCTGGTGGGGCTGGGTCAGGGCGTGCTGGTGGGGATCGGCTATTTCATCGCGGGCACGCCGCACCCGGCACTGCTGACGCTGCTGACGGCGGTGGTCAGCATCATCCCCTTCTGCGGGCCGGTCCTGCTGTGTGCCACCATGCTCATGACGTTTGCCGCCAATGGCGTGACCCAGGCGGTGATCGTGGGCGTGATCGGCGCCATCGCCTATGGCGCGGGCGACCATTTTGTCCGGCCCAGGCTGATCAGCGGCAGCACCAGCATCCCCTTCCTTGCGGTGCTGACCGCTATCCTGGGGGGCCTGCACATGTTTGGCCTGCTGGGGCTGTTCATCGGGCCTACGGTCATTGCGGTCGCCCTTTCGCTGTGGCGCACGGCGGCGGCGGAAGAACAGGCGCGCTAGGGCGAAGTCCCCATGCCGACGGCCCTGCTGTCCGCGCCAGCCATCTGGCGTATTGCCGAACTGCTGCGCGGGGTGGTGCCACCGGGCGAATACGGGCCGGTCATACTGGCCTTTACCGTGCTGCGCAGGCTGGAGCTTGCGCGCGGGCGCCCGGTCTCGGCGCTGGCGGCGGTCGCATCTGTGGCGGACCCGCTGGCCCGGCTGGAAACGCTGCTTGGCCGCCTGCCCGCCCCGGTGCGCGGCATGATGGCGCAGATGGAAATGGGGCCGCTGGCCACGCGGCTTGCGCGGGCGGGTGTGCTGGGTCGGGTTGCGGCGCATTTCGCGGCGCTGGATCTTTCCCCCGCGCTTTATGGTACCCAGGCCATGGCCCGGCTGTTCGAGGAACTGGTCCGTCATTTTGACGCGGGCCAGGCAACGGGCGCGCATTACACCCCGCCGGAGATTGGCGATCTCATGACCGATCTCGTCTTTGCCCCGGATGCGGCAGGCACGCGGCACGCGCTGTATGATCCGGCCGCAGGCACGGGCGTGCTGCTGGGCCGGGCGGCGGACCGGTTGGCCGGGCGCGGCGTGGCGGTGGACCTGTTCGGTCAGGAAATCAGCGCACGTGCCTGCGCCATATGTCAGGCGGACATGCTGCTGCGGGGGCGCAACCCCGCGCATATCCTGCCCGGCAATACACTGGCGGTGGACCATCATGCCAGCCGCCGCTTTGCCCGCATGCTGGCCAATCCCCCTTTCGGGGTGGACTGGCGCGCCATCCGGCCCCTGGTCCAGGCTGAACATGCGACGGGCAGCGCCGGCCGTTTTGCCGCCGGCCTGCCGCGCGTGGCGGATGGGTCCATGCTGTTCATGCTGCACCTGCTGGCCCGGATGCGCGCCCCCGCCCGGGGTGGCGCGCGTGTGGGAATGGTCACGCATGGCGCGGCGCTGGCCGGTGGCGGCGCGGATTCCGGTGAATCGGCCATTCGCCGCCATCTGGTGGATCATGACCTGATCGATACCGTCATTGCCCTGCCGGGGGACATGTTCGTCAATACCGGAATTGCCACCTATGTGTGGATACTGGACAACCGCAAGCCCGCCGGGCGGCAGGGCATGGTGCGGCTGGTGGATGCCACCGGCCTGTGGCGGCGCTGCCCGCGCAGCAGCGGCGAGAAGCGGCGCGAGATGACGCAGGCGCATATCGCCACCGTGGTACAGGCCGCCCTGGCAGGTACGGACATGGACCTGATTGTCCAGCCCGGTGCGGATGGCGCGCCCGCCCGCTGGCAGGCCGTGGCCTGTGACGGGCCGGAGGGGCAGGACGGGACGGGATGCGTGCCCCTGTCCCGCATTGTGCCGGGGCGGGATTTCCTCTATCGCAGCGTAAGCGTGGAACGGAGGGTGCGGGAGGCCGGCGCGGCGGCGCGCACCACATTCACCATGGACATGGCGGACGACCCGGATTCATGGTTCGCGCGCATGATCCTGCCGTTCGACCCCACGGCAAAGCTGGACATGGCGCGCTGCGCCACGGGCTGCGCCATATCGTTCGCGCGGTATTTCAGCCGGCCTGCCCCCCCCCGTCCACTGGCCGCCATCAGGGCGGAGCTGCGCCGTTCCATGGCGCGGCTTGCGGCCCTCATGCCCGGGGATGACGGGGACTAGCGGGGCTCGTGCAGCCCTGCCCTGCCCTGTTCGGCCAGATGGCGGAGGAAATCGGCCATCGTGCGGATCTCGTCCAGATGTTCGAGCACATGATAGGCAAAGCCCAGCGCGCCCGCGCGGCAGGCCGCGCGCTGGCGGGGATCGGCAATGATGTCGAAATCCGCCGTATGGGCGTAGCCGATGATGCGGCGGATGATTTCCACCCCCGCGAAGCCGATGGTATCGGCCATGATCTCGTTCATGAATCGCTGGCGGGCCACACGGGCGGCCGGGCCATAGGCCAGCGGGCGCAGCGTGCCCGGTGGCGGGGTTTCATGGCTGGTCCATAAGGTAAGGAATTCTTCATGGAAGCTGTGCCAGAACGCGGCGATATCATGCAGTGTGGCCTGGCGCCCGGCGTTGTCCGGCGTTGCGAAATAGTGCAGTACCAAGTTGCCCACAAACATGCCGCAATCAAACCCGATGGGGCCATAGACCGCGAATTCGCCATCAATCACCCGGGTATCATCCGCCGTGCTCATGATCGAGCCGGTATGCAGGTCCCCATGCAGCAGCGCCTGTGGCTGTGACAGGAAGCGGCGGCGCAGGTTTTCCACCGCCAGCAGGGTCGCGGCACTGGAGCGGATGTCCAGCACGATGGGCGTAAGCGCCGGATCGTGCCAGTGATTGCGCGGATGGTCGCGGTAAGGATCATCCAGCACCAGGTCCAGCGTGATGCGGGTCAGGGCCAGATTGGCGGAAAACAGGCGGCGGGCGGTGAACACATCCTCGAACGGACGGGCCAGAAGCGAGGTACCGAATGAGGCATGGGCCACGAACGTGCCGATACGCAGCGCCACGCCCGGCCACCGTGCCCCCTGCATCAGGGCCGTGCGCAGCACGGTATGTCCGGACAGGCTTTCGACAATCAGGACATACAGCTCCGGGTCATAATGCAGGAATTCCGTGGTCAGGCCGGGTGCAAGCGGCTGGACGGCACGTAGCCATTCGGATTCGAAAAACGTGCGGTCAAGCGGCATTTTCCATGTCGGGTCCACCCGCACATGTGGGAGTGCCTGCTTGAGGCACACCTCCCCCTTCACGCCCCCCACCAGAAAGACATTGTTCAGGTTGCCGTCACTGACCTCGCGCACCCGCCACTGCGCGGGCGGCCCCCCCAGGCGGCTTGCAATGGCGGGCAGGCCCGCCACCAGCGCGCGGATGGCCGCGGCATCAAGCGTGCGGTAGGTGGTGGGGTTCATGCGGCTCTTCTCCTGTCCTGCGCCGCGACCGGCGGATGTGGCAGGTTTGCGCGCAAATGGCTGGCATGCAACGCTTTTATGCCCCATCACGCCGGTCATGCGGCCCGGCGGGCCGGAAAACCCGCCACCGGCTTACCGCCGTATGGCGGCCCGGCGTGGCCCGGCCCCGTCCGCGGGGCGTTCCGCGCCCGGATGACGGGTCAGGGTGGCCGCCCCCGGGGTCGTTCCTTCCTGCCAGGCCAGGATGTCAAGCAGGTCAAGGAAAGCATTTTCCATGAACAGGCGCGCATGGCGCAGCGACAGGCGGGGTGTGGCCATGTCCGTTCTCCGGGCCGGGCGGGGTTACAGTCCGCCCGCCTGCGGCAGCGCATGGCCGGGCCACATGACATGTGCGCTCCCCATATCCGCATCATGCCAGCGCATGGCGGCAAGGCATCCCGCGCCAACGGGCTGGGACATGGTGGTGGATGGGGATTGCGGCCGGGCCGCCGCATCCCGGGATGGGCGGCGCAACTGTGTGACGGGGGGCCGGTTCGGCAATGCGGGCGTGGTGGCCCGGCGTGGCAGCCAGTAGCCAGCACCCGCCATGCAGGCCCCAAGCTGGGTAATGGCGGCGGCAAAGGGCGAGAGGACATGATGATGGGCAAAGATGGGCCGCAGGGTGCGCCGCACTTCCGCCTCGCGGCCTTCCTGTGCCGCCGCGGCGGCAAGGAGGAAGCGGCTTTCCGTGCCGGTCAGGTGGGTTGCGTTGCAGATTCCCACGTCCACCGGCTCGCGCTGGTAGGCCCGCAGGCGGCCCAGCGCCATGTGGAAGGCCTCGACCACGGCGGCGAAATCCGCCCTGAAGCATGGCAGCGCCAGACCCGGCATGCCGCCCCCTGTCCTGCCTTCCCCGCTCAGGCGGCGCACGCACCAGACCAGCAGGCGTTCGCTGCACGAGAGATCATTCATGAAAATGGTCGTGTCGGTCATCATCCGCTCGGGCCGTGGCATGGCCCGCTCCTGTTGTGTCGGTAGACTCCCAATAATGAGAAAGATTATCATTTGCAATTAAAATCGGTCGATGTCCCGTTGCATCCCTACTGGACCGGGGCGGTCTGTCTGGCTTACGTTACATAACGATGAAAGAGCCGAATTCCCCCGATTCCCCCCTCGCGGAGCTATGCCGCCAGAGGGGCCTGAAACTGACCGGCCAGCGCCGGACGATTGCCTTTGTCCTGTCCGACAGTGATGACCACCCGGATGTGGAGGAACTCTACCGCCGCGCGGTGGAGGTGGACCCCCGTATTTCCATAGCCACCGTGTACCGCACCGTGCGCCTGTTCGAGGAGAATGGCATCCTCCAGCGCCGTGACTTTGGTGGTGGCCGCGCCCGTTACGAAGTGGCCGATGGCGATCAGGGCGATCACTATCATCTGATCGATGCCGATAGCGGCAGGGTGATCGAGTTCGAGAACACCGAACTGGACTCCCTGCTGGCGGGAATCGTGCGCCAGATGGGCTATGACCTGGTTACCACCCGGCTTTCGGTAGTGGGGCGTCCGAAGGCAAAGGGCGGGACGCGCGACTGAACGCCGACGGGCATTCAGGATGAATGCGGGGGCCCGGTTTCCGGCGCCATCCAGTTCGGATGGCGGCGTTCGATCCATTCCAGCATGCGCGCGCTGAGGCGGCGGAAAAACGGCACGTCCTCCGCCAGCAGGATCAGGCCCAGTGGCAGCATCCACAGTCCCAGTACGGGAAGGAAGCTGAATACGCCCCCCACCGCCAGCAGGCAGCCCAGTACCAGGCGCAGTCCCGCCCTGCCAGGCTGGAGCAGCCAGCGCATGGCCTGTTCGCCCCGTGCGGGCAACCGCCTGAGCAGCCGCTCAAGCCGCCTGCGGCGCATGTGTTCGGCCGTGCCGGCGGGGGATGGGGAAGGTGCCGTGGGTATGTCCATTCCCGTACGATAGGTACTGTGTCGGCCCACGGCAACCGGGGTGCTGGAACGTGATGGGACCGTGGTCACGAAAAAGACACCGAACTTGATATAGTTCAATGTCACAGGCCCGATCGGCGCGCCACTGTCCGGGGATGATGCTTTTTCCTGCCTGCCCCCTTTCCGGCCCGCATGGGCCGTTGCCGCCGTTTGCGGCTGGACGGTCGATTTTCCGGCCTGTAAGGGAATTTGTCGGAATACGCGCTTTTTCATTATTACATTTCGGGAGCAGTCAATGCCCAGCATAAGCCCGTTTGCCGGCAAGCCGGTCGATCCGGACCGTCTTGTCAATATCGACGCCCTGCTTGACGCGTATTATACCCGCAAGCCCGATCCCGCCATTGCCACGCAGCGTGTGGCCTTTGGCACGTCGGGGCACCGGGGCTCCTCGCTGAGCACCAGCTTCAATGAAAACCATATCCTGGCCATCAGCCAGGCGATTGTCGATTATCGCAGGAACGCGGGCATCACCGGCCCGCTGTTCATTGGCATCGACACGCATGCCCTCTCGCGCCCCGCGCTCAGATCCGCTCTGGAAGTGTTTGCCGCGGCAGGGCTGGAAGTGCGCATTGACGAGAAGGACGGCTATACCCCCACCCCCGTCATTTCGCATGCGATCCTGACCTATAACCGGGGCCGCAGCACGGAACTGGCCGATGGCGTGGTGATCACGCCATCGCACAACCCGCCCGAGGACGGGGGGTTCAAGTACAACCCCCCCCATGGCGGTCCGGCCGATACCGACATCACCAAGGTGGTCGAGGCGGCGGCGAACGCCTATATCGGCAGGAAGATGGAAGGTGTGAACCGCATCTCCTTCGAGGATGCGCTCAAGGCCCCGACCACGAAGCGCCATGACTACATCACCCCCTATGTGAATGACCTGGGGGCCGTGGTGGACATGGAAATCATCCGCCAGTCGGGCATTTCCATCGGCATCGACCCGCTGGGCGGGGCGGCGGTGGATTACTGGCAGCCGATCATTGACAGATACGGCATCAACGCCACCATCGTCAGCAAGGAAGTGGACCCTACCTTCCGCTTCATGACCGCCGACTGGGACGGGCAGATCCGCATGGACTGTTCATCGCCCTACGCCATGGCGCGGCTGGTGAAGATGAAGGACCGTTTCGACATTGCCTTCGCCAATGATACCGATGCCGACCGCCATGGCATCGTATCGGGCAAATTCGGGCTGATGAACCCCAACCACTACCTGGCCACCGCCATCGAGTACCTGTTCAACAACCGCGATGCCTGGAACCCGGCCGCGGGCGTGGGCAAGACGGTGGTCAGCAGCAGCATGATCGACCGCGTGGCAAAGGAAATCGGCCGCAAGCTGGTGGAAGTGCCGGTTGGGTTCAAATGGTTCGTGGACGGGCTGTACAACGGCACGCTGGGCTTTGGTGGTGAGGAAAGTGCCGGTGCGTCCTTCCTGCGCCGTGACGGCACGGTGTGGAGCACGGACAAGGACGGCATCATCCTGGGCCTGCTGGCCGCCGAGATCACGGCCCGTACCGGCAAGACCCCCGGTGCCGCGTACGAAGCCATGACGCAGCGCCTGGGCACGCCGTACTATGCGCGTATCGATGCCCCGGCCGACCCGGAACAGAAGGCGCTGCTCAAGGCGCTCTCGCCCGAGCAGATCGGCATGACCGAGCTTGCGGGCGAGCCGATCGAGAGCACGCTGACCAACGCACCGGGCAACGGGGCGGCGATTGGCGGGCTCAAGGTCACGGCAAAGGACGGCTGGTTTGCCGCCCGGCCCTCCGGCACGGAAAATGTCTATAAGATCTATGCCGAGAGCTTCAAGAGCGCCGAGCACCTCAAGGCCATCCAGACCGAGGCTCAGGACGCGATTTCCGCCCTGTTCGCCAGGGCAAAGGCGGCTGAGACGGTGGGCTGACCGGACCCTCTGCCCGCCTGACCGGATTGCGCCGCCCGTCCCGCACCCTGCGGGGCGGGCGGCGTTTTTTGTGGCCTGTTTCCGGCAGGTCGCGGAAAAAAGAAGGAGGGCGCCCTTATGGGTCAGGCGGAATGAAGGGCAGCCTGCGGCCCTTCCCCGCCGCCTGTCTGCGCGCGCGTACCACGGCCGTATCCAGTGCGGAGAGGAAGGTGGAGCGATCCGCGCGGGTAAAGCTGCGATTGCCCTGGGTTATGGCCCCCGTATCGCGCAGGTCGGTCATGAGATTACGAACCGCCAGGGCCATGCCGATGGCGTTCTCATCCAGGATGCGCCCGCGTGGGTCCAGCACGCAGGCCCCGCGCGCGACACAGCGCGCGGCCAGCGGGATGTCGGCGGAAATCACGATGTCATGCGCGGCCGTGTTTTCGGCAATCCAGTCATCGGCCACGTCCATGCCCTGTGTCACCACCACGCGTTCGATCAGCGGCGTATCGGGCACGGCCATCATGCTGTTGGAGACGACAAAGGTGTGCAGCCCGTAGCGCAGGGCGACACGATAGGTTTCGTCCCGCACGGGGCAGGCATCGGCATCGATGAAAATACGGGTCAAGGAAGCGGCCTTTCCCGCCGGATGGGACATGAGGGGCATGCTGGCATGCCCTGTCCTATGCCGACACGGGGCCCGGTGGCAAGTTTGTGACAGGAAGGGCGGGTATCGTATATGTTCCTTTTGCGGAACAATACCATCAGGATCACTGCAGGAAGGACCGTCATATGCCATCATATCCCGTACCGCGTTCCTGGATGGGAATGCTCACGGCCCTCGTGGTCGGGGCCGCTCCCTTGCCGGCCATTGCGGCCGGCTTTGACATTACGGTGCTGGGTGCGCGTGGCGGTCTGGAAGATGGCAATCTGAGCGCCTATATGGTCCACCCCATCGGTGATCCGCGCGCGGTCCTGTGCGATGCGGGCAGCGTGCTGCATGGCCTGCAGGTGGCGGACCGGCATGGCGCGCTGGATGATGTCCCCATGCCGACGGAGGCGCCGGAAACCCGGCCGGGCTATGTGTTGCACCACGTCATCAGGGGCTATCTGGTCAGTCACGCGCATCTGGACCATGTGGCGGGACTGGTGCTGGTTTCACCCGATGACAGCGCCAAGCCCATCTATGCCCTGCCCTCGGTCAACATGGTTCTTTCGCGTGATCTGTTCAACGGCGCCGTATGGCCCAATAACGGCGACCGGGGGGCACCGCCACAACTGGGGCTGTACCATTATCAGGATATCGTGGCGGGCAGGCCGGTCGGGCTGGCGGGCACGGGGATGCGGGTTACCGCCTTTCCGCTCAGTCACGGAAGCGTGGAATCAACGGCATTCCTGCTGCGCTCCGGCGGTGACGCCATGCTCTATCTTGGGGACACGGGGGCTGACGCGGTCGAGCACAGCACGCGGCTGCGTGCCCTGTGGCAGGCGGTGGCGCCCCTGGTACGCGCGCACCGGCTGCGGGGTATCGTGATTGAATGTTCCTATGACGACACCCATCCCGACACGCAGCTATGGGGTCATCTCTCGCCGCGCTGGCTCCTGCGCGAACTGGCGGCGCTGCAGGATATCGCGCATACACCGCTGCGCGGCATGCCGGTGCTTGTGGCCCATATGAAGCCATCGCTGCGCAGGGGGCCCGATCCGGTTGCGGTCATTCCCGCGGAACTGCGCAGTGGCAACGACATGGGCGTGGACTTTATCGTGCCCGAACAGGGCATGCGGCTGCGGTGGGGCCGGTAGGCGCCGGACCTGACAGCCCCGTCCCCTGCCCGGGAACCATGGTCTGACCCGCCGCGTTCATTACAGGGATAAAGGCCCGCACCGTGTGATTGTGAAGAGCGCATGATGCGTTTTTACTTCCGGTTACTGGCATGATGCGTCACCATGGCCCGGATCATCATGAAGAGGAGGTTGGCATGCGTTACCTCATCGGTCATATGCGTGAAGGGTTCGGGGTGGCACTTCTGCTTTTCATGCTGGGGATCGAGCGCTTTTTCCGGAAGCAGGCGGTCCGTTAGCACCGGGCGCAGGACAGGGATACCGGCCGCATGGAATACCTTTCCTTTCAGCACCGTCATCGCTTCTGCGGGCATATGCGTGACATGACATGTGTCAGCCTGCTCCTGCGGCGCTGCCCCGTTTCCGCGCGTAACCATGGCGCGGTCCGGCGGTTTAACCCCCTGCAGGGCCAGAATGCCTGGCGGGGGGAAAACCGATGCGCAACATTACGCGGATAATGCCTGCGGCGACCGTTCCGGGCTGTCGTGCCGGATGTGTTAGACCCGGACCCGGCGGTGGCGGGGTGGATGGTGGGGACGGTCGCGGTGGCGGCACCCATGGCGGTACTGCACCCCGGCGGTAAGGCAGGGCGGCGGGCAGGCTGTGCCCGGTATGGCACGGCCTGTGCCAGCCCGGTATGATCCATGTCCTTTGCAGCCTGTGGCGCGTGCTTTAAGAGCATCGGCCCACAACCCTGTGAGGATGATAATGAGCACCGACCCCCAATGCCCCGTATGCGGATGCGCCCATGCCTACCCCGATGGCAGCCTGTGGATCTGCCCTGAATGCGGGCATGAATGGAACCCCGAGACCAGCGGGGCGGATGATACGGCCGGTCCGGCTGAAATCCGTGATGCCAACGGCAATGTGCTGGCTGATGGGGATAGCGTGACCGTCATCAAGGATCTCAGGATCAAGGGGGCTTCATCCGTGATCAAGGGCGGCACCAAGGTCAGGGGCATCCGGCTGGTTGACGGCACGGATGGCCACAACATCGCCTGCAAGATCGCGGGCGTGGGCGCGATCAACCTCAAATCCGAATTCGTCAGGAAAGCCTGACCCGCCCCGTTGCCCACCCGTGCCGCAGCCGCAGCACAGGTGGGCCGGGTCTTTCAGCCCCTGGCCAGACCTTCAAGCAGGCGGGCCACGGCTTCGGCTCCCGGATCGGGCACGTTCCGTACATGCGCGCTCGGTACATAGGCCGCACGCCCGGCGCGCGCGGTTTCCATGGTGGTGGTGGCGTCCGCCCCCTTTCGCGCGGCAAGGGCGGCATCGGTCAGGCTGCCGGTTCTGGCCAGTGCCTCCAGCGCGGGATACAGGGCGTCGATCATGGTGCGGTCACCGGGCTTTGCCCCGCCGCAGGCCATCATGTGTTCCAGCCCTTCGCGCAGCGCTTCCCGCCATGGTGCCCTGCTGCGGCCCGCTGCCGAGAACATGATGGCGAACAGCACGCCGCTTGATCCGCCCGCATGCTGGGTCAGGATATTGCTGACCGTGGTCATGAGCTGATGCGGGTCCGCCATGGGCAGGCGGTCCAGTGCCGCCGTGATTTCACGCGCCGCCCCGGCAAAGGTCGAACCGGCATCACCATCGCCAATTTTGCCATCCAGTTCATTCAACGGGGCTTCATTCGCAATCAGCACCTTTGCCCCATGCTCCAGCATGGCCCGGACGGTGGGGTCCGTGCTGGCGGGGTATGGAAAGGCATCGGGCATGACGGGCATGGGAGCCACGGCGGGACTGCCCAGCGGCACCATGCCGGGCCATGCAGGCGGCTGGGCAGGCGCCTGCAGCGCATGGGTTATGCTCTCATCCAGTTCGATCAGGGTGAGCGAGAAGCCGTTCATGTCCAGCGCGGTCATGAGCGGTGCCGGGCCGATGACATGCGAGACGCGGCGGGCAAGCCGTGTATGGCTGAAGGCTTCAAGCAGCAGCGCCATCTCCACTTCCGGCACGCAGCCAAGGTTGTTGAGCACCACGGCAAAGCGGGTATTGCGCACGGTGGCGGGCAGGCTGGCTTCCAGCGTTTCGGTTACCCTGCGCATGAGGTCACTGGCCGATGCCAGCGCGATGCGCTGCGCCCCCGGTTCCCCATGGATGCCAAGGCCAAGCTCGGCCTCGTCCGCCGCCAGCCGGCTGGCGCGGCCTGGCTCGTAAGGGTTGCAGTCCTCCAGCGCCATGCCGATGGTGCGCATGCGCCCTGCCCCGTCGCGCACGAACTGGGCCACGCGTGTCAGCGGCCAGCCCTGTGCCGCCCCGTATCCCGCAAGCTTGTGCGCCAGGACCGTGCCCGCAACCCCGCGCGGGGTTGCGGAATCCGGCAGGGCGATGTCGTCGCCCACAATCACCATTTCCACCTGTTTGCCCAAGGCACGCGCCCGTTCTGCCGCAAGGCCGAAGTTCAGCCGGTCGCCGGTATAGTTCTTGACCACCAGCAGGCAGCCCGCCTCCCCCGTCGTGGCCAGGATCGCGGCCACGATCGCATCCACGCAGGGTGATGCGAACAGCGCCCCGCATACGGCGGCCGTCAGCATGCCGCGCCCCACAAACCCCGCATGGGCGGGCTCATGCCCCGACCCGCCACCGGAAATGACCGAGACCAGTCCCCGCTCCGGCTCGCGCTGCATGATCACGCAGGTATCGGGATAGCCATCAAGCCGGCATAGGTGCTGGCCCGCCGCCGAGCGCAGGAACCCGTCCAGCGCTTCGGTTACGATCGTCTCCCGCGTGTTGAAAAAACGCTTCATTATCGTGCTGTCTCCCTTGCCGGCCCATGGCTGGCCATGATGCCAGCGTGACTATTGCCGCTTATATCCGTCATGCAGAACAACGGAATATGGCAGGCGAGGGTTGCGCCAGATGCGGGGCACGGGCGGGCGGCGGCGCTTATGCCGGGCCGGTTCCGGGGGGAACATGGTCAGGGTCATCGGGGTGGTTAAGCTTGCGATGCGGGTCATCCAGCCCCGGCACGCGGCCATGATGGCCGAAATTGACCAGCCGTGCCTCCAGCAGGTGCAGCCTGCCCATCAGGTTCATGCGGATGGCCATGACGGCAAGCGATGCCCCGGCAAAGGGTCCGACAACGTAAACCCACAGCCCCGTCCACTGTCCTGAAAAGAGCGCCGGGGCCAGCGTGCGCGCAAAATTGACGCTGTTGCCCGACAGCCACGCCGTGAACGGGTTCATGATCAGGAAGAACAGTCCGCCTGACCACGGGGTGATGAACTTCCATCGCGGATGGGCCGCCAGCCAGTACAGCATGGCGATCAGCGCCGCGGTTACGAACATTTCCGACCACATGGCCCACCAGATCGAGATCCGGCCATAAGGTACGGTGGCCCCGTAGCGTACGGCCACGGCCATGCTGCCCCACCAGGTGACCAGCCTGCCCAGCCCGTATACCACCGCCGTGCCCAGGAAGGCGCCGATCACCTGTGCGATCATGTAGTTGAGCGCATCCACCCCCCCGATGCGTTTTGCCAGTGAAAAGGCCAGCGTGACCGAAGGATTGATATGCGCCCCGCTGACCTTGCCAAACGGTGTCATGGCCGCCGCCGTGCCCGACAGGCCGAATACCAGCCCGCACAGCGCGGTCTGTACATAGGGATGATGCAGCAGCGGCGGCGACAGCGGACTGCCCGGCGCGGTCAGCAGGATGACCCCGCTCAGCCCAAGGACCATGAGTATGGCGGTGGCCACCGTCTCGCAGAAATACAGTTTCCAGTGGAACGGATTATGCGGATGCGGGTCGCCCGCCAGTGGCCGGTCATGCACATGGACATGCAGGTAGGGCAGATGCAGGTGCGGCAGGCGCATGGCCGGTATCCTCGTTTTTGTGTACGGGTCCGGCGGAATGGTGCATGGGGGGAAAGTGCCTCCCGGTGCGGGCCGGTGGTTGGCGGACCATAGCAGTCCGCGCACCGGCCGGGTCCGGTTTTAGAACAATCCAGTCATGCCATCACGAATTCGCAATTCCCCCTTGGTTCGACGTGATCGAGGCATCAAGGGCGGCCTGCAGGATGTAGGCCGCCGCCATCTGGTCCACCACCGCGCCCCGGCGCTGGCGGGTCATGTCGGCTTCGGCAATCAGGAAGCGGTTCACGGCAGAAGAAGACAGCCGTTCATCCCACATGGCAGCCGGCAGGCCGGTCAGCTCCGACAGGTTCAGCGTCCAGTCACGCGCCGCCTGCGCGGCCGGCCCAAAGCTGCCATCCAGCGACAGCGGCAGCCCCACCACCAGCCCGCCCACGTCCTGCGCGCGGGCGATCGTGCTGATCTGGGCGGCATTGACCGACAGTTTCGCGCGCTTCAGTCCCGTATGGGGGGAAGCCAGCATCAGCCCCACATCGGACAGGGCCACGCCGATTGTCTTCCTGCCGGGGTCAAGCCCCAGCAGGCGCTGGTCGCGGCGCAGGAGCGTGCGGAGATGGGATATGTTGAACAGGGGCATGGTCGGGGGTATGTTCCTTGGCGGTCGTCCTGCGCCGCAGGATATTCTTCCCCTGTTATGATGGAAAGTTATTGCTTCATGTCGCTTGATCCCGCGACCGTCCGCCGCATTGCCAGACTGGCACGGATTGGTATTGACGAGTCTGATGTCCCTGCCCTGCAAGGGGAGCTTAACGGGATCCTCGGCTGGGTCGAGCAGCTGAACGAGGTCGATGTCGAAGGCGTGACCCCCATGGTCGGCACGGGCCATGCCGCCCTTCGCACCCGGCCTGACGTGGTGACCGACGGCAACTGCCGCGAGGCCGTGCTGTCCAACGCGCCCGATGCCGTTGGTCCCTTTTATACCGTGCCCAAGGTTGTTGAATAAGATGAGCCTGACCGAACTGACAATCGCCGATGCGGCAGCGGGCCTGCGGGCGCGCAAATTCAGCGCAGCCGAACTGGTGGGCGCGCATAACGCTGCCATTGCCGCGCTCAACCCGCGCCTGAACGCCTATATCACCACCACATCGGATGCGGCGCTGCAGGCGGCGGCCCAGGCGGATGCGGCCCTGGGTAAGGGCGAGGCAAAGCCCCTGACCGGCATTCCGCTGGGGATCAAGGACCTGTTCTGCACCAAGGGCGTGCGGACCACGGCGGCCAGCAACATCCTGAAGAATTTCGTGCCCCCCTATGAAAGCACGGTCACGGCCAACCTGCTGCGCGATGGCGCGGTGTTCGTGGGCAAGACCAACCTGGACGAATTCGCCATGGGGTCGGCCAACATCACCTCCGCCTTCGGCCCGGTGGAAAACCCCTGGAAGCGCAGGGGGGATGATGCGGCCCTCGTGCCCGGCGGCTCATCGGGCGGGTCGGCCGCCGCCGTTGCGGCCGGGCTTGCCATGGGGGCGACCGGCACCGATACCGGCGGCTCCATCCGCCAGCCTGCCGCTTATTGCGGCATTGTGGGGCTGAAGCCGACCTATGGGCGGTGCAGCCGGTTTGGCACCATTGCCTATGCCTCCTCGCTGGATCAGGCCGGCCCCATGGCGCGCACCGTGCGTGACTGCGCCATCCTGCTGCAGTCCATGGCCGGGTTTGACGCGCGTGACAGCACCAGCGTGAATTGTGATGTGCCGGATTATTCCGCCGCCATCGGTCGCAGCCTGAAGGGGCTGAAGGTGGGCATTCCCGCCGAATATCGTGCCGAGGGCCTGTCCGCCGAGATCGAGGCCGCGTGGCAGCAGGGCATCAACTGGCTGAAGGACGCGGGCTGCGAGATTGTGGATGTCTCCCTGCCCCATACGAAATACGGTCTTGCCACCTATTATATCGTAGCCCCCGCCGAGTGCTCATCCAATCTGGCCCGCTATGACGGTCTGCGTTTTGGCGAGCGCGTGCCTGGCGATACGCTGGATGCCATGTACGAGGCCACCCGCCGCGCGGGCTTTGGCCCGGAAGTGCGCCGCCGTATCATGATGGGGACGTATGTGCTTTCAGCCGGGTATTACGATGCCTATTACCTGAAGGCCCAGAAGGTTCGCAGCCTGATCCGCCGCGACTTTACCGAAAGCTTCCAGCAGGTTGACGTGCTGCTGACCCCAACGGCCCCCACACCCGCCTTCGCGCAGGGTGAACAGAGCGATGATCCGGTCCAGATGTACCTGAACGATATTTTCACCGTGCCGGCCTCCATGGCGGGCATGCCCGCCATGTCCGTGCCCGTGGGGCTGGGGACCACCGGCCTGCCGCTGGGCCTGCAGCTGATCGGTCGCCCGTTTGACGAGGAAACGCTTCTGGCCGCGGGCAGCGCGCTGGAAGCCGCGGCAGGTTTCACCCATCGCCCTGCCCTGCGTGCGGAGGTGGTGAAATGAGCTACACACTCGAAGGCCGGACCGGCACATGGGAAATCGTGGTGGGTCTGGAAGTGCATGCCCAGGTCATCAGCCATTCCAAGCTGTTTTCCGGTGCCTCCGCTTCCTATGGCGGTGAACCGAATACCCATGTCAGCCTGGTCGACGCCGGTTTTCCGGGCATGCTGCCGGTGCTCAACCAGGAATGCGTGGCCCAGGCCATCCGCACGGGTCTTGGCCTGCGCGCGCGCATCAATCTGGAAAGCCGGTTTGACCGCAAGAACTACTTCTATGCCGACCTGCCGACCGGCTACCAGATCAGCCAGTTTACCCATCCCATCGTGGGGGAAGGCACGGTCGAGATTGAACTGGCGGACGGCACGGTGCGCCATATCGGCATAACAAGGCTGCATATGGAGCAGGATGCGGGCAAGTCCATGCATGACCAGGATCCGGCGCGCTCCTTCATCGACCTGAACCGTGCCGGTGTGGCGCTGATGGAGATCGTGAGCGAACCGGACATCCGCAGCCCGGAAGAAGCCGGTGCCTACCTGCGCAAGCTGCGCCAGATCCTGCGCTATCTGGGCACCTGTGATGGCAACATGGAAGAAGGCTCCATGCGTGCCGACGTAAACGTGTCGGTGCGCAAGGCGGGTGAGCCGTTCCGCACGCGCTGCGAGATCAAGAACGTCAACTCGATCCGCTACGTCATGCATGCGATCGAGGTCGAGGCCACGCGCCAGATCGAGGTGTGGGAAGAAGGCGGCGAAGTCGATCAGGAAACCCGCCTGTTCGATCCGGCCCGCAACGAGACCCGTTCGCTGCGCAGCAAGGAAGACGCACACGATTACCGCTACTTCCCTGATCCTGACCTGCTGCCGCTGGTGGTGGAACAGGCATGGGTGGACGAGCTGGAGCGTGGCCTGCCCGAACTGCCTGATGACAAGCGTGACCGCTTCGTCAGGCAGTATGGCATCCCCCGTTACGACGCCAGCGTGCTGGTGGCCGAGCAGGCCATTGCCGATTATTACGAGGAAGTGGCCAAGGGCCGCGATGCCCGCCTTGCCGCCAACTGGGTGACGGGCGACCTGTTCGGTGCGCTCAACCGTACGGGCCGCACCATTACCGACAGCCCGATTTCGGCCCAGGCGCTGGGTGGCATGCTGGATCTGGTGTCCGACAAGACCATCAATGGCAAGATCGCCAAGGAAGTGTTCGAGGACATGCTGGAAACCGGTGACAGTGCCGCCGCGATTGTGGAGCGTAAGGGCCTGAAGCAGGTAACCGACACCGGTGCGATTGATGCGGCAGTGGCTGACGTGCTGGCGCGCAATGCGGACAAGGTGGAAGAATACCGTGGCGGCAAGGACCGGCTGTTCGGCTTTTTTGTCGGTCAGGTGATGAAGGCCATGGCAGGCAAGGCCAATCCGGCCATGGTGAACGAGGCTTTGAAAAAAGTTTTGTAAAAACGGGCGCTAGCGCATTTTAGGGCTTTGCAGGGGTGCGGCTACACGCTAAAAGCAGCCCTGCAAACGCCGTGTTACTTGATAATGCGCGCTCTTCGGCGGAGGGGTGGCCGAGTGGCTGAAGGCGGCGGTTTG
>ERZ746981.79-NODE-79-length-85472-cov-11.642028_pt1 | contig 85472 bp, 62 predicted proteins | sample MGYA00374948_ERZ746981 | MGnify/ENA primary metagenome ERZ746981 (study PRJEB28757, sample SAMN06711160) | food metagenome | host: microorganism | place: China:Harbin | collected 2017-01-30 | study: EMG produced TPA metagenomics assembly of the Analysis of Microbial...
TTTTTTTTTTTTTTTTTTTTTTTTTTTTTCCCTCCCCCCTTTTTTTTTTTTTTTTTCCCCCCCCCCCCCCCCCCGGAAAACGGCCTTAAGAGCGAGCGGATTATTCCATCTCCGAGGATCTATTAGATTTCGTCACGAAAAAACTAATGTTCGATTAAAAAAGTATAATTTACGTCCGAAATGTAAAGCAACTTAACTTCCTTAAAACCATTGCGAGATGAACATCAAGTGAACATAATTGATTGATAAAAAAAAGCATTAACTATCGTTTTATGTGCACGTCAGTAATAACATCTGGCGCAATTATCATTTTTCAATTCTGTTTTACCCCACACTGAGTTCTATGTTTCCAGTTATTATTCGGAACTTTTTCCATCGTTTGTGTATGTGTCTTTCACAAGTTTGATTATAAATTTCAACTTGGTAAAGTCGTTCGGATTGAATTCTGTCCCTGAAAACAAGCGGCCACTCATATTTAAGATAACATTTTTATTTTGATATTGGGCCAAAAGTTTTCCAATCTGAGAAACAGCAACCTGATTCTTCATGTTATACACACCACCTAGTAATTGAGTTGATGAAACCTGATTATCCAACACCACATCATAGGTGTCTGTTTCATCGTCATTGAATGGTATCTTACCTTCTTTCAATTTCGGTAAAGGGACATCAAAGCTGAGATCCATTTCTCCATTCTGAAGTATACTCACAATAATTTTATTTGCAAACTCAACAATATTACACGTGAGTTCAATGTTTGACTGAATAAAGCCTTTATCGTTATTTAGTTCGAGATTACGAGATATCTCACGTGTAGTATCTTCAAACCTAAGACTCATGTTGATTATATACGCAATGTATGAGCTAAATTACGTATTGTAATGGTGAAGCCGTCTTTTCGAATGTCTTCTCTATATGAGAATGAATATTTTTCCTGATGAACGCTTTAAAAATGGAAATAAAAAATGTAAACAGCACTAACTTTTTTTTTCGGCTATTTTTATTGTGATTAACGCATATCAAAATCTTAAATCTTAACAGGGCTACATCCCTGTTTCTCATGTTCAATTAATTGCTTTTCCAAAGTAAGCATAGGAAATGGCGGTATCACGAAGAGATATATTTGTGGGTAAAAATGAGAGCATTTCGCCGAATTCAGTGATTAAGCGCCGCAGCCCAGACTCTGATGAAGAAGGTCAAATTCGAACACCCCTAATAAAGCCAAAGAATGTTGATCGTATCTTCCCAATGAAAAGACTTTCAATGACATTGCTCAGTATATTTTCCGGAATTTGTTGCTGCTTTTTTCTTCTTGTCCTGACAATATCTGCACTTCTCTCATATTTCTATCGTATTCATATCAAAAGGGAGCATAAGTACACCGCGTCCGTCAAGCCGGCTTATCCGATGGGAAAGCCTAAGAAAAGTATTGATTTGAGATATTATGCACAATTGCTGGGCTTAGAACTATCTACACACAAAGTTATTACTCAGGATGGATTTGTTATAGACATAAAGCATCTCACAGACCCTAAAAGAACAGAACCTACCATAAGGCCTGTTTTAATGCTTCATGGACTTCTTCAATCATCTGGTGCCTTTTTAACCGGAGGATATAAAAGTTTGGCATATATGCTAGTGAAAAATGGCTATGATGTATGGCTTGGAAATAATAGATGTGGTTTTAATCCCCAGCACATTGAGTATGATCCGTCCGATTACCGCATGTGGGATTGGGATCTTACTGAAATGTGCAGATATGATTTGACTGCGATGATAGATCAAATTTTCAAAATTACAGGATTCTCCGGGAAATTATCACTAGTTGGTCACTCACAGGGAACATCGCAAATTGTGATGTTTCTATCCAACAGCATGGGTATTAATTATGCTGACAAAATTGAAAACTGTACACTTTTAGCCCCTGCGATATTTGGGGGTCCAATGTTGAACCAGAAGCTATTCATTAAATTCATGAGATTTCTTCCAGACCCCATGTTTGATCTATTTTTTGGCAGGCGTGCATTTATTCCCATTCTGATTTCCCTTCGGAATATGATGTATAAATCGCGTATGTATGGTTTGGCCTCATACTCTATGTTCAGTTACTTGTTTGATTCGAATGATTATAAGTGGGACGTTTCTTTGAGGGACATACATTTTCTATTCTCACCTGTTTACCAATCCACAAAATTAATGAAATGGTGGCTTAAGGGACACGGATTCAAGATGGGCCGACCTATAATGTCTACTGATAGTTCTTGGTTTAGGGGTGATACCCCGCGTATGCTATTGATCATAGGTGGAGCTGATACTCTTGTGGATGGTAAGATGTTTTATGATTATGCGCTTAATAAGGAACCATTCATGAAGGATAAAGTTGAATCTCTTTTTGTCGAAGGCTACAACCATCTTGACGTTCTGTGGTCAGATGATATACAAGATACAGTTGGAAAAAGAATGTTGAAATTTTTAGATGGAGAATAAATCTACATTTAAAGTTTATTTACTGCCAACTGTTATACAATTCTTTATGAAAGTTATACATGCTTAATTCTATTAGATTGCAGAAGCGGAATCATCAATAACTGCCATATCGATGACTTCAACAGAACCATCCATTTTCTTTATCATTTCCATAAGTTCTTTGTAACACTCCGGTTCGATCAAACACACTATTTCAAGATCTCCTTCTATATTGTCCTTGGATTGGATAGTACCAAGCATTGGTGTTACATCCTTTTCTCCCTTCATGAATTTCTTATTCTTTACCATTATTCGTAACTTCATTTGAGCTCTTGAGATTGGAATAATCTGCTTCTCTACAAGCAGACGAATAGCTTCCAAAGCCTTTGTTTTAGCATTTCTTGCATTGGTCATATTGTATTTTAATTCTTTCAATGCTTTCTCGATCATGGTTGGCGGATATCTTTTCTTCGTTTTCGGATTCACACATTTTGTGGATATTATATTCAAAACCTCCTTCTGTAACTGTGCCATATGCTGTGATCTCTCCTTACCACTAAGCTGGATCTCCCCCTTCTTTAATATTACCAGAATTATCTTATCGAGATCACTCGTTCCAAATGATTTTTGAAGCAGATCATGTGGGGCTACTTGTCCTTTTGATACATTTAGAAAAACCTGATGAATCTGCAACACCTCATCCAAATCCTTTTCCACTCCAGATCTCCAATCCTGAACTTTGTTTTGATAACATGCGATCTCAAATCGTTTTTTACCCTTCTTCATACGAACCACTGACACATTTGTAAGCTTTATCTGTGTTGATGGCTGATTAATTTTTCCCATACTGTTGTACTGTAGGATATGCAACTATTTGGAAATTATTAATTGTCTTTTCTGCAAGATAGCCAGCTCAACAGTGTGACGAGATTGTGTAGGACGAAATTTGATGCAATAAAATTTTTGGTCTACTAGGCTCGATAGAACTCCGAAAGGCGGTGAAATTTTATTCTTTTAAGCTTTTTCCCTTCTGCTCCTACAAATTTAGCCTACACCCAATTAAACAGCTTCTCAGTACATTTATTTATCTTTATGAGTTAACTTACGACAAAAACAAAACGTTGTCGAAATCCAGAAATGTAAAACATTTATTTTTTGTAATGCAGGAAGATTGGACAAATGAAAACTAAACCTAAAAATAAATAATAGACTGAAAATAAATTGTTAATAAAAACCTAAATGAATCCCAAAATCATAAAGCAGCCTCTCTTGATTTAGCAGCACTCAAGATTCTTGAAAAATAATCATCCCTTCTTATAGTGTTCCTATGTTTCTGTTCATCTTTCATAGACAGTCCAATAGATCCCAATAGAAGAAGTATAGTAACAAACTGGGCATACATCCTAGCGTTATAGAATCTCTGAGCCTTGGATAGTAGCTGATCTCTGTTGGCTAACTTCCAAGAACCCCAAAGAGATAATGCCCAAACACCAGTTATTATTTTATACTTTTCACTGCTCAATGTTGACCTTATTTGTTCTTTAGTAGACATTGAGTTCCACACGTTTCTCTGAACTTTCTTTTCTCTTTCCTCTTCATCATGCGAATACATTTCCTTGTCAAATTTGTTGTTTTCTTTTTCGGCATCGACAAGCGCAAAGAAAAGAGGAGGAGTCACAAAGGTGGCACTTTTAGCCGATGCAGACATTCTGAGCAAAGGTCTGAATCTTGCCTTTGCAGCAGCGTATATTCCCAAAGAGCACATTGCACCAATAGCAAGACCTTTGACACTACCCAATAAAACAGCTTTGTTTTCTGCGTTTTTCTCTTCCTCCGTGATAACCTTCATGATACTAAAACAAGATGCAATTTCAGAATAATAATTTTTAGGTTTAGCCAGAGCTTAAACTGAGTTTTTAACCTTTAAAAGTGCCAAATATGTGTCCTTATATGTTTGTGAAAACCAGCTATCTGGTATCACTTCCTGTAAGAGGCTCAACAGTGGTTTCTGCGTTTTTTTTAATATTTCATTATCATTCCATTTAGCTGTTGTGTCATTTCTGTAAAGACAAAGGAAATCGGCTGATAAAAAAGATAGCCTGATCTTCTGATCTTCTAAGCCAGATGTAAAGGAAAGGAAATTTCTCGTATAACTTTGATATTAGTGTGGAAAGAGCAATTGGTTCTGCAGGTGCACGTATAAACAAAATAATCTAAAAAATCGGTCTTCCGGATTTATTGTTTAAACGATTTTTACGAGATCCTAAGATCTCAAATTTCTCGGCGCGGAATTCGTACATCTCAAACTAATGGAATTGCCGACATTTGTAATTCTATTACCAGTAGCTCGGGTCCAATCAAAAGCTACAAGTTATTATTCATATAGTAATTCCTACTAATTTTTGAATTCATGTATTGAAATGCACAGGTCAGCTTATGGTCAAATCTTTTTTGTGAAGGATTAAATTGTTTGTGTGGTGGTACTACGCTGCTCGTTCCTCAATTTCCTTATTAGTTAGAGCTACGTAACTCGTTACTTACTGAAAGCTTCCAGCCTCATCCATGCCCACACACTCAATAAGCAAGATTAAAAAAAATTTGACACCCCTCATAATAGCAACCGTAAACTGTAGTAAGTGCCACACCGTGGCCATATGTTATGCACTATGCCGATTGTGTCCGTATGTTTTGTTTTGTTGGGGTATCCTATTCAAAAAATTTCCTGTTATTCACTATTCGTCCCTTTCAACAATCTGTTGATTTCAAGTCTTCTCTAATTATTAACGTTTGAGTTTTTGAGCACAATACCATATTACGCAACGCTTATTAAAAAGAACTATGTGTAAATGATGATCGTTCGTGTGTTCAGTTTGTTCGGTAGAATTTGTGTATACATCCCTACACGTTTATTAATACCTCAGATTTGCGACTCAAGAAAATTTTAACGCTTTCATATCGAAATTTATAAGCATCAGCAGTAGGAGCTTCATACCTACCTCTGTATCATATGACAAAAGCGGCTTTATAAATAGTACCAAATGGAGTTTGATAGAGACCTTGATAGAGGTCTAAAGTTTAAGACCAGTAAGAAAATTCCTGTCTTTGGGTCATTTGAAGAAATGAACCTAAAGGAGGATCTTTTGAAGGGAATATACAGTTATGGGTTTGAAGCCCCATCCGCCATTCAATCCAGAGCCATAATGCAAATCATATCAGGGAGGGATACTATTGCTCAAGCACAGTCTGGAACTGGTAAAACTGCTACATTTTCAATTGCCATGCTACAAACAATAGACATCAACAAAAAAGATACACAGGCCTTAGTTCTCTCACCTACAAGGGAGTTGGCTATACAAATTCAGGATGTTATCAAGTCATTAGGTGATTACATGAATGTAAAATGTCATGCCTGCACGGGAGGTCGTGCTGTTGGTAATGATATGAAGAGTCTTAATAAAGGTCAGCATATAGTAAGTGGTACCCCAGGTCGAGTTCTTGATATGATAAATAGAAGAGTACTAAACACTAGGCACATAAAAATGCTGGTCATGGATGAAGCTGACGAGTTATTAGGCAAAGGCTTTCAGGATCAAATATACGAAATTTATAAATTCTTACCTCCTGGAGCTCAAGTTGTCGTTGTCTCAGCAACTGTGCCTCATAGTGTTCTGGCAGTGACACGAAAATTTATGAATAATCCAGTGAAAATTCTAGTGAAGAGGGATGAAATTACTTTAGAGGGGATCAAACAGTATTACGTTCAAGTAGAAAAAGAGGATTGGAAATTTGATACCTTATGTGATTTATATGATTCCTTGACTATTACCCAAGCAGTTATATTTTGCAATACTAAAAAGAAGGTCAACTGGCTAGCAGATTCATTGAAGAATGCCAATTTCTCTGTAGTGTCAATGCACGGAGACATGAAGCAAGAAGAACGTGATAAAATTATGAACGAGTTCCGATTGGGTAATTCAAGGGTGTTGATATCTACCGATGTGTGGGCAAGAGGAATTGACGTTCAGCAAGTGTCACTAGTGATTAATTATGATCTTCCAATCGATAGGGAGAACTATATTCATAGAATCGGCCGTTCTGGAAGATTTGGAAGGAAAGGTGTCGCAGTAAATTTTGTCACCAAGGATGATGTAGACACGTTGCATGATCTCGAGCATTTTTACGACACAAAGATAGATGAGATGCCCGCTGACTTGAGTACAATTGTCTAAAGCTATCAACTCATACCGACTTTTATAGAATTGTAATAATAGGATTCCCGATTTAGTCCTTCTTCAATGGTTCGTACGATGAATCTTGGTACGAGACAACATTCTGTAGCTCTTTGTTTCGTTTTCCAAAAAGTGATACTAATTTACTGACGTAGGTCATGTTTCCTTTGGGCACTATATCTTTTCCAGTGGTCCTTGTATTTTCGATAAGAAGTTCAGCTTTACTCCCTGTAATTAAAAACGCTGAAACCTCTTCACTAGTTTCTTCCGGTGCATTATCATCAATGAATTTCCATTGTTCCTTTTTGATATCGCTCGCTTGCCAACAATCAGACAAGCAGGTAACTTTTGATGCTTCAACTCCATTGTTCGATGCTTTACTATCAACAACAATTAAATTATCATCTGCAAGCACATCTTCCGGTTTAATGTTGAAATTTTCACCTTGGCACACGTATGAAACCTCAGGATTGATAATCCTCGTTTTTGTAATTGAATCTTTACGCTTATCCGCGTTTGGGCCCGTCTCTAGTATTGAAGGTGATACGATACTTCTATCCTGAATTAAAGCATATGTATAAATATCACCGTCATTCTCAGTCATTATGCTATCAATTATTATCGTGACATATTATTGAGCCAATTACCTACATCTTAAAGATAACAACCCCTGGGAGCAGTGAAGAGTTTCGACAAGCTTTACCTCGCTTTTTTTTTTTTTTTTTTTTTTGCTAATCGACAAGATTTATGAAATCTACAGTTAAACAAAATTGGTATGCCCTCAGTCTCATCTTTAAGGTATGTATCTCAGAAAAAATAATACAAAAAAGAAAAAAGCAATTGCAACTGTAACCAACACAATAGCATTAGATGTAAAAACAAAGCAAATCAAAAAATTCGGTATAAAAGTATCTTTCGAGTGCTTCATTCTTACACATTGCCGTTACCCTTTATTTCTTCTTGTTGGAAGTGGAGTTCTTAGGTAACTCCTTGACAAATGGAATAAACTCTGGCTTTCCAGGAATGTAATCCCTCAAAACCTCTGGAATCATCAAACCATCAGGTGTCTGGTAATTTTCAAGAATACAGCATAGACATCTCTCGGTTGCGCACAAAGTAGAGTTCAAGCAATGAACATACTTCTTCTCCTTCTGGTTGGCAGTCTTAATACCACATCTGATCTCCAGATTTCTGGATTGGTAATCGGTACAGTTAGAGCAAGAAACCAATTCCTTGTATTCTTTCTGGTATGGGAACCATGCCTCAAGATCGTACTTCTTGGCGGCAGCATTGTTAAGCTCACCGGAAACAATGCCAACAACTCTGTATGGAAGTTTAAGAGACTTGTAGAAATCTTCAGAAATGCCAATCATTCTGTTGAACTCCTCCCATGACTTGTCTGGTTCGGCCAAACAGAACTGTTCAATCTTTTCAAATGTATGCACTCTGAAAATTCCCCATGCATCTTTACCGTGGGCACCGGCTTCTCTTCTGAAACATTGGGACAGACCAGCATATCTGACTGGAAGCTGCTCTGATGGTCTCTCGAACCATTCACCGGAATGGTAAGCAGAAATTGGCTGCTCAGAGGTGGCAATCAAGTATTTTTCATCATCACCATCGGTGACCTTGTACAATTCCTCATCAAACTCAGACAACTGGGCAGTCTTTGCCATCACATCCTTGTTCATCATCACAGGTGCCTGCATTGGAGTGTATCCCTTTTTGAGCAAGAAACTCAAACCGTAGTTAATCAAAGCCTGGTTCAAGAAAACACCATAGTTTCTCAGGAAGAAACCTCTATGTCCACAAATTTTCACACCTCTCTCTGGATCATATCCATCGAGTCTCAACAAAATCTCGTGATGGGAAAGCTTTGCTGGAGCCTTCGTTCCAGTTGCCACGTTGGTCAACTTGCCAAACTCGTATCCCTCTGGTTCCCAAGTTCTCTCAAGACTGTTGTTTGCCTCATCAAGAGAATCAACAACAGATGGATGAAGAATGTTTCCGACTTGGTTCACCTTGTAACGTAGCTTTTTGTCGGCCTCTTCCTCCTTTTTCGTAAGCTCCTTCTTCTGAGCAACAACATCGTCCTTCTGCTTAAGCAATTCCTTTGGATCCTCCTTATTCTTGAACTTCTTTCCTATCTCCTTCTGGAGTTTGTTCTGTTTCTTGTTTAATTCATCAAGATCGAATCTAACCTTGGTCCAGTTACGGTACTCTTCAATAATCTCATCAACAATTTCCACTGAGGCACCTCTTCTTCTTTGGGATTCCTTGATGGCTTTTGAATCACCACCCTTCTCGTCGATAAATTGAAGGATATCTAACATTTTGTTGTACCTTTCTTCTTAGGTTAACTGCTGAATGCACTTATAAAAAAGTTTAAAAATATACGTTAAACCTTTGCGAGAAACTAGTAGTGTTAAAACGGGGACGTCTACATTTTAGAAGGATAGATCGTAAATCTAGAAGTAGCCATTTATATTTTTTTTTACGTTAACAATTTTTGCTCATTTTTCCATTCTATTCCCGTTCGTCTTTTTTTTTTCACTGAAATCTTCTGGAGAATTTTCCATGTGCCTTCTCGAGCTCGAGATATTTTGAATTGTTTGATTTTAGAGCAATTTGAGGATATTGGAGGCTTCTGGTAAAAATAATATCCCATTTAATCTGATATAAAAAACATACATTCTTGATAATAATATTGTTTCTTTGTACATAAATATAAATTGCGAAACAACATCAATGTCTGCAAACTTATTTCTATTATGGGGCTAAAGGGAGTAGGAATGATAAGGTTTGCTGTTTGACCATTTCATGCTAGCTAATATGGTTTCAGGGTTAGTCAGTAAAAAGCAGTAAAAAAAATTTCGAAAAAGCATCATCCCCCATAATAACGAGCTTTTTTTTCCATTGCGGGAAAAATGTGATGGTGCTCCAGATCGTCCATAAGTTAAGACTTTTTTCTCATATCAAAATGCAAATAAACTTCTTACGAGCTAACATGTCGAGCATACATACTGCTTGATCTACACCATTTTGCCCATATATTTACTCGTGTGCGTAATTTAAGCCTTCAATTTATGTATTGTAACCATTTTGATAATAATCAAGATATCCTGAATTAGATCATCTTCATTTGTACAAAGTAAATTAGTAACAGTCAACCATGATTACAGTTAAGCAAAATCCTGTCAGAATATATCGTTTTTTCTTCTATTGAATGAAGTAAGTAATGGAATAAAAAAGACTTAATATAAAATAAAACTATCAGAACAGAATCAGTCCTCGATGGAATTCAAATACAAGTGTGTGTCTGATGTGATGGTATGACATTCCCATTCTCTTCTCTGCGGAATAAAATAACCCTCCACAAATTATGATAATAACGGGCATAACATTTCAAAAGCATCGAATTACTCAATTTAATGAAGATGCACCAGTAATGATATCCACCAATTCATTCGTAATAGCGGCCTGTCTGGTTCTGTTATACAATATAGAGTATTTTTGAATCATATCACCTGCATTCTTCGAAGCATTATCCATGGCATTTCTTCTAGCACACACCTCAGAAGCATAACCCTCAGACATGGCAGAGAAGATGGTGTTAGCAATGGAGAATTGGGAGAATGCATCAACAACATTACTATCTTCCTCAATATCAAAGGTCGACAAATTCTTTGAAAGGGCAATAGAAGCCTTTCCATAAAGTGGAGCCGCCGACGAATCAAAAGACATAGAAGAGGCAAATCTGTTATAAATAACTTCAACCCTGTCGTAAGTTCCCAACTTCTCAATTTCATCAGAAATCAACGCTGCTTCTTTAAATGTTGGAGCTGCCTTACCAGATCCAGCGAATGTCAATTTTATACCATCTGCATTAGTTCTCAGCAATTGCACTTTAGCCTTCTCACCGATACAGACAATATCGGCGTCCGGATATTCTGCAAGTTTCTTTTTGGTGAGTTTAGTAACAGAACTGTGAATGGCACCACATAAGCCCTTGTCGGAAGAAACAGTGATAAGTAAAACTTTTTCAGCCTTGTCTTCAGCCTTGGTACCAGCAGCCTCAAAGAAATCACGGTCAGCACCTTGGAAGTATCTAGAACAAGCCATAGCTTTCTCTGCTCTGCTCAATCTTGTTGATGCAACAATCTTCATGGTCTTGGTGATCTTTTCAATGTTCTTGATAGATTTCAATCTGGTCTCAATCTCTCTCAAGGTTGCATAATTTCTAATTTAAATGTTTTTGTTGTAACGTTAGTACTCGTTCCTTTAATATGACATGATCCGAACATTCGTGTTCTTTGGATTCACGTAATTGTCTACTACTTACCTTGCACTGCTAGCAAGAGATGCACGAGCTATTTGAAAAGCGCCTAGACGAAACATTGTAATCAATGATAACTTTGACCCTTCAACTACAAACTTCAATAATTGTTGTTTTGAGTGAATTTAAGTATAAACAGAAAGTATTAAAATAGACTTTTTATTTTCCCTGACTGAAGAGCTAAGGAAAATGAGTTAAAAAAAAATAAAAATAAAAAATAGGATGCGACTGACTGAAGCGTACGAAAGCAAGAACCTTCCGCGATTCTTCAGTTGCCGAATAATGCACCGGAAGCGAAACGAAATTTACCAATAGCCAATTGGAAATTTGGGACATGCCCCACCATCGATTATGTAATCTTGTTTCGCATCTTTTTCAATAGCAAATTCTTATTGGATAGTATTTTTCATGCAACAGCAGTTCCGCATTTACATCCTTACCTTCTTTATTTTGTCTCCTAGACAGACGAGATCAACCACCAGAACTATAAGTTCAATAAAAACAAAAGTATTTTATAGAAATAAAGGTACTAAATCTGTGATGTACAAAAGAGAAGACAAAAATATTGGGGAAAAAATGTGTATATATATATATATATAATTGTGTGAATAGCATGTGCGTGAAAGTAAAAAAGCAAGCAACAAGCAAAAAGACTGCAACCGGAAAATCCTAATAGGATTGACCAATCAAACCAGATGGATAAGTTGGTGAGCAATACATTTGATAAAAGATACATTACCTAAGGTCTTTAATCCATTCGAATAATGATCTGATAATGCAATAGTATTAACCCACATGGTCTAAAAAAAGCATGTAACAAAAAATGACAAAGAGAAAACATTTGAAAAAGCGAAGGCAATCACTTATCATGTGCTCCCTTCCTTGTCACCTTTCCAACCAAGAGCTTCGAGATCTCTTCTCACCTTGGATTCAGTCTCGATCTTCAACTCTTGAGTTTTCTCCAAAAACTCACCCCTCTCTTTCTTGGCCTTCAATTTTTGAATTGAACGCAGTTTTTTGAGTAAGTTTCTAGTTTTCTTTTCTTCTAATGAAAAAACACCACCGACAACAAGTGATCTTTCGGATGGTGCAGCTTTTGTACCTTCTGTTTTTCCATCAATTCCACCTGTGCTTGCTTCATTATTAACTGATTTCTTGTGGTGTCTTTTCTTTTTACTCTTCTTTTCCAGAGGAACCGCTCCGGGAATGGTTCTTCTTGGAGTAGCACCTGGTATCCTTCTACTATGAGAAAAGAAGCTTTCTCCAGAATGGCTTTCATCTGAGGAAGGACTGGATCTACCGGAACGTGCAGCCTCAACTTCGGCAAGACTTCTAGAAGCAGCACCAGTTCTATTTCTTGCATGAGGAGGTCTATAAGCACCCTTAGGACCAGAAGTTGTACTTCCTGAAATGCTTGTCTTCTTTGCCAAGAACTCGACAGCAGAAATATCAGGGGTGACTTCGCACTTATCTGGTCTACATGTATGGATTGGTGGGAAATCCGTCAGGGGCTGATATCTCCAATCCACATTGTACAAGACATCATAATTTCTGACGTAGCAAAGAGTACCATTTAAATACCATATCTTCACACAGTTATCCACACGTAATCTAGGAGATGTGGTTGCTGTTAAAATGAAGCGACCGTCAGGTGCCCACTTGCAGACGGAAGTATTTGAAGCTTTGAACTCAGCAACCTTGGAAAATTTCTTCTGTCTATCGAAGATCTCCACGTGGCCTTGAAGATTTCCAAAGCCGGCAACTAATATATATTTTGCATGGGGCGAATAAATGATTGTGTTTCTGGAGCTCTCAGGCAAAGTATGTATCTCATTACCCCTAGAATCGAAAAATGTGGTGCTGGAAGGCATGTAACCGTAAATAACCGCAAACTCACGCGATGTTGGAGACCATGTAATATCATGAATAGGTCCCTCCTTGTCCAGATTAATCTTTTGGTCGAATGTTCCTGTAATTCCCATCAAATAAAGCTGGGATTCACCATAATATGATTTGTTACTGGCATCAACTGCGGTTGTAACCAGCGCAAGCAAAGATGTGCCCAATCCATTCCATGTAAATTTGCATGATTCTCCTTTAAAGAAACTCTTTTGCGATATAGCTGACTTCAAGTTAGGAAGTGAATACACCTTTATGTATGCTGGATTTCCTCTGCTTCCAGGAATAAAAACGGCAATCGATGGATTCTTGCCCGGAGATAAACTGAATTCCTCCAGCTTACCTTCATCCAGAGACAATGAGTACAGTGTTTTATTTCCCTCAGCTGCATCTGCTTTGAAAAAATCTATACGTGACGAGTTGATCTTCCTGCAAAATATCGTTCCATCGGCTGTAAATTGAGGCTTCCATCCTGATTGCATCTTATTCACGTATTTCTGAATAACTTCGACGGTCTTTTTCTCTAAGTCAAGTTTATATATAAACACGTTTTCAGCCCAATTTCCACTGTCATCATTTGCCTTAACAGGACGAGACCAGGTGGTAAGAAATTGACCGTCTTCTGAGAACACGAAGTCAAGAACGAATTTATTTGGAATTGTGAAAAGCTGTTGACCATCAATCGAGCAAACCACAACCTCGTTCTCTTGAGTGTATACAAAGCATTTACCATCCGAAGAATATGCTGAGCATCTAACCTCTGAGGTTGGACTAACAAAATTTGAGACAGGCTTGAACTTAGGTTGGCCTTCTGTAAGCTCAATACTTTTCGGCAAGCGACAAAAAAACTGCGGAATCTTCGACATTACTGTTAACCGTAGAATATCTCCGGATAAACGATTATTCTATATGTTGCGTTTGGAAATTTATTTATTGACAAGTGGTTTTCTGCGCGTACCCTTGAGGTCAAATGAGATATATATCTATAAATATTTGTTTCTGGATAAACATAATTTTCTAGTTTTTTTCAATTTTTCAGAATGCCAAAAAAAAAATTAAAAATTTCTGAACGATCTTTCCAAAAACAAATTCAAAAAAAAAAAAAAAAAAGGTAAAATAAAATTGCAACATTGCTTGTGGTGAAGTGCGACGAAGTCTTGTATAGTCGCTTTTTTTTCTTCATAGTACTTGGTGTTGACGCAAGCATGAATCGGATCTTTTTCGAAAATAATTCAACTGAACCTAATAACACACACACCCATTACGAAATACAGCACGCCATTACTAGAATCAGAATGATATACAATTTGTGGAATAAATTTTTTTTTAACTTATAACAAATGTGCCTATATACATAAAATGGGATCATCCAAGAGCACATAAAAAGGTCAAACTGTTGTGGAAAGGCCACAAGAAATGACTTGTGTTGATTCTGAATCTCTACATATTTCTAAAGGTGAGAGTTCAAGACCTATTCGTATATCCAGGATGCTAAAGTTGATTTGTAATCCACAAGCTCCTCTGGCTTGAACCATAAAGAAATCTCCTTTTTGGCATTCTCAACAGAATCGGAACCATGAATAACGTTTCTTCCCATATCAATTGCGAAATCACCTCTAATAGTACCTGGTGCAGAGTTCAAAGGGTTGGTGGCACCCAACATAGCTCTTCCTTGTTTCACAACATCTTTACCTTCCCAAACAGTAGCCAAGATTGGACCTGAAGTCATGTAAGACAAAAGAGAATTAAAGAATGGCTTTTCCTGGAGGTCGACATAGTGTTTTCTCAACAAGCTTTCGTTAGCGGTGCAAAGCTTAATACCGACCAATTTAAAGCCTCTTTGGGTGAATCTCTTCAAAACTTCCGGAAAAATTCCTCTCTGAACTCCGTCTGGTTTCACGGCAATAAATGTTCTTTCTTGGCTGGACATAATGTAAAAATCTTGCTTGTTAAATTTGTTGAATGCTCGGTAGTAAACAAGTTTGATTAATCGTAGTGTGAACTGAAAAGGTTTACCTGAGAAAGAAGGGGGAAAAGGGAGCCATAAAATAGGCTCTCCTCGAAGCAGCCTTGAAAAACAAAATTCCGGATATAATATAATCCACCCCAATAAAGTTTCGTCTCGTTTCTCTGTTTCCCACCAGTTGTTTTTTTATTGGCTGCACAATTCCCGCACATTTCTTTAGTCCTATAAATATTTTTAAGCACTTTTATTAGTGGACAAATGCTGTAAAATACAATGAAATTCAAGTATCCAAATAGGTACAACTATTTTGGTATTCTCATTTGATATCCCTGAGTGACCTCCAAATGACGAAAGCTAATTAAATGGTACAGCGTTGGTGTTTATTCAGAAATTTATTGGTGCACGGATGTCTTGCCCTTTTGATTTTTATACTGAGGTGATCCGCGTCATTTTCTGAGTGTTCTTTTCACATTGTTTACATTGGTGGCATTTCCTCATACCGCGTTTCAGGCTGTTGTACTTCTTTTAATGCTTTCTCAATAACATTGAAATAGCAGTACTTTAATATTGAATAATTCAATCTGAATGAGCAAATTTTTACAATGATCTCTAACGAAACTGGGCCAAAAACCCCCCTACGGGATAGCATTAATATCATGTCAGATCGTTCTTCAAATTCGGGTAAGGAACTTCATGGAACGAAGAGGTCTCCGACCACTCCTCTGACACCGCTTATGGATAGATATAATGTGCGAAGAAGAAAATTGGTCGATACAGGGACTACAAAAGAGGCGGAGGCATTATCTTCACCTGGAAAAGGTAAAAATTCGACAAAGGAACGGAAAACGATAGACCAGAAATTGAGTAAATATACCTCACGTTTTGATGCTGTGGAGCATCTTTTGTTTGAAGAGCATAAAAAAAACTGGATTTTATCCAAAAGAAGCAAGAACCTAGAGGAGTTGGTCAGCTTTTTACAACTTGAAAGGAGATTTAAAGTTGAGGCCAAAAGTTCACATGTCTAATAATATTCAATAGTGTCATTCTTTGCTGTTTGGCTTGCATCATATGACAATTCTGGTAGTGCAAAAAATGATTCATTCACAAATAGTTCTTCTTTTTCATTTAATAAAATCTGTGTGTAATGGATATACGAGGTAAGGTTTCTGTCAGTGTTGTATCACCAATTCAATAATTTAAATGATTTGTATGTTTAGTATTGGTATATGAAACGTAGAGATATCAGATTATATCACTAAAGTATTTCCTAATAAGTTTGCCAGTTACTAAGATAGATTTTGCGACTCTTATTTCAAAATCCCCCATATTTTTGTCTATCACTACCCCAACTATCATTATTATTACTTTTTTTTCGCTCCACCCATAATAAGGTAGGCATTAACATAATCTTTCTGATGTAAGGTAACAGCCATCTCTCCTTTTAAATTAATTATAATTGCATTTATACCACTTGTGAAATAGTATTGAAACGGGCAGTTAACCATGGAATAATATTTTAGTACATTAGTTTTCAACAAATATTTATTTTTGGCGGCTGGCTTGGACCTGTATCTTTCTTCCTGACATCGATAATTTTAACGTTTATAACCAAAAATGGATCTTGATCTCAAACTTGTTACCGATTTAAGCACCGTTCAGGATTACTTGAAGGGTATACTATGGACAATCTTTTTCCACAGGCTTTTTGGTCAATTAACTCCCGAAGACGGAAAAAACTATCTGGGTGTACCTTATCCTGTTTTTTCATGTCCAGATTTGGCTAGTTTAATTGACTCTAAAGCCAGTACCATATGGGAGGAATTATCCTCTCAGAGTGATCACATATCTGGGCATGATGCAGATGGTGATGATCTGTTATTTAAATGTGTTATTGTTATAAAATTTTACAAGGACTCGGTATCAGTGGATAATAGCATTCAAAAGCAAGCACAAGATTATTTGCCATCGTTATCTTCACGTTCCAACTCAAGATCAGAATCATCTTCTTCAGTGCTACCTCAGAGGACACGAAAATATGAAAATTGTTGGGAAAGGTGTATATTAAAAGTTACAATATTGAACAACAAGCATCACAAAGTTTCAAAGCGGGATTACAACACACAGTTGGATTTTTATAAAGAGAACTTTTTAAAGAATATGTTCAAAATCGTCGAGTACATGGATAAGAGCAAAGACCACATCCCTCCAATTCCATCAATGGATCTTTCTCCCTTTCCATATAAGGTATTATTTGCTTTGAATACACATGACCCGGCGTCTTTAAGTACCGCATTTGCAAGTTTTGAGTCCCTTCCTGGCAAAGGTTCAATTTCGGGAAATGTCGAGTTTGTGACAACACCAGAATCTGGTGATATTATTGTTGGAGGTACTTCCATGACTGACAGTGATCCTGGCACACGCGATGGTACGCATATCAATATACCATCAGGTGAGGAGCTTTTACGCAATGGATACAATTTCTTAAGGAAGTTTCTGGAATAACTTGGAATAACAGTAAATAGTTAAATGTAATTGGTATGGACAACGGATATTCGAACTGTAATAGCATAAAAAGATGTATATATTAATTATCAAGATTTTGGTATTAGATTAGCCTCTTGCTTTCACTCCTGATTTTAAAATGCACGCCCCCTTATATATAAGATTTTTGTTATCTTCACTGTATCCCAAACTATTACATAAATCGATAACTTTGTCATCGTATGAACCCGGTTGAAACCATATGCTCTTTATTTTAAATATCTTGTTGCTATCAGCTGCTTTCTTAATCTCTTGGTAAGATATATCTGGTGGGGTAACAACTGAAAGCGATATGCTAGAATGCTGCGAGTCACTAAATGAGGTCAATGCTGAAACTAATGAATCAGCGGGTGGTAACCCGCATATCTTTGAGGTCGCATTGGGATTGATCGGAGTTGCTGGTAATTCTTGCTCAATATACCAATGGAGGACTTTATGACCGAATTTGTCCTCCTTACTGGATGCCCCCAACACGAAGTAATGGCGTCCACGACTAAAGAATAAGCTGGCTGCTTCTGGCATTATCATACTGCAGTTTTCCAATTAATTAAATGTAATATTTGCATACATGTTGTGCAAATGTATATATAGCTTAAGAGTATGGTTTTAGAGATTACTAATTATGATTGCTGTCATGTAGCAAAAATAAAAAGTTAATAATTGAACAAAAAAAAAGATATCTATCGAAGCATATAATAATTTTAAAAAAAGCCTAATATTTGTAGGCAAGTATAAGCAAGAAAAGTAGGAGAAGTAAGTTTCGTACCAATGCCATCAATTGTTTATTTGATGTACATAATTTCAATATTTTATTCAAGTGTCATCGCCATACCGCGCTATATTCATGAAATATTATTATACTTCCCCCGGCGCCACTTATCGTAAATCTCATTATAAAAATGTCGCTTGGATAGACGGGGAAAAGTACATGTTACACCTTTGATTCTACAAGCAACTGAACATTTTCTAATTATATTATTAGCCTAAGTAAGTTTAACTTCATGCGAATACGCCATACTTACCTATAGCAGTACGAATTGAAGATTGTTCAAATTTCGTAAATTGACGGGGAACTAGCCGAGCCGCGGAACAAGGTCCGATTGTTCGAAAAAAAAAAGTGATTTTATTGAATTCGTATAAATTTACTTCTGTTTTGTACCACTTATAACACATAAGTAAACGGTTAAAGGGTGGCGGTAAACAACGGAAGAAACCCCATTCTTGACACTAAATTGCTTTCATGATTGAAAAAAAGCAGGGCGTTTTCCCCCCTCCAGTACTTCCGAACAATCTTCATCATAATCAATATCATATGCCGGTCAGGTCGAATCAGATGGAATCGGCATCAGCCTCTAAAATCAGTAATAACATATCAAGAAAGAATGCTTCTATAACTAGAAATCAAGAACATTCTGATATGCATAAGAATAGAAAGAGGAGTAAAGCTTGTACAAACTGCCGGAAGTCTAAAGTCAAGTGTGTGAAACTAGACAGTGATGCAGTTTGCAAAAGATGCAGAGCACATGGCTTGAGATGTGTATACGAGTTCAAAATAGCTAGTTATAAGGTTGTTGGTGATGGTAGCGTGCAAAATGGTTCGTCTGATGCATGGAACACTCCTCAGCAAATTTCACCGCCGTTGTTAAAGTCATCTTTTTCTGCCGAAAGCAAGCTTCCTCTCAGAAGTCTTCCTCTTCCGAGAACATCATCTTCACTCGTATCTAACTTGTCTCAACCAGCTGTGAATAATCTTAATCCAGCCAGAATTTCTGATTTTCTCAACTCGCCAACAAAAGAAGGTATCAAATCAATCAAAAAGAATAATCCCATCAAAGAGTGGCAGAATTCTGTGAATGGTCGACTTGAAGAATTTGACTCAAAACTCGAAAATATTATGAACCTTTTAACTGCAAGAAAGGAGGATATTCTTTCCTCTAATTCCGGAAATTTACGGGTTAATAAACGGGAACGAGAGGATACTTTACATTTAGGTATGATCTCAAAGAGATCAAAGATTCAAGCTCACACGTCTAGAAGTGAACAGTCAGCTAGTTTTTTCAGCTCAGAAAATACTATTAGCACAGTTGAATCTGACAAATTATTGGATGACATCATTACCAAGGACCAAGCTAGAGACCTTTTAGACTATTTCAATGCTAATATATCAACACAACTTTTTGGATTTAATATCAAAGATTACACCGTTGACAGTGTATGGAGCACATGCCCTTTGCTTATGGCAACTATTTGTTGTATTTCTTCAATTCATCATCCCCTATATGCCCATTTATTTACGGATCTAGAATCTTTGGTTCGCAGACTGAGTCAGAATGTTCTCTTTAAGATGCCAAAAGATGAGATGGAGGCATTTAATACTGTTATGGCACTTTGCTTCTGCGGATTTTGGTTTCAAGATCATCAAATGTTTACTGGCTTAGCAATTCAACTCGCAAAAAGTATGAGGTTGGTATCACCGCAATGTGAGGAATCTAAGATATCTGGCTCTGATAGGGTAAAGCTTTGGTATTTGCTTTATATCTTAGATGGGGAGCAATCTATGGTTTTTAATCGCCAATCTATTGTGAGTGATAATTATGAATTCCTAAATAATGGCAAAAAATTACTTCTTAGGTTGTACAAAGAAAATGAAAAAAGAAATGAACATAATAGGAATAAGAAGGTGAATGACTCTGGGGGAAAAATACCTTCTTTTTCGACGGATTACTCTGATCTGCGTCTTATATCTCAAGTCGAATACCATCAAGCCATTGACAGTGTTTTTGGAGGTAATGCCTGGGGTTTGTTAACACCAACAAGATTTGGACTTCCATTCCATACAAATTTAGAATTAGATAGATGGATGGTACAGTGGACTGTTTTATTATCACCTATGAAAGACTGTTCAACATGGTCATCAAAATCAACCCTTATTTACTACAATTTTGCTAAGATGCATATAAACTCTACAATTGTGAGACGACTACAAATTGTTGATTCGCAGTTACCAGATTTGAATCAATGTAATGTTAATGAAGCTTATGAATCATCGGATGACGCTTCTAAAGAATTTGCTGGAAAAAAAGGGGAAAAGGTTACTTTAAACTCCAATGGAAACAGAATTGGTGATACCGATGATAGTAGTGATGATGAAAGTTTGGAAGAGGTGGCTCGAAGAACTGACACTACTTACAATGGTATTGTTTATACTGGAGGAAGTAGGGCAGAAAGCAAAAAATTTTCTGGAGATTTAGCGTTATCAGCAGCGGAAACTGTTTTGAAGTTTGTTTTGGGAGATGCTGAAATAGTATCTTCATTGAAATATGCTCCTCTACATATTCATATTATGTTATACTATGCAGCCCTACTTATTTTACGTCCTCCTGCATATATGGCCAAATTTCAAGATAGTAACTTTGAGCAAACATTAGAATCGCTTAGGCTTGTTAAGAATCTTCGATTAGCTGTGATTAACAATTTACCAACGGATCGTGAGTTTGCAAGGCGTTTGGTGGACTCTTTGTCAAACATTTTGAAGGAAAAGTATTTATCGGTTAGAAGACAAATAGAAAAGTTTACGGGCATGAGTGACAGATTGGATCGGTTGGAAAACGTTTTTGTTAGCAATGATAATCCCACAACCAGGAAGAAGCATATTAAAGTTATTGCATGGCCCGGTTATGATTCGGGCCATCCTGATCTGGAAATGACAAAATAAATAAGCGCGCACTTTTTTTGTTTTTCCTCCCTGTAAAATCCTTTTTATCTTCATGTCATTAAATACTTGTATTTTTATGTTTTATCATTCTTCCAAGGTGCCACATTATTAAATATTAATGAACTTTTGAGCATATTTCAACGTGAAATTGTAATAAAATGAGTTATAATTTGAATTTTCAGGAAGTTGTGGGATTTATATCTAGGGTAAGTTGAAAAGGTTAAAATTACGAAACTATAAAAAAGTATCGGCAAACTAACGTACTACTAGACACAAACATCCGTTCTTAAAAAGTTCCAAAAACTTGATGTTTCTTTTGAAGATTCTTTTGAAGAAACCTTTTCTAGGATTGAAAAGCAAGTCAATCACACAAAGCTGTTAAAAGAACAGATGCTATTTTTTTGTGACAGTATAATCAAATTTCTAAATCATTGTCATAAGATATACGAAATTTTTGGTAAAATTTATATCGAGGATACCAATTATAACCGTCAAATGGAGACCAGCCAAGAAATTTTAAAAAAAGTTGAAGGCATACAAGAACAAATAAATTATGAAGTGGAAGGCTTGAAAAGACATTTGAATACTTGTGTGGGATATCTTTTAAAAAACATGGAAAAAGGGAAGAAATTTGTCGGTAATCGGCATAAGCTCTTAAAGCAAAAAAAGCATTTGAAATTGGCTATTGAGAAAATAAAAGCAAAAAAAGGACTTGATGTTTCTGAACACAGAGGAATATATGAAAATAACTTGAAATTAGATGAAGTGAATAATAAACTAGAGACATTTGATATGATTTTGGCATCCGACCTTCAACATTTGGAAGATAAAGTAAAGGAAATAGGAAATATGCTTTCATTAACAATTCTTTTTTCCCAATTGAGAATCCAGTATTTGCTTTATACCTCAGCAGAGAATATAATTACACCACAGAATGCCTCAGATTTGGGCAAAGAGGCCATTACCGATTGTTTTATCCGTGCACATGCACAATGCTTATCAAGAGTGAAGAGAATAAGGTTGGTTCAGTACATGGGTCAAACGGCTGGAAACAATCAGCTTTACCAAGCACTTTATGATTTTGAGCCTCAGAAAAGTGGTGATCTCTCATTAGTTGCAGGCGATCTGATTAAATTGATATCCGCGGAAGGGAACTGGTGGAAGGGATTACGTATTAAGGACGGTGTTGTTGGAAATTTTCCTTCAAATTATGTTTTTAAGAAGAGCATTATTTAAAAATGTTATATGAAATTATGCGCAAATGATTGGACTATCTTTGATATATATTCATATCCAAGAAAATGTCCAATTAATTAAGGAGTGAACAACGATTTTATTCAACCTTTCCATCGATATTCATTGGAATTTCCTCGGCAGAATCTGCCAAAGAGTCGGATTCGTCTTGCGAAATATTGGCCTTAGGACCATGGTAAAACTTGTATTTGTAAACAAGGAAATAGACGGCAGAAAGAATCCAAACACCGCATGATATAACGACAGTGTAATTCATTGTGGTCTTATCAACCGTCTCAGAGCTTGGGAACATTGACAAAACAATAATGTAAATTCCCCAGGCAACAGTAATCCAGCCGTTAATTTGCGACCAACGATGGCCAAGGAAGAATGCACCAGGTTTAAATATTTTCTTTCCTGAAGTAAGTCTAAGGAAGACTGGAGTACACCATGAAACGTAGTTTCCGGAAACTGCAAGAGAGAACAAGGCAGTAGAAGCTGCACTTCCGGCCAAGCATAAGCAACCGATAAGAAGGGCAACACATGTGGAAAATAGGACGGCCCTAATAGGAACTCTGAGTTTCTTGTTGACAACTTTGACGAAAGATGCAAATGGTAGACCATCATCTCTGGCAAAGGCCCAAACCTGACGTGATAGTGCCGTCAAAATTGAAGAACCCATAAGCCATTGACAAACTGCCATGAGTGACATGAAGGCAACTGCCCACTTGTTTCCAAGAGAATCCTTGATTATTTGGGCCATTGGGAAACCAGAAGGTGTATCCAAAAGTGTTGCTATGTCTTTACTCATGCAAGCGGTTGTGCAAATAATAATGCACCATCCAACAACGACACAGAAACTGATGGATGACATAATACCGATAGGAACACCGAAACTAGCATTCTTTGCTTCTTCTGACATATGGACACACGAATCGAAGGCACCAATGGTCCACACTGCTGTCATCATAGACAAGCAAAACTGGAATCCAATAGGCCAGTCGGACATATTATCCACCTCTCCAAAAATATAGCTTCCATCGTTGAAACTTCCCCTGTTGGATTTTGTACCAATTGGCAAAGCAATGAAGAAAAGAACAATCAATGCCGTGTTTGAAATTGCAGAAACACTCTGCAACAAGGCGACATTACGTGAAGAGAGACATGTACATATAGCCTGGGAAACAACACAAGCTGCAAATATACCATAAGTCTTTCCAGTGGTGATATCGAAATCACCGTCTTTGGATAAAAATATAGCAGCAAGTATTTCCTCGGAATTACCGTATGCAATAGAAACCAAACCCGAGCAAAGGGCCATAGAGTTTGAAAGACCAATCACGTATGAGATCAAGACCCTGTAATTGGAAGGAGCGTAATGGAACGTCCAATAATATAAACCACCCGAAGTTGGAATTGCGGAGGCTAGCTCTGCCATAGAAACTCCCAAGCACATGATGAAGCAACCAGATATAAACCATGACCAAAGAAATCCAGCAGGTCCAGAACTTAGACCCGTTCCCGTCAAGGATGCAATAGAAGGAAGAAGTCCCATAATACTGTACGCAATACCGAAAACCTGGAATGTAGAGAAACTTCTTCTCAATTCTTGCTTATAACCAATCTCGGCTAAAAGATTCTCATCACCTTTAACCTTTTTAGCATCGATATCTCTAATACGTGACTGTGCTGATCTGATGTCAGACATTCTACTCTCTATGCTTTGCACCGGGCTTGCCATGTGCAACGGTGAATCATGACCTGAAGTCACCGATTGAACGGACTTCGAGATGTCCTGCTTTATTCCCATAGCTAAAAATAACCTTTATGTTTAATAGTATGTTACAGCTGAACTACTATGCTTTTTTAATTTATGTCTACAATTTCTACTTGAGATGTGTTCTATAACGGAGCACCATTGATATATATATATCTAACTATCTAAAATGGGTGAGCGGGGCCTCTTAAAGGTGGTTTCATATCAAAAGAGGAGAAACGTATCGCTGGTCGTATCGTCATGATAACATAATTCGCTAGATCTATTATAGGACAAACCACCTTATCTTTTTCTTTTTTTCTTTTTAGCTCAGATAATGGCAAAAAAAAGAAAAATACACTAACATTGCTTGACAGCTAAGCGCTAAGCTTCAATTGTAAACAAGATTGTCCGGCCTTGCATTTTTTTAAACAACGTATTTTTTTTTTTTTTACCCGTAATTACCGAAACAGTCGTCGTACGGCATTCAAAAATTTCTCGAGAAGATCAGCATCTCATCGTGAAATTTGTGCTCAGCTCGCCAGCCCATTTCCTCCTACCACTTCAAGAAACACCAAAGAATTACATCATCGAACCCCCGCTTTTCGAGCGGGGCCTCCATTTGCATCCTATGCGACTTATTAAGCGGCGCATAATATTGAATTTACCACATATTCGTTTGCTTTTGCCAAGAACTAGTCTGAGAGACATCAAAATAGGGTTATAAGATGTTGGCGATTGACACAATAAACGATATCATCTAATGTTATCAGAAACAGATTTAAGAAATCGCATACAAAATGATAGAAGATAACGTACTTTTAGTACCGATTTCTTTATCGGAGGGTAAGAAGAACTTTTTGGTCAATCTTTTTGCCTAATCGAAGAGGCATTACAAACTATTCTACTATTCGTGTAATCCCGAAAAAAAAAAAAAAAAAAATAGCGGTAACTTAGTGGTTAAAATTTCGGATTCTACAGCCGCTAGCGGGGTAGTTTTTCTTAGCGGGAAAAAAAAAAAACGTTATGTCAGATGCTGGATCGGAAAAGGAGCAATGTTCTATACTTCTCTTACCACCTAATTAAAGTACTATGTATTTATCTCGAGGGTCCTTCCGCTTAAGCTAAACTAAAATGGATCCACGGACAATCATCTCATAAATTCGAATAATTACCCCAGAAAGGATCATCGGCCAAGTCGGAGACTTCCCGCTTGTTTATCATCTTATTTCCATCCTTATCGACATTCCAGTAATAGATATAGGGCATCTTATCTCCAAAACTTTGAATAAATTTTAGTACCTTGTCATAATTAAGTCCGACTTGTGCAATTCCATGAGAATCATCGCTCATGCAAAATTTGGCTCCCTTTGATAGTGCTAATTCAACTATATCTCTCTTAGGATAAGGTGAGTTCCAACCCTTTCTTAATGCCGCAGAGTTAAGTTCTATCAAGCCTCCTTGCTCATTAATAAGATCGATATTCTTATCGATCAATTTCCAAACTTCTGGCCAATCTGTTTTAATGTTTACATTTTTCAAAAGCTTACCTGTGATCTCACAACGATCAGACTCTGGCTCTTCAAGAAGTCTGATTAAATCAAAATGTGAAATGACCTCTGGTTTCAATCTTTTGATCATCTCGTGCTGACATTGAAAATAGCCTTTGAAAAAGTCTCTAAAACTATTGTAGTGCTGCTTAGCCTTAATCCATCGTGGACGGTCAAAATCAATCGGAATCCGCTTGACATAATGAATTGAACCGACAACTATATCCACGTTGTATTTCTTTCTAAGATCCTCACATCCCTTCGTTTGAATTTCGTCAATACCTCCTTCACTTTCAAAGCCAACAAGAATTCTTAGCCTGTTACTGTCATCATTATTTATCTCTTTTTGAATCCTCCTGGCGTGAACCATATATTTATCGAAAATAGTAGTGAGACTTTCCACGGTCATTCCCTCCTCTTCCGGATACATTAAATCCCTCGCATACCTAGGACAGTGCTCAGTCAAGCAAAAAACATGAAAGTTCATTTGTTTAACTTTGGTAATCACCTCATCCAGCGTGTTTTCTCCGTGGGCAATGTATTCACCCGAGTGTGAGTGGTGTGAATATGGCATTGAGGATTATTTATCGGCAATTAATATGCTACTAAGCTCATCAAATGTACCATTTTAATTATTCTTTTCGATAACTATATATATGTATGAATTATTGCGAGTTTACCTAATAACCTAGGATTTTCAATATGATTCCAGCTTTTTTTTCTTCCCTCGAACTTTTTTTCTCTTCCTCTTTTTTCCCTCATCTACCGATCAACGCAAGTGGAAAACCCACACCACAGAAGTTGAAGCAGTATAGTATGCCCCTGAACGTGGATTCTCCAGCATATTAGATTACCAGTAGCTTCTTAAATGTCTGTACTTTGCCTTAATTTTCTTTTTGTATTGCATTCCCCACAAATAACCAACAATTGTTCCTCCCAAATGTGCGGCAAAATCAAAAGTAGACCAACGGAATATGCAACCTCCGACATTGTATGCTGTAAATAGTGCTAAAGCAGTTGATGCACCACCTGGAATTGGGATAATAAATAAAGCAACATTTGCAGTTGGAAAAATAGCAGTGAAAGCAGCAAATATTGCAGAAATGGCACCAGATGCACCCAAAGAGCATCCGTATGACTTGGTGACAAAGCTGAAAATTATGGATGCAAGAGAAGAGGCGCATCCGGAAATTAGATACAAAGATGAAAATTGGGACACTCCCATAATATTCACCATAGAAATGGCAAAGCTGTAAAGACACAGCATGTTAACAAACAAGTGGAAAAATTCCTGGTGGCTAAACGTAGATAGAATCATAGAAACATTGGATTCCCTAGTCAAAGAACTCCTATCAAGAAGAAAATACTTCTCCAAAAAGCTGTAGATCCTTCCTCCGTTAAATCGAAGCTGCCAAAGTCCAAATACAGCAACATTTAATCCAATCAAGCCATAGAGATAGTAATTCTGGTGGGTCTTGAAGTATTTCATTGGTGTATGATCGAATATGTATGGCATAGCAAAATATGTGACAGCAGAAAATGCGATAGTGTAAAGAATAGGCTTGACAACATTGTTTTTCACGTTATTGAAATGCGGTCCTTCACCTGAACCACCCATTCTACCTGGATAATATCCAAGTTCAGAATATGTTGCATATTTCCTCCTTTGTGACTTAAAATATAACCTGAATTGTTGGACAATATGTGTTTGAGTCTGAAAGGTCCTCGTTGGATACAACGTCCTGGATTTGGATGAAAACAATGAACAATTGAAAATAACTCTGTGAAAAGTTTTGAACGAAGCACTTGGCTTTATGAAACGAAGGCCAAGGCCAAACATTATTGGTTACTCTTTTTTAAATATCAATTAGGTGTTCGTAACTCGGAAACTTAAAAGTAATTGAACTTCAATAAAAGAGAGTGATAAATATGTCGCAAAAAAGGTAGGATTTGATAACAAGGCAATGAGATTTTCTAAACTCGCTATTTGCAGATCTCCCAAAATTTTACATTTCTTACAAAACCGAATGAGAATTTCTTGGAGCACCTGTTTGAAGATCATACAAATACATGTACCGATAAATCAAACTGTTAAGAACACAATATGTAAATATAATGTTACTATATTTAAGCTAAACCAAAATATGTAATGCAAGTACATGAAACAAAAAAGAAAAGAAGCTCAAATCAATTATTATCTTTTTTTTTTTTTGTGTGATTTTGTTCACCTCTGTACTAAACTCGTACATAATCATAAATCTCAAGTAGAAAAATCAGAATGTAACGATCAAGCCACAGACACTTCTTCAGCAGTTGCCGTCTGAGACTCACCTCCTTTGTGCTCGGGTTCTATATTTTCTTGTTTATCCTGTTCCTGGCGCCTTTCTCTTTCCTTCTGCATCTGTTCCTTCATCTCCTGCTTTTGTTGATGAAATATTTGAATAGCCTCTGGTGGCAGCATCCGCTTACCATTCTTCGAGATCAAATTCTTGATTAGAGACTGTAATCCATCAATCGTAACAGACCATTTCTGTAAATACTTTCCTGCCTTTTGCCATTCCTCAGCGGTTAAAGGAGCATTTGTAGCGTATGCACTATTCACCCTGTTTAAGTAAAGAATCTCCTCTGGTTGTGAAAGTCTTCCGGTGATGAATCCTTGCTGAATACATTCAATTAGAATTTCTTCAACCTCCGCCCCTGAAACGCATATTTCCTTGGCAATCTCTTCGTAGCCAAATGCATGCTTGCCCGACTCCTCAGATAGAGTCTCCAAAATCTTAGGAATGGCAGTACATTTCACCCTCAAAGATAAAGTATCCAAATCGAGTTTCACGCTCAACGACTTACCCTCAGATGTGGAGATAAAGGTGTTGAATTCTTTTAAGTTAGCAGTCTGAACAAGCACCAATAGCTGAGCCAAAGCCGGGTCATTCAATTTCGAACTGAAGCCAGCATCCTTAATAGCAAAGTACTTTTTAGCTGAAAGTGCCTTCAACACGAAATTCTCTCTATCTTCTGCATTGAAAGCTGACTCCAAGTTTTCATTCTGTAATAAATTGCTGTAAAACGTCAAGGCCTCAGTTTGGTTGAAAGTATATATCTCGGCAAAAATCTGGTTTGCTAGCTTTCTAACATCCTCAGTGTCGGCATCCTCAACCTTTAAAATCCAGCACAAAAAGTTCTTCGCTATCGTTGGAGAAAGAAGACTTTGAAGGTAATTTCTTGATGCAAGGTCAACAATTTGTTGAAGAATCAAAACTCTTAGCCTACTGGTCTCTGGAACAAAGTTGAACACGTTAGATAGAACAGAAATAACTGATGTTGGCTTCACGTTCGACTTTGATGCTATGTACTGCTCAACACCCAGGTTCTTAACAGCGCTTTCAATTGGTCCTAAGACATCAACGTCCATTTCAGAGGTTAAGGAATCGATAGTATTAATGTACAAGTTTGCAGTTGGCTCAAATGCGTTATCACCCATGTTTTTAAGGAAAACCTTTGCTGAATCAACAAGTTTCGCCAAAAGGGCATCTTTGTTATCATTTTGGAGTAACTCGTTGAATTCATTTTGATATTTGTGGTCCGTGGTCCTTAATTCGAGATCAAGAATAGCACCATATTCGGTGACAGATTCATTGAGATACCTGTCAAGCACAACGGTAAACGACATCTTGGTTAGTATGTTCTTGAAATTTGAAGCTCAATGAATATGTGTATTTATACTGAGCGGGTATAACTGTAGTGACTACAGTCCTAGTCTCTTTCAGCCTTCGATTTTCCACTTTTTCGCATCACCATTTTCTTCTCATCCTCATTTTTCCAAATTTTTTTTTGTACTAAAAAAAATTTTTCCACTTCTGAGGACGCGAGGGACAAGAATCTATTATCGGAGTGCTTACGTAACTGGCAATTGAAATAGTGTGATAATGAATTGGGTATATCGCATCACAGTTCATACTTTAACGAAGCAAGTTAGATTGCCGACTACTTCCATACTTTTGAAAGTAATTGAAACTGCATATATTACACATTATTATTTGAACGAGTATGTCTCAAGATAGTGAGCTTCTCCCAACAGCAAAGTACAGTTCTTCCGATATTCACAAAGAGTTCTCAGTCGATAGCACGAAACCCTTAACAACAAATGGTACAACCACTGGTCCATCTGATTACATAATTAACTTGACACAAGGTGATTACACGGACAAGAATAAACCTACAAATAATAAAGATACGAAAACAGGAAGACTGAGGGCTTATGTCACAGATCTTCAGGATCAGGTCAATATATTCTTAACTGAGCGAATGGAAATAGAGAAGAAGAGGGCAAAAGAGGCTAAAAGACGATTGCAAGCTGAGGCAAAGACACAGGCAGTAAGCAAAGACGGCGATAGTACGAATTGACAGCTCGAGGTTCTATCCATGTTCTTATCTGTTTATTAAACATGCTGAATATACCCAAATCATTGAATCCTGCTTTTTCTTAGTATGTATATTACCAAACTTGATAGTAAATTAATACAGTTTGCAATACATTCAAAACTAACTACTAATAGGTAAAATGTGCAATTCGTATGCATCTTTATTGAAATCATATTAGTGTAGGCCGCATGTACTGTGTTGCTGAAATTTGAAAATATTACAATCGCGGGGTCAATTTCATCTCTGAACTGAGGGCCCATTACTAGAAGAGTAGACTTCCTTATTTCAATTTATCTTCCTGCCTGAACGTATGAAGCAAACGTTCAACTTAGTTTTATAAATCATACTTGTTGAGTATTTATTTATAACGATGGGCTGTTTTGAATTCGCACGAAGTTTCGTGCGTCGATTTTCTAGCATACCATCAAGTGGCCTTTTGAAATTGAAGACTTCAAACTCTATGGTTATTATTTCAGGGCCAGATGCTACAAAATTTTTAAACGGATTGTTAACTATTAGACTGTTGCCAACAATTTCGAAGACAAGACTCACAACTGTTTCGAATCAGGAGGGGGAATACTTGGATCTTGCACAAAGTTTGAATATTGCCGAAAAACAAGTCAGAGATACATCATGGGGAATATTACATGATGATGAGTATTCCGAAGGTGTGGAAAAGGTGGGTATTCGACGTGATGGTAGATATGGGATGCTGCTTTCTTCAAAGGGAAGAGTTGACTCGGACCTTTTCGTTTACCCAATTCCTTTTATTGGTGATGTAAAAGATGGTCCATCGTATCTTGTTGAATTTAATAGTGGATTAGAGCGATTCAGAAAGTTATTCATGCTATTAAAATTGCATAAGCTTCGAACCTGTATCAGCATTAATCATCCACCGAAATTGCAGTCGTGGGTATATTTTAATAGGACCGAAGCATTTGAAGATTTTGCCTACTCACTTAAAGATCGGTTCTTTAACAACAAGACGTCTAAATCCCCAGAAAAAGGTTTGCAATTAGCACGAGAATTTCTACAGTCTGGATTACTATTTCAGCCACAATATCATTCTAGATTGGAAAAAGGTCTCGTTGGATTTGCAATTGATAACCGTTCTTCCCTTCCCATGTTTCGTCTGATAACAGATAATTCTTTATTTAAGGACTTTCCAGACATGTTCAGTCAAGATATTCCAGGTGTTTCCGAGCGGAATTCTGCATCGCGTGCATTTGATAGCAGCAATAACTTATACGAGCTATTGAGAATAAAACAGGGACTAGTTGAGATGAGTGATTACCAAATGGGTGCACACTCACCACTTCCTTTTGAATTCAATATAGATTATGCAAATGGTATTAATTACAATAAAGGATGTTATATAGGTCAGGAACTAACCAGCAGAACTTGGACCAGAGGAGTCATTCGGAAAAGAATAATGCCTGCCAATTTTTTCGTACAAAACGAATGTGATGATTCAATCATCAGCAAACTTGGGGCAATCGATGATTTAAAAATCGTCAGGGAAGATAAGAGAGAGAAGGGTTTGGAGGAAAAGCAGGCTGTTTTCAATCCCTTTGGTGTTTCACCTAAAAAATCGGCGAAATCCGGTTTATCGATAATAGGAGCTGTGATCCGTACTGTCTCTAATGCAGGATTAGTATTGGTAAATATAAAAGATATTGACCTTACGGAGAACGATAAAAATAGCAATGTCTTCTGTGTTCAATCCGATTCAGTTCCGGAAATCAATGGCAAAGTTCAATGTCAAATCAGAGTCCCTGATTGGTGGCCTATTGAAGACGAGATTGAATAATAGTGGTAATGTTCCTTTTTAAATAAAAATTGATTTATAAGTATGATTTCATGAATATATTACGATTTGATAACACTCTTTTCCATGGGTATACCCTTTTTCTGTGCTAAGTCAACTAGTCGTTTGTTCTGTTCTCGCAATTTTTCAATATAGCTCGTTGTCTTGGTTATTACTGTTAGCTCCGAACGCTTCTCATTTGCAGTTAGATCTGGTACTATTTCAACCAACCGATCAAATGTTGATCTAATCTGTTCCCTCCTTCTGTGTTCTGATTGTATATGATGTAGTTTCTTTTCTTCCTCGCTTAGTTGTTTGGATGGGTCGTTATTTCTCCTTCTCTTCACCTTTTTCGTCGGAGGTTCCATTTTTGAATTTCATAAACCACTTTGATATTTCGCAATTGTTCACTACTCCAGACTAAGGTACCTATCAAGTATTGTTCATGTATAGATTAATCGTATTCTTTGAGGGGGGCTATGTTATTTTTTATGATGAACGCGAAAAAATCGAGAATATAAAATAAAAAAGTACAATTACAAGTGTCAAGAAAGGACATTGAAAATAAGCGAAAATCGTCCTCCTATACGATTGGCCTATCTAGTTTCCTTGGTAGAAACTCCTTCTCTCTCCTTTCTCCACATCCATATAGCCCTATTGGTATATATTTGATATAATGCCAAGAATTAAGTTGGGTACGCATCACGTGGGGTGCATCTCCCTTATTAATTTAGCCCTGGTGATTCTTTTCTCATCCTTGGGTTATTACGTGAGATATCAATCGTACATTGGACTAAAAGAGAGCAATGAAAGTTTAAAGTTTAGTGATGTCGTTGTGCCTGCAATTCAGTTGGTCCCTAATCATTTCGTGTTCTATCCATGGACATTGATTATTTCGCCATACGTGCAAACGTCACCGTTGCAATTTCTTTTTGCACTTCCAGTTATGTTTTTTGGAACGGAATACTTGGAATCGAATTGGAACTTTGATGATGCCGAAGGTCTTAGAGCACCTGAAAAGGGCATATTTGGTGAATTAATTCGCTATTTGCTTATCGTGACTGTGACCACAAATTTGATTTGTATTTTGTTCAAATCCTTTGCCGTTGTTTTTGGTATGTCCGCAGCCGATTCCATTGCAAGCCCTACAAATTTCGGTATTTTCACCATTCTCATGAGTTTTATTGTTGTAGTGAAACAGCTCTCCCCAGAGAGTAATGTGAAAGTTTTCAGCTTCTTTAGATTTAGATTGAAAAGACTTCCATTCATCGTCCTTTCGCTTGCTCTTGTTGTGTCTCTTGTGATTTTCAGATCCTTCTCTCCGTTCTTCATGCCTCTTTTTGTCAACTTCTACATAAGTTGGTTCTATTTACGTTATTACCAAATCAATCATGTTGGTAATATTTTACCAACTACTGCAAGTGAATCACATACCACATCACATTCATCGACTGTTCGTGGTGATGCTTCCGACACCTTTGCATTCATCCAATTCTTTCCTGACAACTGTCATGATTACTTGAAGCCAATTGCAAGATTTTTCTATCACTCTTCAGCATTCTTGGGTCTTTTCCGCCCTTTCAATGATGATGATATCGAATCCAGTAATCTTCGGACTATCCAAAGATTGAATAAGAGTAATACAATTGATGCCAATGGCTCCTCCGGTGAGTCCTCACGCAGAAAGCGTATTGCTTTGAAGGTTCTTGAGCAAAAAGTTGGAAATACTGGAGCATCGCCGGCTTCCGAGAGCTCTGTTGCCAATGAGAATGCCAATACTACTACTCCTAAAAGAGATCAAACCGCTAAAAAATAAGGGGATGCTTGGTTAGATTTTGGATACAAGCGGAAGATTTGTGGAGCGAAAGTAGCAAATGTCAGAATTGACGGTTCTTTTTACCCATTTTCCCACCGTTTATCTCCCTTTTTCCTTTTATCTTTGTCTTAGTACGTGTGTAAATATTTACAAACTCAATGTTCGCCTCAAGGTGAAAGATGCTAAAATGTTTAAAACGTTGTATACATGCTAACCATATTAACTACGTAAGTATTTCGAGGCAAGCTTAATGCATGAGCCGTCCCTCTGACATTCGCCAAGATTGATCACCATGTCGCCCTCTTGGTAATCGACTGCAGAATTCTTCTTTTGATCTTTATTCTCAATACCAGCATTTATTAATCGTGTTGGCACCAATGACGTTCTAGATAGGACTAATGGATGCCACTGTAACATATGCTCTAATGCCTTAACTTCATCCTGATAGAAGTTGTTGTATGCACGATAAAGCCTACTATCCCAGTACTCCAGAGTTGCCTTACCCTGGATATCGTTCTTCACAATAATTGAGTCTGTTGATATACCAGCATTATTTTGCGTGAGAATCAAACTGACATCCTGAGCCTTTGTGTTCTTGTATGTTTTAATTGCAGACCCTGGGAGAACAATTGGTTGGTCCCTGAGCATTTTAGCTTGCATTATTTCTGGATCAAGAAGGGAATTTTCTATACGAATGTCTCTTTGCACAATAAGTGACTTCTCGTCTAAAAACCAGAAATATTCAGCGTGAGGAAATGCGTTAATCGCCTCTCTTAAAAGGATAACTTTCCACCAGTCGGTACCTAGATTTCCTGTTTCTTGAAGTCTTGGAACAAATTCCTCGACCCACCTCTCATAAAGACCATAACCATGTTGCTTTGTGTATTTCATTCGGTTATTGGCAACCGCTTTCAAGTAAGCATCATCATATTTGTTAAAGTCGAAAGCTGTAACGAGAACAATCTTAGGATTTTCTTTTCCTGTATACACCTTTCTTCCCATTTTCTTAAAATCTTTGGAGGCACGTTTAATGCTTTTAACCGCATCGCTATCTGCTTTTTCCTTCTGCTTTTTGGCGTCATCTTGATCTGCTTCAGGATCATGGTAAAACTCTTTGCTATAGAAGAAAAGTTTCTTATCACCGTCATCGCCTGAGTGTATTTCCATCCGGAATAAATTATCTAAAGTAAGTTGCCTTAAAACTGAGGAATCGTCGATTGATGGGATCAACTCCTTTGTCTGTATTGGAATTGTTTCCGGACCTTGCAATCCATAGCTGTTATGAAGTAAGTTTAAATAGACAGGCTCTCTTAGATGTTTAAATGATTTGATAGATGGAGGTAACGATTTGTTCCCCAGTGGACCTTTTATAGGATCACCAAATATTATCCAATTAAATGCAAAAACTATGGCTGTCACAGTAAGGACGATCTTTGGTCTTGAAAGTATATTTCTTAAAGAGATAAACGAAGATCTCAGAAATGACCTTGAAGTTCTTGGTGAAAACGCTAGTTTAGAGCCCATGATGTGGATATTTTGGCAATTTTCCCCTCTGATCTTTGGACTAAAGCGATGAACTAATTATGTCCTGATACTGATGATAACAAAAGCATTTGTTACAGTCTTCATTATGCTAAATTTAGTATGAGATTGAAATGACAGATGCTCACGGTTGTGTTTTTTTTTTCTTCTCTCTCCCTCCTTTCTCCCGCCCCAGAGCTAGAACCACGAAATCGTTATGCTTCACAATAGGATAAATAAAAAAATAAAATACATCTTGATGTGCAGAAAAGAGAGGTTTTTCAATGGAAAGAGAATAGCAGATTTGACTAAACTTGTGTTCACTAATTGTTGAGCAGAGCAAACACTCTTGCTAAAAGAGGATCATACTTAAGAAGGTATAAATACTTGAAGTACGATGTCACAAAATATACAAAGTGTAAGTATGATTAGTGGAGTTTCATATTCGGTTGCAGGTACTCATGAGAATTAAATATTAACAAGTGCTAAAAAGCTGTTGATGCAAATGAATAACCAGTTGCAGTCCCAAAAGAGCGACTTGCAAAATGCCAATGTTGTTCTTTCCGATTTGACAATTAGAAATCAGCTCATCGATGTCTCTTTAAAAGAGCTTCAAAATTCTACAAATGAAGTAGTTTGGGAAAGTTGTGGAAAGGCTTTTATGAAAGTTGGTTCCAAGCAATATACAACAAAACTCGAAGGCGAAAAGAAAGATAATTCCAATCTAATTAATGATGTGAATAAGAAGAAAAATTACTTAGAAACTTCTATCAACAATACAGTGGATAATATGAATAAGGTCCTCGATAGGGTTGAGCAGGCACATCAAGCTTCCGCCTAAAATGGTTATTAAAGGAATACGTAATGTCAGTTCTTGTTAATTTATGTGTACACTAATAGAGTAATTAGTGCTTCGAGCATTTGAAATGTCGTTAAGATTACACTGCACTGTATCCACCCCTGTCACCACCACCAGTAATTCTTGTCACTACCTGCTTGACAAACTCACCAACCTTACCAAACGTGTCAGTAGCAGAATCTCGAAGTTCTGCAATGAAATCATTGAAGCTACCAGAGCCCCCCATGTTCATCCAACTTTGTCCAACTATGTAAGCTGAAAATGTAAGTGCAACTATAATAAATATCCATGTGAATATTCCCCAGTGATGATGTCTTTCATCTTTATCTTTGCCTTTCTTTCTGTCATCATCCTTTCCGTGATCATCCTTACCCTTTCCTTCCTTTTCACCGTGGTTGGCATCGGGACAGAAGTAATTGTTTTTCCACGTTATATCCAAATTTTTGTAGTCAAACGAGGACTCTAATGCTTCCTTCTCTTTGGGTTCGGGACATATTAAGTGTAGAACTGCATTTATTGATAAATCTCCCCAGTTTGCACCATTCAGTTTCACTGTGTTCTCGTGCTCCTCTGGATTCTTTTTGAACTGAGGAACTAACTGGTTGGAAAACGAAAATATTTCAGTCACTGCACCTTCCTTCTGCTGAATCTCAGGGCCTTTGACAATTGTTAATCCGCATATTTGTGATCCTGGAGGACAATGTTCAATATTACCCATATCCTTGGGCAAGTCATCCCTGGATGTGTCAACCATGTTAATATACCATTTTTGTGTAGTGATCGAAGGTGGCGTGTCCTTTTTGTTCTCTATTTCATGAATTCCAGCAACATTCTTAATCTCTGGAAACCCTTTAAACCCCTTATCGGATAGATCTAAGCAATGAACCACCTGTAATAGCAAAAGCAGAACGTTAATGACCTGAGCAAATATCATCTTTAATTCCGGCAGTCAATTAACTACTCAGTTACCTTATTTTACGTATTTTTATCACGTTATTGATTACATATGTATCGTCAAATAATTCAACTAGTTTAAAGGAGATAAGAAAAAAATAAATAAATATGTACGGAATGCACGCTTGGTTTCGAGGCTTAATCTGCCAATAATTCTTTTCGGTTTTATTCTCTGACCCAGCTCCGGTTTTTTTTCTTCCCTCCGCCCAGTTGTCGCAAGAGGCATATTTTCTTCTTACATCCTTAGCTTCAAAATGTCCGAATCACACAAATCACGTGGCTATTTTTGAATTAAATTTTCTTGTCATCCACACCTTACACCTGTGTTACGATCTCGGTCTTTTGTGATTCGCGGCTCTAAAGAAGAGTTGTTATTTGTGACTGTGAAAATTGTTAGCAAAGTCGCGAACTTGCAACTCAGGAATCTCAGCACTAAATTTTCAACTGGTCAATAGGGGGAAAATTTTTGCCGCAGTCTTTCTGGCTGAAAAAAAAATAAAGAAATATTACGTTTGAGGGTAGACGTTCTTTTCAATATACCTGTGCATCCGAACTAAATACGACGTTATATTAGTCAAACGTTTCAAGTCTATATAAACAGTTAGGTAAAGATGGCTAGATACGCAGCAGTTCCAGCAAACCCAGCCAAGTCCGCTTGTGCTAGAGGTTCATACTTGAGAGTTTCTTTCAAAAACACCAGAGAGACAGCTCAGGCCATCAATGGTTTGAAGTTGCAGAAGGCTAAGGCTTACTTGGAAGCTGTTTCCGCCCACAAGAGAGCCATTCCATTCAGAAGATACAACCACTCCATCGGAAGAACCGCTCAGGGTCATGAGTTCGGTCTCACTGTTGCTAGATGGCCTGCAAAGTCCATTAAGTTCATTCAGGACCTTTTGGCAAACGCTGAGTCAAATGCCGAAGTATGTATATGAAGGATAAGATTTAAAAGCAAGTGCGGATTATAATATGTTCTGTTCTACAAGATTATGAGATGGAATATTCATGTTGTTTACAGTTGATTATTGGTTTCCAGATCATTACATTGGAATTGAGCACTACAAAACGAGGAACATACATTATTTTCAAGAGTTTGGATTGTAAATTTATCATCGTTGAGAGAATGCACTTTGCTCATATTATATTTTCCTTGGAGCCCATATTGAGTTCATACTAACATCACATTATTTTTATTTTAAAGGCTAAGGGTTTGGACACTTCCAAGTTGGTTATTTCTCACATTCAGGTTAACAAGGCCCCAAAGATGAGAAGAAGAACCTACAGAGCACACGGTAGTGTTAACGCTTACAAGTCATCTCCATCCCATATTGAGATCGTTTTGACTGAAGAGGAGAAGCCAGTTGTTAAGGCTAAGGAGGACAAGCAGGTTGCTGTGTTGAACTCCAGACAGAAAGGTAGATATGCTCAGAGAAAGAGATTGACTGCTGCTTAGGTGCCTCGTCCCATTTTTGTTGTACACTTATAATAAATGACATTACATGGAATATTGAGAGGGGCTCAAGTTGCGGGTATTTTCAGATAGTTTCCCTAATATTACTGTTATATCTAAAAAGATAATAGTTCTTCTTTTGAAAGGTTACAAAGAAATGGTTATGAAACGTAGTATATTTTGCATTAGAGATAACTTAATGCTATCTTTCGTAAATCCTCTTCGGTCAACTGCATGTGTTCACCGTCAATAGTAATAAAGTCAAGTTTATTTTCCATGTCAAGCGTCTTCAAGCCTACGAGATTCTGTTTGTAGGCCACTGTTAAATTGAATGGAATCGGCTGATTTGTTTCTGGATCTGTGTCGAAATACCATGCACTTTCTTTCGGGACAAGTGTGTGATCCTTCAAGAACATCACTAGAACAAGACGGTTCAATTTAATTAGATTGTCTGCATATTCATTGTCCTTAATAAACTCGTTATTAACAAATTTGAGAAAGTTACTGCCGGTAATGTAATCGTCAAAATTATGGACATCCCGATAGTATTGTGCTTGCACCACTGAGTTTTGAACTCTTGGGTCATACAGGTGTCCTTTTAAGAGTTCGTTCTTTCTTTTACAAAGCCAGTTATCGCAACGTGGAAGGTCATCAAAGCCATTATGTGGAGAACCGAAAGTTATCAAATTATGTATGGGGAGATCACATATTTCCTTTGCTGCTCTTAAAAAAAGACCACCCTGCGAAAATCCAATAGCATTAAATCCTTGCTTCAATTCTTCCTTATCAGCAAGTTGTTCGCATACTTGCTGTATCTGGGTCATGCAATCACCAACAATGCCAGCTTCTTGATCCTGTCTACTGTTTTCTTTGACATGGATTGAATAAAATTCAAGATTGGGTATATATTTATGAAGTGTTTCATTCACCGATGATATTGATTCTGAATTATAATAATCACCCATGCCATGCCACACAACAACTGGTAAATGATTATCTTTTGGATGTTTGCCAACCGATAAGGGTATATGCGATGAGTAAAATTCCCCAATCGTACCTGTAAGTCCAGACAGCCCACCTAGTAAGTCTAAAACATGCATTGTGTACTTTACTGTAATATTTTACTGAATTTCATTGAACGAATTCAATATTGACAAAATACCAGTAAATTTGTGTGCTTTAGGATATGAACGCCTTCTTATTGTCCCTTTTCCTCCTACTGCATTTATTCATCTATCTATTTTTTTTTTTTTACGGTTCTGACAGTGCAATAAACTAATTTTTCACCTGTACCAAAGATCACACAGATGGGTGGGGTATAGACTTAGATGTTACATGCTGTACCCTTGAGGCTTTAGAATAAGAATATATTATATTAAATGAAGAGCAAGCGGGTGTATGAATTTAAAGTTCTTGCCTCAGATCTAAAAGCGAAGTCTGGAAGAGCTATCGAAGCTTTGCGGGGCCATTCCAAGGTTGACTTAGATGATGCTCCAAATCAGAAGGTGTATCTTATCATAGAAACCAGATTGCCAACATCAAAATCAAAAGAGGTCATCCCCAGAATAATTCCTTTAGCAAGTAGAGTCAGAAAAGTTTCAGACTCGAAAATTCTATTGGTTACCAAAGACCCTATTAGCGTGTACAAGATTCCGCTTACGAAGAAAGGCTCTGCAACAGAAGATACCTTTGACAAAATCATCCCCTTTAGAAGATTTAGACAGTTAATAATGAACAAAAAAGAGGCCAACAAACTTTATCATAATAATGACTTCATATTCATAGACCATCGGTTGAATAGATTAATACATCCTCTCCTCCATAACACTGTGTTCGGAAAAACGAGTAAGAAATATCCCTTAATGCTACAAATGGCAAGACCATCAGCTGAAGCAAAGTTAGTACAATCGAAGAAATCTCAAAAGATGAAGGATGAAAGGGTGGATCCGGAATATGTGCAAAAGCAAGTTCAAATCACTTGTGGCGGTACAACGTTTGTTCCAAGTACTGGTAACTGTCTTTCTGTTGTTATTGGAGATATTAGCATGACCACATCTGCTTTAATTCTGAATATTGATTCGGTTTTGAATTATCTTTTAAACTCAAATTTTAAACCAGTGGGGGGAGTTATAGATTTGGGAATGGATGGTGTTGTGGGTCTAAATGTTAAATTAGCAGATAGCACCGCAATTCCCATTTTTGCTGAAAATAAGGACAAATACTGATGTTGAAGGAAGGTCGTTAGATTTTTGTTCATGAAGTTTAATAATTGTAATGATAGGCTTGTATAACTTAATTTTAAATCCCTGGCTGCCGCCGCTATCTTTTCTTATAGTTTTTAAAAGAAAAAAAAATTACTTTTTAGGGCTGCACACGAAAGCTTTCATACAACTGTGGAACTGCTAAACTTCTCAAGTAATCTTTATTTGTAATGGAAATTTTGAGTATCATCTAGCGGGCCACAATCGATGGTAATTTTCGCTTTGTTGCAAAAAGATGAATTGGCGCCTTTCTAGTGCTGTCATAGTTGCATTCATTCTTCTAGTATCGTTCGGGATAAAAAGGGTTATATTACCATCAATCCCGTTGACAAGTCCAGAAACTTTAAAGGGGTTGTATGAGCAGTCGTTGAAGTTGAATTCAGATTTCGAAAATTCAACGCATCTATTACTACAGGATGCTCGTTTAAAACCTGCAACAAATTCATATGTGAATGCTAGATTTCCAGATGTTGAAAAGCAACGTTCTTCTCCTCATTTGGAAAATGCTACCATTCTAATGCTCTGTCGGAACTGGGAACTACCCGAGGTTTTAAAGTCAATGCGAGAATTAGAAGATAGATTCAATCGTGATTATCATTATCCATGGGTTTTTCTCAATGATGCAAACTTTACTTCCGAATTTATAACAGAGACTTCTGCCATGGCCACAGGTGAAACATTTTATGGGCATATTCCACCAGAAGATTGGAATACCCCAGAATACATTAATAAAACAAAATATAATGAGAGCATACTAAATTTTACGAAAAATGATGTAATATATGGTGACTCTAGATCCTATAGAAACATGTGTCACTTCAACTCTGGATTTTTCTTTAGGCAGAAACTGCTCCTGAACTATGACTATTATTTTCGAGTTGAACCGGGTGTTCAATATTTTTGCGACTTTCAAATGGACCCATTTCGACTCATGAGAGAGAAACGCAAGAAATATGGTTTTGTTATTTCTATTTTGGAGTATCCAGACACAATTCCAACGTTGTGGAACACAGTTGAAAACTTTCTCACGGAATACCCTAGTTATTTACATGAAAATTCATCCATAGCATTCATCACCTCCAAAGACCCGATAGGTCCAGAAACTTTGATTCCAAAAGATGCTTCCCCGTACAATATGTGTCACTTTTGGTCTAATTTTGAGATTGGTGACCTTAACTTCTTCCGCTCGCAAGAATATCTTGATTACTTCAACTTTTTAAGTAGGAGTGGAGGATTTTATTATGAAAGATGGGGTGATGCACCAGTTCATACTATAGCAGCTAGTTTACTTTTAGATAGGGATGATATTATAGATTTCGAAGATATAGGGTACACGCATCCTCCGTTTTTTACTTTTCCGGATTCTGTGTCTCTCCAAGTTGGTAAGCGGTGCATTATTCCTCAAAACAAAAAAAACTTGGACATCCTCCCGCACAGCTGCCTTCCAAGGTGGTGGAGATATGGAAGTGGAAAAAGATTTCTTCGGGAGTATTTCCATGAAGAAGACTATTTATAATGATTATATTGGTTATTCATGGTTTTATATTTCAAAGTCCTCTCCCTGTATATCTAGTGTTCTTAACTCAAATTGCATCCATTTATTGAAGTGATGTAGAAACTAATATTACAAAAAGCAAATTATGACAAAGCCGTATTTCACGGGAAGTTTGTCTCCAACCTGTTAAGTTCTTCCAAAATCCTATCGAGATCAATACTATCCTTCTTTTCATTCAAACTTGGAATAAGAGTAATGGCTTCATCCGTATCTTCGCACGCCAAAGAGCCTAATTGGGCGATTTCAAATGGATGAAGTGCTGAGTTGTCATCACTTTTAAGCAAGGCTTCAGCCGCAGTGCATGTCTCTGCATCTTTAAATCTTGAAAATGTAGATAAATATTTCAATGTTTTGCTAAGAACCTCGTTTGCGCCAGGTGCTGTAGCCATTCTGGCAAGAACCTCATCATCTGGATCTGCCTCAGCATTAATCTTATCCTTGTTATCTGTACCTTTCATAGCTTGAAACATTTCCATTCTCTCTTTTAATGCCGCTCTAATAAGAATTCGAGCTTCTGAAAGATTCAAAGTTATCAACTTCGTATGATTACCATGGTTATCTGTCTGGTCTAATTGAAATTCGGGGCCAAGTTTTAACTCGGCTGCATTAACTTCATCCTCTGGTCGATTTGATTGACCACCTCTTCTCCTCTGAACCCCGGCTCCAGTTGAAATATTCATTTTCTCTCTTTTACTGTTAGCAGATGCCGATAAGTAGAATAATAAACAGTAAATTCACATGAAGAATAAAATGCAAGCTAAAATTGTCATGATCCATATTTTTCCCCTGAGTAAATAAATTTATCTTTGAATACAGGTCGCGCGAAGTCTCTCCTTGAAATTCACAAAACATTTATTTTATTTTCCCTTTTTCCTTTCAAGAATTGATTGATTAAGCACCCATGCTGAAAGGCCATCCTGCCCTGCTCAACTTAAGAAAAGAATAACCTATGCATATCATAAAGGCTACACAAGAATAATAAGTATAAATGTAAAAAAAAAGTCGTTAAAAACTATAGAAATAAGAAAAATAAGTATGGTATTAGCCTGAAGTACCATCCATTTGTTACCCCCAATCCGCATTTTGCACTGAACAAAATGTATGCGAGGATGGAAGAAAGAAAGCATATTTGATTTGTCGTAACCAGCTTTAAATGTCATATATACAAGGGCCAGTATCTCAATGCACATTAGTAAAGATAACCAGGAGCTTATGAAACAGAAAAGCAACATATGCATTGTCCATTATGCCGCCAAGGGGGTTTGTTGCTGCTCATCTGGAACAGGCATGGCCACAGGTTTGTTAGCCCAGGCCATGTATCTGGAAAACATCATACCAACACCTTCGAAGACACCCAACACACAGGCACAGGTGACTGCGGAATTGAAAATATGTCTTTTTCCACCTCTAATTGCCAATGAGCCACCAACAAGAAAACCAGCTAGAATGGCATTCCATGCATCTTCTCTTTTCCTCACTGCTCTTAAGCCACAGTCATAAAATGAAAATAATCCACCCCAAACACCAAAGTTACCTCCAACGACTGGAGCTCTTGCCTTCACAGCATTAATAGCACCTGAATATCTTTCACCATATGGTGAATTTCTGAAACCTTTAATACCATGCCATATGCATCCACCAATGGCACCCATAGCGAAAGCACCTCCAAAATCATTCAATATAACAATTGGGCAAGGATCTCTTGAATGGTCTGCTTCAGGTGTAGACATTTTTGTTTCTTCTCTTTACGTACGTCTTCGGCTCTATAAAGTATGTGCTCGTTTGCAGCCACAGCCTCTTGTTTTTTTTTTACTTTGGGGGTTGAAAGGATACTTAATGTTGTAATATAGCACATAACAAAAAATTTTCGACGCCCAGATTCGGTTGCCCACCCCCGTCTTCAATAATTTTTTACCCAATTCAATAAATCACCAAAGATCGGATTTTCACCATATATTTCATTTTTCTTACGTTGTGTTTCTCATTTTACAATATGCTCCCGGCTAACAATGGAATAGTGCACTGTAGAGATCTTATAAAAAACTAACACATTTAAATTAGCTACCCTTAGATAAAGTATGTTTACGTTTTAACAATAGTTGAATAGAAAAGTTAATGTACATACTGCAGTCATATGAGGAATCATGAAGCCGAAATGAAGAGAGAGGTGCAAATCTATTATCTCCTTGATGGTGGACTCCAATTTCCATTAAACGGCTTATCTGTCACAAATGGATGTAAGGCAGCTTCCTGTGGTGTCCATCTCTTTAGGGGATCAATGTCCAATACACCCTTGAGAAAATGTGCAAAACATTTTCTATTGTATACTTCTTTATCCATCATTTGTTGATTCATGTATTTCTTAGGCATCTTATAGTTCATAATAATATCATACAAATATTGGTCCTTAAAATGTTCCCCCTGCAGCTTTGGAATAGCCTTGTGATTTTCCTTTGAGAATTCATTTATTGTCTTAAAAGAATAATGTGTTTCCCCGCTACCTGGAAGAAATTGCTTATTGAAAAAGTTATGAGAATGCTGACCCATTTCAAGCATCCACTTCGGTGGCATTCCAAACATCCTGATTATTCTAAATAGTTGATCATATGAAGATGCACCTGGCAACAATGGAAATCCCAGGAATAGTTCGGCCAGAATGCATCCTACAGACCACATATCAATTGGAGGTCCATATGCGAGTCCAAGAATTACTTCTGGAGAACGATAAAACCTTGATTGTATATATGGGTTCGAGACCTGCTTTTGATGACATGCCGATCCAAAATCAATGACCTTAATCTCCGCATGGTCTGAACTGACAAGTAATATATTCTCCGGTTTTAGATCGCCATGTATTAGCTCGGCCTCTTTAAATGTACAAAGCGCATCCAGCAATTGCACTGTAAACTCCTTGATTAGATTTATGCTGAGGCCATTAAACTGGTTCTGCTTTAATAGTTGATATAGGTTCAAGGAAAGTAGTTCCAAAACTAGACAGATGTGACCTTTATGAACAAACTTGTCCTTCAAACGCATTATGTGATGTTCATCTTTAGGGTCAACCCTTTGATTCAGGTACTCAAGAATTGAAGCCTCCGCAAACAGTTTGTTGAAATACATTGGTATTGATTTAACCACCTTAACAGCCACTATTTCATGGGTATCCAAATTCTGACATTTTACCACCTGTCCGAAAGTGCCGTAACCCAATATATCAATTACCAAATACTTCTTGTTCTCCTGTGTTCCCAAAATATCATTGACATACAAAATATAATCCTGAGAGTCATTGTCAAATCCCTGATTTCCTCGCGGTTCGCTAGGCTTAGTTAGCACTCTTCGTGGGTTCTGTGACTTTCTATAGCTGAACTCAGGAACACACATCATATAAGAGGCAGATATGGATGTAGTTAATGCATTTAAAGGAGAAACATACGTATTTCTGGATGTGGCTCTTCTATATTTTGGTTTCACGTTTATTTTGGGACGTAAGTCACCCAACGACTTCACCCTGCTAAACCTTGGAGCAGGAATTATTCTCTTACAGGTGATCTGTGAATGTTGGGAATGAGAGTTTGGAGGCAATCCTTGTTTGTGTATCATCGATGGCATAACGTATGAAAACTGTGAGGGTAAATCTTCGGTCGGAGAGGTTGATGTGCTGTATGTATTCAACGGATGTGATAATGCACTACCTGAATAATCGGTAGCAAAGCATCCAGCAGCAATTGATCTTCTTCTCGGAGCTCCACGAAGGTTAGATGACAATGATGCAGGAGGAGCTTGCTTGTGAGATATCTGCTGCTTGGGTATATGTGCAGCTTGAATTTGTTTTGACACTCCTAGTACAGGCGGCTGAGTAGTTGTTTGCATATACTTTTGGTTTGAACGACCGTTCAACTCCATATCTTCAAACGTAGTGGAGAGAGCGGATGAAAACGAACTCCGATTACCATAGTGATCGGCTGGTAGATTATAACTGTAATTTCCGACCTGCTGTGGAGAAGATGTAATTGAAGTCTCCGGTATAGGCATCGAACCCCATGGATTCCTGAATGCACCGAGATGCTCACCTACCTGAGGATAGTTTGTTCGTTCCTGGTTGGGGCCATAATTCAACGGTATACCAGTTAGCATATAAGGAGATGATGATGATGATAGTGACAATGGATTTGAAGTCGGCGGCGATGAGAATTGCTGCATGGTATGAGAAAATGATGGCATTCTTCTATTTGACAGGCCAATACGCGAACCTGCTATTCCGGTAGTATTTTGAACCGAAAAGCTGGGTGCAGCTTTTGTTTGTATATTCGATGGTGGAGCTTGTACAGTGGCATATGGTGTGTTCTGATATGATGAATATGCCGACGTTTGGGCCTGATAATATTTCCTTGCTAAAGCTTGCTGTTGCTCGATCTCTAGGTATGGTGACATCTCGTCTTGCTGCACTGGTGCAAGCTTATTAAATAAAGGACCTTCCTCCTGTTGCTGTTTTGATTTATCTAAAGACGAATTTTGGTCAAATGAAGGATATGGGCCAGTCGAATTTATTGAATAATTATTCGGAACAAAATGATTGGAGGATTCGTCGTTATTTTTGGATAAATTTGATTCCGGTTGTTTAGTCTGTTTATAAACGACATGTGATTCCATCATTACAGTAATACAAGCCACAGATAGAATGTGCCAATATGCAGCTTCATAAAGCCAAGGTGGAAATATAGTTTAAGGAAAAGGAACAGTTCCCAAGGATTGTATAAATGAGACGAGTCAAAACTTAGCTGACGACAGAAAAAAAAAGTTCCGATAATATAAAAATGAAATAGAACAAAAAAAAAGGAGAACCGCCAGAACAATGTGAAGGAGTTCTCTGAAAAAAAATAAAATAAAAGATGTACACTAAAGCACATGAAGATACAGGATGCATACGTGTATACCAATATGTATCTCGGCTCATTCTTCTTCCTGTTAGATGGGTAACTCTTGTAATTAACAAAAAATAATTTTGAAACATCATATGCATTGTCGTTTAGGTATCGTGATACGGGCTTTTGCCGGCATTATTCGAAGACCCTAAGGAAGAAACAGGGCCCTTCACATAAAGTCTCTTGCACACACCAATTAGCACATTCCACTTCCTAATAGCAGCGATTCAGAAGGTTATGTTATTCGTAGACGATTTCGGGAAGCAATTTTGTACTGTTTCTGGATTATGCCGCTGGGGCAAATGTTCTTTCTCCATAAAGCTAATATCAACAATGAGATCGGACCATTTGGACTGGGCAGATACCGAAAAGAGTGAGCGGCTATCCATATCCACTTTTTTTCGAGCCTGTTTCTCACTGCACAGGAACTCTTCTATGTAATACATGCCGCATTTATTTATCAATTCCGACTTGTTCATTCTTAAATTAGATAAACATAGAAAAGGCCTTGTAATGTAAGTTCACATTTTAATTTACGATTTGGCTCTCCATACATATTTTTCCCCTACCCGTCTTTCTTTCTTTCCATAGTTGGATCATCGTCCGAACTTTTCATACAACGATTTTTCTTTTTTTCCCGATACTATTATGGTTTGTGATGTTTTTCATGTTGTAGCTGCCAGACAAAAAAATAATTTGACATGAAGACTAAATATTCGAGATCAAGCCAAGACGCCTTATCGCAGCATTATCTCGAGACCTACGTTTTATGGAAATCTAAAGAATCAATTAATAAATGTGCCGTGTATGTTTACTTTATTGGTGTGCCAGGCACTCGGTAGAATAATAGTTTTGTGCAGGGATCGTAAAGCCCAGTCTTTTTAACAATGAATTAAGGAACTGTCTCGTATTCTTGGACAATATACTAAATACAATTTAAACGCAGTATTTATTTTTTGTGTGTGTTTATTCGGCCGAACATTTGTTCTTAAAACTAAGTTTAACAGCTGTTATATGGGGATCTGCCTACAATTTAATTATATGTGCGGATCTTCCCTTCCTACTTTTAATTATGGACTATATACTACATTTATTTTTTATTTTTTATTTTTTTGCATATTTTTGGGTTTCTTCCGTCAGCCCAAAAGTGTTGGCACTGTTCTTTATCTAATAGCACTGTTCTTTATCTAATATTTGTGTGTGAACCTTGGGTACAGTTTACTTGTGAATTCTCCACCAATGTGTCGTTTTCATCTTTTTGTCTGCTTACGGCGTACCTAAATAACGCCGCAAATTAATACTGATCTTGTTTACATCGTCTATTTCCCATATTTTTGCCCCATGCCTAAATTTACCGCGAGTGGATAATTTCCCGATGAAAGCATAGGCCATCTCAATTGCCCTTTTTCGAGCAGTGGAAATCCCTTTTAATCCCATGACGCGTGTTCACATTTTCTCCCTTTTACTAAGCTTCACTTTCGATCCACTCAGAACTCAAGTTTGTTTTAAAGTACATTTACATAATCCAATAGTATGCAGACAGGTGCGGCCCAATGTATTGCTGAAGACGACTTATTGCTTGTATGTTTCCTCTTCATCGTTTTTACTAATATGTCCCACTAGACATACTAACCCTCCTATTTAGGCCACAGCATTGGTATTATTTTACAGATCCCAATACGTTAATAGAAAAAAGACGGATATCAAAGGTAAGTGGCTTCTTTTTGTTCCTTCAAAGATTCCAATTTGATCGAGAACTAACTAAACATTCCCTGAATTACCTTCAGTTTTCGTTTTTAACCTTTACATACGACTTGTCTCTCCAAGAAGAAAAAGGCTCCGGAGTTCTACAACAAGATTTTGCCCTTTAAAAAGTCATCAACTTACTCCGCAGACAACATTAAAACGATGTCTCACAAAAACATTGAAGAGTATTTCGAAGGATTTGAATGGGTTGATCGAGGATATCGAAGATACGCGCGAAATTATTATTCAAAGTCCTATTTCTTCAGATATCCATAGATTGGCTCTCGTTGTTGCACAGCATCAGGATAATGGTCATAATATGAGATTATGTTCGGAAATTTATAGTCAACTGTCCAAATTATTTCAGATGCAATTTAATTGTGCCTACTTCAATAGGCAGCATGCGGCAAGAAAGTTGATTGGTCTTCTTGAAGACATCATTGTTGTAAATACCAGAAATCCTCAAGAGAGCATGGCCTGGAATAGATATAAACCGTTGTTGGGATCCCACAAAATGCAAACTTATCCTTCAAGGTTTAGATCTATTTCTTCATGTCAGAATATTTTATGTTGGGTATTAAAGAACTTGGTTGACTTGGCTGCAATGGATGAGCAATACAAAGCGATTTTACTCTCTGATAGGTGTGTATATAAGATACAAGTTTTTCTAATGGTTATTAGAACGGCCACTCCTCTACGATACTTTCTGAGGCACAAAAAATATCTCACTGCGATGAGTAGAGTTTAATATTTATGGTTTCGAAGGAAACGATATGATACGGCAAATTTCATCCCCCGATTTCAGATACGAAATAAGTATACATATTATTGATTAATTATCACCGCAAAGATGAGTTTATGCAATTAAAACTTCTAAGATTCCTCTGTACCTCTCTTTCTACTTTGACAATTTGAGAACTGATCGAATCGGATCAAAGTATGCATGCATCATGCATTCTTTGGCGGTAAGTCTTGTTTGATGGTCGTAACGAAGAATTTTGTCTATCAAATCAATGGCCTCATCACTTACTAAATTTTTGTTACCATCATTAACAAAACGTTTCCATGGCCTACGAATATAATGGCCAAGATCAGCATATTGTTGTCCCAGCTTCAAGCCGTATTTGTCTAAATATTTGTATAGATCGTCAGTTCCGAGAACACGAGCGATCTGAACAAGTTGGTCGGTATTGGATTTCCCATAAAAAAAAGGTTCTTTTTTAAAAATTATTGAAGCAAATGTTGCACCGAATGACCATATATCTAAAGAGTAATCATAAAATCGATAATCGACCAGTAGTTCTGGACCTTTAAAGTATCTAGATGCCACTCTCACGTTGTAATCCATTCCTGGATGGTAAAACTCAGCCAATCCCCAGTCAATAAGTCTCAACTTCTTATGCGCACGATCAATCATAACATTGTGAGGCTTAATATCTCTATGCATTATACCCATTGAATGTGCATAATTTATTGCCTCCAGTAATTTATACATGTAGAAACGAACTTCCATATCTGTGAGTTGTGGATAGAGAACCTTAAAATCCATATTATTAACGTATTCAAATATCAGTGCCGGTGTTTTCGATATTGGATCCCTCACAACATCTAAAAGTTCCACTATCTGTGGTCCCCCTGCCAAATCCTGTAAAATTTTTATCTCCTTCTTGATCTTCTTCTTCTTTATTGGCTTAAGTGCTTTAATTATTATCTTATTTCCTGTACCCATTTCACAACCCTCAAAAACCTCTGAATATTTTCCTCTACCCACTTTCCTTGTAACCTCATAACTTTTCTGTGTTCCCCAAGATATAGAGAGATTCTCGTAATCCCAATATGACTTAGGTTTGTGCTCATTCACATCGGCGTAAACCCGTGAAATGCTCACAACCATAATGTACTTTTGACTTGGTTTAGATACTCCTCCTTTAATTAAATCACTCACTACTCTATGTAGTTACAGTAGATTTAAACTTAAAAATGGTGTGCTCAGCTCCCAAATATATGCTAATGACAAATGTTTATAGTATAAATGAATAAGATCCTTTGGAAAATCCGGATGAGCAGTCCCCCGAATATGTGAGCGACATACAAATTATTTATGATGTACGGATGTGTTAAAATGATTTCATATTACTTATAACTTCGTTAAACCACGAAACAAATCCCATCCACATTTTATTACAGCCTAAAGAAAACGTTTTTATGTAAATGCCTTTAATAGAAAAATCTCTGGAAATATTAAATACTGACTTACAACTGCCGTAGTTTCTTGATAAGTGTCTCTTGCCTTAATCTTTCATCTTCCTTAACATTAAGTGTCTGAATTGATCTCAAATCTCCGATTATACTCTTCGTTTTATCGAAATACACTTCTTGAAGCATATTTCTTAATTTGCTCTCCGTATCTTCTATTACGGATCCAATGTTCGCAACATGCGAGGAGGCACTAGTGTACTTCAGCTTCTTCTCATTCTGCCTCGTCAAGTTTCCACTCAAAAACATGTCCATATCCTGCGATGTAGAAAGATCTAAAATGACTGTAGAAGTTAACTTGTATGTCGCTATACCAGAATTCTCTGGAATAACTTCAAAGACGTGTATAGAATCCCAGCATCCACCGTTACCTTGATTTGTTGGATCAATTTGCTTTTTAAGTAACACTACACCAGCAAATCCGATTTCACCAGTTTGATTAACATCTTCATCTTCCGTATCCCAAAAGTACACACTGGATTCCCCGCCCTCATAATAAAGATCCCTGTAAATATCAAAAGAATCATTGGCAAACTCTTCCATTGTTCTCAAGTACGCAGTTGGGTGAGGCGCTTGATCCTCATCACCAATTGTAGGATAATATTGGTTACTCCAAGGTGATCTATAAGAGTCGCCATCTCTGTTGTAGTCACAGCACAAGTAGCTTTTGCCCGTCTTTCCACATTTCTGGATTTTCAATGGAGTATCAACTGACGATAAAAGATCTTCCGCTAATTCTGGCTCAAGTCGACAAAGATTTAAAAGGTTCTTGGATATCTTCTTGGGATTCAAACGCCTCAACAAATCTAGCGATGCATCAAATGCTTTATCCGACTGAAGGAAATCGGAATGTTAGTACCAATGTTCTACCTTACGACCAAAGACAATTAAAACATACCATTATCTTTTGTTTCTAAGCAAACGGTTCGTGTATTTATTTTTTTTATAGCTGATATATACTAATACACCACGCTTACTCTTGTGGTTGTTTATTCATCGGTTTGTCGACGAAATAGACTACTACACAAAAAAATATCCGTTCTTTTCCCTCATCCTTTATCACCCAAAGATTCCGGCAATGAGAAGTTGCTTTTAGTCGCTCGACGCGTCGTTAAAATACTTAGGTGTTTCTTTGTCGGACTGCTCTCCCACATATACCGCACCAAAATTTTTTCACGATTCCCGGAAAACAATACATACATTCTGGTTCTGGTCCGAAATTTTGGAATCATAAACATTCTATACGAGGAAAAGCTCTTGCCTGTTGCCAGTTCATGTGCCCTATATCTGGATGCCCACTCCTTTTTTCTTACACATGTGAATTTTTCTTCTTGCAAATATATTCCTTCGAACGTTTTTGTAACGCTTATCCATATTTATTATAAGGTTTTAAGGTTGATCACTTTGCTGTGTCTTAACAATGTCTCTCATTGATACTCTAACTACGCACTTACCAACTGCACCAGGTATCTTGCCAAAATGGTTGTTTTTCATTTCGGTCGTTTCTGTTTTTAACTCCGTCCAGACTTACGTTAATTTAGCATTAACTAAGCAGGTGTATGCAAACAAACCTGAGGAGGTCACTCCTTTGTCTGCACGTACTTTTGGTACATGGACTCTTATTTCTGCAATTATTCGTTACTTCGCTGCCTACCATATCAATGATATTAATGTTTACAATATTTGCATTGCTTCTTATTGTGTTGCCTTATGGCATTTCGGCTCTGAATGGCTTTACTACAAAAGCTGCAAGTTTGACAAGGGTCTATTTGGTCCTTTGATTGTCTCAACTTGCTCAATTGCTTGGATGCTTTCTCAAAGAGAGTTCTACACCGGAGTTGTCGCATGAAGGAAGATTTTGAACTTTCTTTTTGGATAAAATCATTTTCAGAAGTGTTTAGGTGCGATGTGATTTACTGTCACTTTCCTATTATTATCTTCATCTCTTTTGATTTCTCCTTTTAACGCGCCTTTAAGTTATTGTTCTTTTATTATTTATATCCTGAGCATGCTGCTCTTCCAATAAAGCTATGAGTGTTTTTCTTGTACGTTGTCACTTTTCCCCAAGCATAGTAAAAGTTAATTGGTGCAAACAAATGAAGCAAAAAAAAAAAAAAACATATAAAGAAAAAGATCAGGAAGGTTGGTTATTCGAAAAAGCTTCCCGCAGTTATGTATATATCCAATAAAACTATAGAATGCTCCATGCATTTCTTAGCTTGATAATGTCATGCCTCAATTTGACTTCATCTTTTTTGTAGGATCTTGAAGTTTAAGAACTTCGACGGCAGGACCCAACAATCTCTGGAAACCACTTTTTCCTAATGTCACCACTTTTAAAGAACTGGTAGCCTTAACAGTTGCCTGTCTAGGTGAATCATAGAGCAAAGCCAATTCTCCGAAATAATCACCTTTCCTTAATTTTTGGACAACTTTACCATCTTTGATAACATCCGCCGTACCATTTTCGATAAAATAGAAATTCTCACCACCCTCTCCCTGTGTGACAATATTCTTCCCTTCAACATAGTTTTCTGTGTTCAAAGCATCAGCCAACTTTGACCTTTCGTATGATGAAAGTGATTTCAATAATGGAACCTCCTTTAAAAAGCGGTCATACATGCTTCTCTTCCTAGAAGTTCTTTCCAAAAGGATCCTCCTAAAAGTCATCCTATCCAATGCCCACAGTATACAGTCTGATTCGGCAACAACAGTTGCAGCTCTAGGTGAATTATACATCAATGCTAGCTCACCAAAAGAAGAACCATTTGAAGAATCATTCACCTTTTTACCATCAACATAATAACTAACTTTGCCTTTCTCGACAACATAGAAAAAATCACCCTGATCACCCTGTTTGATAACCTCGTCACCTTTATTCACCCGCTTTTCCTCCAAAGCAAAAATGATAGTTTTTAGCGACTCCTGGTCCAACTGACTGAACAAAAAGTTTTTTACAACTGAATCGTTTAAACGTTGCAATTGTTCATGTGTAAGATGATGAACAGGTGCCTTCCAGTCATCCTTAAAGTTATTTGGATTCATTGCTTCGGCAGAAACACTGGTTCTTCTGTTAGCATTGAAATTTTTTGGAGGCTCTGTGTTTGAAGCCACCGCCTTCGCAAAGGCAGACCCTTTAAAAAAGCCAAATGCTCCTGTGTTGGAACTCCTGCTATCAGTTGCATCATTTGTTGCAACCGATTTGTGACCTGATATTCTTTCGTTGGAAAAAGGATCGACAGAGAACGACACAGATTCTTTTGATGATTTTTCTGCCATTTTAGATGTCTGCGAGCCGATGCGAATAAGAAATGTAATATACTTGAATACCGAATGAAAAGTCTGAATGCAAAAGTTTACCCTTTTGGTTTATTTCTGATAAAATATATACACTGCCCCTCGATGCCCGTTATTTGAATTCAGTTAAACCTAGTTTGGAACTAGCTTGTCAGAACCTATGAACGATAGTTGATATATTCTTAATTCTGCAGCCTCTAATACCACAACAACCACAGCCAGAGAAAAAAAATAAAATTTAGGAATTGTGTGTTGTGTCGAGGGCATTAGAGAAAGGCTGTGCTACATAAAATTCTTGTACGGAAATATAATTTTGGTGATATGGTTAAATTGCGGCGGATTAAAAGTCGGCAGCGACTAGGAGGCTAACGTTCCGGTGAAACGCACTCTGTCTAAATTCGAAATTATAACGACTTTTTTCTGAAAGGAGATGCTGCGACATAATATAATGTATGGAAATGTAATATACTGTCATCTATGATTGAGTTCCTCCCAAATTAAATGTAGCAATGTTAACTTCGTATCTGAAAATGAAGGGAAATTACTCCGACAGATCGCATCTTCTTGTGTTACTCTCACTATTTATGAATAAATGTAAAATGAGACTAATATAATTTCCAAAAAGCAGTACGGTTATAGGAAAACGGTTAGGCATCTTTATCATAATAAATAATGAATGCTTGCCGATTAGCGTCTGCGTTATTCCCCTCCATAATATTTTATATTGCTACGTTTGATGTGGCCTTATATCGTATCCATCTTCGTTCTTTTCCTTTAAAGCAAAAGAATAATAATCGAAGGTACTTATAAGTTTAAGTTTATTGTTCAAAAAAGCTGGAAGGTTTAAAAGCGTGTCAACGTAAGGTTTTCGATCGGGGATAGATACCATTAGCTGAAAAAATAAGGTGCGCGCTTAACTGAATCTGGTACTTTTATTAATTTTTTATTGTTACCATTGGATTCAGCGTATATTTTACAAAAGGATGGTATCCCTTATCCTTCTGTATATAAACCTGCTCAAATTCCCTTCTAGATTCTAATAATTATCCCTGAAATGAAAGAAAAAATATAGATATAAATAATAATTGTCGAACTTAGTTTCTTTCAGTCATCTTAGTGTACCTGTGTCCTAAGATCCTACTGCTGTTATATCCTAAAGCAAAGTCGAATTAAAACCATGACGCAAGATTGGAATAGATTTTTAAGTGTTGAGGCAAAAAATCGGCATCCTTCTGTTATGAAAACAGTCGGTGGGCCAGATATCATATCTTTTGGATGCGGAATGCCACATTCTGACTGTTTTCCATTGAAAGGATTGTCCATTAAGTACACAACTCCTGACTCAAACTTTAAGAAAACAGCTATTGGCTCCAATGAAGATGATGCCAATTCAAAGGAAGGTGCCTCAGAAATTTATCAAATGTGTCAGTATATGTCTGCTAGTGGAACAACTTATTTTAAAAAATGGACACATGGGCATATAGAAGAATTTCACAAGCCTGCGTTCCGTGACTGGGATTGCCTTATTCAGTCAGGTGCAACCTTATCTTTTGATCAGATTCTCAGAATGATTTGTGATCCAGAGATTGATACCATTTTGGCGGAAGAATTGACATATCCTTGTTTCTTGGAATCCTGTAAGCCATTAAGATTAAAAGTCTTTGGTGTAAAAATGGATGCAGATGGTGTCGATGTCAATGATCTTGATATGATTCTTACGAATTGGTATGAGGACGAGCGTACCAAAAAATATAGAAAGCCGAAATTTTATTACTGCATGCCTTTTGGACAAAATCCCTCTGGCATTACTATGACTATACAAAGAAAGAAAGATTTGTTACAAATTTGCCAAAAGCATGATATTCTTGTTGTAGAAGATGATCCATATTTCCATTTACAATTGGATCCTTCGGCTAAAAATGTTCCTTCTCTTTTAAAGTTCGACACTGATGGGCGTGTGTTAAGAATTGATTCCTTCAGCAAGATGATGATGCCAGGAATGAGAATCAGTGTTGTTACCGCAAATAATTTTTTTGTTAAAAAGCTAACTATGATGAATGAGTTGAGCATTCATTCGGCAGCCGCTCCGTCTCAACTAATTGTTTATATGTTGATGCAAGAGTGGAGGCAGCGAGGTTTTCATCAGTGGATTGAATATATTCAAGCAAATTATCGTCGTAGAAGAGATATCATTTTAGATGCTTTCGATAAGTATCTTCCAAAATCATTATGTTCCTGGAATAAGCCATCTAGTGGTATGTTTTTATGGATTAAACTTCGATTAGATAAGTTTCCAAAACTTGACAGAAGTGAAGATGATTCTGAATGGGCACTAGAATTAGAAGATTTGGTCTATGATCAAGCACTTAAAGAGAAAATATATCTAACAAAAGGGCATTGGTTTATGATAGATGATATGGTGATGGCTGGGTTCAGGGCAACATACGCTTCCGGTGAATATGAAGATCTTTATGAAGGATCCAGAAGACTTGGAATAGCAATAAGGCATGTACACGAAAATCTTTACGAGAAATAGATTGTGAGTATGTTTCTTTGTTGTGTATAAGGATTGTATCAAGTTTTCTGATTATAATAATTGTGTTACTTCAGTAGTGTGATGTTTTTTTTTTAAGGATTGTATCGATTTGTATTATTCGCTGGAAAACTGTTTTCTGGATTTTTCTTCCTCTCCTACACGTTCTCCATATTGCCGGGTTATCGAAGCGCGAGTATATAAAGTCCCCGCACTCGCAACTCTATGTTATTTTTCTTCAAAAAGAATTCGAATGGCAAATTTACATACAGTTTAGACTTCCAATATATATAAAGAAGACTTATTTGAAAAGATGAAGCTTTCACCAATTGTTCTTGGTGGAGTGGCTCTGTTAATATCAGTTGTTGATGCGAATGTCAATTCAAAGAAAGGAATTGTTCATCCACAGTTTGAACCTTACACCAAAGTACTAGCAGATGATTCTTTCTTCGAACAATTTGATACAAATTTGCATCAATGGAAAGCATCCAATGCAAAAAAAAATGGCGGAAAGGCTTATAATGGAAAATGGGAAATTGAAGAGTCCACTGTCAATGCCGGATTTAAGGGAGACAAAGGTCTAGTTGTTAAGTCTGAGGCAGCACTTCATGCTATTAGTGTTCCCTTAGAAAAAGTATTTGACAACACAAATAACACACTTGTTTTACAATATGAAGTGAAATTGCAGAAGGGTTTAAACTGCGGTGGGGCATATGTCAAGTTATTGAGTGCGGATGCGCAAGATGTTATTCCAGAACAGTTCAGTGATGAGACACCTTATCAAATTATGTTCGGCCCCGATAAATGTGGTTCGACCAACAAAGTTCATTTCATTTTTAAAAGAAAAAACCCAATTACAGGAAAATATGAGGAAAAGGTTTTAAAAGTACCACCCATGGCTAGAATTGTCAAGACCAGTGTCTTGTACACTCTGATACTTAGGCCCACCCAGGAATTTGAAATTAGAATTGATGGTGATGTCGTCAGAGCAGGATCTTTATTTGATAAACATTTCTTTGATATCAATCCAGCTAAAGAAGTTGTGGATAAGAAAGACAAAAAGCCGGATGATTGGGTGGAAGAGGAGTTTGTAAGGGATCCGAATGCAACTAAACCAGATGACTGGGATGAAGATGAACCTTTTATGATTCCAGATACCACTGCCATCAAACCATCTGATTGGGATGAGGATATGCCTGCTTCAGTACCAGACCCCGAGGCAACAAAGCCTGAATATTGGGATGATGATGAGGATGGTAAATGGAAAGCTCCATTAATCAAGAATCAAAACTGTGAAAATCATGGTTGTGGTCCTTGGGAAGCCCCTAAGGTTAGAAACCCTAGGTTTAAGGGGAAATGGTTCCCTCCTATGGTTAAAAACCCAAATTATAAGGGTGAATGGAAACCAAGATTGATTCAGAATCCTGATTATTATGATGACAGAACTCCGGCGGATTTGGAACCTATTGGGGCAATTGGATTTGAGTTGTGGACAATGACTGATTCCATTTTGTTTGACAATATATATTTAGGACACTCTATTGATGAAGCAGAAGATATTGGAAATTCAACATTCCTTCCAAAGCTCAAAATAGAGCAACAAGAAGCTGCAGCAAGTGCACCTTCATCCGATTATGAGCCAGAGAAGCCAGCTTCTTCTACCAAAGATGATGACTCTTGGATATCGTCTTTGCTTGATTCAGTTGTCGTTAAGGTTGTCCTCTTCCTCAGAGGAGCCAATGCTTATGTTCTTAGCTTGAGTTCCGATCCTATACACACACTGTTAAATAGACCAGGAGAGGCTGTTTTGTACTCTTCGATTTTTTTGAGTTTCTTCACGTTGATTTACGGTTTCTGGTCTGCTGTACTACAGCTTATAACTGGTAGGATTTCTACAGGTACGGAATCCGTTGATGGTTCCACTGACGAGAATACTTCCTCGGAGCAAAATTCTAATGCTGAGGTAATTAAGCCGGCTGAGAAGTCCACAGAATCTGAGAAAAATGAAACTGCAGCTTTCAAACGTTGAAACAAAGCATGGTTTCTTTTTTGTTATAAAAATTTTGAACATTGTACTCTTCTATGTGTTCTAATTTTTAATTCTTCGTTGGGTCTATGTGATTTTATTCATCTAACTGTGAAGATTGCGTAGATTGTAACTCATCTTTTACGTGTAACGCGTTCCGGATCACTGTATTCCAAAAATTGACCCTTTTGCATTTTAGGCAATGTCCACGTATTGGTATGATAGGCTTGATTGAACTTTGTTTTTGTTTTTCATTGTTTTCTTCATTTAGTTGTTTCTCATTCAGCATGGATTGTGCCCAGCATTTTAAATCATATGTGGCCAAGCAGTCTTTATAAATGCAGTACACTACAAGATCTAACTTTTGATCGATTTCTTTGGCACAAATAGAGCAACTATTTGTCATATTTGACATCTTAGTCTTCGCTATCGAATCCGATTTGAGCTCTTCCTCTGAGGCATAAACGCTTTCTTTAAACTGCTTTATCTGTAAATAATTTCCCCCTTTTATAAAGCAGGCATCATTATCGTCTTTATCCTCTTCTGTATGTAAATCTTCCATTCTTATATTCATGTGCACATAATCTGGTATCAAAATATGAAATTTATTTTTGATCCACACTTGATAGATTTCTTTGTCAAATACAGCAATTTGAATCCCAAGTCTTTTAAACGAATCTGAGCAAAGAAGCAGTCGACAATTTGCTAGTTTCTCATCCACAGAAGTTCCACTTCCAGTATGTCTTTTCCCATTATGTCTTCTCTTACACACTGGAATATGTCTTGTTTGATATGCATGCTGCCATGCATGTTCAAATTGGAGAGCACTAACATTCGATGGAAAGCCATAAACAAACAGTACCATTTTCCAAGGTCTAAATCCATTTCGTCTAGTTCTATAGGCTCCTCCCCTTGTAAGTTCACCGTTATGTTGTCGAAGCCTTCTATGTGGATCTGGAGTTGATCCAATATAGAAAGAGTTCTTCTTTCTCAAAGATCTGAGAAGGTAAACCCCATATAACTGTGGCATTTTTATTTCATCAGAAATGCACTTTCCCTGTGACATCTTGAAATCACTGAATCAATATTATTTAAATGGCTAATATCTATTGATTACGATGCTATGTCGGATAAATGATGTTTTCTTTAAATGACAATTTGATACCGATCTACAATTTTTTCAAAAAAATAAAAAAAAACTGATAACGAAAGTGAGGTTAACATTATACTTAGTAAACAAATAGAAGCGAAACATCCTTAGTTTTTATTTTTTGAGCATTCATCTTCTCTGTTCTTTCACAGGAAATCCGGGTGTAACAATTCACCAAATAGTCATTATTCGCATCATGGCACGTCCGAGTGCAATATACAGAACTTCAAGGGCATCTACCGTTTCTAAAGCACGCTACAAATTTCCAATATTAGATGCTTCAGAGATAATCGAAGTATTTGACGCGTTAGACTTCGGTATAAGTGAAGATACCTTGGTAAAGCCAACATCAAGTTTTATGAACAGCTTAATTGAACAAATCATTGATAAATTCTTATATATATCACCATTTACGCTTCACAAGCAAATAGAAGAAACGCATATCAATGATTCTATGGAAGAGGAAAGTTTGCACAATGCTATGAATATTGTTGCAGCCAAGCACGTCGTCTACAAATTTATGTGTGACTGTGGAGTCGACGATTTCAGTATTAAGGACATTTTCAAGCCAGAGCCCGTCAGAGTGCGTATCATTTTAAGCGCAATAATTAATTTTGCACGATTTAGGGAAGAAAGGATGAGTAATTGTGATGAGCTACTGGAATCCAGTGATGATGTTATTATAAAATATAAAGATGAACATCGCAGTTATGAGGACATTCAAGAGCGTGTGGCATCTTTGAGAAATGAACAAAATATTAATGGCTTGACTGCTGAAAGTGTCGATCAAAGCAGCAGTGAGCTTGAAGCTAAGTTGAAGAATCTCCAAAGAAGTCAGCAAAGGCTAGCATCTGCACATACAAAGTATAAGTCCAGCAAGGCAAGTTTGGTTAAAGAGCTTGAAACCCAAGGTGCCTTATACGAAGCCTCTGAAAAAGAGCTTGAAAAGATTCAACCTTATATTAAAGAGTCGCCAGAAGGGATACGAGAGCTTATTTCAAAAATGGAAGATTCGCTAAAGGAAGAGCGGCTTAAATTAAACGAGCTTGAGGGCAAATCGAAAAATGTTGCGATTGCATTAGAATCTTTTCAAATATTGACCCAGGAATTTCGGAGCTTGAATAAGCTTTTAGATGTTGCGCAGGTTGAAGTTAATAAGCATGAAGATTCGAACAGTAAATTGAAAGAACTAAAGGATCGAATGGAACATAGTAATGATCTGATCGCAGACTATTCTGTTCGAATATCGCAAGCCAAACGACAGCTTCAGCACAGTGATGACCGAATCCAGAAGTTGACCAACTTCTATGTTGAAAAAATGAGGTCATTGGAAAAAAAGGTTCACGACAACCAAGAAAGACTAGATACATTAATAACTAAAAAGGCGAATCAAGAGATTGATTCGGATAATAAGCGCGCGCAAATTGAAAGTTGGAAAGGTAGAATGGCAGAATTAAGGCGTGGTTTTGAGTTTGAATGCAAAGAGGCTAATTTTGAATTGAACAAACTTGAATCACATATCAAACTTTATAAGTCTGAAATCGTGAAAAAGATCAAATCACAAAAGCAACTAATGAAGTCATTTCATGATGGCCAAGTTTAATTTCAACATAAAATTGTTTGTATCATTAATATATTTGGCATTTACGCCTCTATCTTGCTTATTTAGTAAAAAGAATTTGAATAAAATACTCCTTGGTATCCCGGTCCCAAAATTCCCATGTTTTATCCGCCTTCAAATCAACCTTAAAGCTAGGAATCTTAAATCCTATGTTTTCATATGGTTCACCACTGATAATAACATACTGGAATTTTGGATTGCTTGGTTCAACATCCTGTTCAAAAGATGACATTAGTCTGTAACATGGTGTAATATCATCTTTAATTTTTGGATATTTCAAATGGAACGTGAGCCCTTTTTCTAGGGTGACGGGATCTCTGACTTTACTAATCCTGTAGGCTGGTTTTCCGATCTTCATAAACTTTCTTTTAGGTAGATCGGATATACCTTGTGTTTTGTCCTCGTTTGCGCTTGAGCTCCTTTTCTCAGCTTCGACCCTTTTCATAAGATTAAATTGGTGTTTTCTACCATGAGTATGTGTTAGATATGATCCCTCAGAAAAATGAGTTGTAAAGCAAAGTTTGCATTCTAAAACACCCATATGATTTCTTATAACATATGGATCCGCTTCAATATCCACTTTTGAAAGAAGAAGCTTTCGTAGCCTCTCCTTTCGATACTGGTTTGTTTCTGCATCTCCCGCAATTCCACCGCTTCCTTTTTTGGAACCAATACGATTATTATAATCCATTATTCATATTATTTAAAGAATGTCTGAGGTATGTTCATTTGCAATGGGTCTGCTTAACGTCATGTTTATAGAAAGTTCTTTCAAAGAGAAAAAAAGAAAGCATCTCTCATAAAAAGAGATGAATTAATAAAAAAATATGAAGGATGCGAGGTTCGAACTCGCGCGGATATGCTAATCCAGCAGATCTTAAGTCTGCCGCCTTAGACCACTCGGCCAATCCTCCAAATACAAAAATGGAAATTGGAAGACTGATGGTAACAAAATATTATTTTTAATAACCTAAAGTATAAGGATTTTTAGAAGATTACCAAATCCATTTAAGGATAGTTGACAGATCATTAAGATTGTTATTTGATACTTCTTATCTTGTTTCACATTTCTTATCTTATGACTATCTGTGAAACATTGTATTCGTTCACTATTCTATACATTAACCTATCTCTTCGTATTTTCTTCTATTCTGGTCCCATCACCGGAGAGCAAGAACCTCTATTTATATTACATGGAGAAGGCACATTTCCAAAATCTAATTACTCTTTCACTAATATTCTTTTTGTGCTCACTGGCAATTCTTTCCTATTTAGGAACATTCGTCCGTTATCTATTATATCCTATATTGTCTGGTACCATCCTTTAGTCCGACATCGATTCTTTTGCGAGACTTTATGTCAACCCTTGTCAGAGGATTGGAAGTCTAATTTTCAATTATTTATCTAGCTTTAAACCAATATGTTCTTGGTTTGACCCCTTACAAAAACTGTAACAGATAGACGTTTACCTCAGTTACGAAATTCCTAAAGAGTATGTAAGAAATACCTTGTTAAAACTAGGATATAAAAGTAGTATCCGTGTGAGCGCAAAAGTGGCTCAACATAGACCTATAAGTTTCTAAAATTGATTGGTGAAAGCGAAGGATCTGCAAAGTCCCAGGTTGTAGCATTTGCTGCAAAAGGTACTTCAGCTCGATCTTGTTAGGAGTAGAAATCTAATTTTTATAAAGGACTAATCAGGATACAAAGACGTGTTAACTTTTACAAAAATCTTTGTGCTCTTGTAGCTTGTAGGACACAGTAGGAATCCAACCCTTTCATTTCTTCCATTTTTATGGTTTAACATCATCCTAAATTATTGATTTTGCAAATGAAGGGCGATTTGAATCAGAACCAAGGAGATACAACGAGGTCTTATGTGCTATTATCTCATGTAGTTTCGAAGGGCATTAAACTTAGTGTTACCAGATTAGTATACTGTTTCGATATTTATTGTAGTATATATATGTTGTACATAAGATTTGGTGTAGATACACGAGACTATCTGAGCTTTATATAATTATCATTCTTCTTCCCATACGACAACTTAGACAATGGGTCTTGTTCTACTTATAATTTCATTTTAATGTCTTTTAATTATTTTGACACTTATTCATAATGTATAAATCTTGTGCGGCATATGAATTTTCAACTAAACCTTAGAGTAATAGTTGGGATTCTCATCAAGAAACAAGTGTTTTCTCAGGAATTTCTTTTGATTATGATGCTTATTATACGAAACGAAAGTCCTTTCTTATACCCAAATTAGATAGCCAATCTCTTTCCTAACTACGGGCATCAGTGCGCCCGATAGAACTTGTACATGGAGGTATGGAAGTAAGAAATTCGTATGCCGCACGAAAATTACAACTCTTGACTGGACAGACCTCTCAAGATTCTGATAATTAGCATTTTGTAGATTGCATTTCAGATGGTCACAAGAAATAAAGAAGTTACCAAAGTGGTAAACTGCAGAATGTAGCTTCGTCACGAAAACGAGTTTGCCTTAGGATTTATTTACATTAAATATTTATTCTTCTTTGGCTTCGAAAATTTATGATCTGTTTACTTTCAGGGATGTTGACGTCAGCTTTAGTATTATTCAGCGCATGTTTTTTTGCTCTGATCGAACCATCGCCAATAGAGACATATGACCTAGATATAAGAATTTTGCATGGTATTAATCAATTATTGCCATTTTTTCATTATATAGTATGTGACCTAATAGTCTACATTTGTAATACAAAGTTCAAAATACTTTTGTTGGGGTATTTTATGAAGGAAAATCATTTTGTATAATTTCAGAACTTAATTCGTAAGTTATTAAAAGTTGTTGTAATATTCTAGTTAATTGGTTTAAGCGTGACGCCTTTATGAAGCTTTGTTATAACTAGTATTGTGTGTTTTTAAAGCTCAAGAAAGGAAATGTATAAAGGTAAAATAACTAAGTAAGAAGGTAAAATGAACTTAATAAAAAAGGGGAATGAGCCTGCTTAAAATACCTTTACTCCTTATTAGTGAGGTTTTCACGGGCAGCATGCGATCGTCAATGCTTTTATTATAAAAGTATTTATATGATTATATATATTACTGGGGGAAATATTTATACTCACTGATAGCAGATAACTTTACACGTATATAATAAAGAAGGTGTTAGAGACATTAAGTTCTGAAATCGTATGTTAGGTGTCCTCACTCAGGCAACTTAAACATTTTTACACGAAAAAAACCCGTCATGATTTAGTTCGAGACCACGCTTTCTCTTTCTTCCGGGATTATTTATCGTTAAATCGAGGGACCTTGGGATTAATATCCAAATACCGTGTAAGTATAACGCTCAAATTTAAAAGGCTTTATATCTCAGCAATATGGAAACAAGCTTTCCAAATATTGCAAGCAAATTTTTGCTCAATCGACATTACTAAAATTCGTCTAATTTATACTAAATTTATACATATTATACTTTCTGTCTCTTTTGTGAAGTTCCAACATGTGATGAAGAATGTTCCCTTTTTTTTGAATCAAATTTCATAATAAATTTATCCATGTAATTTGACACGAATGCCCATATCTTCTTCTTGCGATCCTTTGAAATTTTAGCAGGAGGATCTTGATTTTTATGCCGTCCTAGTTCTTTATTAGTTAACACATGGGTAATCTCTCTTGCACAGTTCTTCAGGTTTTCCCTTCCAATATGATCCTCATATTTCTTCAGCATATTAGGAACCACAGAAGCAAATAAAAGCATCCACTCTCTTTTATATTTTTTGTGAAGATCTCCATCACGAACTTGGCTCCGGTCAGAATCAAAATGATGTTTATGATGATGACTCTCATACTCCTGGAAATGAACCTTTGAGGCAGACCTAGAGCCAGCCTTCTTGATTTCCGAAGACGAGGATGCCTCAGCTATAATACTGGATAACTTTTTTAATTTCTGTTCTTCAACCTTAACAGCCTTCTTCTGCTCTTGACGCCTTTTCTTTTGTAGTTCTCTAAGGGCAAACTGTTCATCCATTGTCCTTCGTTTTTCTCTTTTTTCTCGGTTAATATCCTCCTCTCTCATTTCTTTCCGAGGCTGTTTAACGGGATTTTTAGCAACATTTTCGATTCCCCAAGAAGGGGGCTCCCATTGAGTAATATTCTCCCGTCTGTTATAATAATATCTTGCACCGGTTTTCGCATCTGTTGTCCAATTCCAACCAGGAGGTAAAGGAATACCATCAATCTTTCTACTATCAGGAAGAGATTCGACATCAACATCAGCCCATGGCTTTTGTGAATGAGGAATGATCTCCTTGGGTTCATTATGAGGAGGGGTTGAAGTATTTGCTGGCAATGGTTGTGTAGACCTTGATCTTCTATAATCTAACTGTGCCAAAAATGTTGCATCACCGTTCATTGACGTTGTGCGCTTTGGGATGCGATACACAACTCGAAGATCTTTCCAACCATCCAAAATATCATCCACTAAAATGTTAATTTTGTTATCATCTAATTCTTGAGACATAATACGTAGAAGAGATTCTAAATCACAACTTTTCACGGTATTTTTGGATGCAAGTTTCGGCCAATTAGATAATATTGTTATTACTTTCTTAAGTACGTCTTTTTCTCTGGCGTTCATTTCATGCTTAACATGATTACCATCCAGAATTGTCTGAATACACGAGGTAAGTGCTCTTAGACCATGAAATCTGTTGAATCTGTGAAGCAATTCGGAATATCCAGGATCGTTAGGATCGAATCTTTCTAAAACACGATCAATTATTGTGGGATTATTGTTTGGAAGTAACAAAAAACTTGAAACTTTTGCAACATCACTCATTTCAAGTGGGTTCAACTCAAGAGAATTCACGAAGTCATTAACTTTACTTGCAACATTCTCTTCGGAAATAGTAATACCTTGCTTTTTCTGAAATTTGATCCATCTGTTTTCATCCGCAGCGCTTATTCCGAGAGCATCACGTGCAGCATATGTTAACAGTCGTAGAACTTCTGTTTGCGTTTTACCACCCAGATAACCAACACAGTTCTTAGCCCCACAGTAACACTTCTGGGGTTCGGCACCATATCTATCCACGTTATAATCAAAGGTTATTTCTTCACCTTTGGGTATTTTTCTTTTGGCGAATATTCCCATGCGATATCTTTTGTTCACGACCCACTTTTCAACATACGCGTTGGGATCACAAGAATGGTTACAAAATCTTCCCAGACTACCTTTTTTCGTGGCATCGATGATTTGACCATCCTGAATCATCATAAAATAGAAATGCTTAATTCCCTCTTTTGCATACGCCTCTTTTCTGATTTTATAGGCTTGTTCGTCGATCACCTCTCCTTTGTACTCAATGATGAAGGTATTTGCAGGAATATCACAATTTGCACGCATACCATACCCTTTGTGCTCAGTTAGAAAGATGGATATATCTGCCATCTGATTTCTTTGAAATCTTTGGTTCTGACAACGAGCACCACACGAACATTCACCGTCAACACATTCAACGTTGGTCAGTCTATTAATACAATCAGAGTCTGCACCACAAGCAACATTGACACCCGCCACTCTTCTCTCAGTACAATCACATGTCATCACCTCATTAGCCGCAGAATATACACCTTTAAGTCGATCAATGTATTCATTATGCTTCACAAGTTGAAATGTTTCAAGAGCTTCTTCTGTTCTATCAAGAGACTCTGAAAACACCGGAACATTATTTTCAGAAACTGCTGACGATTCCGCAGTCGCCGGTTTTATACCAACCATGTGAACGTTTCTTACCATGTCTCTTTTTTAAGGCAAAATGAAAGTAATCGAACCTATATACGATACAACATATAACAATACGATTTATAGGGAGAGAGTATTTACCGAAGTCTCGTCAACGCCGATGAATTTTTTCTGTTTCCATTTCTAACTCACCCTCCTCCTATTACAAAAAAATATATACATATTCGAAAAAAAGAATACGCGAAAAATTTATCTATAGCATCCTTACAACTTACATCGTTCTTGTTCTCCGTAGGTGGGCGCTACAATTGTTCCCATTCATTTTCATATTATCAAACTTCTTGAAGATATAAAGGAAGGAAAGACGAGAACAAAAGTAGAAACTACGAAAATAGTATATTAAAGCTGTTATTCATGAATTTCAACGAATTTGAAAGGCTCAAGACAAGAATCCCTGAATCGATTTCGCATTTCAGGGATATTGATAAAGATATCTCTAAACTACCTCAGTTCATATATAACGATAAGTTAATTGAAACATTAGCGAATTGTACTTTATACCATTTTTTTAATAATGCTCAACGATCGGATTCAAATCATTCACTTCTTCATTTATTGGATATTAAATTCGAATTTATTATAGAAAATCAAAGAGGATCAACAATATTAGGGATTCCAATGTATGCAAATCAGTTTTTGCTTCAGCCGTTGGATCCTCCAAGATTTCAGACTTTGAACGGTAAAGCTTTGGAAAGTGTCCTAATGTATCCGCTACCAGGCACAAATTGGGAATGGGCCTGGAATGAGTGGCATATTTTAATGTTAAATAATGTGGACGAGAATGGTTGGACATACTCTGGAACGAGCTTTGGTAGCAAGCGTTGGAACAGCAGTAGATATTTAGGTAAATTTGTAAGGAGGAGGATATGGCTTCGAATGGCTGAAAGAAATTTTTCTACGAAAGTTGCTGCGGATAATAGTATATCTGAGGAGAATGTTCCATCAACAATCAACGTGTTTCCATTCAAAAACCAAGAAATCTGAAATAAGTTTAGAATCAACAAATAAATAAAGGCATGCAAATTCAGCTATGCACAGGGGCACTTCTTTTGTTCATAACTAATGGAATAAAGAGAGGTAACAAAACTATATACATGTAATCATTAGAAAAGTATTCCGATAAGATAATTTGCAATATTTATAAATGACGTTTAAGCGGAATCTTGCTTAGATTTTCTATCGTGTCACCGACTTCAAGATCTGGATCACCTTCTAGGGCTATGCCACAATCACCGCCATTCTTGACCTGGGCAACATCATCCTTTTCAATTTTGAGTTCTTTAATTTTTCCGTTATAAATAGTCTCCCCATTTCTAACGATTCGAACATCTAGTGACTTCTTAAGAATACCATCCGTGACCCTGGATCCAGCGATAACTATGCTATTCTTTCCCTTCAAGCTAATTTCAAACAACTTTTTAATCGAAGCTTTACTAACAACTTTCGTTTCAAATTTAACTGGCAATGTCTCTGTGAGAGTAGTCACAACGCTTTCTATGAGATGGTATATGACTCCAAACTCCTGAATTTTTACTCCAGCAGATGATGCGGAATTTGCTATATCTCGTGCAACTTTCATGTTAAAAACAAGAATTGTGGAACCGGAGGATTTTGCTCGCTCAATATCAGATTCCGTAGGAGGTCCAACTTCAGCATATAAGACAAAGGCGGTCACCTCATCATTTCCAAGGCCTTCTATACTTTGCCTCACAGCTTCAGCGGAGCCACTCACATCTGCTTTGATAATATAACTGACTCTTTTTGTTTGTATCTTTTCTGTTTCAAAAAGGTCTGGCTCCAATTGTTTAATTTCATCCATACTAAAACCTTCATCTTGATATTCCTGTATTTTTTCTACTCTTTCTGAATCGTGTACTTGCTTTAATCTTTTGTTATTCATATCTTCAACTTGATCTGCTTCCATCAACTGCTGTTTTCTCCTCTCCCTATTGGCAACCACTTTCTTTGCAAATGCCTCGTTCTTTGCCTGAATTGCAAAGTCACCTGCTTCTGGAATATCTTTCCACCCTGATATTTCCACCGGAAATGCTGGCTTCGCTTGTGTAGCAGACTTTCCATTTTCATCTTTCATAACTCTTACTTTACACCATGTCGTACCTGCAACCAAGATCATACCTTTCTTTAAAATACCCTTTTTTAGTAAAAATGTGGCACAGTTACCAAGACCATGTTTAACCTGCGATTCTAAAATCCATCCTTCAACTGGAATATTTTGAGTTTCAGCCTTTAATTCAAGAAGTTCAGCGACAGTTATAATCGTTTCTTCTAAATCCTTCATTCCCATCCCGGTCTTTGCGGAAATACGAATCACAGGAACCTCTCCACCATAATCTTCAACATCAACACCATTTCTAGAGAGATCAGCAACAACTTTATCGGGGTTCGCATCCGGCTTATCACATTTATTGATAGCCACAATCATTGGAACTCCAGCAGATTTTGTATGCTTAATGGCTTCGATTGTCTGGGGCATCACCGAATCCTCGGCGGCAACAACTAGAACAACAATATCTGTCATATTAGCTCCCCTTTCTCTCATCTTTAAAAACGCTGCATGACCCGGTGTGTCAAGAAAAGTGATACTCCGTTCGGAACTCTTTGGTTTAACAACAAAAGCACCAATTCTTTGTGTAATGCCTCCCTTTTCATCTTTTGCAATGGATGATCTTCTAAAATAATCCAATATGGTGGTTTTTCCATGATCAACGTGACCCATAATGGTTACAACAGGCGATCTTGACTTTAAGCTGGTTTTGTCTTTGGGTTCGGGGCTCGGAAATAAATCTGCTCCGAGTTTATCATCTTGATTAACCTCAAAACCGTATTCTTCGGCAATCAATCCAGCAGTGTCAGCATCCATTATATAGTCATTAGAAATATTTTCAAACTCTAGACCTTTCATCTTTGAAACAAGATCAGGCACACGAACCCTTAGTATAGATGCCAAGTTTGCAACTGACAGAAAGGATGGTATATCCAACTTAATCATGCTGGATAAATGCTTTTTGCGAACCAACTTTTGATTTTTCTTCTTTTTCAAGGAATTGCTCGTCTTTACCTTCGGTTTGGAGTCGGAACTCCGTCCCAGCTTCTCCGTATTTTTGAAAGAAGATTTCTCATTTTTGCGGAATGATTGGTCTTTTACTTGTGACTTGTCTTTGACATCGCCACCACCAGTTCCTGATAAATGCGTTTGATCAATGTCGGTTTGACGAGGAGTAGATTTAAAAGAATTACTGCTTTTTAATGCCTTGGAAATCAAATTGAATTTGTTATGTGACATAGAAGTTAGATCTACCTTTTTTGTGTCTTTAGACTTCACATGATTGGAAGGTTTATTTATTTCAGCTTTAGCAGTGCTTTTTTCCAGCTTTCTTCCAAATCTTGATCTTCTCGCTGCAACACCACTGTAATTACAGGAGCAAGCCATTAATAATCTGGTACTCCTTGGTTCAAGCCATAACTTTTTTCTCCCATAACCATAGAGCAATTTGAATAACATTGTATTCCATTATTCTTATATTGAAAATAGATATCGTTTAGTCTGAGTAATGGGTTGAAACTGCTTACTGTGATGTGAAAAATATATGTGAACGTACCAACTTCAATGTAAAAAAAAATGAACGAAAAAAGAAAAAAAAAGAAAGCAAAAACAGCGACTTGATAAAATGAAAAATGCTCCTATATTCAGTTCCTTCCTTCAGACATGCCACCGAAGATGTCAAAAGATAAGAAGAAAATTAGAAAACAACCTCAGAATTTAATCTTGAAGATTACGATAAAACAATTATACGATTATATGATGTTGTTAATATATCGAAAATATCAGGGAAAATGTAATAAAACAAAGTTTTGAACAATAATCTCTCGTTCAATTCGAAGCGTTCTTGGTCAAGAATAGCTTGAATGCAACATTATCAGTCTCCTCTTTATATTTGTAGCCAAGCTTCTTGAGGAAACTAACAAATTTGGCATTATCTTCTGGAGGGACGCAAATACCGGCAAGAACCTTTCCGATATCATCACCATGATTTCTATAATGGAATAAAGTCAAGTTCCATTTTGTTTGAAGTAAGTCAAGGAACTTGGTTAGGGCACCTGGCCTTTCTGGGAATTCGAAAGCAATGATTCTTTCATTTGGAACGTATGATTTACCTCCAACGAGATACCTTCCGTGAGATTTAGCAAGCTCGTTGTCAGAAAGGTCCCAAGCTTTAAAACCAGCTTTCCGAATTTCGGACAAGATTTCTGGAAGTTCGGAATCTCTATTCTGAACAGAGAAAGAAGTGTACACACTGGCAGAGCCAGTTTCTTTTGCCTCATCGGAGTACCTGTATGAAAACTCAGTAACAGCTCTTGGATCAATGATCTTTTGTAGCTGTAAGAAAGTACCTGGCTTATCAGGAATCTCAACGCCAAGGAAAACCTCCTTACCCTCACCTAGGACTGCTCTCTCACTGACAAACCTAAGTCTATCAAAGTTCATGTTGGCGCCACTCAAAATAGGAACGTACGTTTCCTTTGAGTGGTCGATTTCTGGATGTTCCAAAATGTATCTCTTCATACCGGCAACAGTCATAGCACCTGAAGGTTCCATTATCGATCTTGTGTCCTCGAAGACGTCCTTAATTGCAGCGCTGATTTCATCAGTATTAACTCTGACGACTTCATCAATGCCGAAATCCTGGCACGTGCGGAAAGTTTCCTCACCAATGGTCTTGACAGCAGTACCATCTGCAAACAAACCAACAGTACTTAAGGTAACACGTTTGTTTGCTTTCAAAGACTGATACATAGTATCAGCATCAAACGTTTCAACACCAATGACCTTGACACTTGGGGCCAATCTTTTCAGATAGGATCCGATACCAGAAATCAAACCACCACCACCAATGGCCACAAACACAGCACTAAGGGAGTGCGACTTAACTTGTCTCAGAAGTTCCATTGCAATGGTACCTTGACCTGCAATAACGTAAGGATGGTCAAAGGGTGGAATATTAGTTAAACCTTCTTCCTCAGACAATCTGTCACACTCGGCTTTGGCGGCATCAAAATCATCACCGAATAGAACAACCCTTGCTCCCAGACGGCTCACGTTATTGTACTTAATTGCCGGTGTAGCAGTTGGCATGACAATTGTTGCTGGAACACCCATATGCTTAGCAGAGTAAGCAATACCTTGCGCATGATTACCTGCCGAGCAAGCAATAACACCCTTAGACCTTCTTTCTTCACTGAGACTGGCAATCATGTTGTAGGCACCCCTCAATTTGAAGGAGAACACTGGAAGTGTATCCTCTCTTTTCAAATACACCTTGGATTTTGTCTTTTGCGATAAAAGTGGAGCTGCCGACAAAGGACTTCCATCAATAATATCATACACCCTTGAAGTCAAAATCAACTTGACATAATCAGGCCTTCCATTTGGAAGCAAATCAGTATCTTTCAGGTCTGGGAACTTCTTTAAAGTTTCAGCCCGTAACTCCTCTGGTGTTTTCTTTGAAAATGTACTTTGGCATCTGATCCCTCTCGACAGATTTAGCTTCGAGGCCATCAAGGGTTTGAAAACAGTGGAGACCCTTCTAGGGCTCACCATAACAACCTTTGTCAAAAAAGTCATTTATATGTCCTTTAAATCTCTCAGATTGATGCTATATCAAAACTAAAAGGAATTGTGTATTCCTAATGAAATAGATAACAGCGGTGTAAAAATCCAAATTTATCTTTTATAGTACTGACAATCTTTTGAAAAATTACGGTCGCCAAATTTTCATTCAAGTTTCTGGTATTATTAGTTAATTACCGAATAGCGCGTAGAAAATTTTTTTGACTCATCGGGAACGAATGGATTCCGGTACCGGTGTCAGCGAAGGACCTTAACAGGAGATTAGATTTCACGCAAAGAGAGGAGGGACTAAACAGCCGAAAGACGCAAAAAAAAAATTAATAATGTTTCGGGATTCAAGATGATACTTAAATCCCCAAATACCACAAAAAAAAACGAATCAAGCATAAATCATATATTTCAAGCTATTCACTTCAGCTTATTTTGAAGTGTTTGCTTTAAGTTATCAGGTGAATTAACAAAATAAAAATTAAGTAGTCTATTTGAAATGGTCAACAGGACAAAAACTGATCTAAGTCATATGCCCAGAGATGAAAAAGCAGTTATTTAAACACAAGAAACAGGATACGATTAACGAAGACGAATTCCTTGATCAAACCGGCCTAAAGCTTTTAAAGCTTGATTTGAGCTCTTATTTAACAGTATGAAATTTGCTATATATTATGGGAGATCAAGAGATTACTTAGAAAATGGCCTATTTGTTTATCCGGGTGGCACCCGCGAAATTTGGTTGGTTGGAAAATATTTTATTACCTAAGAGTTTGGAGGGGTTTGGCAGGAGACGCCCAGTCAAAATGATTGAAACAGGCCTACGAGAACACAGATTTTCTTTTCATATTTCCTTATCCGATTGATCCGTTCAGTTTTTTTTTTTTTTTTTTTTGCCAAGGTGCGAGCACATCTGATTCGCTTATAAAATAAATAGAGTTCCAATGATGATAATAGAACCTTATTCGAGTCAGATGTTTACCCCAGAGATAGAAAGAAATATATCTATTGACATAGCAAAGGGTATTTTTAATACTACTAAATTATAGTGAAGAGCAACAATGAGAATTACTACAGAAGAAGAAAGAAAGGCACATAACAACTACGTGCTTCTTGGAGGATTGAAAGGTATCGCGGTTGGTTTTGCTGTTTCCGCAGGTATATTTGCGTACGCACGTTTCAAATATCCTAAGAAGCTTGCTTCCTGGACATACTCAATGAAAACAGCCGTTGCAATCACCCCTCCAGCATTTGGTGCGACTGTTGCTGGAGAGCTTGCATCTCAGGGATTTAGTGAAAAATATGATACTCCGAATGTCAATATGAACGAGGCCGTTAAGGAGGAGCAAAAAGAATGGTCGTCTATGACACAGAGCCAAAAGATTATCAGTTCCATAAATAGCAATAAATATAAAATCATCACTGGACTTTGGGCTGCTTCACTATGGGGATCTTGGAAATATGCAAGTAGGGACAAATTGATGAGCAAGGCCCAGCAGTTTTATGATGCGCGTATGTATGCACAGTTCGTTACAATCATTTTATTACTAGGTTCTATCGGTTTGAGTATGATGGATGAAAACAAGTCCAAGGCTAAAAATATCGAAAATAAAGCTGACGATGACTACATGAGACAGATAATGTTCCAGGCCGAACAGGCTAAACAGGCTCAAAAGGAGAAGGAGAATAGGAAAGTACAAGAATGAATGGAATTATTGGTTCTTTTCCATTTGATTTTTCTGACGCTCCAATTCTTGTATTTAGTCAGATCATATTTAACATCTTTCGCTCGTTACGGTTTACCTTACAATAGACGATGACTACTTAATTTTTTTTTGCTTTTTGATACAGGTTCGTCTCTAATTCTAGGAGCACGTTATTATTGATCCATATATTATTAATTTAACATTCTTATTTAGCTCTCCGCTCTCAATTTGCATTCATTGATGTCATTTAAATTCTTGCTGACGAAATTTAAAGACGCACAGTACATACTGAATGTAAAATAGAATCTGATGATAGTATATGTGCCATATTTAATCCAATTTTAAATCGTACAAATCACTACATTTTATGATCGAAGAAATATAGCAACTCTGTTAGAAAAGAAAAATGATAAAAAAACCCTGCATCTTTGTTGAATGTTGCAATTCAAAATACATATATATCTTATTTCAAAACATAATATGCGAGGCCGATAATTGAAACCCCAATGATTACTGTAATAATAGATGCTCCAGCAGTATCTCCTTTATCCAAATCCAAAGGTTTATCTGATTCTTCTGTAGACCCCATTCCAGCATTACCAGATCCAGTAGATGATCCTCCATTTTTTGCGGTATAAGGTGCAGCTCGTTCAGAAGCGAGTAAATTTTGTATAACTTCCAACGCCGACATCTGTTCACCCAATCCATATTTACCATCCCAACCATCAACGAACCAATTCATACCACACGTATGTCCATCAGAACCTCCAGAACAAGACTGTGCAGCTGCTTTTGCGGATGCCGTCAGATATGTCATAATATCGTCATAAGTATCAGGAGCTAAAACAGCTGTAAGACTCATGAATCTGGCTAGATATGCCCTGAAACACCTTTGATCATTATTACATGTGCCGGCATTTTGACAAGCTGCCTCATACATAACATCCGTAGTACTGTTAAAGAACACGGTAACACCTTTCACCCAACCTTTTGTACGAGTCAACCAAGTATCATTTCCGGAACTGTTGTACATGTAAGCACAACCTGCAATCAACAATCCGGCGTTGTAAGACCACTGATAAGGCTTAATTGTTGTACAATTTCCTTCGATTGATGCACCATCATACGCAAAATAATATCCAGGGGTCTTTATTCCCTCATTAACAAATTCCACTCCAACCAACCAGTCGTAAACTTTTTCTGCCCATTCGGAATATGTGCTATTACCAGTATACCTTGCCAACCTGGCAGCCAAGTGGAAAAGTCCAGCGTTACTAACTGTGTTCTTATAATTATAACCAGAATTCCATTGGAAAATCTGCCAACGTAGGCCACCATCACAATACGAGCTATCCCATCTCCATGCCATTGTGTTGAACACACCTTGCGCAAGATAAAGCCATTGGAAATCCTTTTTAGATGGATTCGTGAAGTTCCTTTCGGCAGCCTGAATAGCAGCAATACCCCAGAAAACCTGGTCATCATTACCTTCTGTGGTGGTTTGATTCAAAGGCATATAATTTCCATCATCTCCAGTCTGATATTCCATGGCTGTTATGATCGTTTTATCGTATGTATGATTCTGGAAAAAGAATGAGTAGTCGATCATGGATCCCCATGCTCCTCCAGCTTCCCACCAATAATAAGGATGGGTAAACATACCAACCGTACCTCCATATTGATAACCCCAGTAATAGTCCATCAAACCATCTGCAATCAAAGCACATGCAGATCTTATAGAATCATAGCTGCTAACGTCCAGATCAACCGCATTACAGAATCCAAAAAGAGCAGAAAAAACTGCAACTATCGAGGTGAACTTCATTCTAATCTTGATTGTACTCAAGGATAGAATACGTTTCTTTATCCCAGAGATAAAAACAAAAAAAATAGTGCTTTACCTCACTATGAAGCATATGTTCTCAAGTAAAAATCTCCTCAGTGAAAAGACTCCATATCATTCGCATGCTGATCTGTTTCAAGCCTCTTTTTTTTTTTTTTTTTTTTTTTTTGCATAGCTTCTTAAAATACAAAACCCCGCGCAGATGTAAAAAAACAAAAATTCAGACGCGTATTTCCCCCCCTCTCCTTTTGTATTCTATGAAGATGTGTATTGGTAAAAGAGATGCCTTAAATAAAATCTAAATTCTATCTGGAGGTATATTTCATTCACGGAACAATTCATATTAAAATAATACAAAGGGAAAAGGATATGCTCTAAACACAGGAAACAAAACTAGAGAATGTCCGAGATTTCGAATAAATAAACCAAAGCAAAAAAAGACTAGGGTTGGAAAGGATCGTCCGTAATTTCAAAACTTGAAAATATTTTTGTAGAGGCGGATGAAAAAGTATCGAGGACTCAGGCTCTTCACACTCAAAAGTCGGCCTGATATCGATATAAAACATTCTCACCGTGATGTCCATTTGTCAGGCCTGCCAATTCCTCAGTCTCTGACACAGTTGAGGCAACATTGTCATTTAAATTCAATGAAAGTTCTGCATCATTTGAGGTAGCCGTAGTCGTAGCCTTCATATGTGGAGCCATATTATACGGCACTGACATGCTATTATCATTGTCACCAGCCTTTCGTCCGTACTGTGCCGATGTTCTGCTATCATCAGCTGCTATGGCATGTGAAGATGTCATCTCTTGTGAATTGTTGTTTGGTTGTTCCGACGATGCCGCCAGAGATGTAACACGGGAACTTTTTGATCCGACCACCACACTATTAGTCTCATCTGCAGCATTTATAGGCAGTCTAGTCAAGTCGACTCCTCCACCGTAGCTGGAATTGTGATAATTTGGGTTATGTGCATATCCCCCTGTGCCATAACTTTGCTCATATAATTGATCAACGTAACCCGTAGCAATACCACTACGGACCCCCTTTTCGCGTTCTTCGGGGTGATGAGCTTCATCCTTTCCATCCTGAATTCCTGCATTTTGCGTGACTATGTCTTTTTCCACTTTATTAGACCCTTGTGATATGCTTTTGCTCTTATTTTGACCAGCAATAGAATTATCATTATTAATATCGCTATGCGGAATATCACGCCAATCTTGATTCATTTCACTTTCCAGGCCATTTTGCTTTGCCTCCTGCTTGACCTTTGCTGCATTCTTTCCATTAGTCTTTGGCTTGTCCATTCCATCGTTATTCTTAGAGCTAGTTTTGGAATACTTCTTCTTCTTCTTTCTTGGCTCTCCTCTCTCTTGCTTCAGAACTTGCTGTTGCCTATATTTTGCAAGATATATCTTCAAGACTTCACTGTAATTTTCAAATCCAAGGTTGTTCATAGAGAAAAGGATATCTTCTCCATTAATAGTTTTTCGCTTTTCCATTAAGCATTTATCGCTTGCTTCACTTGTAATAAAAGATATAAATTCACTCACACATTCTTGCATGCACTCTTTTGCATCTTTTGATACCTTAGCAGTAGCCGGTAACGTATTCTTCATCAATCTGGCCACATTTGCAATAGGTAACCAGCGGTCCTGTTCCCGAAGTTGATAGCCGCCCATATCTATATGAATTTATTCGTGTACAACTCAGCAACTTAAATAATATGTTTCCTTTGTTTTATATTAATCCTCCGTTCAAACTTTTTAAGATATAAATGAATTTCTGTTCTTATCTCACTCTCTTTGTTCTTATTGGCGGATAAATGAAATTCAATTGCTTTGCGATGAACAAACCATAACAATAAGATTGAACGAGCCATTACTGTTATATGTTTGGCCAACTTTTTCCGCGCTTCCCTATACGCTTTTTTTTTTTTTTTTTGCGCATGAAAAAGAACAAAAAAGAGATAAATTTGTTGTCCTTTTGAGCGATGGCCTGACACAACTGCAAAAAATACCATTTTCCCTTTCGTGCCATACTAACCGGTTGTGATCACAAGAAATGTGACATCATTTTTCCGAAAGCAAAATTATAACCCGCGATACTTTTGACGTATTTTTCACGATTTCGAACGTTATCTTACAATCAAATTAAGATGATGAATAGTTTACAAACAACCTAAATAAAAAATAGATTCAAGGCATTTAGACTTGAAATAACGTTGCCATGATTTGATTTTTGAGAAATAAAGGCTCCTAATTTTACTGTTTTTACTGCTTTTTAGCGTTTCATATGGGGGTTTGTTACTGACGAGTAAAAGACAAATGCAAAATAAAGTACTTCAAGATTCATGTGTTCATTTATTGTCAGTAATATTTCTCAATAATCAGTTTGTTTCCTTGTTGAGAAATATTCGAATTCTCTCTACGACAAGGTCAGGGAACTCCCGGTGGACACTATGGTTTGCATTTGGAAAAATGTAGAGCTCTGACTTAGGAATCAACTTATGGAGCAATTCAGATTGACTTTTGGGACATATCCAATCCTCTTCTCCATCAAAAATAAAGGTTGGAATTTTCAAATTTGGTAGTTCCTGTCGATAATCAAAATATTTCTCCTGCTCGGAGTATAGTTGGTTGTGAGATGCAGCTTTATATCTAGTTTCGAGGCATGATCTAAGACCAGCATCTGCGTCGTAAGATTCAGAATAAAGGGGACCGAGTGCAAACATAACTAGTCGCATTTCTTCATCACTCTCAAACTTCGAAAATACTTTCTCAAGCATATTGACAGAGGCAATTGGTAAATTTGGTAGTCTTTTTTTAAGTTCGATAAATGCTGCTTCCTCATGGTGATAACTGGGAGCAGTTCCCCGAAGAATCAAGTGTGAAAGGTTTTCCGGATAAGTTAAAGCGTACTTTTGGGCAATAAATCCACCAAAACTACCGCCAATTATAATGCATTTTTTATCTCCGGCATTTATGAATTTCTTTCGCATTGCATCGATATCGTCAACTATCTGTGAGAAAGTGAATGGTGGGGTAAATGACGATTTTCCGTGGCCTCTGAAATCAAAACCTAAAACCTTATAACCGAACTTTGCAAGTCTCGAGTAGACCTCGAAGTCTCCCTCTTTGCTTCCAAAGCCCCTTCCTCCGTGAAGGGTAATAACTAAGGGACCATTCGCCGGTCCTATGATGCAGTAATCAAGTGTTGCCTCATTCACTTCAGCTTTTCCGTAAATTATCTTCTCGTCAGTCATCAATAGTCGAATAACTTTTGTCGTATTTAAGTGATCCCTGTTTGATGGGAGAATTGAAGAGGAGCCTTGGAAGTATCAGAAGGTAATCATGTCCCAGCTGCTGATGCCGATATATCCTTCTTGCGGGCATTAACAGAATCGTTACGTAAGATTATGATAGCCACAATGGGAAACCGGTTTGCGGGAGAATTAGACGAAAACTGTGGAGCGTTTTTTTATTCCCTAAGCGGTATAAAACATCCGCAATTTTTTTTCATGCTTAAGATGCAGAGAATGTGAGTTCATCGATTGGTGGATTAAACTGTTTACGGATCGTTAGAGTAGCATTGTGTTGAATATCACCCCAATAATTGTGTTTGAAATCAGCGCCTTTGAATATTGATCGAAGAATGTCGAGAGAACACATGTTTGAGTATTGACGTTAACTTTACATACGGTTTATATCCTGTAAGCCTTTGCATCTAATAATAAATAAATAGGACTTAATTTGCGTTTGTATCGATTGGCCTTGCTAATTTCTCAGTTTCTAAGTCATTTTATAGTTCTTGTATGATTATAGAATATACTGCTAAATGAGTACCAAATCTAAAGTTCAAATTGCTATTGACAGGGGTGGAACATTTTGTGACATATGGGCCAATATCCCGGGTCAAGGTGAAACTGTGTTTAAGATTCTTTCTGAGGATTCTCAGAATTATGCTGATGCACCTGCTGAGGGAATCCGAGTTGTCTTGGAGAAATTCACCGGAAGGAAGATTGCGAAAAATGAAAAGCTCGACGGTAGTTTAATTGAATGGGTACGTATGGGTACAACGGTCGCGACAAATGCTCTTTTGGAGCGCAAAGGGGAGAAATTTGTTTATTTTACGACAAAAGGCTTTGAAGATGTACTTGAGATAGGCACACAGGCTCGTCCAGAATTGTTTAACTTAAAAGTGAAAACACCCGAGACCTTATTCGATAAGGTAATTGGTGTCGATGAAAGGATCACAGTGGAAACGTCATCTGACGATCCAAATGAGCAGATCATTGATTTACAGGACAAAAATGTCATCCGGACCCCATCCGGAACATATATTCGTGTTATCAAACAATTGGATGTGTCAGCTGTTAGGAAGAGCTTACAGAAAGTGTATGATATCGGGTATCGTTCTTTAGCTATATGCTTTGCACATGCATATTTATACGATGTCCATGAAAAGAAAGTTGCAGAGATTGCTCATGAAATAGGATTCCGGTATGTTTCAATTTCTTCAGATGTTTCCAGAACAATAAGCTATTTACACCGTGGAAATGCAACGTGCATAGATGCCTATCTTACTCCACGTATTCAGAATTATGTTTCCAAGTTTCTTTCTTCATTTTCCGTCGTTCCGAAAGTCCAATTCATGCAATCAAATGGAGGATTGGTTGACGCAAGACATTTTCGTGGTATAAATGCAATTCTTTCGGGTCCTGCTGGGGGTGTTGTTGGAGTTAGGGAGACGTGCTTTGAAAATGTGCCATTAGTTGGTTTTGATATGGGTGGAACATCTACTGACGTGTCAAGATGTGACGGATCCGACTTTGACATATCGTATTCTGGTATTATTGCGGGACTCGAGATCTCCGCACCACAATTACGAATCCATACAGTTGCTGCAGGTGGTGGTTCTATTCTTCACTGGGAGAAGGGTTTGTTTCGGGTAGGACCACAATCTGCAGGATCTGATCCTGGAGCAGCATGCTATAGAAAAGGGGGACCTTTAACTGTTACGGATGCCAACCTTTTTCTTGGACGCTTGGTGGTCTCCGAGTTCCCTCATATATTTGGTCGATCTGGCAAAGAGCCGCTTGATAAAGATATAGTTGAAGCTAAATTTATTGAGCTAGCTCATCAAATATCATATGATACAGGTAAAAAGATAGATCCTCATGAAGTGGCTCTAGGATTCTTGAGAGTTGCAAATGTGAAGATGGCTAATTCTATTAGGGAAATAACTGAATCGCGTGGATACTCTGCGAAAGATCACGTGTTAGTTTCATTTGGGGGTGCTGGCTCTCAGAACTGTACTTCTGTTGCCAGAAATTTAGGTATATCTAGAGTACTTATTCACAAATACTCTTCTATTCTTTCCTCATATGGAATTGCACTTGCAAGGATTTCAAAACAGGAGAAGTCCCCATTTGTTTCTGAATACAATTGTACAGCTGACATAAAGGAACAAACGAAAAACATCATCAATGAGTTGAAAGGTAAAATTGCGAAGGAAATTAAGGAAAATTTAAGATCACCTCTATCGTTTAGTGTGCATATTGGAATGAAGTACAAAGGTTCAAATACTATATTAGAGGTTCCTTACAACACAAATGATTTGAAGGGGACATTTCTTAAAATCCACAAGCGTGAGTTCGGGTTTATTTTACCTTCAAAGACAATTATATTAACTCAGACCGTATCTGTTAGGGGTACTTCTTCAGAGAAAAATGGTCATAAAGTTGATATTCAGCAGGAGCTAAAAAAAAATGTAGGTAGCAAGTTTGTTTCCGGAACTCATAATAGCAGACAGGGTGTGTTTTTTGACGTTCACACATTACCTAAGACTAGAACATCACCGACGAAAAATTCTATTGAGGAACTACAAACGCCTATTTTCAAATTACCAGAGTTGAAGACTGGTGATAGGATTCGAGGCCCTGCACTAATTGTCGATGCTACCCAAACAATATTGGTGGAACCCCAGTCAACGGCAACTATTTTACTGGATCATGTTATTTTGGATTTGGAACATGACGAAGAAAAATCACTTTATGTGGGACGTGGAGATATCATTAATCTCGACACTCCTTTGTCTAAAGCAGATCCGATTCTCTTGACTGTATTTGGTCATAGGTTTATGGGTATTGCCGAGACAATGGGTCGAACGTTACAAAGGACTGCAGTGTCAACATCAATCAAAGAACGTCTTGATTTTTCTTGTGCTATATTTGGACCAGATGGTTCATTAGTAGCCAATGCTCCTCATATTCCAATCCATCTTGGATCTCTCTCTAATGCTATAATCTACCAACACAACCTATGGAAGGGTAAGTTGAAGCCGGGTGATGTTCTTGTGACAAATCATCCTGAAGCCGGCGGAACACACTTGCCAGATATTACTGTGATTACTCCAGTTTTCCATGAGGGGGAGATAGTTTTTTATGTTGCATCAAGGGGACATCATGCAGATATTGGTGGTGCGGGAATCACTGCGATGTCTCCTAATTCAAGACGCTTGTGGCAAGAGGGCGTTTCTATTAAGAGCTTCAAACTTGTTAAGGAAGGGGACTTCGATGAAGAAGGGATCGTTAAAATGTTTATGAAAGCTGGTGAATATCCCGGATGCTCTGCAACAAGAAAAATCAATGATAATATCAATGATTTGCGTGCGCAGGTGAGTGCCAACCAAAAAGGTATTCGACTTGTACAAGCGCTCTTCGAGGAATTTGGCAAAGGATTTGTTCAATTTTACATGGCTGCCATTAGAAATAATGCTGAGCAGGCTGTCCGTGAGTTTTTTCGTGATATGCATCGTGTTCATGGAGGGAAAGCCTTGCATGCCGTGGATTACTTTGATGATGGCATTCCTGTCAAGTTAAGCATTACTTTTGATGGGGAAGCTGGGGAAGCGACATTCGATTTTACAGGTACTGGTCCAGAGGAATATGGTCCCATGAATGCCCCAGCTTCGATTACAGCTTCTTGCGTGATGTATGTTGTAAGGTGTCTAATTGATTTAGATATTCCTCTCAACCAAGGCTGCTTAGTGCCATGCCATATAGTGATTCCAAAGGGCACTATCCTTAATCCGATTGGGGATGTAGCAATATGTGGCTCTACTATTTCTGGTCAGCGTATCACAGATACTATCCTTAAATGTTTCGGTGTTGCTGCCGCTTCTCAGGGAGATGCAAATTCGTTCGGATGGGGTCGAGGCGGAAAGGATCCATATACAGGCAAAGTTCTTCCTGGATTTGCAACAGGTGAAGCATTAGGTGGGGGTGTGGGTGCAATGGAAGGTTATAAAGGGGCATCTGCCTGTAACGTTCATTGTACAAATACCAAGACTACAGATATCGAAATTGTTGAGACCAGAACCCCTGTTCTTGTCACAAAATGGTCAATCAGACGTGGCTCTGGTGGACGCGGTAAATGGTACGGTGGGGATGGTGCTACTCGAGAAATTCAAGCACTTGTTCCTCTTAGAGTTTCCATTATTTCGGAACGTCGAATATACCATCCTTATGGAATAATGGGTGGTGAATCTGGTGATTGTGGTTCGAACTATTGGTTCAGGAAGATGCCTGACGGCACTTACCTAAAAATTCATATGAATGCCAAGGAAATAATTTATGTTAATACCGGTGACCGTGTTCAGATCAATACTCCGGGTGGTGGTGGATATGGAAAAGCAGAGTGATTGCTATGTATTTTTTAGCCAATTGCTTTGGTTATGATTTTTGTTTCTCTTTTTGCTTGTAACTCAATAAGAATTTTATTATCCTTTTTTTAACATTGATGCCTGTGTGTGTTTTCCAAATATGTATTAAGTTACCAAATAATACATATCTTAGATTCTTAACCTCTTACACCTTCAGTTACCAAGCATATTTATTATGGCAAGAATTTCTTCATTTGTTGAGTTCAAATCACAACAACGACATTTAAGTATAAGCTTTTTTTTGATTTCATTTCTATCAAGATGAAGATCTATAATTTGCTGGAGACAATTCGTAATTATGCCGCAAGAGATTTGTATCCCAAGTTGCCTCAAAATATAAATTCGAACCTGCCCATTCCATTTATTTTGGTCTTTCCTTTATTTAAATATGCAGTTATACATATATGATATATCGAATAGATGAAAAAAAATACGATACCTTACAAAACCTATGATCTGGTTACATAAATGTTTCGATTGTACTACACATCATAATCGAATGAAAGATCCGTAATCAATTCGTTAATAGTGGCACATATATAACACTTTTCTACCTTGCTTTAGGCCTAAAAAAAACTCTCACAATGATTAAAGTAGGCCTGGACATTTTGACTATCTCTTGATACTTCGTTCCATCCATTTTTACTATTTTCTCTTTTCATTACACTTCACCTTTTCTTGAAGAAGATCGATACATAATAGTTAGAGAGATTATTATAATATGTTTGGCATTACACTCAAAGCCAATTTAGGAAATATTACAAGATTTTTAAACAAGCTATAAAGTGAATTTTATTTAACTTGTAATAGATGCGTCGAGAGTCGCGTCTACATAAAGCTGCCCTGCCTTGTTTATGCCCAAGAAAACCTCGCTCATA
>ERZ746981.80-NODE-80-length-85142-cov-14.679704_pt1 | contig 85142 bp, 55 predicted proteins | sample MGYA00374948_ERZ746981 | MGnify/ENA primary metagenome ERZ746981 (study PRJEB28757, sample SAMN06711160) | food metagenome | host: microorganism | place: China:Harbin | collected 2017-01-30 | study: EMG produced TPA metagenomics assembly of the Analysis of Microbial...
CGATGTGCGGTGGTTGAAGTTGTTGGAAATATCATCAGCACCATTTCGAGCTCGTCCGAGGACTTTGAGCAGCATAAGGAGAGTGCAAACAGCTACATCGATTTATTGGAAGAGAGACTACTGGATGCGAATCCGTACGTGAGGTCAAGAGCCATCCAAGGACTCACAAAATTGACTGAGATGAAGATAAAGTTTGTGGATCGAAGATTGAAATGGACGAGGCTGGCAGTGCGGCACTTGGAAGATCGATCTGGGTTGGTTCGGAGGAATGCGATCAAGTTTTTGTCGCATTTGATAATGACGCATCCATATTCTTCCATCAACGATGAGCGGTTAGAGTTCAAGTCTTGGAATTCAAAGCTTGAGATGCTAACGGGGAAGTTGAAGGAGCTGCAGCCGGATATATTTGAGGAGGGGGATGAAGAAAATGATAAAGAGGAGGTAAATAAAGAAAAGGATAAGGAGGGGGAGGTAAATGAAGAAAATGATGAAGGACAGGAAGATAAAGAAGAGGTGGAAGGAAATGAACACCCTAATGACAACCAGGATATGGACGATCAGGTGGTAGAAGATGCAGAAATTAACAGAAATACAGAGGAAAGCGTCCAGAAAGAAAATCAAGCAGACCCCACAATGGTCCACAAGCTTTTCCTCACTTGGCAAATCTATAAAGACTGCACTATCTTTATCAAGCAGATCGAGAAGTCGGCAGAATTGTGCTGCCAGCTGCTTCATTCGAAGTCCAAACTCGAGGTCATAGACGTGATGACGTACTTTGTGCTTTTGGATGCATACGGGGTGGAGAATTCGGACACTGGAATCAAGCAGATGCTTCATTTGGTGTGGATGAAGGGAAGCAATGAGGAGGGAAACCAGGTTGTGGACAAGTTGATCGATTGCTACAAGACTTTGTATCTCAACAGTCCGCCTACGGCTACCCCACTCCAGAAATCGGCAAGTATCGCAAAGAATCTCGTCGAGTTGACTTACGACGCGTCGATGGCCGATCTCGCGTCGCTCGAAAAGCTTATTGGAGAGCTTTACCAGACGCATCTTGTGGGAAACAGCGTGGTGAAAGTGTTGTGGAGTCTTTTTAAGCAGGAGGGAGTACCCAAAGAGTGCAAAAGAGGCTCGATAATCGTCTTGGGGATGCTTGCAGTGGTCAACAATCGGATCTCGCTTGAAGGATTGGACCTAGTTCTCAGCATAGGGCTTGATCCGGAGGCCAAAGACTGGATTTTGACGTCTTTTTCCTGTGTAGCACTCAGAAGAGCTGTTCCTAAGGATGCAGGGGTGGGATTTCGGATGGCAAAAGAAGATGAGGCGGTGGAAAAGCTCAAGGCAATATTGCTGATGTACAGTGAAAATGGTCAGTGGTTCGGGATGGCGGAAGAGGCACTGAATTCACTTTTTGCGGTTTCATCCCGGCCGGATGTTGTATCAACAGAAATCCTCAGGCAGAAAACGGAGGCTGTGTTCGGGACCAGGGATCCGAATGCGGAAATAGGGGCTCTTTCGCAGCTTTTGTTCCTTGTGGGCCACATCGGGTTGAAAATCGTAATATACTTGGAGCAGTGCGAGGCGGAGTTCAAGAAAAAGCGGATAAACGCAGAAACGAGGAAAAGCGAGCAGCAGAACGAGTTGGATATGATTGGCGGGACGAACGAGGACGATTTCTCGGATGCGGTCCAGGCAATCAAGGAGAAAGAGCTTTTATACGGCAAGACGAGTCTACTTGCCGAGTATGTGCCGATGGTAAGACGAATAGTACAGGATCAGAAAGAATTTGCAGACCCGAGGTTACAGAGGCAGGCGGTGCTTTGCTTGTGCAAGATGATGTGCATTTCACCTCGTTTTTGCGAGGATAACCTCCCGTTTTTGCTCGAAGTGATGGAGAACTCGAAGGATCCGGTTGTCCGGAGTAATGCGGTTCTCGGGCTAGGTGACATGGCGGTTTGCTTCAACAGCATAATCGACACAAACAAGAATTATCTCTATGGCCGGCTCCAGGATCCCGATCTCATGGTTCAAAGAACGTGTCTCATGACTGTGACATTCTTGATTTTGGCCGGCCAGGTCAAGGTCAAGGGCCAGTTGGCACAGATGGCCAAGTTGTACGTGAATAAAGATCCGGCAATTGTTGACATGTGCAAGCTTTTCTTCACCGAGTTGGCCACCAAGGAAAATGCAATTTACAACGGGTTCATCGACATGTTTAGTGGCTTGACTGCGGACAAAAAGCTTTCCGAGGCCGACTTCAACACCATCATCCGGTTTGTGGTGCCGTTTATACAGAAAGATAAGCACCGGCAGCAATTGGCAAGCCGGCTGTACCAGCGGCTTCTCAAGGCAGATGATAGCGATGTCTGGAAAAAGACTGCTTTCGTGATCCGTGAGATAATTCCCCGTCAGGATTCCACTGCTGCCTCCAGGAAGGATAAGGAGAGTGCGAAAGCTAAGTTGTACAACACGATTTTTGATGAGATCGAGAAGGGCTATCAGCAACCAGAAGAGAAGGAGTAGATCTGAAAGTATGCAAAGGAAAATGCAGGACTGTGAATATGGGGTAGTATCAGGAATATCGGGGCTGATAGATAATGTAAATTAATGCAACGTGAAGAATAAAGCTGGTATGAATACTGCATGAGGAAATGTGGATACGAGACATACAATGCAGATACTGGAAGTATTGTGAATATGGTGACTACTGTGAGTATAGTGACTACTATATTGAGAATACTATGGATATGGTGACTACTGTATTGAGAATACTATGGCTAATCATAATACTATGAATCAACATATGTATCTTGGATAATATCACTACTACCTACCTAATGTTCTTCAGATAACCAGTGGAGATGAAATACAGGTAAAAAATCCAATATATAATCACCAAATAACGAATTAGCACATACCGTATGAATAATACCTAAAAATTCCAAACGATGTATTAATCCACATAATACAAACAATTAATATTACAAATTAATGCAATAATACTATATGAAGTAAATCAATGGTGGAGTTCTATGCTTCCAGTGGCACGTTCTATTAAAACAACGTACAAAGGTTAAATGGTGCTACTTAAAGGATGTGCAAAAAAAATAAAATCAACATTATGTAAATTACGATAAGAACACCAATACTCTATCAACATGACTCCCACCATAATTCCAACCCATTTTCTGAGGTGTTCTATATCAAGTATACTCAATAGAACTATAAGCCATAAAACTATAAGCCATAAAACTAGACTCAATAGAACTATAATCAATAGAACTATATTAACGTATATCCACTAACTGTACATGCATGTTCAAACCTACTTTCTAGGCCCAAAGAACTCTCCCGGGTCCTCAAACACATCCTTGCCCTTGCGAAAAGTGTAATCCAAAGGCAACTGCTTCGAGTAATACTTGCCACTCAGAAGATGCCGCCGGACGAGCCCGGCAAGCCCCTGGATGAACTTCGCATCCCCGTTGAGCGACTCACACCGGATCAACTTCTCCGGATGCTTCAACTCCTCCTTCATCTCGATGTCCACCTCGTGCAAAGTCTCAATGTGGTCCGAGGTGAACGCAATTGGAACCACAACTATGCCCGGAACTGGCTTCTCGTCACCTTCTAGAAGCTTCTTGGCAATGTCCTTTGTCTGCGGACCCAGCCATGGCATCGGGCCAACCTGAGACTGCCACGTGAGCCTGTAAGGGTTGGAAAAGCCCAATTTTTCCATCACGGCGTACACAGTGGCGGCAACTTCCGCCGGGTACGCGTCACCCTTCTGTATGACCGACATCGGGAGCGAGTGGGCACTGAAAAGCACCACGACCTGGCTCCGCTGGTCCGCAGGGAACTTTTGCAAAGTGTCCCTGACGTGCCGGGCAAACGTCTCCACAAGAAATGGCTCTTGAGGCCACCTGTCTATGGTTGACCACGTGATCTTGTGCTCCGGGTCCACCTTCTTCGCCACGCGGTACAAGTCGTTTATCGACGAGGCTGTTGTCGAATAGCTGAATTGTGGATATTGCGAGAAGGCAACCGCCCTTTGTACTCCATCTTCCAGCATCTTCTCATAAGTGGCAGGCATGAGCGGGTTGGCATACCGGAAGGCCACGTATGGCTTGTGGGGTGCGGATTCCGGCATGGTCTTGTCCAAAATCTTGCACACCTCCTCCGCCTGGTACTCAGACCACTTCCTGATGGGAGAACCACCTCCGATCTCCTTGTACCTCTCCTCAATCATCGGTGTACGTCTTCTCGAGATGAACTTCGCCAATATTGGCTGAAAACGCCCGAATGGAATCAAGTCGCCGTCCGAAAACAAGTTGTAAAGGAAATCGCCCGTCTCTTTAATTGTGGATGGACCTCCCATATTCATGAAGACAATACCAGTCGCCGGCTTACCGGTCTTAGTTGCAGTTGCCGATGTCTCCAATAGCCTGTATGAGTTTCTCGATGATAGCATGCCTGATCTCAGAGCATGGCGTAAAGAATGTGAAATTTGGAATTGAAACATTTTGAGAAATACGTCAAACAAGTGCAAGGGGAAATTGTGCCCTATTTATACCTTAGAGGATATCACCGTGTTACTGGGGCAGGAAGGGAAAATATGGGATTACAAATTGGGAACAAGGTGCAAACAAAAGGAAAGACAAGAAAAGGGAAAAGGGAGTTTTCGGGCAGATTTCCGTTATTTGGATTTGACACCCACCGGTTCTCACTCCCTTGCTCGAATATCGATGAGGCAAGATTTCAGTACATTATTGGGTATTGCGATGATCCGGTTTGCCCAATTGTTTTTCCCCCGACTGTGCGGGATCCGATTGTCTTTTTTTTTTTTTTTACTCTTTTTTTCACACCCCGACAACATGCTTGGCAGATATCTGTGTACTGGGCCTCTCGTATACTCACAATCAACAAATTCAATCACGAAACTTCCATATCCGCATTCAGGCTACAAACGGCATGTCTTTTGACATCAACTGGGAGACAATATACACAGATGACGGCCTGAGATCCTCATTGAAAGACTTCCTCAACGAAAAGCTCACATCAATTGATTTGCCAAAATACATGAAAGACTTGCGAATAGTTGAAGTCAACTTGGGCTCAAAGTCGCCAAAACTTACAATTCGGGATATAGACTACCCATTTGCCGAGTTCTACAACCAAAAAGAGCCCGAAGATTCAGGCAATGCCGATCTGTCTATTGGTTCTGACAGTGAGAATAGAAACAGAAGCAAAAGTTTTACAAGTGCAGAGCAAAGAAGAACACACCACCCAGTAATAAGACCTCAAAGTATAAAAAAGTCTATGTCCGAGTCGAATTACCCTTTGCACACTTCAGAATTACGCACATCTTCCCCAATTGGTATTCATTCAACTACAGATCTCTTTATTCCACGCCCGGGTTCTCCTTATCTACCGGGGCTGCACAATGGGGTGGGAATTAGTGCCTTCGGGGCAAGGGAAGGCGAGACAACTTCGCAAAATGGGTCTCTGGAGTCTTCCATAGAACCAAATGTCAGCATTGATGGAATTCAAGGTGAGACTTCTGGCTTAAAATCTCCACGAAAAGCACCCGGGCATGTTCCGGCGGCTTGGCATGAAGATGGCGATCAAATAGACAAAACTGCAGTGTCAGAAAATCAAACAGATGCCCAGAAGCGCACAGAAATACCGGCTAAAGGCAAAAATGATATCCAGTTCACTATGGACCTAGAATGGAACTCAAACATCTACATTGAAGTTACTTGCAGCTTGATGGTGAATTATCCATCCCCAGGCTTTATCACCTTGCCTGTCAGACTCAAGATAAGCGACTTGCTGATTCATTCGTTGGCTGTGCTGGCATATTTAAACCACCGAGTGTTTGTGTCGTTTTTGTGCGATCTAGATGACGATTCCGACGCGGGGGCGGCAGGCGCGACAACGACGCGTCGATCGGTGCATAGCGACGGGTCTGCAGACGCCTTTCTCAGCACGGACGAGTTGGGCTCTGACAGTGGAAACAGGATCGATATTATCAAGAATATGAAGATCGAGGGTGAGCTAGGAGACTATATGGACATCACAGGAAACACAGATGATGGAATAAGTCGGTCTGTTAACTCTCATTCTAGAAAATCGACAAGTAGTGGAATTAATGCGGGACGGACGAGGTCGTATACAAACGAGCTAAATCACCACCACATGTACTCTTCGAGTTTAAGCGAGAAGGAGAGATTAGCATTGCAGAATTGGGGTGCGTCTATGGCTGCAAATGAAGGTCCAAGCAATGTGGATGGAGCAAGTAATGGTTCTGTGTTGAGAAATATTGGGAAAATCGAGAAATTTTTGCTTTCTGCATTGCGAAAAGTGCTGGTGAATGAGTTGGCCTGGCCCAGCTGGATAGAAATTGATATGAATGAGGAGGATGAGTAGTAATAGTTGTTCTATTTGAGGTATGTAGATGATGGTTCATGCATTTAGATGAATACATGGAAGGGATTTCATTCGACGACGGGTCGATCGACGCTGAGCTAAAAAATAGAAGGGCTCAAAAGAATAAATGAAAACGAAGAAAACGGAGGAGGAGCAATGTGGGGAATAAGAATAAAAAAAAAATTAAAAATGATCTCAATCAAATGGCGGGAAAACAGAGCTACGATAATAAAGTTGTGGGTGAATCATGTATACAGAAAAAAAAGGTAACATTGGATCAAAGACTAAGTTTGTAACTAACTATCTGGTGGATAAAGCCGGCAAATTCTAGAACATGCATTATGGATAGACATGTATATATTAGGCAATTGAGAGGTCATATCGGGCTGTTTGATGAGCAAATTGAGCGGATAAGCGAAAAGATAGCATATGGACGAATAGCATGCGAGTTGAGATCAAAGCGGATGTATTCGACCAAAAAAGGAAGCCAGGAGAACCATTATAGAAATCTCAATTTGGGGCCGAATGCAAAATTGAGGGAAATTAAAAGAAGTTTCAAGAAACTGAGCATGAAACTTCACCCGGATAAATTGCAGTCGCAAAAGCTGAGTGAGGAAGATATGGAGCGCAAGAAGGAGGACTACCTGCGCATCAAGCGCTCGTACGAAGTTCTCTGTGACCCAGCGGCCAGGCGCGCATATGACCGGACGTTGGCAGTGGAGCAGGCGCGCACTGCGCAGCAGGAGGCGGCGCTCCGGGCGCGTGGCGCACCGGGATACCACTACACGCGGTACGGTGCGCGGAATTACGAGCGCACCCCAGACTTTAACAGGGAGCGGTACTTCAAGTGGAATATGGCGAACGAGCAGCGGATGCGGGAGCGCAAGATTACCCAATGCGGCGATCTTTTCCACCATGATTTGAATAATATTGATCTTTCGATGGGTGTGCGCAAGGACCTCCGCCGATTTTCGCGGCAGTCGGACGAGGATGCGCGGCGGCGCGAGATGCGGTTTCTACGGCGGCTGGCACTAACGGTGGTGGGATTGATGGCGTTGTGGGAGCTCACATTGGGTCAGGCGTGGGATGCTAATGGGACGAATCCGGCGAAAAATATTTCAAAGCACAAAAATAATTCCAACCAGGAAAGGGCATATCGGCAGTACGGAAATAATGAGTATAGCAGTATGATTATTGCAAATGCATTAGGGGGTGGAAAAGGGGAGACGCAGAAAATAGAGTTAAAGGCTGCCGAAAATGGACAGGGTAGCTAAAGTTGGGAAGGATTAGTTAAAGGGGGTTGGTTTGGCTGAAAGGCAGTATAATGTATTTAGCATGTCTTACTGCCGTTTTAAAGTATTTACGGCCAGATTGAGTCCGGATTTGGATATGGGTTCAGCATTGTTAGTGAGAAGAGATGCATTCCTCGAAAGTTTCCACTAATGCTGCTTTAAATTGCATTCAAGGTGTTCAAAGTGTTTGGTTGCCTGTTTTGGAAGTATATCCCTGGATAATGGAATTTGAGAGTTTCTTCTGCTGATTCCAGCTTAGTTGCTGGCCTGATGAGCAGTAAGTTGTGTTTGTTGAAATATGTATTCAAATATTTGCTTGCTTGTTCAAATATGCATTTCTAAAGCATGAACTGATGTGAATTGCATAACTGAATCAGTTCCGATAGCTTGTGAGAGTTTACTGCTTTGTTTGGAAAACGTATATATAGGTAAGGACAGAAAGTGGTAGTTACTGTTTTATGAAATACAGCCCAATATGAACCAGTTGGGGTTATTGGACTACATTAATTAATTCAAATTAATTCAAGCGATGTACTAATTGACTGGAATTGATCGGTTGTAATATAATTATTGTGCCGTATAATTGGATGTGTAGCTTTACACCAAATGAAATGCTTCCTAATGAAGTCCTTTGAGCAATTGAATGATTGATTGCGTTAGTAAACTGTTCATTATCCATTCAATGGTTGTTGGATTTCCCATCTTGACCAGGGACCTGGCATTGAATCAGCTTTGCAAATCATCTCTTTTATCTTTGCTAGTCATATAAACTACATTAGCATCTCGGCACAAATACTTGGACCCATACTTTACACGCTCTTTTACCTGGTTCGAATTCAACGTAGAACAGCTTATCATCGCTGCTGTATATACATTCTATTTTTGATTTCATGTGTGACTTAATTTGAAATGGAGTCTTTCTGAGACAATGATTGGTTTGATGCCGTAACAAGAAGTTTGAATTCAAGCAAGGCCATAAAGTTCAACCGGAACGAATCAATTAGTAGAGTAATTCCTACTTAATGCAGTAAAGTAGTACTTGTGAGTAAGGTAATACTTCTTAGTAAAGTAGCATCTCTAAAGTGGTACTTCTCTGTAAAGTAGTACTTCTTAGTGAAGTAATGCTTACTCCTCAGTAGAGTATTGCCTACTTCATCAGTACATTAATCCTACTTTTTAGCCAATCAATTTTCACACCTTTACCAACTCATTGATGTCTACTTCACCAACCCTGCAATACTTCTTCAATTGGTTCTAAGCGCGATTGCTTCATGAAGTGTTGTTAGGGTGATGGTTCAAGACTAATGAAATAAAAAAACAAGCGAAGCAGGAAAGCATAAAAGAGATAAATAAGCAAGCTTAAGTACATTAATCCTCGTAAGTGAATCCTCTCTTGCATCACCAACAAAGTTACCAAGCCATCAAACTACTGCTCCACCAACATACTCACAAAACTACACAAGCATAAACCGTACACTTAAACTAAATAAAAGCAAAACTAACGCATAAGGCATCAAGTGATCGTTCAATCGTAACCATGCTTAGAACTCGCTGCTCAAAGCACAAAGGGCAGCACCAACAGAGGAACCATCCTTGGCAATGTTGACGTGCAACCTTCTCTCACCCTTTGGACCGAGCTGGGTCTGGGCAATGGCATCTCTCATCATGGTTCTGAAACCAGGATAGAACTCAACAACAGAGCCGTCGGCACCAACATCGACGTTAACGTTGTGACCGTCCAAAGCATGGCTCTTGAGCAAGATGGCACTGATAGGAACAGCTGCCAAACTCGAAGATCTGTGTGCAATGGCCCTGGTCAACCTCTGGATGACAACTCTCTCCTCAACGGTGGTTGGAAGACGAAGCATCTGCTCGAGTTTCAACTCGGAGGCCTTCAAGTCGGTAGAGTCATCAATCTCAAACAACGACATGGCCTCGGTGTCCAAATCCCAGGCAGTTCTCAACCGGTGAGGTAACTTGTCCTCAGTTCTGTACTGCTGCAAGATCAAGCCCTCCCTGTACAAGTCGAGCAAGATCTGTCTCAAGATCTCACCCATGAACATTCCAGAGACACGCTTTTCGAACAAGTGGAAGCCCGGGTTTGGACTCAACTTGTCCACCTGCTCGTCCCACTTGGTGTTTGGCAAGACTCTCAACTTGTTGTCGAACGAGCCCCACTCCGTGTTGATCACCATCTTTCTCACGCCCTTTGCCTTGAGCTCATTTCTGATGCTCTGTGGCAACTTCGTGATGTTGTCCAAGTCCTCCTCGTAGGCACCGTTTGTTCCCGTTCCGAAAATGCATCCAATCTTCGTCTTTCCCTCCTTGTCCGCTCCCGTGTACGATCTGGCCAATAGTGTGCCCACAGTATCGTTGGCGAGTGCAGAAACGACCACCGGCACCTTCAGAGCATCCAAGTGGTACTGGAGAAGCTTCACCACATCCTTGCCAATGCAATCAGGAATGTTGAAGTGCTTCGACCATCTGGTCAAGGTTCCAGAGTCCAAAGACGTCTGGTCGATCGGGAAACTGAACGTGAATCCCATCTTGAGCCTGTTGCCCGATTCCACGGCGTTCGAGTGGTTCTCCTTGACGAAGTCATGGATTTTCTCGGCCATCCACCGGAAAAGCTCATCACTCGTTCCCTTCATGAGATCAACAGGGATAGGGTTCTTTGCCTGGACCAAGTCGAACGTGTGGTCTCCGTTCAACGCCACCGACACAACTCTGAAGTTCGTTCCTCCCAAATCAATGGCCAACAACACTCCCTTCTCCTTTCCTGTTGGGATCGAAGTCACGAACGTTGGAATCATCAACAAAGCCTCGGGGTCGTTTTTCACCTTCAAGCCCTTGTCGGCACACTCAATGAAGAAGGTCACTGCCTTCTTCAAGAACTCCTCTGACACTGAGAACTGCTTCTCGATGTCCTCCACACGAGTCCTCACCTCTCCTGTAAGCATAGGTGGTTCTGGCATTTTATATACTGGAAATTTATGTTTTGTGACTTTCTGTAGTCCTTCTACCTATATCTGCTGTACGAAGGTCCTGTTTCTGCTGTTGCAATGACAAGATCAACCGATAAAGTAGCTTTGTACAATCAAAGAAAAACAAATCAAACGTTAAAAGGGATAACGTGCATCGTGAAGAAAACTGCATCTGGCAGCCTGAAAAAAAAAAACGGAAAACAACCAGATTTATATATTACCCGACTGTATTACCATACCCCACCAAGGAAAGAAAAACTGCTAACAGCAGGGGAAAAAAAAAGTGGGTATGAATGCACAAGGTAATTTTTGCAAAAAAAAAAGTCGGGGTGATTTTTCACCCCACTAACAGGCAAGGTGTGCTCGAGGTGCCCGAGAGGTGGTGAAAAAAAAAGTTTTTTAGGTGGACAAAGTGGACTGTTGCACAATAGACAAGGGGAAATCTGCCCCGCGCAGCCAGTCAAAATACGACTGTCTCAAGAATAGAGAAGAGAAAAATTTTCCGCGGGTGCTTGCGTGTGAAAGCGTCGATGACTCCGTGCGGGCCGGATTCAACTGGTGCGTCACACTTCTGTGCCAACCGCAGCACATCCGCACCCTATCCGCACCCTATCCACAACTCATCCGCAGCGCATCCCCTTGCCTCACCAGCATCCCTCTCTTCAAACACTAATTTCCACAAAATACAAATTACCGTCCTCCTCAAATTGCATCCCCATCAACACGCCAAATTCCCTCTTGCGGGTAATCTCTGGGGTCTCCAGATTTCAAACAATGCAAACAATACCAATAATTAAAAAAACACTTGTCGTCTGATTACCTGCGCGCCAACCCGGCTCTTCTTGTTTTCAAGATGATTTCCGCATGGTGTGCCTCCGGATTAACTTCCTTTTCCGTCGAGCCCAGCTTTATTGTACCGGTCAATAAACTCTGGCGCCAGTTTTTCTCTGTGTATGAAGGGAAACAATGACGCCTGTTTCTCCGCGCTCGAATTCGCGTTTCCCATTGTTATCCCTCGCGGTCTATGGATTTCCGAGTGGTTTTTCCGTGTTAGCTCAGCTAATCCTGACAACGTTAACGATTTATTCCGTTTTATATAGTTTCGACATCCGTAGTACAATAGCACTTAAAACATCGTTTACTCCATGTTTATCCTTGCGGTTTGGGCTTTACTTAGAATCATTGGAATCTCCACAAAAACTTAAATTTCTTCCGGCCTCGGCGCGCTGCTCGCTCGGCGCACACGCGCTATGCGCACCGATTCTACGGCTCCTCTTCCGAAACCAACCGCCCTATATCCGCTGCCGCCTCAACCTTGTTCTTTCCAGCGCTCTAATGCGCATTCCAACGCTGCGCATCCTGCGGATCGCTCACAACAACTACCAAATTCCCATAAATGTAAAAAAAAATGAGTCGCATCCCCACTCTTGCCCCGGGATGTCTCCAGATCTGGTCTTTTCTTATTTTTCCCCATTCTGACACGTATCAACGCAATCCGTGAAAAAAACATAAAAAACATAAATACCATCCTCCCTCGCAAAATCTCCACGTCTCATTCTTTATTTTTACACCTCTGCACCTGATTTGGAAGTTCGTGGGGAAAAATTAGGCAGATGAATCAGCCTTCGTATGTCCGTATTATTTATATTCTGGGTGGGGAAATAATAATAGTCCAAGGTTCAATATAGACATAAGCAGTTTTTACATTTATTTTATCGCAGTTTTTTTTTAAAAATGTGTTACGTATAGGGTCTGATTTTTTGCAACCTGAGTTTTAGCAGGATCGAAAGCCCTCAGACAAGTTATTGTGTTGCTTTTTAACTCTTCTTCAATCTGCATGACACACATTTTAGTTGCCTATTAGGGAAGCTATGATACGATATTTTCTGGACTATCAATACATGAACTGTGTTAATTTACCCGCATACTTCTATTCAGTATATAATTGTAAATTATCTACAAAAAAAAGGCTTGAACAAGAAATTTTTAATTCAGTATTAAGCACATTCTTCGTTTAAGGGAATCCTTGTCACTGTGAAATATTAAATATCAACCTTTTTTCTCATAGTATTATTTTAGCGCTCGCTTTTACTTTCTACTTTCTACTTTCTACCTTCTACTTTCTGCTCTAGCTATTTGCTTTTGTACCACTGCATCCGTACACCACACTATTTTCCCGCATGCACAAATTTAATGGCAAGCAGACAGGACCAATTAAAAGTGTCAACTGTAATTCATAAATAATTGCAAAGGAAAACAAAATAACTGTAGCGTAAAGAGTCTTTTCTCCGAGTCAACAACAAATTACAAACAAGCAAACAAAATATTCACTCGGGACGAGATTTGTTCACATGTCCGCATTTCTTACAAGTCCTTGCATTGATATCAGAATCAAATTTGTCAATTGTATCTTTCACCTGTGAGCCCAAATCATCACATCTGAATTCCCCCTCATAAAGTTGAGCCTTGCACTTACTGCAGTACCATCTCATCTTGTCATTGACTCCATTTGGCCGATCCTGCTCCACAACTATGCCAATCGTGTCTTCGTACCTAACAGGGCTGTGTGGGGTGTTTGCAGGGAGCAAAAAGGACTCCTGCTCGCCAATTTCGATGTCCCTGAACTTGCCCTCATCGACAACTTTTAAAGTAATACCACCTTTATACTGGTAAAACCATTCGGGAGTGGTATTAATATGATAATCAGTTCTTTCATTTGGGCCTCCTATAATCATCACAGTGAATCCACCTCTGTGAAGACAGAAATTATTAACAGGAGGCTTCAAAAGATCTCCGTGCTTTTCAAGCCACTTTGGGATGTTAATTGGGTCTGGAAGCATTTTAAATTATGGGATAAATCTAGACTGAGAACAACTTAAATTCGGCAATCAAGACAATGAAAATAACACGACAGCAAAGGGTTCGAGAGATGCAGAAGAAAAGAAAGATGTATGGAACGAAATCGAATTAAATAGAAAATACAGAAAGAAAAAATGGATAATTGAAGATTGTGTTTAGGAGAATCCCTCTCTTTATTTATACTTGGGTGCAAAAACTAAAACTGTGAATTGCTCGACTTCCAAATTTCGAATTACTCCAAAAAAAAATAACGTAAAAATAAAATAAACTGAATTGTATTGGCGTTCGCAGTATGTTCATACATGCCATTTTCGGATGGTAAAACGCACAAAGCATGGTATAGTATTGTTTTTTGCTTCAAGGCCGACCAATCATATACAACTGTATGTGAGTGCGGGCTGCTTTATCAGAATATTCAATATTCAATGTAAGAGTCGTCCAAATAATGTCGTATTTTGAAAAATACCGCATTATATTTTCAGATGATAAAATTAATATCAAATTGCGCAAATATCAGCGTAGCCGCTTCAATCCTGCGGTAGACTTGCGCTTGTGCGTGTGTCTTACGATATTCTTGGGCGCTAAGTTAATTTGGCCACATTTTACAATCTTTCCAAGATTAATACAGTACGGCTTGAGGAATCTAAGGGCAAATTTAAAAGAAAATATAAGTTGGAATGAATTTAGCACTTCAAAAATACCAAAAATCTATTTGAAAGCACCTTAAATGAACTGGCGCTTAGCCGCAACAGCTGCAGGCTGGGTGCGCTCGCGCACAGGATTATATGGCGAAATCCTCAGTTGCCTTTCTGAGAACTCAGTAAGTGGAATGGCGAAAAAAAGGCTGGAAAATTTTTTTAACATACGGAAAAAAAAAAAGAGCGAGGAGGGGAGGAGAAACATTTCACAGGTCAAAGACGCGTCGATAGACGAGCGCTTGATACCAAGTTCTGATATGGGAAGGAGTCAAAAACTTTATGAAAAACGCAAAAAAAAAGGCAGAAAAAGATAAAGAGAAGATGAAAAAAAACAAAAACACGGAATGGTCCTTATCCTATTTATTCACACTTCACTGAAAGAAGATTAAAGCCACAGACTAAAGCCTCTCAATAAGGAAAGTAGGGGGAGTTAAAAAAAAAAAAAAAATTATAAATAAAATAAGAAAATTAAGAATTAGAATAGAGAATAAAAATAAGAGTATAATAAAAAATTTTTAATTAGTCAACAGTAAAGATATATATAAATAGGAAGGCATCGCCCGCTGATACTGTAAGAGAGGAGACCGAAAACAACACAATAACAAAGAGATTAGCGTACCAAAAGCCGAATCTCTCCCTTCCCGCTCTAATGTTCAGAAGATATTTATTTAAGAGCTGTACTTCTACACTTTTGGCCGGTATAAAATCCTCAAAAGCAGGAAATATCGTGAAATCATCATCGGCACTGAATTCAGCTTTACGAAGATTTTCAGTGATGTCTACACAGCAGCAATCGATGGCAACTCCATGCAAGGTTGTGCCCGCAAGCAAAATAGCCCAGAAGTATCTCAAAGATGTCGAACAACTCACTTCAAAGTTGGATAAACCACTTACATTAGTGGGATTATTAGCTAACGATGATCCAGCAGCCAAATTGTACGCAAACTGGACCGGGAAAACCGCCAGCAAGCTTGGATTCAACTACAAGTTGGTGGAAATCCCGCAGAAGGACCAATTGGAGGAGGAAATCTACCAGGCAAACAGAGATGATAACGTTGACGGTATGATTGTATACTTCCCGGTTTTTGGTGACAGGCAGGACCAGTATCTACAGCAGTGTGTTTCCATAGACAAGGATGTGGAGGGCCTCAACTTCCAGTACATCTCGAATATGTACCACAACGTGAGGTTTTTAGATAGCGACCACAAGAAAAAATCCATTTTGCCATGCACTCCTTTGGCAGTGGTGAAGATTTTGGAGTATTTGGGAGTGTACAACAATCTGTTGGACTACGGCGATCGGCTCTACGGAAAAACAGTCACCATTATCAACAGATCGGAGATTGTCGGCCGGCCATTAGCCGCACTTTTGGCAAATGATGGTGCCACAGTGTATTCTGTCGATATTAACGATATTCAGATATACGAGAGGGGCGACGGACTCCGTTTGAAGCAGCATCAGGTGAAAGAATGCACCAAGAGTCTCGAGGAATGTGCCAAGAGCTCTGATATCATCATTACCGGAGTTCCATCCAAGGACTACAAGTTCCCTACAGAGTACATAAAGAGAGGAGCTGTTCTTGTGAATTTCTCGAGTGAGAAGAACTTCGATGGCGAGGCTGTGAAGCAGGTTGCCTCCATGTACGTTCCTATGATTGGCAAGGTCACAATTGCCATGCTTCTTAGGAATTTGCTTAGGTTAAGAATTAACAAGTATGGATCGCTAGAAAAGCCTAGTGAGGCCAAGAACGATGACAATGGGGAAGAGGAGAAGTCCGAGAATTAGGAATGGGAAGTGTGACGGCATTCACAGGTTAGATAATGGGCAGTGTAGAGTGTGAATGGTGCATTGGGTGTATATAACAAGACAATCGAGCAAAACATGATATAATAATAAATGCGATAAAATGCGAGAAGGTGTAGAATGGGAGAAATGCGATGAGATGCGAGGATGACTAACATGACTCACATGAGTTCCACATTAATTTGAACTTGGGGGAGATTTCGATACTCGGCTCGCATGGATCCAAAAGATGGACACAATGAGGTCCGGAAAGTTGGTGCGGGAGAAAGAAAGAGATGATAAAAAATAGGAGGAATGAAGTGAAAAAAAAGTGCTAAATGGAAAATAGTGAGAAATAAAGTGCCATGAAAAATAGTGAGAAATGAAAAAAATAAAGCGAGAAATGGAAGATGGTGAGAAATAAATGAAAAATAAAACGAGCGAGTGAAAAATGAAAAATCCAAATAATAGGCTAGGTAACGAAAATTACTGCGAGAAATAGGCAACGAAAAATACCATCTGAAGAATGGGAATGGGGAAAATATAAAAAGTACGGGGAAGAAAGAGTGACAGATTTCCTAAAAATGATGATGAATTGCTAGCCATTTCACATTTAGTAGTAGGCGCTACAGATACCACTTGAAAACTCAATTTGCAGTTGATTTCCCGAAAGTTCCAAAGATGTCAATTCCTGTGGTTAGAACCGTCAAAGAAGTCAGAGAGTATCGGGAAAGGTGGAGGAAAGAAGGCCAGAAAGTCGGCTTTGTGCCGACCATGGGTTTTCTCCACCAGGGCCACCAGAGTCTCGTGAAAAAGTCTCTAAGTGAAAATGATGCTACTGTAGTTTCCATCTTTGTGAATCCATCCCAGTTTGCACCGGGCGAAGATCTAGATGCGTATCCCCGGAATCTCGAGCACGATCTCGGTGTTTTGGCCGAGGTGGGAGGCCCAAACCAGTCGGTGAGTCTTGTTTTTGCACCTACGGTCTCTGAAATCTATCCTTCAGGAATTCCATTAGATGTTGCCAGCCAAAAAGGAGCATTTGTCAATGTTGTGGGTGTTGCAGAGCAACTAGAGGGAAAGTGCCGGCCGGCATTCTTTAGAGGTGTGACTACTGTTCTTGCCAAACTTTTCAACATTGTGGAGCCTAACAATGCATACTTTGGCCAAAAGGACGTCCAACAGACCATTGTTGTGCGTAAGATGGTTGCCGATTTGTTCTTCAACATGAAAATTACTGTTCTGCCCATCATCCGTGCCGAATCGGGCTTGGCGCGCTCTTCCAGAAACGCATACCTTTCCGATTCTGTCAAAGAGAGGGCCACGTGCTTGTTTAAGTCGCTGAAAGCGGCCAAGAACGAGTACGAAACAAAGCACGAGTGCAGCGTGGCCAAGTTGACGCAGTTGGTGAGGCAGACCATCGAATCGGCATCGTCAAAATTCACAATTGACTACATAGCGTTCAACGACCCGGATGACCTCCACTACCTCGAGTCGATCGACGCGTCGGTTGGCTGTATTCTCAGCATGGCTGTGTACGTGCCGAACGATTTCCAGGACCAATCCAAAGGAACAACGAGACTAATTGACAATTCGATATTTGGTCCTCTCAGGGGGTAACGGTGTGGAATGTATGTAGTTAATATCTTGAGAACGCAGCTGGTTTATTTGCCTTTGTCAGGATAAGTCTTAGATCTTCAATCCCTAGATTATGAACCTGGTAATGTAACATGGAGTGCAATGCTGCATTAATACTGGATGTAATTTTGAACGTAACTCTTTGACCGTATTCCTATGTCAATGTAATATTCTATCAATTGCATTTGACTTGTATTGCATACCATAATTTTTCAGATTATCATGCTTTCTAATCTGCTACCACTGCATACCCTAGTCCTTTTTTCTGCCTCGGCTCCCATTAAGGAAATACAACTCACTTTATAAATACTATAGAAATTAGGTATCATGCATTCACTTCTATTACATATTAACAAGGATCTACAACCACATTCCCTTCTGTTGTTTAATGCAGTATATTTCCACATAGGTTATCAGAAGTACTCTCTACATAGCTCATCATGTATTCATCCAAAATTACACATAGGTTATAACGCATCGATCCTGTATTACTATTAGTGCAGAGTAAACAATCAAATAGCTTATTGTAGGTGCATCAGTATTACATAATACAGTATTTCCAGAAAACTCATCTATATCCAACTCCTATAGTTTATGATGCATTTGTCCCATACTGCTTATTTTGCATCAATGCTTAGAATGCTTATTATGTGATTATCGTATTACATATTATTATACAGTAATGACACATAGGATACTATGCATTAGTTCCATAGTACTACACATAATATCTCCATACATCGATCTTATACATTGTTACACAGTAAATAATTGAATAGTTCCTAATACGTATATTTCAGATTATTTCTCACCCACCAACAACAGCCGATTTCTATCAGCTTACAGTATCTCACATCTTTTATTATACATTAAAGCAACCAATACACCAACCCTAGTTCATCATACATTACAGCAAAGTAATAGTTATACATTACAGCAAAGTAATAGTTATACATTAAAGTAAACTAATAGTTATACATTACAGCAAACCAATGGTTATATATTACAGCAAACTAATAGTTAATCATACATTACAGCAAAGTAATAGTTATACATTACAGCAAAGTAATAGTTATACATTACAGCAAAGTAATAGTTATACATTACAGCAAACCAATAGTTATACATCACAACAAACTATTAATTCATAACAAATCTATTCCACATTACGTATCTATCCACACATTATCACCCAACACGCATCATTCCGCAGTGTGGACGACACGGGCAAACTCGGCCTCGACACGCTTTTGGTGCTGGATGCCGGATTCTGCCGGATTCCGCTCCGCGTAGAACACAGAGCCGTAGCGGGCAAGCCACAGGCCATCAACCGCGGTGGCACAGTTCATGTGCTGCATTTTCCCCGTGAGAACCACCTCGTGGTACACGACGTACCGGGGGAGGTCACCCATGCCGAATAGTGCGGACGTTGGTGCCAAGGCGACCTCCATGCCGCTCCGAAGGTTCTGGTAGCTGCCGTACTTCTTGAAAACAGCTGCATGCTGGAAATACGCCGCACACACACACTCACGGACAAGATCTGGGTCTCCTGCCGCGGATTCCCGCGTGTTGTAACCAGAAGCCCGCAGAATGCTCTCAAGCTGATTCCTCACATCCCGGGCCCTCCGGAGAGACCGGTACTGCAAGAAATTGTGCTGGCACCACACGGGGTCCTGGCCGTGGGCCTCGAACTGCTCGTACACGTTGACAAGGGTCAGGTGGTCACTCTGGAGGGCCAGAAACCGCTCCCGGGCACGGTCAGACCTGTTTTGCAGCCGGGAATCGCCCCGGGGACGCAGAAAAACGGCCGGTATCGTGAGCATGGCCACCAGCGTCAGGCACTCGGCCACACAGTGGAAGTGGTGCAGGGTTGACAGCACGAGCAGCTTGGCAAGGGCTGGGGGGAGGGGGAGCCGGCACATCCTTGCACCCAAAGCTGTGAGCCCGCCCTCGTTGCCCAACGCACCCTGTGCCCAAAGATCGTACTGGGCGGTGGCCAGAGCCTCGGCCGAGGGCCTGTCCAGAAGAGGAAACTTGTCGATGCTGGCCACATTGAGCGACTTGAGCACCAAAACAGTGCTGTCGAGGTTGGTCCGCTGGATTTCCGGAATCGGTTCCGCGAACATTTCTGCAGCCATCTCCCCGTAAGTATACATGCGGAAGCACTTTCCAGGGGCAGTACGACCCGCTCGGCCGGCCCGCTGGTCCGCCTGGGCTCGGGAGATCGGAACAGTCTGCAACACGTCGATGCCAAGCCGCGGATTGTACACTTTGACTTTCACGAGTCCTGAATCCACCACGTACCGGACTCCGGGCACCGTGAGCGAGGTCTCGGCGATGTTGGTAGCCACAATGCACTTGCGACGGGGCGACGCGTCGAAAATCCGCGCCTGGCTCGCCGTTGCGAGCATCGAGAAGATGGGTAGCACGTCAAGTGGTGCAAGGGTGTTGTCCACCTGCGACAACTCGCACAATCTCTTTTCGATTTCCCTGCACGTCACACCGATGTCCTCCTGCCCCGTCATGAACACGAGAATATCGCCGGGTCCCTGTGCACCCACGTGCACCCGGATGGCCTGCCGGACCGCCGATTCCACGTAGTCCAGGGGTGGAACTTTCAAAAATTCAATATCCACCGGGTACGTTCTGCCTGGGATGACAAACTGCTCCGCATGGCCGAAAAAGCTGCAGAACCGGCCCGCATTCATCGTTGCCGACGTCACAATGAGCTTCAGGTCCCTCCTACGCGACAAAACTCCCCGCAATAGCCCAAGCAAGATGTCAGTGCTCAAAGACCGCTCGTGGGCCTCATCCATGATTATGCACGAGTACCGGTCGAGATCTGCATCCTGCAAAAACTCGCGGAGCAAGATTCCATCCGTCATGAACTTCACCTGCGTCTGCGGACACGTGTTATCTTCAAACCGGATCGCGTACCCCACCTCCCGGCCCAATTCCACCCCCATCTCGTCACTCACCCGGGACGAAACTGTGATTGCTGCCACTCTTCTCGGCTGTGTAATGCCAATCATCCCGGCCCTCGAGTATCCCGCATCCCTTAGAAACTGCGGGAGCTGCGTACTCTTGCCCGATCCCGTCTCCCCGACCACCACAAGCACCTGATTGTCGTGCACCGCCCGCAAGAACTGCTCTTTGATCTTGTATGCTGGCAAACGCCGTCTTTCCTGTTGGATTTTTCGTCTGTGTGTTTCTTTATCTTCCATTACTTTCTCCGCTTTCTCAACTTTCCTACTTTGCCTCTCTTTCTTCACTTTCCCTGCTACTTCTTCCCCTCCTCCGACTTCTCCCCTACCCTTTCCATCAACCACATCTCTTGCATTTCGACTCCGCTCCTGCTCCCGCCGATTTTCCGCCACGATCCCTGATCCCTCGCGTGCCACCCGGTACAAATCCCCAGTCCGGTCCCGCACTACATCTCTGACTCCGGCACCATCGCTCAGCACCGCCTTCGCGTCCAAAAACGGCGGCGTAAGTCGGTGAACCACAAGATTGATGTCTGGATCAACTTCGTCCTCTCCATCATCAAAATGCCGAATCCTGCTTTGCGGACGCATCTTTCGCACCAAGGGCATCTGCTCCTGCTCCTCGGCATCAAATTCATTCATATATCGGTGGCCCAGCTCCTCATCCTGCGTGTACCAGTCCCTGTCAACGCCAGGATCACTTTCCAAGCTGTGCTGCTCGTTTTTCCCATTTCGCTGAGTTTCACGCTCATTCTGCCTCCGCTCCAAACTCTGCCTCGGCCTCTCATCCCTACTACTGCCTACTGAACCATTTCTTCTCCCCTGCAGCCTTTCTTTCTCCCCCAACTCGTCCAATATACTTCTTCCTGTCTGTGCTCCTTGCACATGTTCATCATTCTCATTTCCACCACTGACACTTTTTTTCTTCGTGCCGATCGAAATTTCAAGGTCCTCCTCCCTTTCCGGTTCCCCGGACACCCCCAAAAAGTTCTTAACGTCCTCGCTTTGCACCTCTTCCTTGATCCTCCTGGCATCTTCTTTCTTTATTCTCTTAAACTTGATCTTTCGTATACCCTGCTTACCAGTTCGACTGGCACCAACTTTCGGCTCGATCTCTTCATCCCCGTCCAGGAAATCAAGATCTGAAAGCCTTATCTTCCTCCTCTTGGAACACATACCGTGTAAATTGCTGTGTAGGGCTGATGAATGAGATGCATGATAAGGATGCAAGATAAGAAGTGAAAAATGAAAAAAAAAAAGAACGCGGGAAAAATAATCCAAAAAAATCATGCCTATCAGTAAACAATTTGTTAGCATGCTTAATACAGCACGCTAATATTCTAGATTATCAATCCATATAAACACCAGCAAATCAACTACTCACATTCCGGAATATCTCAAACAGATGAATCGATACATACCCCATTGAAATAAATTGCATTGAAGATGCACGCTACGAAATTTTCACCTTACGATAGATACATCCTAAAAGCACATAGATAGAAAGAAATGAGATAGATGGATATTCCGGCAGCCGGAATGAGCCGGTGTGGTGCCGAAGCCGGATAGCGCAAAAAACGAACAGAAGAAAAAAAAAAAAAAAAAAAAAACTCACATTTTAGACAGCTGTAAGAGAAAAAAACGGTAGGATCCCACTAAGAAAATTCCATTACGTTAGCAGTTCCGGCAGAAAGAATAATAAAACAGCAGGCCGGTTTTAGTTTAATCTTTAGACCTGAAATCAAGAGTGGGGGTTGGCCCTTTCACAATATTAAACATAAACATTGACTTTAATTATTTTTTTTTGTGCTCTCCACTTTTTCCATATCCATATATTCAGAGCGTGGAGCCAATTGCACTTCAGGAATAGAAACCGGCACATAGTGTTCAGAAGGTTTTGTTGTCAAAAGTTGAAACAAGGCTTAGTTTGCCAACACCCTTTGAAGTTGTCTGCGAAAGAAAGGTAACATTCATTTTATTTCATCGATTATTTCTTTATTTGTTGGTGTCTAGAGTGGGAGGCAGAAGGAAACCAGACAAGCCAATCAAGGAAGCCAATTAAGAAAGCTAATTAAGGAAGCTAATTAAGGAGAAAGCCAGTTAAGTAAAAAAAAAGCCACATTCTGCATTGACTGGGAAGTCATATGACGTTTGGGAATCAGTTCTCGTTTAAGCTCAGCCGAGGAAGCAGTTCGCCGTCGGACGAAAGTAGAGAGGAAGAGAAAGAGAAAGAGGAATCAAGCTTGAAGACAATAAAGGAAGAAGCGAACGATAATTTGGAAGAGGTTGAAAAAAGTGAGGAAAAGAAGAAAAGCAAGAAGAGCAAAAGCAAGAAGAAGAAAGCAAAGAAGAAGGAGCCAGAAAAGAATGATGGAAGCACAGCATTTTCATCGTTGAAAGCCCCATCTCTTGCACATCCGTACAGCAAGCTTTTATGGAAGATCAACAAGTTCAAGAGTGAAGAGGTGGAAAAACAGTCGATGCTGATACAGGAGAGCCACAACAAGCTGTGCCACTCAAACACAGAGGGGACTACGAGGCACGGGTTTAGGAAAAACAACGTGAAACCGAAGATAGACAAGCAGGGAAGGCCTCTTGAGTTCAAGTTTGTCGACTGCATAGGGTTTAACGGCAAGAGTGAGGATGGCAGTGAGAAAAAGCCAAAGAAGGAAGGGTACAGGCAGAAGTTGAGGGAGAAGCGGAAAAAGAAGAGGGAGGAGGAGAAAGAGAGAAGAGAAGAAAGAAAGGAGGAAAAGGAGAAGGAGAAGGAGAGGAAGGAGAGAGAGAAAGAAAAGGAGAGAGAGAAAGAGGAAGGAAACCCAAGAGAATCAGACGGATCGTCATTTTTAACGTTTCGGAGCTCGGGTGGCAGCCAGAAAACAGAAATAGGAAGCACCAAGTCGTCGCAGAGCAATTTTTCAAAGGTGGAGAGAGAGGAAGCGGGATCGACGAAAGGCGACGCATCGACAACCAGCACAAAGGGTGAGGACAGCCACCATTTCTCGTACTTGATGGACAAGAAGTCGTCGATCAGGGTTACTCGGCTCTTCAAAAGCAGGAATATCTTGAAAAGAAGGCACGAGAATGATGCATCCGGCGTACCGGATCTTGGCCAGCAGCTTTTCATGCCGGAAAACGATTTGGAAGCACAAAATAGGGATGCAGTAGCTGTTGTGGACATGCGAAGTCCGTCGGATCGGATCTCGGAAGACTCATCGAGGAAGATATCGTTTGAATCATCTTCATCGTCCGTTTCTCCGCCTTCTCCGACCGCGTTGCCGGGCAAACAACCAAAGAGATCGGTCTTGAGACAGCTCTACTTGCGCCGGGGCCACCACGGGAAAGGTGCACGGATGTTGGGCGGGGGCGGCCGGAAGCGGTCCGGGTCGATCGACGCAGACTCGTCGCCGACGAACTCCGACGGCACACAGCAGACCATCACGTCTTCTGCCGCGTCGTCGGGCGTTTTTTCGACCGGGGTGCTGCCGACGCCCATCACGCCGATCGTCTCGTCGGCGTCGTCGGCCCCGTCGCTGGGCGAGGCTGTGCACGGCTCGGGGGTGCATGCTATAGGGAGGCAGAAGCAGGTTCAGCAGATGCAGTTACAGATGCAGATGCAGATGCAAATGCAAATGCAGATGCAGCAAATGCAGCAGGTGCAAATGCAAACACAGCAAATGCAACAACAACAATTCATCAATGACGAGGATGAATCGCTGGATGTATGCTCGGTCAACACAGCCGGAACTAGGAGGATGAAGCGGCTGAGACGATCGAGCTCGATTGCGTCGATGACGTCGACGGCGTCGGCATCGCAGTTCCCGCCGGCAAGTCCGATGGCTTCCGCGTCGGCGTCTGCGTCGCTCGCGGTCGGTGGAAGTGGCCGAAGCAGCTTGGAGAGATCAAGAAGCCACATTCATAATTCGGCGGTTTTCGGCAAGACCCGGGCAGTGCAGCACCATCCGTACACCGGAGACATGCCGAACCAGACGAGGATATTGGAGTCGCAGCGTCGCCAGCATTATGTGCAGATGCAGTTGGGTGAGCTTCAACGGGCATTTCAAGATTCTGGTCGTGGTATGTCGACTAGTGGGATATCTATGGAAGGTATGGGAATATCTACAGAGCCTACAGGAATATCTACGGAAATATCTTCAAATGCATTACCATCTGCAAATGTGTTAGCATCTTCAAATACATTACCATCTACAGAGATATCTTCAAATACATTAGCATCTACAAATGCATTAGCATCTTCAAATGCATTACCAACCTCAAACACACTACCATCTACGGATAATCTTTCCTCCATAGAAGCATCGTCTTCTGCCCCGGGTATGCAATCCTTTACTCCGGGAATACTCTCTTCCTCCTCCACCACGGCACTCATGCCCGCCGCCCCGGGCATTCCTCATGGCGGCCTGGTGCGCCACCCCGGCCTCCCGGTGCCATATATCCTCGATGATGACCAGCTACGCCAGCTGGAAAAAATTCAGCAGCGGCTGCAGGAAAAAACACCGGGCCGGCCCCTGGTGGATTTCGCGATGGAATCGGCAGACACGAATTTTTCTGGGGGGGCCCAGTTCCGGTGCACGGATGTGCCTGCACTTAACGGTTCCGGCAAACGCGACATAGGTGCAGAGTTGGACAGTTTGATGATATCCGACTCGCTCAATGATGTGCTGGATATGGACTTTGGCCAGCCGGAGTTGGATATGCAGCAGAAAGGTGGGAATGTGCCGTCTAAAGTATCTCATAATGAAATGCAGTCATCTGAAATGCAGTCATCTGAGATGCGAACATCTGAAATGCAGCCACCCGACTTCTCCCAGCAAATGTCATCCAATGACTTTTCTCCATCTCAATCGCAAGATCATCACATGCTTCAAAAAGCAGGCCATGCATCCACAAATGACTATTTTGGGCCGCCAGAACCGTTGCAACAACGACAATTAGAGCAACTGGAACCGTTGGAACAGTTGGAACAGTTGGAACCGTTGGAACCGTTGGAACCGTTGGAACAGTTGGAACGACTGGAACCCCTGGAACCCCTGGAGCCAGAGTTTGATTTCATGTTTGCCGATGCCACTAACGAAAATATTCAGCCGTCAGCATGATCTTACTGAGCTCTTCACCTACTACGAGTTTATGATCTTCTTATTTCTTTGAATTCTCTACCGCCGTTATGATTCTTATTATTTTCTCTGTTTCTTCTATGATATTGGTTAACTTTATGATGCTAATATTGGCCCGGATGGCAGCTGTAGGTAAGCGATTATTTTTCACGTAGTGCATTTTTCAAAATTTTCTTCGCGCTCTTTTTGCTTTGCAATTTCACCACAGTGCAAGTTCTTATTATGTGTGGAGGATAGTGACATATGGCCGGGAATATTGTGCAGTTCGTGAAGGTGCTGTCAAGAAATTTGAGGGCCAAACTTGTGGTTGGAACGAGAAGCGTGGAAAATTGCGAAAAAGCCGGCATATCGTGCAATAAGTCATCAGTCAGTGCATCTGAAACCTCTAGTACATTAAATACATCCAATACATCCAATACATTAAATACGTCCAATACATTAAATACATTAAATACGTCCAATACATTAAATACGCTAAATACATCCAACACACTAAATACATTAAGTACATCCCTCACATCATCCAATATGTCCACATCCAACAAATCTTCAGATGGCTCCACCAATCCACCAGCCATGCCGGATAAAGCCGCCTCTTCCACCCCCACCCCCCACCTGGTGGATAACGTCGGCCAGATCGATATTTCTAACTACGACGAGTTGGTAGAAGGCTCGGCGAGGATCTTGTTTCCCAAAAATCAGGTCTTCTACAACCCAGTCCAGCAGTACAATCGGGATTTGAGCTGCCTCGCAATTAAAGCATTTACCGAGATGTATCAGGAAGAAGCACTTGCCAAACGGCGGAAAAAACGCAATAAGCAGCCCACAAGCGATGGCAAGAACACGGAAGATGTCGTGGTGACCGATAAGGCCGACGAGGAGTGGGCAAAGCTGCCGTTTGCCGAAATTATGGAGGCATTGTCGGCTTCTGGCCTCAGAGCTATAAGATACACGAAGGAAATCCCATTAGTGAAGCACGTGATCGCCAACGACTTGAGCCCTGCAGCCGTGGAGTCCATTAAGGTCAACGTGAAGCACAACGGGCTCGAATCGAGAGTCACGGCAAACCATGCAGACGCAATAAGGTACATGGCACAGCAAACATGCCAGTATCACGTGATCGACCTCGATCCATACGGTTCCGCGGCCCCATTCATGGATTCTGCCATGCAGGCCATCAAGGATGGTGGAATGATGCTTGTCACGTGCACGGATCTCGGGGTTTTGGCCGGAAACGGGTATCCCGAGAAGTGTTTTGCCTTGTATGGAGGATCCAACACTGGAGGAGACTCGACACACGAGGGAGCCCTCAGATTGGCATTGCACATGATTTCCACCACTGCTGCCAAGTACGGCAAGTCGATCGAGCCGCTTTTGTGCTTGTCGATCGATTTCTACATCAGGATGTTCATCAGAGTCCACAATTCCCCGATTCAGGTGAAAAAACTCGCCTCATCCACAATGCTCACATTTAAATGCTCACAGTGCCACTCGGTGTCACTGCAGCCGCTGGGCCGCGTCAGCTTGAACAAAAGAGGAAATCGAAGATTCGGATTGGCCGTGGGACCCGTGGTTGGTCCACATTGTGCATTTTGCGGCTCGGTGAACCACATAGGGGGTCCAATGTGGGGTGGACCGTTGCACAACGGTGCATTTATCGAGCGGATATTGGATCTACAGAAAAAGGCGGACCCGGAAATCTACAAAACGTTGCCAAGAATCAAGGGGATGCTCACCATGGCAAGCCGCGAGGTCTTGGCACCTTTCTACTTTAAGACAAATACCGTTGCATCAGTCCTCAAGATTCCTGCACCTTCCATCGACACGTACACGTCAGCACTTGCCAATTTGGGCTATTCGGCATCTCTCACGCATGCCTCTGCAAATTCAATCAAGACCGATGCTCCCTGGGAGGTCATATGGTTTATTGGCAAGAAGCTTGCCCAACACTGCCAGAAGGACGTTTCAAAGCTCGGCCAAACAACTCCGGGCTTCAAAATTCTGACAAACGACATTATTGGACAGGAAATCGACCTCGCTGCACTCAAGACCGAGGACGGACACCCGGAAATGGACGATTTTGATTGGCTGGTACATGCCAACGACCTAAGCAAGGAGTTGGCCAAGTTCCGCAAAATCAAAATTCTTCGTTTCCAGGAAAACCCAACCAAGTACTGGGGTCCGAAATCCAGACCCAAATGATTTCCCTTTCTGTGTAATATTACAGCTGAACTGGGACGGCTGATTCTCAGGGTCCTAGTAATTCCAATTGTATAAATCATAATCAATAATCTTCTTTATTTTTAAAATTTTTCCCTGCTGGCTTTGTTCCGCATACCCTCATTGCATGCAGATGTAGATAATGTGAATGTAAAAGCACCGGGGCCAGAGATCGGAATTTTCAACCTGCTTTTTTTTAAAAAAAAAATCGCCGAATTTGTATGGATAGATAATGATTTGCATGTTCTTTATTTTTTTTTATTTTTTTTATTTTTTTTTCCTTGACATGACAATTACTTAAGCAATTCTGCACAGATAAACACCGGCCACAGCTTCATACTACTACACATATATCAACCCACCAAGGCTGTGAGAATAAAAAATGAACGAGAATCATAAGAAAATGGTCCACAGAGAAGTTAGAATATTGAACGAGGTCATTGACGTGTTGCTCAAACCATCCAAGTACGGAATTTCAGATGATGAACTTTTCACATACTTGAACAAATTCACAACAAGCCAAAGTGACAAGCCCGAGTCTAGAGACCAGAAAATATCCACGCAGCTTATTAATTTCACCAGAATATTGGACCTGGGACGATTGTTGGCGCTAAAAGACACCGCACCTTTTGCAGATCTGCAAAAACTCTTATCAACAAACGTGTACATCAACCATCTCCCGGACACATCTGGACTTTCAGGAAAAGAAACTGGCAAGAGTAGCACCAGCACTTATTACATGCCCGATTTGAGGCTCCCGATTAAAAACGTCATCATTCTTTTCATCAACTACTTCAAAAAACAGGAAGTTGCCCTCTCTTCTCAAAAGCCACAAGTTGAACAGAGCAAAAGTACTTCTCCTTCTATTTATGATACCTCGTGTAAGGAAATGCAATCAGTGATGCTTTTGTTGAACGTGTCGATCATCAACAAATTGGTGAAGATCTTCAAAACGCTCAACCCGAAATTCATCTTGAAGAGTGAGGCCTTGATGGTCAACATATGATATATCATGTCATTTCTTTCTTCATATAGCGATACTCTATGTTTAATATAAGTACAATTATCCCGCCTAAAATATCCGGTCTGCAACTCTATGCCATATGTAGTGGGCAAACCGTCGTCCAATCATCCGTCCAACCACAGGTATTAGAACAAGGAAAACAAGTGAGTTACACTGCGTTACTATATCCTGCCATTCCTTATCCAAGTTGTAGTCGACTATTTCTGACTCGTAAGTGTAACTCGAATCATCATCATCATCCTCTTCTTCTTCTTCTTCTTCACTCTCAGAAATCTCCTCATCTTCTTTTGCGTGCCCCTGAGATTCGGATCCCGTCTCATCTGCTGTGTTTTTCTTGTGGCCAGCAGTATTAGCCCGGCTTTCCAGATTATTGACTTGGCTTATTATGGAGTCGTTAGTGCTCATTGTGAGTGATAAAAGCAGTGAATATAAATAGAGTTAATACTGTTGGTTTGTATGGATGATGCTTTATCACTGTGAGGGCAATATTTATGAAGATGGAGGTAATGTTAACAAGTAAGTACGGGACACGGGTCGTTTACATGTCTGTGAAGTGTCCGAGGATCCGAGATGATGAAGAAAAAATAAAAAATAAAACTGAGAAAAAATTCAGAAATCGAATCATCCGAATAAAAGGTGTGAGGGATTTATGAGCCATATACAATTTCAAGGTTACTGAACTGCATCTGCTTGATACTATTTGTATATAAACGTAGAATAACGTTTACACACATTGCCGCAATCAAGAACATGATATGACACGTGGCCTGTTGGGTACGAATCCATATTTGGATGCAAACAAGCAGAAAAGCCAACTATTGACCCAGCTCAACTATGATAACAAAGATGAAGAGGATTCTCAATTCAAACCGCTGAGTTTCAAATCAACAAGGAACCACAGAATAAACTTTGAGCGTCTCAATGACAAGGATAAGGTATTGGACGAAATCAAGGACGATAAAGATGAGGTCGGATTTGATTCAAGTAAATGGGCAGATTGCACAATTACGTTAAATGTTGACTATATATGTGGGAAAGTGTCTTTTTTTTCAGGGGAAAATGCTGTGCACACGCATGTTGCCAGCGGGAGAAGTCAAAAAATCAGTCTGAACTATTATGAAGAGGAAGAGGACACGGAATTGGACCAAGCAGAAAAGTTTAAGACGCCGTTTAAGACCAAGGGAATAGTATTCAAAAAAAGAAGGAAGACGCGCAAAAGTCTGGGCAGAACTGTGATGCCGGCGGCTTCCGAATTCAGGTTTATCCCGTACCCAGAGAGGAAGGCCTTTTCCTTAAAGCCAGGTGGTAATTGCCCCGAAAATGATAGGAAAGAGGAATTCGTACATTTTAGGATCCCGGAAAGCGAGTGCAGGAAACTCGCAAAGGCGGACTTCGAGTTTCTCCTGAAGAACTTTGCAGTTTTACCTGTGCCGAAAAATATCGATCCCATCGATTTGTACTTTTTCATCCAGCATGGAATCCACTTTGGAGGTTGTGACCAGTGGGAGGAAGAAGGCGGTGCAGAGTTGGAGTCTGTGTGCATTTCAACGATGAGAAACCTCAAGAATGCAAGGTTTGTGGATGGGGATGAGGAAGTCAAGACGGTGAATCCATTTGCTGGTCGCACAAGGCGGAAAATCGTCGATATACGTATTCCAGGATGGTTAAAGAGGCGTTTGAGATGAGGCGATAGGTAAAGGGAAAAGCCAGATGGGCAACCTGCAGCATTGAAGACACTTGATACGCTGCCATGCCCTCGAGTGTGCACATTAAATAAATTAAATAACCATTAGATCAAGTACTTAAATAATTTAAATAACCATTAGATCAAGTACTTAAACAAATTAAATAACCATTGGATCAAGTACTTGAACAAATTAAATAACCATTAGATCAAGTGCTTATATAAAATATACATAACTGTAAATGCCATATGTCAGATATTCAAGTCGTCCATCTTCTCTCTCAGCTTATCATCCCTTGCCCTCTGTATCTGCTGCTCCTTCTTTATTCCGTTCAGTTTCACATCTCTGTTTCTCCAATTTCTTCCAGACGACTTGTGCTGGTCATCATCATCATCAGCATGCCCAGCAAAGCCAACACGGTCCTGCGGCCCAACCAAGAAGTCTCTAACCTCCCTGGAGCCGAGCAAATGCCGACTCAACTCGGTGTCAAAAAGATACTTGAGGTGGATCAGCCTCAAAAACGCAAACCACGACCGTATGGGAAGCTGCTTAGTCTTACTGATGGCAAACTTGGATATCACAGCAGTTTTTCTGTCGAGCCTGTTTTTCTCGTTTTCCTCACTGTCTGAACTTTCCGCAAGGCCCTGCTTTTCCCTTGCCGCCTTCTCCTGTGCACCAATCACCGTGCTCAACACCTCTCTGTATATCGAGCGAACCTCCTTCTTGCTTCTTTTGCCCACTTTCTTGTTGGAATCTCGCACTAGCTGGTTTATGCTCTCCTCGATCTCAGAAATATCATAGTACGGGCCATCATCCATGTTTTCGCCGATGTTTTGCCCATCACTCGGCTCCCCACCGGCATCTCCAGCCGATTTGAAGTCGTATATCTCGTACATGAGGCCAACGAGGATGCACGCGGCCTTGTGGACGGCTTTTGGGAACTCATCGCCCAAAAATGGAATGATCCGGGGCAAGAAGTCCTGGATCAGATCATTGACATCGTTCTTCCCGCCTTTGTAGAGGAGACTCAAGACGATTCCGATCCCATTGATGGAATTGGCCACCAAATCCCAGGCGTACTTAGATTCGTCGTCTGTAGAAGTTGCAGGTGGAGAACTCTCGTAGGGCTCGATCAGCTCCAAAAAGTCGTTGGCACTATCGGAGATACTATAGCAGTCGGAGCCATCAAAGATGACCAAGAGCAGGCTGAAGTAGGCAATAATGCACGAGGACCTCAACAAATTCGACTGGTTGAAGTCAAAAACCACTCGGTAGAGAATCGGCACAAGCTCGTCCATCACCTGGGTGCCGACCTCATCCGAGTCGGTCGCCGCGTATGCACATGCAAACCGAATCGCCAACAAGGACTCGCTGTCCGACTTGGCTGCCCGAATAAAGCCTATTAACGAGTCCATATCTTGCTCGTTGACTTCCACGGTGTCCGGATGCCGGATGAGCATCTTGTAGCCCTCGCCAAGCAAGAACAGCCGGGACTCCGTGTTGATCTTGTTGCGGGGCCGGTCGAGGGCATCGATCATGTCTTGCACATCGTAAATTCTCACCCCATCGTTTGTGATCACACTTGCCGATCTGCTTTCTCCAGAATTCGCACCACTCACACTTCCAAGTTCCTCGTCGATAATCGAGCCAATCACAGAATTGTTCCTGCTCTCTTCCCTGCTGAGTGCTCCAAACGTCGGCGACCTGAGAATCTTCACATCATGAACATTTTGCTGTATCTTCTGCTGTATGTCTGGAGCCTCTGAATCCAATTGGCTGACGGAAGGAACGCTGAAATCGCTGGTATCCGCATCAAACGATTGGTCGTCGGCCGTCGATCCAGACTGCGAGCCGGTCCTGGATGCCGATGCGTGTGCTCTTCGTTTTTTGTAGCCCATGATTGTGGATTGTTGTGTGCAGAAGAAGAAGTAAGTGGAGCGGATGGAGCAAGCAGAAAAGAAAAAGGAGGTGAAATAAATGGGAAAAGAAAAAAATAAAAGAAAAAAAAGATAAAAAGTAAAAAAATTGATGCTTCCCCACCGCATGAGAATAAATTATTCATGAATTATTTTAGGAGCAGCGAGAGAGCGGGATAATTTATCTTGCTTCTTTTGGATGTCTTCTGCAGGAAGCATGGGAGCTGGCTTGAGGGTATGATGAGGGTTTGCGATTCGGATAAATTGCCATACCAAAGAGTAAAAATGATGTAGTGGTTGCTTGATGAGGTATTATGATTGGTTCGGAAGATTGTGTAGGTGAAGGTGGCTGGTTTGCAGCAATAAATAGCTAGAATGTGAAGAATGCAAGATAAAACATGCACTCAGTGGAACTCCGAGCAGTAATCTGATTTCTGGTAGTAGCTAAGCATTAATTAAACGGTGTGTAATAAAGAGAAGAGATAATACATATTCCAGAGATAGTAGTGAGGTGAAGGATATCAATAACTCTGGGTGTGACTCAAATAGAAGGTACCAATGAATGGGGTGATTAATTAACACTAGTTATATAGTTTATAGTACTGATGTATTATCGAAGTGTATATCGAAGAATGTATAAACTACGTCAGCTGCATCAACCATCAACCACGTTAACCACATCAACTATATTAAATACACCAACCACATCAACCACATCAACCATCAACTACATCAACCACATCAACTACATCACCACATCACCACATCTACATCAACAACCCACTAATACTCACTCTTCTTCATTATTATACGCTTAGAAAATTAATCACTCAGGCAGACTCGTCCAGATCCTTACTCTTCTTTCCCGATTCCCCATCGAGGTACTCGAGAGGACTGATTGAGGACCCGCTCTCAACTGTGGACGCACCCCGGCTGCCCATGTACTTCTCAAGCTGTGCCTTGGCCTGCTCGAGCTCCTTGCACAGCCGCTTATTTTCTGTCTGGAGGTCCCGGATGTATTTCGAGGACATCTCGACGGTAGTTGCCTTTGAGGGGACCATCGCCCCATCTTTGTATGTGTCTGGAATTAGGTTGTCCAGCTCCTGGATGGCAACATTCATCCTGTTTCTGCGGCCCTGCTCGGCAAGCTTGTGGTTCATTTTTTTGCTACAGTTCGATTTCCCAGAGCTGCTGGACCCTCTTCTTGCCGCCGGCCAGCCAGATTGGCCATCTGCATCCGCTGGAATGCTTCCTGTAGGCGAGGAATTTGCCGCAGGGCCGTTTTCCTTGCTGGAATGGCCATTTCCAGAGCCTGCACCAGCAGGTTCTGTACCCGGCTCGGGATTCGAACCCTGCACCAGGAGCTTTTGCCTCCGCTGCTGCTGCTGCTTCTGCTGCTGCTGCTGCTGGAGCAGGATTGCCGAGCTGGAAGACGGCAAAATAACAGGTGAAGACTGGGCTGAGCTGGCGTTGTGCCTTGGGTTGGCAAAAACATTGTCATTGGACATCAGCCGGGGCGAATTTCGGGCATGGTGGGCCCCAATGACGGGGAAAGACATCAGTGTGGCTGGTGTGGCGAAGGCAGGGCCCTTGGACGCGTCTGCGTGGCCTGTTTGGTGCTCCTTGTGCCCCATCTGGTCGCCAGAAGCGGCCTCCTGTTGCTGGGACGACGGCGGAAGCATCATCTCGTCCGAAAGTGTGTCAAAGACACCATCCTGGGACCGGAGCGAGTTCTGGGACGATCTTCTGTGCTGCTTACTGTTCTGGATGTGCTGGTTTTGGCTCTGAACGTGTTTCGAGCCCAACGGGTGCCGGTACAAGTACTGGGACTTGGATTTTCCGTAGCCGTAGGCAGAAGCGGGCACCCGGCCGGTAACAGGCCCCATTAACGGGGTGGTGCTGGGTGTTTTGGACCGCTTGAAAGAGGACGAGGACCCCCGGCGGCCCGAGTTGCCTGTCAGATCGTCCTGGTGGTCCTTTCTCTTCTGCCGCAGGCTCACAGACTTGGAATGGTAATGCTGAAATTCCAACGCGGGGGACGTGAGAGGCGAAAATCCAACTTTCCGGGCTCGGCTGACCGACGTTGCCCGCTCCAGGGGAGTCACGGCCGGCGATATTAGTGGCGTGTACTCGTCACCGGGCAAGGCAGTGCTCCGGCTCGACGATTTCGACATACTGGGGACATGGGCCAAGCTTGTGCTGCTGGAATTCGCATTTACATATGGCCCGATGCCCGTTGGAGGATTCGCCGTGTTTGCAAACCCGCCCTGAAGGATATCCATGTCTGTGGATGTGTCCAGGGGGCCGAAATTCGCCCCGAACAGGTCTGCAGCACTGGGATTCTGGCTTACAGGCTGGCTGATGCTACTTTTCCCAACCGGCGTGCTTACCTTGCTGCTTTCTGCACTGTCCCTCACGTTTGTCCGCGGCGAAACTCCCTCATAAGACTGCGATGCCGACGTTATGAGGTTTGTGTACGTGCTAAGTAAGTCGAATGCCTGTGTTCCGCTTAGATTCGCACCTTCAATCACATCCACCCACTTGACGTTTGCGTTTTCTGCACTGTTCGGCTGCCTGCCGGGCTCGAACTTCATGTTGTTGACATTGACGTTGTTGATGTTGATATTGCTAAGGTTGATGTTGCTGATGTCTGTATTTGCGATGTCTGTATTTGCGATGCTGGAAGTCAGGCTGGTATTAACGCTTGAAGAAATGCTCATGTTGTTTCTGCTGGCACTGTCTTTTCCATTCTTGTTACTCCCACTCCGTGCACTGTTGCTTGCACTACCTGCACTGCTTGCACTGCGCTCCTTGACTTTGTCCATCCCCCCACTCATATCCATGCTTATTTCCCTGCTTGCCTTGTTCTCCACATAGTTTCCAGAGTGTGATTCCTGACTCTGGCTTATATCCTTGTGCGACGAAGCTGCAATCATTGTATGCACTGGATTTTCAATTCTCAATTCTCAACCTGCTCTATCTGCCCGCAGTGCTTCCTTCAAATATTATCCTGATGGTCCAAAAGTTCAGTAAAAATGTACGCGGAGTGAGAAATTCAGATAAGATATTATTTTCGTGCGAATTGTTGCCTGTAGCGATAACCAGCGATTGTGTAGCTTCTGCCAGTAGTAACCCAATAGGTGCAATTTCCTTCTTTTTTGTCTCCCTATCTCTTTTTTGATCGCTCGCAATCTGGCGGAAAAATGTCCAGAGCAAGAATTCAGAATGCAATTAATTCTCTAAAAGATTATCAGTCGTCTTTCCTGCTCTCAGAATATACCAAATCGGACTTTCTCAACGTTGCCCACACCACCAAAATATCCACTTGGCCCACTTTTATCGATCTGCAGACCCACAAGCTATTTATATAAAATCCCAGGGGGCGACAAGAAGGGGGGGGGAAAAAAAAAAAATTATATCAATGTGAATAAATTACACAACCCTAGCATTAGTGAGCATAATATCCAAAACGGAAATACTGAACGAGACTGCATAAAATATCTGCCCGAGCCAGATTTTTCATTCATGATAAACCAGGCATCGGGTTTGTTCACCTTGGCTCCCTATTATTTCTTTCCATATTTTTATTATCTTCCTCTGTATTTTTCCCCCCTATTATCTGATTATCTTCGGTATCTATTATTCTATTTAGTTACTGCCAGTCTGCATTCAAAGCACTACCTTTTTTTTCTCTCTTCATTTCATTTCTTCCGCTTTACCGCTGGCTTCTATGTCAGTCTCTTGACTCACATCTTACCGAGACAATCACTTCTCGCATATTCGGCAACTATTAAGGTTACATTCGTATCTTCCATTTTCTGTTTACCGCTACCGTTTTACTTTATTTGCATTAAGAGATAATAAAACGCTTTTTGTTTCGACTATTTCATCTTCCTAACTACCCATAAATCTTTAATAACGAATCCTGTCAGTAGACCAATGATTTGCCAACATTTTTAACTAACTCTCCTGCGTGGTATTTCAATGTTTACTATACACACAGTAAAACCATCTGAATACAGCAACTGCTTCTCTCTATTTCTCCAGTCGGAGTTAATAAGCATTCACACATGCCTGATACTCACATTATTTTAACCTCCAGCCTATAGCGTTGCTTTGTGATCATTATTTTATCCTCATGTGAACTCTTACCTTTTTCGGTGGCTTTAATTGTCTTGCCGTGCTTTTTGCTTTTTTTTTTTTCATTTTTTTCAAAAATTTCCCGAACACTTCGTCCATCTAACATGTCATGTATTTTGAACATCGATTCTTATCTTATTATTTCCTAATAATAATCTTGAAACTCCCAACCACTTGCTGCTTACTTAGTGTCTTTCTCCCGACTTCGTACCGTCAAATTTACTACTTTCTGTGTATCTATTATTAACCCAATTACATTATTATAATTCCCATTCATCCTCGAATTATTATTATTTCAGCTCCAGGATACCAGAAATCTCAACGCTTTTTCCTTTATTTTTTTATTTTTTATTAGTTTAGTTTCCCTTCAACGTTATCATCAACATCGCAATCCGTTTTAAACTAGTTGACATCCTTTCTGTCAGCCAACTTATCTGCAACTTCTAAATCTAATTCGTCATACTTCATACTCCTCCCTGCTTTGGGAGTATCTGAAATTTTTTTTTCTTTTCTTTCCCAAAAAATCTTATTATATCGTCCAATCGCCATGTAAATTAAATCTTTATACCAACTTCCTTTTTGGGATTATTATAGTCCCCCACGTGGCTCCCTTCATATAACTCGAACAATACCAAAATTTATAAACTTTTTTCCGCCCCTCTTTGCGTTGAAAATTAACATATTATGAAACGCCGTACGTCAGCCGTTTATGCGTTTTGTTTTAGATTTGGTCGATCGCCGCGCCGCCAAAACATTTACTAGGGCAAGGATGTGTGCTAATTGTGCTAACTATTTTTCTCGGTTGGTATTTCTTGGGTAGCACAGGTGAATCCTAGTTTGCTTGTAACTCAGATTTGTTTTGTTACTTACTTGCAATTTTATTCTCGTTAATCAAATGACAAATCAAGTTTTCATCAAAATTTATATTTGACATAAGCATTTCTGTCTTCTGCGAAAGCCTTTCTATGACCTTTCTATGAGATAAGGCAACCATTATCTTCTAAATTTATAGCAGGAATACTAAGGAGGAATTCACTATTATAAATAGATCATTACCAAGAAACCAGTAAACAAATCAGTTTTAGACTAAGAAAAAGTATTAGCAAACAGTTTGAAGAAAGGTGGTATAGAAGGTAAAGAGTAACAATGCAAGAAACAGGATGTGGTTGACAATACATATAGCAAGATCGTAATCAAGTGTACGCTAAGAAACTTGCCGCCTTTTAAAATAAACAAGGAAGAAATTGTGACATTTATAAACATGATATTTGATGATATTGACATTGACAACTTGAAAGCAGGAAGCAGATTGAATAAGTGCTCTAACAAGAGTTAGAAAATGAATTTGAAAGCTTAAAAGTATAATGATTTGCTTTGTTCGGAGTTAAAGAAAGGAACAAATTGCCACACTCAAACACATCGTTATTTGTAGAACTAGCTTAGGAATTACTGTGCGGTATGTGTCGAGCGATATATGATTTCAGAGTCACTTTCAATGAAGTCTCAAAGCCAGATTTTGACCACAATTGAAAACTCTGGAATGACCTTTTGGATAAAGGCAGAAAGTACTTCAGAAGCTGTAACCTAACTCATTGTTAAGCTTTTGGAAATAGAATGAATTTAGTTTCGAATGGAGCAGTAGTTAAAAATAAAACACTGAATGACAGTTTTCAGGATCCATAATTGTTATAAAAGAAGGTAAGGGTGGACCTCAAAAAGCATATAAATAGCAGTATTCTTCACAAGGTGTCACAATGACAAAATACTGAAATGTCAGACTGCAACCTAAAATTGACCCAAGTATTCTCGGTATGCCTATGTTAGTGTAAGCATTGCAAAGGACATAATTATCATTACAACTACAATTTGTGTACAGTAAGTTATTCTGAATAAATAAATATGAAGTATTGAATAAATAAACAGTGGGTCGACCCCAGAATCTTCAAAAGGACTTATCCCCTCTATAGTTATTGCGTTTGTGTTTGCTTCTCCTTTTGCTTTAAATCATAGGCCCTTTCACTAGGATAATGCGGATGCACAGGTTTGTATATTTGGTGACCCGGTTTGAAAACTTCCTTTCCACCATCATCTGGTATCCTCTTGATAAGTTTTAGGTTATTAAACACACAATCATTTAGAAGGTTTTCGGCCTTTCTGCAGTTCTTGAACTCCATGTTGGAATAATTGAGGCACTTGTAATGCAGCTCAAACTCCTTCTTGCAGCTTGCATTCAAATCACGAATCACACTTGCTGCACATCTTGTAACTCTCCGTCCTTCTTTGAGACATTTGACAGGACCATTTGCACCATTTTCCTTCTGGCAAAGCATGAAATCATCATTAAATGCATGGCACCTATCACCAATGTAGTAAGAGGCACTCAACAAAGGACCAGTTGTGGCACCAATCTCCTTTACATGTGGTATTTCCTCTGGCAACTTTCCATTTTCAAGAACATATTGAGTACCTCTCCTCTTGTCGGTTGCCACAGATGTGGATATTGTGTCATATGTATTAGATGTAGACATGGCTCAAGTAATTACCTTAAGTGTGGTTATCCGTTTATCAATTTTTCGTTGCTTATGCTTGTCAAGTTGTTTGCAAGAGAGTGAAGTATTAGATTACTTTGCAATGCTAACAGAATAAGATCTCTAGCTTTTCTTCTCACTCCAATCTAGTCAAGATGCATATAATCCAATGGGATCAAATGAAACAATATGATAAGAGGGGCTATTTATTATAATGTGCTGAAATGAAACTAAGTTAACTTCAAATAAACAAATATTGATGTTATGTTACTCCACATTCGAGCAGTGCCAAAATGAACTAAAAAAGAGATGAAAACGGCACCAAATGTTGCGCGAAGTAAAAAATGGTCGTCTCAAGCACAAGATATATAGACTTTGCCTATTAGTGCAATTCCTTAGCAAGAAAGTACGGGACTAAAAAAAAAAAAAAATAACTTATTAAGTTAAAGCTTTGATAATTTAGGCAGTGCAATTTTTACGAGAGAAAAAGGATTAGTTGATGCAGATGTCCAAACGACAATCATTTTTGGCTACTTCAAAAGGCAAACAAAGGAATAAATAGCTTAGAAAATTTGTATTGCTAGTTTGATAGTGCAAACTTCTCAAGTTGAACCTAATGTGATCATTCAATTCTAACAAATATGTTATACTGCTTTGTGGGTTGTTATAATTGTTCTGCATCTCTACACCATTTTAATTTCATGGATTTTATTTGGACGAAAATCAAAAAAAATATAAATTTAATCTTCCAGAGATACTCCGAAGGTACCTTTCGTTTACACATTGGCTTCTCATATTGTGCAGCAGCAGTATTGCTATGTTTGAAGTGATTACATTGTCGCCCCCCAAAGAGGGTGAAAAGAAAGATGAGAAAGATGAGATTTCTTCACCTGAAAACGATAGTTATGATCCAATGGATATGAGTAGCGATGAAGAATCACATATAGATTTGTCCGATGATGATGATGAGGATAATAATGATCCCCTTAGTAATACTTCGAAGGTTCAAGCCAGGCTTATAACATTTGACAAAACTATGAATATATTAGCAGATCCTGGATGGGATGGGAAAACGGATTTGTCGTATTTAGCACCGATAATACCTAAGATAGATCTTATACTACTTTCACAGACAACCGTCAAATATCTTGGAGCATATGCCTATCTTTTGCACAAATATCCGATTTTAAAGAAAATTAAGACATATGCCACCTTTCCAATTGCAAAACTTGGTAGACTATCTACAATTGAATTGTACAGGTCGGTTGGACTAATAGGACCAATTGAAGGATCTATCATGGAGATTGAAGACATTGAATCATGTTTCAACAGTATAAACATGCTCAATTATGCACATTCAATTAGTTTACAGGGGAAACTCGCTGGAATCACAATTACCGCCTATAATTCAGGTCATACTTTGGGAGGATCGGTTTGGCTATTAAACAAACAGGCTGAAAAAGTTGTTTATGCACCAGTCTGGAATCATTCAAAAGACCTTTTTTTGCGTCCATGCAAGCTATTGGGCCAATCATCACTTGCAAGACCAACTACGTTTCTCAGTGGTTCGGATCTTGGATCTTCTGTTTCACATAGAAAAAGAATGGATAGTTTTTTGCAGCTTGTTGAATTAACTTTGTATAACGGTACGTCAATTCTTCTTCCAACCTCCCTATCTGGGCGTTTCTTTGAGATATTACCGTATTTGGATCAGATGGTGCCTCGAGAAGTTCCATTTTACTTGGTGGCTTATACAGGCATTCAATCACTTAAGTCATCAGCCAGTATGCTTGAGTGGATGTCTCCAGATGTTACAAAGGGTTGGGATAATGAAAACCAGACACCATTTGACTCTACCAGAATTGAGCTTTGCACTGTAGAAGATTTATCAAAGCACACAGGGCCAAAAGTTGTCTTTGTCGAGAGTTTGGGTTTCGATGAAGGGTCTTTGGCCAGATCCGTGTTTGTTGAATTGTGCTCAAAGCAGAACACAGCTCTCTTTCTAACAGAGAGGCCACCAGATGGAACCGTTTTGTATGATATTTACAACACATGGGAAGAAACAGTGCGGGAAGACAGTAACTTGAAGGATGGATCGTTAATTATCTTCCAGAAACAACTAACATTAAGCATGACAAAGGAGACATCTCTAAGGGGCCAGGAATTAAAGGCGTATTTATCACAAGTGGACCAAAGAAGAGAAAAAAGGCAGAAGGAAGAATTGGAGGAGCAAAAAAACAGCCATTTGCTTAATGATAATATTGGAAATGGGGAAGATGAAGAAAACAGTAGTGATTCTGAGGAGGATGAGGAAGAAGAATCCTCGGAAAGTGAGCAGGAGGAAGAAAGTTCTGATGAAAGCAATATTGATAATTCAAAGAAGGACTTAAATGGCAAAAATGGCAAGTCAAAGAACGGGGCTACAACTGGAGAAAAGGATGGAGATGGCCAAGCAACGATATCTTCATTGATATCAAAACTTCAGCGGAGGGATGAAAATAAACAGATCAAGGTGAGCGAGCTATTGAAGCTCCCTATGGATTTTGATGTCAGGAATGTGAAATCCAACAAGAATAGTATGTTTCCATTCATTGTGGACAGAGTCAATGTTGATGATTACGGAATTGAGATAGATCACGATGATTTTAAAAGAGATGAGGAGAAGTTTACCATGAAGCGAGGCTTTGATGAGATGTCCAATGAGAAAGATGGCTGGTTTGGAGGAGCTGCAGGATCTGATAAAACCGAGGCATGGAATAAAAGGAGAAAGATAGATCCACTGAACACGTTTGAGAATCAAAAGCCGGAAGTAATTACGGTCTACAACTCGGATTCCAAGAAAGATCCGGCTTCTCGGACAATGCACAGCATAAAGGTTGATGTGAGATGTGGCTTGACATTCATTGATTTGTCAGGCTCGACGGATCTGCGGTCTTGGAAATTTAATGCCAATGGATTGAAGCCAAGAAAAGTTGTTGTAATGCCAAATGTCACGTACTCGAAGTACTTGGGCGGCTCTTTGGAAATTATGAAAGCAATTCTGAAACAGCAACACAGCAGGTTCGGCATGTTTGGAAAGGAAAATGCAGACAAGCAGAAGAGCTTGAATAGTATACATAGTCAGTCGGCAAGTGGGGTTTTGGGAATTGATTACATACGTGAGAGACTCAATAGAAAAGTTGACTTGGGTAATGTCATATCATCATATATGCTTCGTATAGATGAAAGTTTAGATACAGAGCTTGCATGGCAAGTCATTACTGGTGGTTACTCGATTGCTCATGTTAATGGAGAGGTGAGGAAGATAATCGATACCGAAAATGGTAACAAGGATCTCTTCAAGCTCGTTCCTTCCAATAAAAGCATCAGATCTTCTGATAATAAGATCAGTATCGGTGATATCAAATTAAACGAGCTCAGAAAGAGACTTGGTGCCACCAATCACATAGTAGAATTTAGAGGCGAAGGTACATTGGTGGTTGATGATCAGCTTGCTGTAAGAAAGATCAACGATGGAAATTTAATGATAGACGGCGGCTCTGGCAAACTTTTCTACGAAGTTAGAAGGACTATTCGTAGCATGTTGGCTTATGTTTAAGTTAGGGCTACAATAAACGTCGATTAAACACTTGCTATAATTTTACATATTATAAGATTTGAATAGAATCTTTCAGCAGATGACAGGAGCATTATCAGGAAAGCATATCTTTAACTATTAATCTTGGATCTAGAAGAGAAATCTGTAAAGTATGAGGAGAACGAGTAAAGCCACTATAACAACAGGCATATACTGCTTTATAAGAAGCTTGAAATTGATCCTCTGTGCATATTTCCTGTACTTCTTACTTTGCAACTTCAAGTTCTGAGATAAATCTTGGAGCTTGTCCAAAGAGTCGCCTCTATAGAGCATGCTCTCGATGTTTTTGTTCATGATCAACTTAACGTCAGAAAGATCCGAATTCATCTTATCCAAGTTTGACTGAACCCTTGAATCGCTGTAAATCTTCTTGGTCTTACTTAGAAATGAGTCAAACTGCATAAATTGGTAAGGCTTCAAGCCCGTCCGCGTTAAGTCTGCCCCATAAACATGTCCAAATTCCGTACTGATCTCAGATAAATATGAGTATGCCAACTTCTTTGGAAATTTCTCTGGTGTGATACATATATAAAGCACACCACTTGCAATAAGATAGTGGATCGTATGACCTGATCCCTTGTTTTCTATGCTGGATGCAACATCCTCAACATTTCCATTAGCCTCTGCCTCTGCCTGTCCTCTCTCAATGCTTAAAGTGTTAACAATTTGCTTGCACTGTCTTTTCAATGTAATCATCTCCGATGTGTTACTATCATCACTTGATCCCGATAGTGGCAACCCTTGAAAATATCGTATTTGGGGTCAATGTTAGTCTTCATTTCATTTTTAGTGTAAATTTCATTGCTGGAACTTCTCTTTTTAAATAAAATGCAATATCATGTAATATCGCTCCAATCTCTATAACTGTATGCTTACCATCAGAGAGTCTGTATATCAACGTTGATTCCATTGCTTTTGTACCTAGTTAATATGACAATCTAGGCTTCGTCTCTTTATATTGATCCTTACTGAATTACTTGGTGGTTTTTCTTGCCTTCAGAAGTTCAACTGCACTAGTTATGGCCACGTATTTGACCCGGCTCGTATTTGACCAACCCCAACATTCCAACAAACATCTGTACACGATCTCAGATGGATCTATTTTCTCCACCTTTTTTTTTTTTTTTTTTTTTTTTTACGCTACACTTTTTCGTCGCATGCAGATCATTCATGACCACCTCTATAAACCTGAAAAGAGAAAGTAAGTCTATTTAATTAATGATACAATGTACAGTTTATTCCAGGATCTTTGCATGCTTAGCCAAAGCCTCTTTGTCCCCCTCTATCAATTCGTAAAGATACTGCAATCCCTGTTGCTCTTTGGAAAGAACCTTCGCCAATTTTGATATAGCACTAACATTCTTTCTCGTGGCAATATCAGTGGATGCTTGACTATTCTGAGTTTGTAAATTGCTCATGAGGCGAGGTTCGATGCTCTGCTCGGTATTCTGATCAATGTTGTGCAAGCGCCTTTTCAAGTTACTCAATCGAGCCCATAGTTCATTTGCTCTATTCAATCCTACGGGGTCATCGATCTTATCCAACAGCTTTCTGAGTTTCAAAACAAGCTTTTCTTCGTCGTTTGTGAGAGGATAGCCCTTGTATTTTAGTATGGAGAGATTAATTGCAATTCTTAGAAGCTTGAGATCAAGCTGCTTCTGCCTATTCTTGCATTTCAAAAGAATTCCAGCGGAGTCTAAATCATGCTTGTCACTAAGCTTCACGAGGTTGTCGTTGATTCCATTCAGTATCACTCTAGACTGCTTAACGTATTCTATCTGAAGGTTGGACCTTTTCAAAAGATCCTGGAATCCTTTCACCTTAACAGGAATGGAGTTGTATCCTTTTGGTCTCTCCTTCATGGCATTTTCCCATTCCTCTGGAGACTCATCGAGTGGACGTTGATATCCATTGAATTCGGCGGGAACTTTGTTGTAGAAATGTGTCTTCATCAAACATTGCTGTGAGCTTGCATCCCAGGAATTCTTGATCTTTTCCAATTGTTCGGCTATTGTGGGCGTATATCCATTTCTTTGTTGATCCTGCTGCCCTCCTGAACTTTGAAATAGTTGTGATTGAAATGGCTGCTGTTGTTGGCCGTTCGTAAATGTTGAATTAAGTGAAAAGGCCGGCTTGTTTTGGCCGAACAATCCACCTGTGCTTGTATTCTGATTACCGTTGGCATTATTTCCAAACGAAAATCCACCGCCCGTATTCAGTTTATTCATCGTGTTATTGTTGTTTCCAAAGCTAAATCCTGTACCCGTACTTGGCTTCAAGCCATTACTGCCTATGCTTGTGTTGCTGTTCATGTTACTGTTATTGTTATTTCCAAACAGGGATGTTCCTGTAGGTTTGTTTCCAAATGAAAATCCGCCACTTGCTGCAGGCTTATTTAGGTTATTAGTGTTGCTCGATCCAAACGAAAATCCCCCACCTGTAGCCGGCTTACTTGTGTTATTAGTGTTGTTTGATCCAAACGAAAAACCTGAATTTCCCGTTCCAGTAGCAGTTTTATTTGCATTAGCACCAAAATTAAAGCCTCCAGTACCTGTGTTGGTTGTCGTACTTGCCGGTTTGTTCGCCCCAAAGTTAAATCCACCTCCAGTTGAATTTCCACCAAGCTTAAACCCGGATCCATTTGTGTTGTTGCTGTTCGAACTATTATTTCCAAAGGAAAACCCCCCACCTGTATTGTTGCTTGAGTTATTGTTATTAGAGCTGCCAAAGCTAAAGGAAGAGTTGTTGTTTGCTCCTCCAAAGCCCTTATTTGCACCAAACATGTTATTATTTCCTGTGAGCTAGTTTGAGCTATAATATAAGGAGCAAAATTAAGGAATCTAGTGATCTAGAAGTTGTCGTGTTTACATATTTCCAAACTTCTTCGAACTTGTGTTACATATGAGCGTAACGAAAAATAGGGGAAAAAATTAAAATTTTGCAGATGGGACCGATTTAGCAGGATAAAGGATTTTAGGTGTGAGGATGTGTACAAAATGTTTTTTTTTGCAGCGTCAATTGAAGTAGTGCTATTCTACAGTAGATGGTTATATACACAGTAGCTTACAAACTATTACTAAAGATGTGATAATTTTATACCTCTTGAAGTATATTAGTATTAGCATTAGTTATAGTTCCTTGAAAGTCAAATCAGGCCAGAATTATCTGACACCATCATTATATATGTGTTCCTGAAGAGTTAACTTTGAATTCAACATTCATGCGAATCCACCACCTCTTAAAGATAGAACCAAATGTAGATCTGAGCCTGCAACAACGCCACATTCCGCGAGCGTTTTGTTATCATCTCTAAGTGAAATCATGTTAGTAAACTGATAGTAATCATCTCAACTTTAACTTCATACTTCATACTTACAATTGTCTTCCTGAGAATAGAAACTTCTGTTGATAAGTCGGTATTCCTTCCTTGACTTCAATGATTTCCTTTAAGTTTATCACCTGGTTTGATGTAGTATGCTTTTGTTAGTACTGAAACATGATATACAACTTTCATAAACTCAATTAAACTTACCTTGTCGGTCAATTCAATATCAACAGGAATCTTATAAAGTATCGCAGATGTTAGTATTTTTCTCCATGATTATATCTCCAAAGAATGGTTGGATATTTTGTGGAATGCTTACAATTCTTCCTGTCAAACTCTGTGATAAAATATGGGTGACTGTTAGTATTTGATGTTTGATTCAATCTTTTTAGATAATAAATAACGCGTACTCTGATTTTCACCTCAACCATGATATTAAGATGTAATGTTATCGGTGTAATATTAGTTATTCGAATGTTCCCACTGCATGGGATAAAGTAAAGATAAAGCAGGGGAAAACAGAGATGAGAAAAGGAAAATAAATCTCAAGATCAAGCCGCGCCCGAAAATTATTATGGCAGACTATTTGTATCTCTTTTGATGAGTGTATTGGTTTCCTTCTTTTTCTAGCACCTTTCCATAACACGAATTGAAAAAAATAGTCAAGAACATACAACATAGGTTTATTTCACAAAAGTGCTTCTTTCGTTCCATGCTACCAACACCAGATATTAACATAACAGACCCCGAAAAAGTTTATGATCCAGCTGAAGACTCTTTTCTGTTATTAGATCTGTTTGAAGAACTCCGAGATTATTTCAAACGAAAAGAATTTGGCCATAAAACACCTTTAGTTGTTGAAATAGGTACAGGCTCTGGTATAGTTTCAACATTTATAAATGAATATGTCTTGCCCAATGGCTATTTTATAGCCACAGACATTAATCCTTACAGCTGTGCTTCGGCTCTTCAGACAAATAAAGCAAATACCACTAGTTTCAATCTAGACGCAGTGAGATGTGATCTTCTATCTGCCATTCAGGATCATTTGATCGATGTTCTAGTGTTTAATCCACCTTATGTGCCGACTGAAAGCATTCCTAGCATGCCTACAACTAAGAATGAGGAATATAAATGGATGGATATCGCTTTAAACGGAGGACCTACAGGAATGGATATTACAAATAAAGTACTTGATTCATTAAACCGAAAATTAAGGGTGAATGGTGAAGCTTATATCCTATTTTGTGCACGAAACAAACCAAAACAAGTTGCAGCCAACTTCCAAAGTAATCATGATAATTTCAAAGTAGAGCAGGTGATTTTTAGAAAAGCTGGGTGGGAAGAGCTCAGTATTTATAGATTTCTCAAAGTGGGGGGAACGAAAAGTACTCCCAGTGCATAATAGGCACTTAATTGAATAGATCTTCCATCATATCCTTCCATATACTCTCGGTATTTACACCCTTCATTGCGTAGTCGTTCTCATATTTGAAAACCCTGAGACGCTCAAAAAATGGTCTTAACTCAAATACCTTATCAATCTTCTTTACACCTTGAAGTAGTGGTCTTTTCAGTTTTGAGTCCATGATATCGGATGTAATCTTAACTGTATCTCCAGAATCAATGACTTTCAAGCTCTTTATAGATGCAATCTTATCAATGACAGAAATTAATGGTAAATCTTCTCTTCCGTAAACTGCATCCGCATTATCATTAATGAATAGCCATTCATCAAGCTGGAACTCTTCGGGTCCCAAAATAAGCAAGCAATCTAGCAACTTACATGCTTGAAGGATGAGATTGTTGTCAAAAGCGGACAAATCCAGTTTTTCGTGCTCCACACCAAGAACATCATCATCAAACTTCAATTCCAGTAACTTTTCTAATAATTTTTGAAACGTTGCCTCAAGTTCTGTATACACCGTAGGCCAAAATGTGGAAAGATGAACTTCTGAAAACGTTATGATAATAACTCGGATCATCATATAAATATACGGCTTCAAAGAGGCGGCATTTGTTGAACGGAGCAAGCCAGAGATCTGACTTTGAAGCCTTGGTCCCATCATGATGAATGCATCCTTTGGACAAACCATGAGCAAGTAGCATATTCTTTTCAAGTCCATAATTCCTGCATTTGATTCGGTGTCATTCCAGTTGAATATGTTAGGTGCATTTGTGCCTGCATATGCAGATAGTTTTCGAATAAGTTCCAATAGCTTGTCTGGATCGTCCTGTATCCATTTTGCAAAAATTGCATTCCATGAATCCAGATTCCAGCAGTTGCAGGAAAAGAAATGATCCCCAGTAATAATGTCGACGCATAAACTCTTCCATGCTTTCAAAGAAAACGATTCTTTTGCTGTGCTCAAGGCTTGTAAAAGATCCAGTAGAGTTGGAGGTATCTTTTCCAAAGAAGATTTTGGTTTTACCAAAGGCTCTACGACATTCGAAACAATTGTTGTCAAACATGTCGTCAGTTTATCCTCATCTGACATAATTTGAGGAATCATAGGAACCACTTTTGCCAAAATTGGGCATAGATCCTCTTTCGCATTGTTATTTGAAGATGGAAGATGTTTGGAACGCTCTTTCACGGATTCAAATTTCACAGAAAAACCTAATTCCGACTTTGGAGAAGTACTTGGACTAATTACAGATGAATTGCTTTGCGAAGTCTGAAGCAGCATTTTATTGCTGATAACCGTATTGAGAATTTTCAAAAACGTATCGTCCACTTCCCGCTTAATTTTCTTCTGGTCCCCAAAAGATAAGTTGATTCTCTTACTGCAAATTATGGCAGCAAACTCTAAAATATCCGGAAAGAGTTTCTTGTAACCGCCATACCCAGAACTGGCCTCTTTAAGCAACTGAAAAATTGGTGTCCAAGACTCTTCTAACACCTCATTGCCTAATGTCATGATATAAAGTTTGAAAAATAGTAAAATAGATTTCTCCGACAAGGTTGTAAGTAGTGAAGCTCTTTCCTCGACAACAAGACTTGTTATACTAACTCTCGACATCAATGAATTTATTATGTATTTCACAATTTTATGATCCTTTTCTCCATCTAAAATATGGAAGATCTTCATGGAACGCTCGGCATCGTTCGTAGCACCTGCACTCACTTTTCTGCAATCAATCAACGTCTCTAATGTTTCCAAAGGCTCATCAGAGTACATACTGACGAGAAACTTCTTGCACCTAAATCTTAACTTTGATGCACGATATGTGTTTGACCGAATAGACATCGAAGATATAGCCGTTTGTGTCTCTTCATCAGAGTTTTTATCTTCATCCGTCCAGGACCACAAATGATAAACAATCTCAACCGACTTCTTTAATGACTTCAATAAGAGGACCCTTCTTCTGTAAAGCTCGTCTTTGTATGTTGGCTCTTCAACCTGAAATACACCCTGTATCATTGCCCCAAAGAATCCTGGATCCTTGTTGCTATTTTCCGCGTTGTTCGCATTTCCATAAACAAAATTGCCTGATGTTAAGTACCCGAGATACCTGTGAGACTTTTGAAGAATCTCCTGGAGCCCATTGACCAGCTCACAAATGTCATCATCCGTGTCAATTAATGCATTACGGTCTTTTCCAGCTTCGATTTGCTCCTCTGAGCTGAATGTTTTGAATTGCTCCTGTATTTTGTTAATAATGCAAGTTGTGAGCCCTGAAATAACGGTGAAAACCAACTCAGAAAAGTAGTCTGACGTCTGTAGAATTAAATTAAGCCAAGAGTGGATTTGATCAGGAGAAACAGACTTGGAAATTCCATTTTCAATGAATTCCAAAAACCGACTACCCTTACTTGAGTCCTTAGAAGTTTCAAATATCGACACTTCTAACTGCTTTTTGCTCGAAAGCTTCATCAGATCCACAATTGTCTCCAATGTATATGCATTCAAAATATGATTTCTATCTTCTTTCACTTCGGTCTCGGAGGTATGTACAAGTAAGTTGAATATGGCTTCAAAATTCTTCTCTGATCCATCAACCAACAATTTAATTAAGCTTAAGCATAGTTGCACACAAGAACAGTAGAGCTGGAAGTTCTCGTTGTCAAGATTTGTGGGTGGCTTAATGGAAAGGAATCTTTGAATTACAGTCAAGACCAATGATTTGTAAGTAGAGATATTCCAGTTGTTAGCAGTGATGGTCTTCATCTCTAAATCTGTATCTATTACGCATAGCTCTGACTTGAATGCTAAAAGAACACCCTGTTCGGAAGCGGTAAGAAGATTGTACAAGGTGTTGAGGTCATACTTAAATATTCCAAAATCGTCGCTCTCATTGTTAGCAAACTCGCCATCCAAAATAAAATTGTAGTCTGTCAAAAGTCCCTTGCAGCAAATCTTAAAGATTCGGTTGAGCGTTCCTGAAAGCATTGATGCGCGTAACCAATTCACAATAAAAGCATTGTCCGTATGGCTGTCACTCTTCAAATCGTCCAATATTATGTGAAGAGGTCGAACTAATATAGAATCCATTCCATTCAAAAGTGTCGACTGTGTCCATAAAATGTTAAATGTTCTAATTCTCGAAACGGTATCGCTGGCCAAGAATAGTTTAGAAAGGCACGCTTCAATATATTTGGGTTTAACACTTTCCCGAAGACTCCACAAGTTCTTCGCCGCTTCAACTTGATACTTTCCGCTGAAATGAATTAGGCACTTCCATAAAAGTGTAACAACAACTTTCAAAGTCTCGATTATATGAATAGTACTGAGAGATTTTGTCACATATTCAAAGACCAAAGCACAGCCAAAAGCCGTAGGTGCATCGTCAATAGCAAAACTTTCGACATCGATCTTTTCAATCGATTGAAGTAGTGTCTGATCTTTCCAACCAAGAGCATCAATTGAAATTTTCTGTGTTAACTGATTTAAAGCTTCGCAAAATGCGTAAAATGCAGCGGAGTTCCTCTCTTTTACAGATATTGAAGCTTTATTTTCTATGAATGACAAGTAAAGGCAAGTAAAATCTAATGGAGAAAATTGCGATGGATTGTCCTCGCCTCCCAAGTCATTTTCTAAGTTCGCCGACTCTCCTTTATTTTCCTTGAATGGCTCGTAATAGTTGTCAATTTTCTTGATTATACCTTTTTTGAAATCAGGTTCAGAGCATTTATTGGTATATTCAAAATATTCGCTTTTGCCCGATTGTTCCATAGAAATAGCGCTAAAACTCAACAGAGAAAGCAATTCTTCGTATAAACGAATCCATTTATACTCGAATTCGTTTGGCATGTAGCATAAGATGGCCAATGCCGCGTATGGAATGTGATTCATAAGCATATCCTCATCGTTTATGTGAAAGTTTTGCACAGTAAAGTAAACTAGATCAATCTCTCCCTTCTTGATCAACTCATATAGATGATACCAGATTGTCTCTGAGTCAATGCCATCAAAAAATGCACTTGCCGCTCTTAGAAGTCGGCCGAATTTATCGGCATCAAGAGACTTTTCACCTTTTGCAACTGCTCGTATTATAGGGACAAATACCTCATAAATTGTCCGCTGTCCAATTTCCCATCTATCCATGATGGCTACACAAATCTGGCAAGCTTCAATAACTTGAAGATACTTCGGTTCCGACGATGAAGTACCCTCAATTAGAGAAATAATAGAGTGCAAAAAGTATTTGTACCCGAACTTGTGAAAATACTGCGATCTCGATATTGACACATCATTTCCTTGATGTTCAGAGCTTCCTGAAGTTAGTGACATGCCAATTGCAGATTCTTCACCGCCTAAAAGCCAATTCCATAACCGACGGTTCAAAGACATATCTTTTCTCAAGGCAGTATTGGCAACGCTCATTATTAAGAGTTCTCTGTCCTTCTCGCTGGCGATATTTTGCAATACCGGAGAGTTTAGCGGCATTTTAGAAAGTAAAATATCGAAAAATCCTCTTTGAACCAATACATTTGTGTCCAGAAGTCCAGATGCAAATGCTCTGAACAATAATCCAGCCTCTGGAGTAACACAGTCCTTAATCTCCTGTGATAGATGATCAAGGACAGAATTCTTATCTGTGTGCTTTTCACCTGTTTTGTCGACCACTTTCGGAGTCGTGAAATTTGGCAATTTCCTTTGGCAATACTGCATGGCACCCCCTCTTTTATCAGAAGATGTAATGATGCATAGAAACATGCACTGCCAGAAATGAGTATCATTATTAAGATTGGTCCTAAACATATCGATAAGATTTATAATGGAGCCGAAAAATTCCGAAGTAACATCGTCCAATGCGGGTAAAAGGCTCAGTAATATGGGCTTAAAGGCAATTCGAAGGCTTTCAGCTTCTATTTTCCCTAGGTACTCCTTGTAAATTTTCAAAACTGATGGTTTAACATTAATGCTAGCATAAGCCATGAGAGGAAGAATACCTGGAATCCATATCTGAGTACGTTTACTTAGTTCAGTTGGGCCCAAAATGTCAAATATGTCTGTGTAAACTTCAATTGCCTTCAAATGAACCCCACCTGGTAGATTTGGGGAAATGCACTGGGCCAAAAGTCCAGAAACATCAAATTCATGTGGTATCCAGTGATTATTTTTACGGTCCGGATTCGTCTGTAATGCTCTTTGTAATTTCCCTAGAAATGATATATAATCCGCCCACTCTTCAACAGAATCAAATGATGCAAGTGCCCTTTCTATATTAGCTTTGTATTTCTTTTCTTTAGATGAAAGTTTCCTTTCGTTTGAATTTCCATTGCTCCTGCCTAAAAAAAGGGGCAGAGGTGCCATTGAACGAAGAAAGTTGCTCCCTTTCGATTGTCCGGAATTATCACTTGATACCCCCATCTATATGATTTCAGCGTTTTTCAAATATTCTAATAGCAGCAATTAATGATTAACTAGCCTGAATGATCTTCTCTTGATTTCAAGATGATGTTGACCTGTCAATTATTTTTAACGAGGAGATAGAATCTTTTTTCTTCCGTTTTTTTTTTTTTTTTTTTTTTATCTCTGATCTCCAGCACAATCCATGATTTGAAGAATATTGCAATTCTTTGTTGGAATTGTTGGAATTTACAATTTATTTTGTGTTACTTACGAGTATTCACAAACCTAATATATACTTCTTGATTTCTACTCCATTTCTTATTACTTACGATTCCTTTCGGAAACGTTTGGAGAAGCGAGGCTGTGCCATCAAAGACATTACGCATGAACTTCAGAAATGATTGGGGCATACATGTTAGTAGATGGCCAAGCATTTAATTCTAATCATTTGATATATTCGTTTGAATTACTAATCTAGTTTTGGAAATGTTTGTCATTGATTGTACTGACCTATAAAGATAAATGGGCTATTCTTAGTATTTTAATGTGCTTAAAGAATTATATTTATCTGTGATTTGATATATGTAAAGTTGTGACAACTGTTAAATTCATACCGATAACTCGAACATTAAATTTCTACCTACACTTCAGTTGTGTTTTTAAATCGCTTTCAATACTTTGATACTATTAGAGCTCATTTAAGTTCTGTATCTGTGAAAAGTCATGAACCATATTTTGTGCTAGATAATCCAGTTGATTATCCTATTTTCAAACTTTCTTGTACTCTATAAACTAGGTCACACTGTATATAATAGGCGTTTTTCTCGGCAATCAACTGTTAATCACTAATAAATTAATTTTCTTAGCTTCCTCTTTTCCCCTTTATTCCAAATCGGGAAATCCTTTTTTTTTTCTCTCTCTCACACTCTCTTTCTCTTATTTCCAAACCGTTTTCTTTCGTTATCATTCCTTTCTTATAACAAAACATCTATAAAAGAGCAAATTGTATAAGGTATATTAAGCACTTAAAGAAAGAAAATGATACTTATTACCCTTGCCATTTCACTACTGTATAATGTTTGTATACTTAATCTGGAGATTGTCTGGGTCCAATTATATCCTTTAAAGGTAAGCATAAGCTTTGCTGGTCAAAATATTAGTTAAGATATTAACCAATAGATTTTCTCTTTATTTTGCATCTAGGGACTTATTTACTTCGGTCTACATAGAGTTTGTTGGTGCATCTTTCTCAGGCATTTGTTTCCCATACTTTTCATTACCATTTCTATCGCAGCAACTGCTTCAACCACATATTTCGTGTTGAATTCTATCACAGGGGGAATGATTACAATAATTCACCCTTCAATAGTACAAGGTTCAAGTTTTATATCGAATATGATATGTCAATATCTAATTCTACCAGGCCCATTAAGGGAAACATTTGATTTTGTCATTGGAGAAGAGATCGACACCAATTATCTCATATTGCATAAAGGAATTCTTGGGGATGATATTCCAGGTTTTGCCGGGGAGACTCAAATTGGGAAATGTGTAAGACTGATTAAGTTGGTCTGCTCTCCAGAAGCCTGGTTTTGCAGGCAATTAGTATATTTCATGCTCAGCCTGGTCCCATTATTTGGGCCAGTTGTAATTGTGCTCTTGAAGGCGTCCAGGTCTGGATTTATGAAACACAAAAGATATTTTGAACTAAAGGGTTTAACATTGGCGCAGAAAAATTACTTATGGTGTCACAAACGCCACCTTTACTTCTCTTTTGGATTCTGGTGTACAGTCTCTGAAATGATACCACTCTTGAACATTATATTCTTCTATACAAACATAATTGGAGCAGCAATGTGGGCCATAGATATCGAGAAATTGATGAATAGCAATAAAGAAAGTACGGAGCCGGATGAAAGGGCACAATCTGCTCCTACAACTGAATATAGAACGGCAGAAAAAAGTAACAGAATGTGAATTCACTGTGGTGGAAGAGCCTTGCGAACAAAATTCTCTATATCGTTCATCTCATCTGGACAAGTCTGATGGACCATTCCAATGTATTCGTGAAATTGGTAATCCTTAAACCCAAGAGCTTTAAAATATTCAGCGGTTTGTCTAGCGAACACAATGTTGAAAACAGGGTCTATATCTCCGTGGCCATGGAATATTGGCGTATCGAAGTTGACCGTCTTTATACGTGAAGGAATACCTTTCTTCATGGCAAATATACCCGACATGTTCAATATACCAGCTAACTTCTTATTGTAGCTAATTGCCAACCCAAGACTGAGAACTGCTCCTTGTGAAAAACCACCCACTATCACCCTTTCCGAAGGAATACCATTCTTCACCTCTTGGTTTATGAGGTTCTCCATTTTTTTGCACGAACTCCAATATCCTTCTTCATCCTGTTGAGCATAAGGGTTGCCGAACTCAAAGATATTGAACCAGCGTGCAATTGGCTGATTACCATTCACATATAAAGGTCCAGTTGGAGCATTCGGAAATATGAAGTTTATGTGTTTGAACTCTTCATGTTTATGAAATTCGTCTGCCATAAAAGTCCATCCAGATCCAGAATCTCCAAGTCCATGAATGATAATCATTGAAGCCGTGGCCTTCAAAGGTGCCGCTATTCTAATCACAGGAAGCATTTCAGGCTCTCGATTCATATTAGAAACCGTCACGGCTAAAATAAATGCTACGATTGCGGTTGTTAAATATGCCCACATGAGGTTAGAGGTTTAGAGCCCGAAGATTTACACCAACATAATTCAACCGGAAGGATTAAATTGATAAAATGAATTCGAGTACGAGGAGGAAAAAATAAAAAGAGTGCTTCATCCGTAAACCAAAAAGATTGAGGTAAGAATTCAACTGATCTGGGGTGGTGATTCCTTATCGACTTTCTGATTTTAACTGATCTTAGTTTGAAAGGAATATTCCAATTATTCAATATTGCACAATGTCTTCTTCGGCAACCCCTACTCCGCCATCTCTTCCACAGATTCCGTCCATGAACGGAATATATCAAACGTATCAAAAAAATCAAACAACGAGTGTTATTGATTCTTCAAAGCTTGAATATCCATTAGTGCCGACAAATTTGTTGGGTAAGCAAGGTACAATTGACATTCAGGTTCCTCAGTACCTTAAAGAGTTGCCAAAATCTAAGATTGAGCAATTCTACCACGATGACAAACTTCTTAGGGGATATGTTTTAAAGAAGTACGGCAAGCCTTTTAACGATTTGAAGAGAGAAATTACAGCCAGACTTGGAAAGCAATCGGACTTCACAGAAAAGTCGGCAAAAAATTATGACGCACAGGTGAAGGAACGAATAGAACGAATTAATAAACTGTTAAAAGAATGCTCTGATCTGCTCGATGAGTTCGATACCTTAGAGGTTTCTATGTACGATAAGATGGGAAAGATGAATAAAAAGAATATGGTGGAAGTAATGGAAGCGAATTTGAGTCTGCAGAACGGAGAATGTCAAAAATTAATTGACGATGCTATGAAATCTAAGGGTGAGCTTACAGATACAGAACTATCGACATTTATTGAACGGTACTGTGCCGCTAGGCAACAATATTATCTGAAGAAAGAAAAGCTGAGTCGGATGCATGAAGATAGAGTAGGAGAAATATGAATTGCCACAATAATTTTATGTATTCAGTATATATTTTAAATAGAATCATGAACGAATGGGGTAAGATTCTAAAAAGAACAGCAGAAATATAGAGAAAGCGTTTCTGTACTAAACGGTTTGAGGAGATGGTCACCTTATGAGTTATCAAGAAGATAGTTAGTGGCATCATCAAGATTCCAGCTCTTCTTCTTTAGAGCATCAATCGACTTATTCTCATCGAATCCCATGCCTATGAGCTCATCGATTGCAAGAGATTGTGCTTGTGTGTATTTTTGACTCAAGTCATCAGAAGCTTTTTCCTCCTGCTTCTTCTCATCTTCTACCAAAGAGTTTGTGTTGGCATCTTCAGCGGCTGGAATTGAGGTGAATCCTGGTGGACTTGAAGTAAATCCTGATGGAGTTGAAGTGAATCCTGAAGGAGTTGAGGTAAACTCTTGAGAATTCGAGTTTTTCTGTAATTCGTCATTTGGTGGAATTGTGAGCTTTGGGTCATTTCCAAAGCCAGCAAATACCTGTTCCCAATCATCCACACCGGCATCATTATTTGCTGCTGTTGCTGTTGGAGTTGCTGATGCCTCTGTGAAAGAAAAGCCAACCGGATCAGTAAACTGATCTGCTCGCTGATCGAGTTCATCAAATTCATTTGCTTCAGATGTCTCTGGAACAGCCTCCTCCAACCCAAGATCGTCAAACATGGTGTCATTTGTAGCCTGATAAAATGGATTCGTTGATTTTTTTGGCGATGCATCAACAGCACTTGTATTCTCATTATTGGTTGGTTTCACTGCATCAGTTTTATCAAGAATTGTCTTCTTCTCATTTATGACAGGAGCGACCGGACTTGAAAAAGAATCTTCAAATTGATCGTTAGATGATGACGATTCTGAGTCACTGATATGATGCTCTTTCAAAGGTTTAAAAGATCCGTTGTCGTTATCATCATCATCATCATCATCATCATTATCATCACAATTGCCTACAGCTGGCTCTGGTTCTTTTTCTTTATCATCCTTAGTCATCTGTTCTCCCTCCTTCGACTCCTTTTCCTCTAACACCTGAGAAGCATCCGTCGTTGAAGCTTCGTGTGTGTCGTTTTCAGTTGCACTAACAAGTTTGCTGTCTGCAAAAGACAATTTACCATCATTTTGCTTCACTGATGCAGTCGCTGTAGCATCATCTGTCAATCCAACAGAATTGCTCTTCTCCTCTTTCTTTTCCTCTTTACGTTCTTCTTCTTCTGCTTTCTGCTTATTTTCATACACTTCCTCTTCTTCCTTATCTTTATTTTCATCCTCTTCTGGCTTTGGAATATTCAAAGAAGCATATGGTTTCACATCTGGAACCGATGCTATCATTGCATCCTCACGATTCAAAACTTCATATGAATCATCATCAGAAACAGTTTGTTGAGATGCTCTTTTAGCCACTGATCCAAACGGCTCAGTATGACTGATAGAGTTTTTCTCTTCATCCAATTTTCTTGGAGCTTGTTCGGCAGGTTCTGACTCTGGTTCTGATTTGTTGATACTTTTCTCATTGGTCGACTGTTCAATTCCGGTTTTTTCACTCGAAATATCATTTTCTATATTCTTCATGTTTTGCTCTTCAAGGGAAGGCTCCTTTTCAGCCCGCTTTTTTTCGGTATCGGCTAAATTATTGGCATTTTCCTCCTCTTCTGGAACTTTTGCAGCCTCCTTTGGTTCATCCACGCTTTTCTCTAAACTTTCATCCTCATTCTGTGATTTTGCCACCTCTTCAGCCTCGTTGGTATCTTCAATCTTCGGATATTTAACATTTATATCTTTCTCCTCCTTCTCCTCATTATTCTTATCCGAAATTTCAGTTTCAGCGGCCTTATCCTCATCCTTTGGCTCTGTCGTAGAATATGTATGAGGAGAAGACAAGTTCTTCTCAACATACTCGGCACTCAAGGTTGTATGTTCGTCGTGAAGATCCAATGACTCATCCTCTAATTTGTTATACTCATCAGCCAACTTTGATTGTCCCGACACTAGCAACTTGATGGACTCTGTCAAATGTTGTATCTGATCCTTCAACTGGGTATTTGATGCTTGTTGAGATTCAACCTGACGACGAATAACAGCAGCTTTGCTTCTTTCCTGCTTTTCCCTAACCTCCAAGCTCTTGTTTTGCTCCTGAAATTGTTGGTATTCCGTATTTAAAGAACTCAACCGCTCCTTCATCAGCTTACTATCGTTAAGAGCCTTGTCAAGTTCCTGTTGAAGATTATTGAGCTTTGCCTGTTCCGAATGGTGATTGGCTTCCACAATGGAAAGTTCTTGCTGCAACTGGTTGTTCTCTTTTGTAACATCAACCAATTCCTTACTCTTCTGCTGCATCATTTCAGATTCGGATTGATAAAATGTTTTGAGCTTTGCAAGCTTAGCCTTGATATCTTCCCTCACCTTAAGCACTTTGGCAAGTTCTTTCTGTGCCTTGTCCTTCCTTGAGTTTAGATTGGCGTTCTGTCTGCTTAATGAATTGACTTCATTCGAAAAGTTGGCAATGTCAACCGTGGCCTTGGACAATTGAGTCTTAACCGCGTCTGGTTGAACATTTGCCTCTGCTCCGTGATCTGCAAATGCAGTAGAAGCATCAGTAACTCCAGCTGGTTGACTGTTGAATCCAGCTGGTTGGTTGCCGAATCCAGTTGGTTGGTTGCTGAATCCAGTTGGTTGGTTGCTGAATCCAGTTGGCTGATCGCTGAATCCAGTTGGCTGGTTGCTGAATTCAGCATTCTGTGCATTGCCAGCTTGCACTTGATCGCTCAAATCAGTAGAGCTGAAGACAGGTTTGCTGTTTCTTTCAGGAATAACCGGTGGATATTTTGGCTTATCAAGATCTTCTGGCCCCTCATCCTCGTCCGAAGATGAAGTTGTGTCGTTTGTCTCTTCTAGAGCAGCATTCTTAGCCTGCTGCTCCTTCTCGATTTGCTCTTTTTGCAACTGCCTGCCGAAGTTCGATGAAGGTACAAAAGTCGTGCCTGTTCTTGAAGTCTGTAATGGGACCACTGGGGTATCAGTGGATGGAGTAGTTTGACTTTGGCTGGCGGATTTTGAGTTTGATGCTGCTGCAGTCTCAAGTCCAAAGATGTCCTTCAAATCGTCCATGTGAGATTTCCCCTGAGAAGATGATGCCGATGAGGCAACACGGCTCTCTGGAACAGTCCTTTGTGCCTGTGCAGGTGCAGGTGGCTGCAAAATTGACGATTGTGAGCTCTCACAAAGCTCATCTGGTGTTTTTTCGGGCAAATTGTAGCCTGCAAGCTTCTTCTGGACGAGATACATGGCAATACAAAATTCCTGGCGATTGAAACCATCAGAATTGTTCAAGTTTGCCAATTCCCAGATGCTGGCAAGAACGTCGTTGGGGAGATTGGATGTCATCAGGAAACTTGCCACCTGTGATCCGCTAAGAGTTCCCGTTTTATTCTTGTCGAGAGAGTCAAAAAGTGCCCCATACTGCTGGCGCTGTTGTAGAGACATGATCCACGTGTTAAGATCGGTAGAGCTTGCAGAGGCAGGAGATGAGGGCTGTGAAGAATGTGCCGAAGGCTGCGGAGAAGAAACAGAAACGCTCATATTAGCATTTGATGTCACACGAGGAGATGGAACTGCAGGCGGTGTTGCCTTTGAGTCTTCTGCCGTCTTCCACATTGCTTCAGGCAACACAGTGGGCAAAACAGTCATTGTCTTGCCAAGAAAAGACTGAATTAAATGCATTGCCATAATAAATTCTGGCCTCGAAAGTTCACCTCTCTGTTGCCTATCCACCAAATTCCAGATTTTTTCAAGCACCTGGACTGGAAGTCTTGCCTTCAGAAAAATGTCACGTGCCTGTACACCTGAAAGTATTCCATTTGGGCTTGAAACCGTTCTGTCAAACATTATACCAAACTTGGAAGCCTGATCTGGTGCCAACAACGGAACTATAAGTCTCGTATTGGAGGCAATTGATGACGTTGTCGATGGTACACGGGATCCCCTTGGACTCATGCCATTTGATCCAGTTCCCTGTATGCTCATTGATCCCGTTCCAGTAGAAGAAATTGGAATTGTATGAAATTTTGCTAAAGGTTTGACATGTTGAACTGCATCTGGTGTCAATTGGTTACCAGACTGAACGTCTGAAATCATCCTCATGGCGCTAAAGAAACCTCTTTGGTCCAAAAAGCCAGTGTTGTCGGGATCGGCAAAATTCCATATCTCTCCTAAGCTGGCTAATGGTAAGCCAGATGCTTCCAATAACGGCTTAGCTGCCAATCCAGATATCTTACCGGTCTTTGCCGGGTCCAATGTCTTGAATATTGACCCGTAGAACTTCTTTTCTTCCGAAGTGGGCGGTTCTTGCAATGTTCCTGTTAAAAAAGGTGTATTCACAACAATGCCTGTTAGTAAACTCGTTTATTCAATAATTCTTTGAATTTGACTCGTTATATACTTACCACTCATTTCTGACTGAAGTTCTGGTTCCTAATATTCAATTATGATTTACTAATGTCCGAATTATATATACTTTAAGTGAAAATGAACACAATTGAGATGAAGATCATGGATGTAACGACAGCCTCCAATTTAATAAATTGCACTTACTTTTTTCCCCTCGCCAACTGTTTGAGCCACCAAACAACAAAAAAAAAATTAAAGTGTAGGGAAAAAGGAGGGGAGAAAAAATAAATCCGTTTCATGGAAATTCTCCGGATAAAAGAGCCATTCGATAAAAATAAAACTCACAGTCTAAAGTAGACGCGTCGAACACCACGTTCCGTATCTCTGTAATTTCTACAAAGATAAGCGAAAAATTAGATTATGCTATGGCGTTATCTAATGATCTGTTCATCGATATTACACCTATTTGCTTTATTTCCATTAATTTATCTATTTTCCTACATCTACTTTATATATGCTGTCTTGTATTTGCTATCACTTATCTGCATCCTTATATCGGCGAACTTGTATCTGCTATCTTGTATTTGTGATCCTGTATTTGCGATCCCGTGTTTGCAATCTTGTATCTACCATCTTAACTTTACTTCCTCACTATTGTTGTCTAAGCACGTCACTTCATTTCCATTGTTCATACATCTCCATTAATTTTCATCCTCTTCATCAGATGTAACATCTAATAAAATAGATGCGTTCCGAAGTCCTGCCTCAGAGATACTTTTATCCAAATCATCAAATAAATTCTGCCTCTGCATTTTCAACGTGAATGCCCGACCTTGCAAGGAGTCCTTAAAAGCAAATTTCACATACTGAAAAACAATGCTGACCGGATCTGCTAGCGCAAATCTTTTAACCACCCGTTTTCCATCAAGACCGGATCTGATTTGAATCCGTGTTGTTTCCTCCTGGGCACAGGAGGGATCAGGAACATCATTCTCTGGAATGTTAGCAATCTTCTGGGTGTATGTCAAAGGTGCATCTGGAATTGTGGCAGGCTTTGAGCTTAATTTCACACTGGTATCTGCATCGTCATTTTCATTCTCTTCTTCATCGTCTTCATTTTCATCAAGCATGATAGGTGCCCTCTCAGATCCAGTTGTTCCTTCTTTTTGAGTTTCTTCCTGCTCTCTAAGATTAACGTTTGATTTATTCTTATCCAACGAGAACTTGTTAGTAAAGTCAGCGACGTCATCAATGAATTTGTGAACCTCTGGATTTGTAGACCATACCTTCATCCTTTCACCCGTCCATGGATCTATTATTGCAATATGCGGATAATCCTTGAATGGATAGAGATTCCGATAAAGCTGCCCGTTAGGCGAGTCATGCTGGAATTGCAAAAAGATGAACTTCTGTTTTACCAGGTCCTTAATCTGGTTTGAGGACCAAAAATCTCGATTCAAGCATTGGCATCTAAAATCTGTCACGTCCTGTATATTAATCAGCACCCATTTCTTTTCATCACGGGCCAATTTCTTCGCACTATCGAAATCTAACTTACTGATAATATCCCAAGGAGGTCGAAACAATCTGGCTAGACGTTTCTGTGTGCTCGACAGATGACCAGAACTCTCTCTTCTCCTGTTGTAATTCTCTTCTCCTGTGAGATCAACAACTGTGTTGTTATCTGTTCCAAACGGCCGGCGTTCATAAGAGTCTTCATATTCATCGTCGTAATCTATTTCATGATCATCGTCATCATCGTCCATATCATTGTTGAAATCGTAATTACGGCTCGTCTCATTATGCTCCGTATACTCACCATCTAAATCTTCTTCAGCCTGGTTAAAAACTCCGCGTCTTGCCGATCCAAACATGCCGCGTTCTGGTGGTATTCTTGGTGGCACAAAGCCGTATTCCGGTATTAGCTGTTCATGAACTGCCTGGATTGGCTGCCTCATATTATCATTATTCGATGAAGTCCCCTCCTCATACATTTGTCTTTGCAGTTTTCTCGCAATATCTTCATCAGATTCTGCAGAATTAACATTCTCGCCTGATTGCTGAGAAGAGTTTGTATTTCTGGGATGGCCTAACTCAGCATCGGCACCTCCATTTTCAAAGAATAGATTTACTGCCGTGTCCAAATTACCGTCGCTCATTTCCAAATAGCTTTTTGCCACCTGCACATCCTCTGTGGATGTGATCTCCAGAAATGTGGGAATAAGATCATCTGTATTGGTCATTCTTTATTGGTGTATCTAGCTTTGCGTGCCTATTTTAATCAATGTCTATGGTGATATAATCCTGAAACCTTCAAATTACGCTAAAAATGATTTGTGCTTGAATGTATAGTACTCCTTTTTTATGTTTGTATTGCGAAGGTCGTTATTCTTTGTAATGAAAAAGTGACATCGCCCTCAATGCAAGTACCAGCATATATAAAGTATATTTGGAAAAAAGGGACGTGTGTAAGAAGGGGGTTTCAGGGAAGGGAGAAAAAAAGAGAAAAAGAAAATGAGAGGAAGCAATATCGAAATGTATTTTGTGTACAGATGTGCATAATACTGTGAACTGTTGGATTTCTTGCAACGCATTTATTGTCACATTTACTTCATTTTAATGTACATACAATCTATATTAATAAGCCAAGTTAAGAATGCTTGGTCGCACCTTTTTCTCTGGTGTCTGTACCACTAGCATCTGAACTTTTGTTCAAAGCTGCCCTCTCCGAACGATAATCGCTTTCGAAAGAATCGATTGATGGTGAACTATCGATATTTGCAACGGCTGGACTTAGACCTGTTTCTCTTGTAAATTCAGTATCCAATTCTTTCAATTCGTTCATAATTTCCATCTTCATGCTTTCTCTATTTTCTCTCAAACTCCTTTCATATCTGTCTCGTGCTATCTGCTTGTTTCCAGCTGTTAACCGGTCAATCATATCTAATCGGCAAAAGCATTCTTCTTTCATGCTGGAATATCCCGAATACCTCCAGCCAATAATTTTCTCAAAGATATTTGGAAAAAGTATTGCAGGAACCAATTTTGTAGGTTGTAAAGTATTGAGAATATCCTTTATTTCCTTACTTGATCCTCTTAGTTCATCGTTATCTAAGTAGTTTCTTTTCGAGTTCTCTATTTGTTCACGGTACTGCTCATATGAATTTTTCGATTTCTTCACGCATGTGTCTATTGTCTTCACCAACTCATCTATATGATTGACCTGTGCCTCAACAAATTTTTTTGACATCACATAGTACTCGTTGGCTATAATATTCTGCAATTGCGATACATCTTCTGAATCCTCAAAATCTAAAAAGTGATGACTAGTTTTCAGCTTTGATAATTCAGATGCTATTTCTCTTATTTGATTGCTTCTTGGGCTCTGTTGTTCGCTGCTAACTTCGTTGTTTTCTGTTATATTCCGTATCTTGGCTGGAAGCTCACTCGCCGAAAGCTTTTCCAAAAACTTAATGTTTGTATCATCCAAGAGCTTTCTCTGAAAATCAGAAAGAGGATGTTTGGATGCTTCTTCTTTTAATATTTTCATTTCAGTTGCATCTGCCTGTACTTTCTTGTGTTTCCGGTTCATTTCTTGATCTTTAGAAGCTTCATTGCTGATTTCCTTTAAAACATCATCTTTCTCAAACTTTGTCGTCTTGTTTTCATCCTGTATTCTCCGCCGCCCTATTTTTTGTCTCTTTTTATTGGGATCTTCATTTAATTTATTTGTTCTTGCATTCCTTAAACCCGGTGAAACCTCTTTTCTCTTTCTTGTGCCAGACCTCGATCTCGAACCTCTTAAATTTGGTTTACTATCTTGAGCCATCGGAGAACTGTTGTGGCTTCGGCTCCTTCTTCCTCTGCTTCCTAAATGTTTTTTATCGTGTACAATCTGATGTGTTGGTAAACGTTTGTTTTCATTGTAATCGATCTTTGTCACATTACGAAATGATCTGTCGGAACGTTGCAATTCTTCCTCCTCGACCTCGAATTCAGAGTCACTCATATACAATTGAGCACGTAGTCGCTCTTGTTTCTTTTTTAGCCTCCGTCGTCTTTCTTCCTCCGTTTCGATCCTCGACTTCTTTCGTGGCTCTTTCTTCTCGATCTTAACATCAGTTTTATGTTCTTCTGTCGGTATTTGATTTGACTCAACAGCCACGTCACCTTCATCTCCACCACCTCCGTTTATTTTGCTTTCCCGAACTGCACCGTCAATTTCCACGTTCATCCCAGTTTTTGACTTTGGTGAGTCTTGCGATGATTGTTGATCTGAAATTGAGGCCTCGACGCCAAAACTTGAATCACCAAAATTTTCCAAGTTTTTTTGCATGTCTTTCGAAGCACAACCCAACAGAGCTGTCCGTTGTTATAGATCCGTAGTTGTTTAAGAAAAAATGTCAATTACAATGATGTTCGTGTCCGGTTTGCAAAGAGAAATGTATGTACGATAGAAAGATACAGACAGAGAGGATTAAAATAAAATAAAAATAAAAATTAAAATCAAAACCGACATGCAGAGAACTACTGAATACGGGAAAAAAAAAAATACACGAATTTTTGCTCTCCGGGAGAAACTAAATTGTGCTTGTTCATCTTTTGAGTTTGACCTCAAATGTTAAATACAATGCAATACTTATTATCTGAATGAACCCTCACAATGAAAAAAATAGATGTTCGTTATATTGTCGGATATCAGTATGTAAATAAATACTTTTTTTTCGTTGTCGCAAACTAAACAAATGATATGTAGCTCCCGCTTTCCAGAACATGCTCGGATGTATTGAAGTTTCTCATACATATTGATGGAAATTTAACAAATACTTACTTCATCAGGTAAGTATCAGAATTGCAACCGAATCGAGCATTGTGGAACCGTTCAAACAAACATAATTTTTGCAACCTCTTAAATTGTATTAGGGCATTCTATGGTATTTTTGTACTTTACCCTGGTAATGATATCTGAAATACTGATCAGCAAGGATTAATACAAAATATTTGTTGATGGTATTTAATTTTGGTCACTTCACCAATCAAAACGCTATGCTGAATGTGTTCTTCTACTTCAATTTTTTGAGGTACGATGATCTGTACAAGTTTATTTTCACATTATTCTATTCTATAAGATTCAAACTTCTGTTCTTATAGAGCACAACGAATTCAAAATGAATTTGAAATAATACAAAAAGCCTGTTGCTTTGTTTACTCGGGTTACATTTACGAAAGAAATAATACAAAAAGAGCTGGAGTGTTCGTTGACACATCAAATGCGCATTTTAAAAAAGTCCCAAATTAAAGCTTTCTTCAAATATAGTAATTATATAAATTGGCATTAGACCATTGAATCTGAAATTGCCTGTCAATATCTGATAGTCGACAAGCAACTTAGAATAGTCCGATTTTATGTATGAATCCTCGAGAAAGATCAATTGATTTGTCATACTTTTAGTCTTTTGCTCGGTTAAAATTTACAGTTATGTGATGGACCGGTAACATACCCAAGCTATAATTATGTTTTTATGACCTACTTCTTGGCATTTTTGTCTCCCTTCATTGAAAATACAAAATTGTTAGACCCGTTGAGTACTTACCATTCAGAAATTGAAGTCCTCTACTTGTTTCTCAATCCTTCTATCAGCAGATATTGCTTGTGGTGTATGGGTGCGTTGCGCCTGTGGAATAGTAAAAAAAAAGTTGATCCATTAAATTATGTTTATCCACAGTAAGCAAGAAATGAATTGCAGAATGTCAACAATTTTACCTAGAAATCTATAAACCGAAAGTAAATTTGTTCTTTTATTAGCATCATACTTTACCACCACTGGTATAGTAATCATCCATGTCAATTAAATATCTTCTTCTTTTATCCCGACAAGGGAAAGTGAGACTTTCAAAATGGTATATTGCCATGAGTCAGCAGGAAAAGCAAAGAGTTACGAAGGAACTTACAGCAATTGTGCCCTTAAGAAAATCAAAAATGTGCAATGTACTTGAGTACAAAGATTCTAAACTTGTTTATCGTCGATATGCATCTCTTTTCTTCATTGCATGTGTTGGGAATGATGACAATGAACTTTTAGCTCTGGAAGTAATACAACGATACGTGGAAGTGATGGATAAGATATACGGAAATGTCTGTGAGCTTGATATTATTTTCAACTTTCAGCTCGCATATCAGATATTGGATGAGTTGGTTATAGATGGTGTCATGCAGGAAAGTTCTTCAAGTGAAATTATTAGAAGGATAGCCTATCAGGAACAAATGCAACATGATGATGCCGTTCAATCGTAAGTATTGAACTTTGTTTGAAATCAGATTTTAGATGCCATTTAGTTTTGCCATACTAACAAATATCCTTGACCAGAGTGTACACGTGACAAATATTGACTGCTAAATCGAAAAGATTAAGGTTTCTGTACTGAATGTTACGCATTAACCGATGTGAAACGAAATTATGATACGATAAGATATGTCATCTGGCTTTTAACGTTTCAGATTGCTCCCAGCATCTTTAAATAAAGGCACTGGAACCTAGAAATAAAGCATAATCCTTCCTGGAACTAATATTATAATCATATTACGTAATCATTTTTTTGTCTTCTGTTTTTTTTTTATTTCTCTTTTGCTAGACATAACTGCTCGAAATGGTTGGCTTCCGTTCTGGTTTCCGCCTTTCCGCCAATAAAATCATTCCAAAAATTTTTCCCTTATATAGAAGATCAGTTATGCTGATTTCAGCAAAGTTTGTCCAAGCGCGAAGTAGCAATGCTGAATATTGGGATATTTGTGTAGAGAGTGAACTATTCTTGCAGATGCGAAATTGAACGCTCCCCAGATTGCAAAGAGAAAAATAAAAAAAATAAAAATAAACTTAGTGCAGTCGTCGCAATTAAGAGAGCACGATACGTTTAACCTGTGCCTCCTCAAGCATAGATTTCATTTATTGTTGTATTTATATCTGGTTCGCAGAACGTTACAGCAGCAATATGTTCAATACTCTTGCTTTAAGAGGTAAGTGTTAAAATAAATGGTTTAAGTTTTGTTTGAGGACAAGTGAAGATGCCATCAGTTGATTGAGAACAGAATTCAGTATCAGAGAGTTGAACGAGGTATCTAAGTATTCATAGTAATGTGTTGAAGTACAATGTGTATGCACATTTAACTTTTCAATAGTATAAAAAATTCACACTTCCTTCCTATAATGACAGCCTCATTATTGAATCATTGGAGAGAGCAGAAATTCATGCAATAAAGTAATTCCAACATAGTGGATGTAAAATTGTCAACAAGATGTCATGTGTATATTGTCCAGCTATGAGATACTAACAATTCGTATGTTTTCAAAGCTGTTAAAATCTCACTCGTGAGACCTTCGCTTCTCAGACCAATGGTTGTGAGGCCATTGGTTTTGAAGTCTGCATTTTTACAATCAAGATCTGTGTCCCCAATCGGTCTAAGATTTTTGGCTACTAAAGCACCAGAGTCTAAAAAGGCTGTAAAGGTTGATGCAAAAACTAAAGCTACTAGCCTTATTGACATGATTCCAGGTTCTAACTTTGTCACAAAGACTGGTACATTGGCAACGGCTGCAGCAGCTACTGTTTACAGTATTGCTGAGGGATTTTTTGTTATTAACGGAGAGTCTCTTTTGGTCATCACGTTCTTCAGCTTTATTTACATGACTGTCAAAGTTATTGCTCCGCTGTACGGTGAGTTTGCCAGAAAGAGAATTGGATTTGTTACCAAGACTTTGAATGACGCCAGAGAGAATCATGTCAATGCAGTTAAAGACAGAATTTCTGAGGTTTCAAACTTGAAAGATGTGGTCACAACTACAAAGGCTCTTTTCGAGATGTCTAAGGAGACTGCCGCTATTGAGGCTGAGGCTTTCGAGTTGAAACAGAAAGTCGAGGTCGCCAACAAAGCAAAGTCTGTTTTGGACTCATGGGTTAGATACGAGGCTCAGGTTAGACAATTGCAGCAGGAGCAATTATCCTCTACTGTCATTGGTAATGTCAAGCAGCAGTTGAAGGACAGCAAGTTCGAAGACAAGGTTTTAGCGGAGTCTGTTTCCGAAGTGGAGAGGTTGTTTGCCAAGGAGAAATGAGCTCGCTATCAGATAGTCTTTGCACACACTTAGAATGTCAATACATATGTCTTTTTTAGTGTGTATGAGACGTGCATTACCTCAAGCGATAGTAAATATTTCTGTTTATCTTATTCAATTATATGTTTCGAATTCACTAAAATATACATATGCTTTTATAGCAAGTGTTTCTACATCTGAACCCACGTTCAGACCCAACTCTATGTTGTAATAGAGCATATCCGTAAATCAAAAATCGGCACTTTGGTATTGTGTCTGAATCTGTTTCAACTTGTAGAATTTCGGCTTAGGTTCCACTGGCAGCGAAATCTGTTCAGATTCAATCTCAGAAAGATTACTCAAGTTCTTCCATTGTCCTTTGATTAATTTATTCTTACTGTGAACTGACAAATTAGCCATCCCCAAAAATGGCTGCTCGCCTAAGGGATTTATCTCAGGATCATAAAACACTGAATTTGTCTTGAGTTCAAGCTTAAGTTCTGTCTTAGTTGAACCTAATATTGTTTTTTCCTTTTCGTCGTGTTTTCCAGCTTGCTTTTCCCCCTGAGCATGTTCAAATGTATGCATGAACTCGTATCTTTCCTTGAGATTGTCAATATTTCGATAATCTGTAGCCGTTTTCGTCCCCTTCCGTTCAATCTTCTTAATTCTTCCCAGAAGTTCTTGAGATGAACCATATAGGCCTTTCAAGTCCTCAAATCTGTGCTCCTTCCTCTTTTCACGTTCCCTTCGTTTCAGTGATCTCTTAGAAATTGCTCCTGATATCATCATCAATAGCTTATGGTGACAAAACGTGACTATAAATCTATTCTTTTTATATATCGTTGAAAAGGTTTTACTGGAAAAAATGAGCACAAAAATAAAGATAAGATCAAAAAAAAAAAATAAAATAAAATAAAAAGTACTTGAAGGTCCAGCAAACCTGACTCCACACACAGGCCTTGTTTAGTTTACTTATTCCGAGGATTTATGATTCCTATAACTAGCATTAGTCATGAGTAATAATGGAAACCAATCACAACCCCAAATTGGTCAAATGCAATCCGCTCAACGAAAATACCCTCCTCTAAAGTTTGATGAGGTTCCAATTCTGCCTTTGGAACAAATACGACCTCGTCTTAACCAATTGGTGCATTCATTGCGAAAAATGGAGGATTTGCTGCGGGCTAGACAGCCTTTACCAAATTGGATTCGACTTCAAAATCAATTCAATGTGATTCTATCACAGCTTAATTCATTTTCTCGTGCCCTCGATGCTAATAAAATGGCACTTTCATCATCAGATTCGTTCCCAAACTACGAGTTTGATACAACTCAGCATGAGGGACTTTTAACAACACTTTTGAGAAAGAAGCATCTTCCAGAAGTTGACGAATGGATAAGCTCGGTTGATTCGGTCAGTGCGGATGCTGTTAGTAAGGATGAAGATATGGCTAAGGAGTGTACTCGAATCGCAGAGGAATTACTACAGAAATACGTTTTTGGCGGCTATATAACGAAAGAAGAGGGCGAGCATGGATTAACTATGAAAGACGTTTTTGGATATGAAGCTGAACCAAGCATAAATGATTCAATTGGCCAGAGTGATAAGCTTACACAACAAACTGAAGATGACATATATAGGTTTATTTATCAGGGCTTAGACTCAAAAGTCTCCTTTTGATTTGGATTAGTTTGCAGTGTTTCCTTTACTCTAACGGTATTTTTAAATCGTTCCTCAATGGCCATCTTGATCTTTTTGAAATGGCAACCGAAGTTCTCCCCTTCAAATATCATGTCCTGCTTTAAAAGTTGCTTGCAGTATTCCACATTGTCAACTCTGAGATCATTGGCATCTAGCGGCAGTTCGTCCCAATCGATAGCAAATTTAGTTGTGAAACTGTTGTAATGCTTCTTGTTTTTCATACGCTCACTGTATAGGTCTGTTGTCATCACGTGAATGTGTAAATTCTTCATGGATGGGACCGAGTGACAACATACTTTTATATGGTCCCACAGTTTAGTGCTTGGATCGATAAATTCATATTGTTGGTTAAATTCCTTAGTAATGATATCTATAGCTTTTTCTATATACTTCTGCATAGCTTCTCGAAATTTGTCAGATTTAAATGCAAGTTGTGGTCGTAGATAAGTGAATTGTCGTGGTAGTATTAAGAAGTGAAATATGGATTTAGGGAACAGATCTCTAATGATAACAGCATTTGGATCACTAAAAACTACGATCTGAGGATATTTCTCAGGGTATTTAAGGAATTTTCTCAATCCATATCTAAATGACATCGTTGTAAGACGAAATCGAATAAGTCACCAGCAATATGCTCTTTTGATTGAATAATAATTACCGGATGTAGTAGTTGAAGCTGAAGAGTATCGAACCTTCCCGTCTTGAATTTCAATTTTTTTTTTTTTCTCACCCATAAATTAAATCCTGGATGAGCACGACTCTATCTATCGTACAATTATTTACCAGCTCATAGAATGGCAGCGATTAAAAGCATGGCATTGATTTTGACATTGACTCATGGCATATACGTCATGGAATGCAAAATCGGCTTCGCGAGTTAAATATTATTAATTGGGGCTGATGAATTTGCATCGGTATATATGAAGAGGGATGGTTTCTGGATCCATTTTGGATTATTTACATGAAGTAGCCCCATTAAACCAAAAAAAAAAAAAAAAGTAAAAAGCGGATAATAACAAGCCGCACTAACCAGCTTTGATTTCTAAAATCAACTCATAAATCTGACAAAGCCTTAGTAAACAATTCCCAAGTGCCAAACATAATCATACTATTTGGAACAGTTCTCATAAGATGAGGCGTTAATCCACCATAAAATGATAAAAAGCCTTCCTCTTTATATATGACCTTGAAACATTGCATGAGTCCTGTATATTTTGGCTTTCCATTTTCCATTGGAGCCTGTCTTAACCTTGTCCGCACAACTTCATGAGGATACATAGCTAGAGACGCAATAAGCTTGGCGAAACCGGCAGCACCAGATCTTGCAAACCAATCAGCAATGTCATCCATACGAGTTCTTTCACATCCACAAGCAGCAAGTCTCTCTGCCCTGTTGTTAATCATGTGCTTCATCTGCTCATAAAGAATCCATTGTATTGTCGATTCACCTGATCCCAAATAGGATGCAGATAATCCTTTGTACAGAGCCCCTATACCTTCTGTTTTGAGCGTTTTGTACAAGCAATCAAAAGAGTTTTTGTACTGCTTTTTTGTAGCCTTGTCTAGCTGAAGTCGTGTCTTTATCAGCCAAATAGGATTTGTGGCAGTACTTGTTACTATACCAGCATTCAGGCCCGCTAGCAAGTGCATGAAAGATGTTTCCTGTCCACCGAAATAGTCTGTTTTCTTTAAAACATCTTTGGTGTAGCCATAAGTAAAGAAATTAATTGATCTTGCAGGAATAACACCAACCAAGTTCGGACCAAGTCCTTTGAATAAAGCTCTAGGTCCTTCAACTTTATACACCTTATATATAATGGAACAGGTCTCTTTAAAATGTTTGGCCATACTTCCAGTAATTGAATTTGACCCTGCATGACTTTTATAGGCCTCTCTATAAACCGAGGACTGCAATCTAGTCTTGACAACATCGAATGGAGAGGTGAATATCGCACCACACATTCCACCTAAACCTCCAGATATGAGATGAACCCACGGCTTTACCTGAGTTTCCTCTTTCTCCTTTTCCAGCTGTTTTTCAAGCAGAACCACCCCTTTCTTTCTTCGGAGAGCACTCTCTTTCAGTTGCATTATTTCTTGATCTGCACTGGGATTTTTGTGGTTATTGGTAGTTATTGTTTCGGGAAACACTTCTCTCAGGGTAGAGGATTTTTCATCAGATGTCAAGTACGGTATCGATTCGTTGATATCTGACCCTATTTTGTCAATCTTCTTATCTTCAATTCCCATGTTTTTGTGTCCACTTGTATGCGTTTCTGTTGTGTGTGTGCGCGTACACAATTATGTTAAATTGGCACAAAAATAAGGAAGGAAAGACTGCTAATATATGTGATGGCTAAATGAACAGATATTACTTGGCTCTATTTCAAGTATTTCATGTAAATCGCCAATCGATATTTGGGGAACGATATGTGTATATTCTAAATTTTAGTTAGATCTTTTGATGTGTCACTTTAGGGCGTAATCAACCGCATTTGGAGACGTGCATTTGTAAACCTATCACCAAATTTTGGTGTAATCAGGGATCTGGCACATAATTATCAAACCTCTAGGAATAGGGGAGAAAAAAATCGATCGAGCTGAAAAAAAAATTTTCAATTGTCGGTAGTCCTAATTCAAATGTATACCAATACCATCCTAATTCTAAATTCCGGATATAACTACAAAACGACATAATGTCAGTCTATTAGACGCGAGAACAGAAACAGTAAAGCATTACAAAATATAATTAACAGAATTGTGATTACTAGTTGAACACTATCAGATTTATTTTTTGGATACTTAAAACCTACATGACACATCCTAAAAGAAAGAGAAGCACAGAAAATATATTACCCGAACCAAAAGCGGATGCAACTCCCCCTTTTCCTGTCTTGTCTCTTTAAATGTAAGTCTCGTAAGCAACAGGAGCCAAAGTAGTTGGGACACCTGAAACAACCTCAGCAGCTCTTGGTGGAGCTGGCTTTCTCTTAAGCTGAATGGTCTTTCCAGCAGCCTTAGCAGCGGCTCTCTTAGCAGCGTTCTCTCTGACTCTCTCCAAGAACTCAGCTCTGCACTTAGAATGCTTGACGTGCTCAATCTTCACGTTGATTCTCTTCTCCAGGTATCTGTTACCAACGACCTTGTTGATAATAATACCAACAGCAGACTTGGTAACGTTGTACACAATACCAGTTCTTCCGTGGTAGTACTTGAATGGCATACCCTTCTGGATAGAACCGTTCACCTTGATGTCTACAATGTCACCCACCTTGTATGTCTTCAAGTAGGTGGACATTGGAAGACCACCATGCTTCTTGTAGTCACGACTGAATGCGTAACGAGTTCTTGATCTTAAACCGTGACTGAAATAATATTAATGACATGAGTCAAATTATGTTAGTATCTAGCTCAGCAAAAGAAATGATTCAAATACGATTTCCTTTCATATAAAAATCCCAAGACGATCACCTAGCTGTTGCCAACTTGATGCTCAGAGCTGAACTTTCCCTTTTAAGCCACCTTCCACAAAATGTAATAAATAATATACAGGTTTCCTTAGCGATCATGCCCAATGAATTTGAATTATCAACTTCTGTAAAACTGCTTTATACAATCCCATATGCAGCTGCCCATTACTTGTGTCTTTTCTAAGTTTGTTCATGTCAAGGTACCATGCTGAAAATCATCTGTTATTAAAAATATCCCCTGGAATAAACCCACTTTAAATATGAAGAAATCTAAACTTCCTGTGTGTTCTTAATGCATACCTTTTACCCATCTTTGGTTACTTATGTGTGTCAATAGCTGTTAGAATATCAAAGGCTTAAAAGTGTATTGCTTGGAGCCTGAAGTAGCTTGAAGAGAAGTATCTAGGTTTAAATTTTTGAAGTTTTTTTTTTAGTTTTTCCAGCTTTGTTTCCGGTAGGGTTTGCCCCTTGCTTATTTCAGCATGATTGATACCAAACGACTTCGCGCCATGAAAAAAAATTATACCTGCATTCATATTTTCACCCAATAAATGGAAATTTTCGGGCGTCATATTCGCTGTCCCATTTGTGATTTTTTTAACTAGAGGTGTAAGGTGTGGATAATAAATATCAATGAGCCAAGATAGTAGAAGAAGGAAAATATACGCTCGTGCTAGTAGACACCTTTTTTTTCGCGGGGATCCGAGAATATTTTCTCTGAAAAAAAAGGTATGCATACAAATCGAAAAAAAAGGCATGCTAATTAGTGCTGTATCTCAAAGTGCACTAATCGGCACTTAAAGTACAACTAAACGTTCGTATTTAGCATACGGCAATATACGTATTTTACATGATATAAGTGGATAATAAGTACAATATGGTGTATACGTGAAGTAAGTTTTGATATTAGACAAAAAAAAGATATAGGAAATTACACCTAAAGCATTAAGATGGAGTTTATATTTAGTTTAAGTGTTATTTGCCCATTACTCCTCTTCAGCAGCCTCAGCTTCTTCGCCATCCTTAGCGGCATCAGCCTTAGCCTTCTCAGATCTTCTCTTAACTCTACCAGCTCTACCACCACCGTATGGAGAAGTAGCAGCAAAGTCAATGTGCTTTTGGGAGTCCAATCTCACCATGAAAGATGGAATGGTAACAAGTTGCTTACCGACAGCAATGTGTCTCTGTCTGATCAAAACTCTGGCGTGGTGAACAGATCTGGCTAATCCCAACTTGAACACCTGAGTTTGTAGTCTTCTTTCCAAGAAGTCCTCAATCTTCAAGGACAAGACATAATCCAACTTCATCTTGTCTTCTGGCAAGATACCCACTCTGACCAATCTTCTGATCAAAGCATTACCCTCGAAAAGTCTTCTTGGGTTCTTCTCATCCATAGTCAATAAGTCTCTGGCAGCTCTTCTGATCTTGGACAATTGGTATCCAATTCTGTAGATTTCATGCTTGTTCTTCAATCCATATTCACCGCACAATTTCAACTCACCATCCAATCTGGCGATTTCGAAAGGTCTCTTTGGGACCGAGTAGGTCTTAGAATGGTTTCTTGGAGCTCCTGAAAGATTAAAAAACGTTGATGTTAGTATACGGTTACTCAACTATCATATCATAATGGTTTTCATACTGGAACTCTAATCTTGACAATGATAAATAAATGCAAACATGATTCCGATATATCTGTTCTCTTAAAATTACTTCACCAAATGAATAACCATGCAGATTTATAGTACAGTAATCATTCAAGTCAACTACCCCCTATCACTATGCCATCCCCTATTCTCCCCATAGCTATATTGCAACTGTCAAATTCAAAAACTTCACAAATGGTTTTATATTCCACCTCGCTCAATGTATCAATAGCACCGTCATCTTTTCATTCCGAGTATTCCACTTTTGATACTTACTTGGCATCTTGAACTATCTTGGCCTGTTTGTCGTTCTAACAAAGACTTTCAATAGATTTGTTATTAGAGTCAAATATCGTGTTAAAGGTTTTTTTAATCTTAATGCTCGAAATGAAACTGAGAACTATCGAAAAAAATAATAAGGAAAAAAAAAAATAAATTGCTGGGTGAACTGAAAAACTTTTTTTTCGCTCAGGTCCCCTTCTGAATGAGAAGGGGTGAGGCAGAATTGATAGCGGTGTGAGGTGTAGCATAAATTTCTGAGATCACGTGGAGATAAAATACTGTTCAGTCTACAGAAGCGGTGACTGGTGTATAGATGTCCGGTATGCGAACTGCATTTAAAATGTTCATCTTAAGGTATCCGAAAGATTAGCGTTATATGTTTTAATTTCTATGTTTGTAAATACATTATTGTCAATGTTAGAATCTATTTGACAAAGGTAATTTGATGTATACTCCTTGAGAATTTACCTATTTAGCTCTTCATAGATAAACAAATTGAGTGCATTTCTTAACTTAGTATAGTATGGTACAACAGGTCAAGTCACAATTCCGAGTGATAACTTCCTTCTCCTAAATGGTCCAATAAAGATAAAATACTTTAAAAATTGAAGCCAGACTTGTTAATATGATATGCTTCGTTTATTAAACAAGTTCATACAGCATTTAGCACTGTTAGGCCTCGACACAATGACTTAATCATTTCAGTTCTCGTAAAGAGGATTACTGGAAAAAGAATACTAGAATAAATGACATTTCCGAGTACTAAATACAATAAAATAAAACGGTCGGTAGCATAGACAATTGTTATTTTTTTTTAGAACCAACAATCAGTAAAAATTGGTTCTCAAACTATTGAACGTCTCCGCAGGTTGCATAACAGTTATTTGTTTGATCTAAAACAATATTTAATGCTATTACGTGTAACTTCTCTTAATTGCTGGATGAGCATTCTGCTATGTGATATTTTATTGGTAACAGTTTGAGGACAATTATGAATTAATTTGAAAATGTGTAATCCGAATGAATTTTCATCATCCAAAATAGTTTGCACTTTAATTTAAAGTTTCACCTCGTTTCTGGACCCTTTATTTTTGAATCATTATTCTCCCTGACGGAAGGGGTGGTACATAATTAAATTATCTTTGTTACAGTGTATCGCATAGTAGCAACTATCAAATAATCTTAAAAGATTTACGTCCTAGGCCAGATGGAAACCAATTTCATTATTATATTTGAATAATGTTAAAAATCACCCTCGTGCTTGCCTGCTTCTTTTCATTTTACCCTTTATAGACGAACTGAGAATTATGTGTTATCTGCAATAACCGGCAACGTGTCTGTTTCTGCAAATTTCAATTCTCCTTTTTTTTCGTGCCGTTGAACAATCCATTCTGGGCCCCGTACTAATTAAATGTTTATTATATTTATCTGTGGTCGCGTCCAGGCTTGCGATTGCAATGCAATTATTAAGAAATCCTATAATTTTCTTAGTTCCGTTTTATTTCTATTTTTGCGGGTTTTCATTATATTAGTATCTCGGCAGCCTCATCTTTAGATACTTTCGATTTAACTGCGTCGATTTGAACTATTTCTTTTACAAAAAGCCTGCATTGTGGCATACGATTTCTTCCCACGGATCAATACCCGTGTATTCTTGTCCCATTTGCATAGATCCATTCTCTTTGTGGTTATTATTTTGGTATTCCAGTGAAGATTCGTCTACATTTGCCTGGCTTTGATCCAAAAAGATGTCGATGTTGAACATACAACGGCTCCTTCACGGGGCACTTCGGCTTCGAGCCAAAGAGAGCAAGTATGTGCTTGCTGCAGTTATTGTAATGTTTGTTTACATAATGCTTGTTAAGATACAAATTGTTTCTTCCCCTCTGGAGATCACGATATCTGATACGGTATCTAAAACTTCTTTGAGCATAAAGGATGAAACGGACATATTTTTGGATAAATTATATCAGGCCGACAAGGCAAAGTCAGAAAAAAAAAATAGTAAATCCGCAGCTAAGGAAGTTGATGTTGAAGAAGATAAAAGTTCTGATGATGCACCATCAAAGGACGATGGTAATGAGGACCCTAAGCAGAGAGAAAAATATCGGATAGAAAAGGAATTTAAGAATGATCCCTGCCTTTCAAAAACCATTTTGGAATCCAGGTACAGTTCTATGAAATTGAAGTCTTTCTATGGTACACATGAATTGAGCAATGATGAGAATTATTTCTTGGATTTAACATGTGGTGATATTGAATACGTTCCAGAAGATGCAGACTCCCAGTTAGAATATACGGACTCCCGTTTGTTAGATGATGATTTTGAGTCCCTCAATCAGTATTTACGTAAGACTGGATACGGATCAATAATAGCTGGGGAAGACGCCGATCTTGACAGCTACGACTTTTCCTCGCTAACAGATTGGTATCGATTTACAGGCTCATCTGTCTGGCTCCCTGATCAGAAATATCACCTTATGATGAGTAGGATTGTTTACTCCCCGAATAAGATTCCGTTGGTTTCGTTCATTCGTTTGCAGTTGTTTGATCCAAATTGGAAGGAGATTAAAGGTCGCCGTTTGAGATATGTTGATATTGATGACAAAGAACTCAAGAGTGCAGTTGTCAACTACGAAAGAACAAAGAACGAAACTATTTTGGATGGCATATCAATTAAATTTCCAAATATTTTAGACATAAATCTTGATGTCGAGAGCAGATCCGATTTGTTAGGGCCAGAAGATCCGAGAATTTTATATAAGAGCACGGGTGATGTTCATGAGCCCGTTGCCGTGTTCAATCAGGATCTTCGAGGAAGAAGAACTATGTACGCAACATTTCCACTACGTCATACCAAACCAGGGCACAAGAAAGAGACTTTAATGTTGCGCACATCTCTTATGGGGGATTACCCATTCGAAAAAAATTGGACACCATTCTTCAGCAATATATCACCGCCTCCTCCTGCAGGTTCCAGAGGCTGGATGTACATGTTCTACGCCTTAGATCCATTAAAAATTTTTAAGTGTGATTTAGACACTGGTTATTGCGATATCGTACAACAGAATGGCAAGAAGACAGACATTGATAGAGGTGGATTACTTACATCTGTTCGTGGTGCCACAAGTTTAAGGTCTATTCCTAGAAAGATAGTCCAAAGAATGCTTCGAAGAGATGGAATTCTGGACCCAGATTACCCACTTGAAATATGGGTGGGATTCGTGAAAACCCATATTGATGAATGTGGCTGTGGCGCCATGTTGTACAGACCAAACATAATGGTTCTTGTGAGGCAGGAAAACTCTTTTAGAATTGATCTACTTTCAAGTAGTATAGACTTTGGAAAAGATGTTATGTCATGGGATGATTTGACCTCTACATACTGTGATGACGGCAACAACGTGTTAAATGCGAACGAGATCTCGTTCTGGCATATCTCTGATGAACTCCCACAGGATATTCAGCCTTTCGACCCGTCTGCCAAAGAGATCCCCAAATATGACGATTACATGGCATTAACCTTGAGTGAAGCCGATGAAAACGTCCAGGTGGTGTTTTTGAGGCACGTGTTAAACTATGTTCTTGGGTTTTATAAGCATACCAAACTTGTTTTAAGTTCAAGGGATATAAATGGAGAAATCGAAGAGCGTACTAAAAGAGTTGAAGATTGCATGCTTCGATCAGGTATCGAATATTGCCATGAATATGCTAAAATACATACGAGACCGAAGTCAGATGAAGCTCCATCTTCGGAAAATGGTGACTAAATTTTTTTTGTTCATCTTGCTGTTAGCATTGACTACCCAGCCTTATACATTTGTTTTATTCTGCTGATCTATCTTTCTTTCTCTCTCCTTATTTTTTATCACTGCCTATACGCCAGCCTGTGGCGGTTCAACCCACGAAGCAAAAAAAAAGGAGAGAATGTATTACTATCTATTACTACTACCTTTTTGCCTGTTACAATACATTTAATCAACTAACCAGCCCGAAGGATCTTGAATGAATCAAATAAAAATTAAACCGTTATATAGCTTTGACATGTCTGTGTATAAAAGCAACCAAGAGGAATCATATTATATATACATTTTTTGTTTTGCATTGTTTTTCATTCCCACCTAGTTTTCGACTCTGCGCCTCTTTTGTTCTGGTTCATCTTCTGCCTTATCATCTCCGGCCAGATTTTCCAGAGCTTCACGATGTTCCTCCTGTTCCTTCTTCGCAAGTTCAATCTTCTTAGAATCTGAATGATAATCCTTAATGATGGAATCAACATCCTCAATGTTTAATGGTCGCACATCTCCCATGCTCTTGATCTTTTTGGTAACCTCCTTGATCTGATCATCAGCCAAGTCCAAATTCAATTGTTCCACTCTTGCTTTAATAGCATTCCATCCAGTCAGCCTACTAGCAAAGTGTATATATCTGGAAAGGCCAAAGTCTGCTGGATTGATGATCTCATAGGTGGCAGGGTTAGCAAGAATAGCCTTTGCATGCACACCGGCCTTATGTGTGAAAGCACAGAATCCAGTAATTGGGTTGTTGAATGGAATATTCACCTTAACAGTTTCGGCAACCAAGGTCTCCAATTCACGGAGCTTTGTGAGCTTATACTTGGACTTGACATAATCAGGAGCAGAAACAACCATTCTAGCCATGAAACCTCCAAGAGCAACAATACCGTTTCTTTCACCGATACCTAAAACAGTCGTATCTATGAACTTTGAACCAGCCTCCAAGGCTGTGTAAGCATTGGCGATTGCGCAGCCAGTGTCGTTATGAAAATGAGTTTCGATATCGCAACTCACGCAAGATTTAATTGTACGCACGAGATCGTAAACTTGTCTTGGATTAGCACCTCCAACTGTATCAGCAATTCCAATACGGTTCACGCCAATCTTATCGACAGTGGTATATATATTCAACAAATCAACCATATCCGATCTGAATGAATCCTCCGTACTGAATCTGATTTCAAGACCCTTAGACTTGACAAATTCTATAACTTGAATAGCAGCGTTCGTAATAAATGACATATCCTTACCATGAGAATACCTCTTCATAAACTGTGAAGTACCAATAAAAACATTCACACCATCCACACCACATGCAACAGCCACCTTGGCATCGTTAATATTGCATCTAATATGAGTTAACACCTTACACTTCAAGCCCAACTTGCAGACTGTTTCTAATTCAATCTTGGACTGTGGCGAGGCCACAGGCGAAGTCAGCTCTATGTAATCAACGCCGAAATCACTGAGTGCCTTGGCAATCTTAACCTTAGAGTCCAAGGTGTAAAATGCATTCGCAAATTGCTCACCTTCCCGAAGAGTAGTGTCTATAATTTCAAAGCTATTCACATTCGACAGAAAATCGCTAGGATTTGGTCCATATGGGTTCTTATTATTAATACTCATCGTTAATGATTTCCAACTATAGTTAACAAGATTAAATTTGGCTTTTCTTTATCCTTAATCCGAAGAATGTAATCAATACAAAGTAAGATAAAATGATTTTATACCCAACGAATTGTTCGCCTGTAATCAACTAGCAAAACTCCAAAAAGGAAATTTTAAATGGTTGGTCAAAGCACGGGCTGAAGATTGATATTGGGATTGAGAAAAAAGAAAATGGCATGTATATATATACACACTTGCTTAGATCATATTATCAAAGAAAAAAATTTTCCGAATTTCCCTTAGTTTTCAAGAATGGGTCACACTTTTTCCTCCACGCCTGATTTGCTTTATCGTGGTCCTGGAGAAGCGGCTTTAAAGAACACAAAAACAATTCCGAAAAATTTTTGTGCACTTTTTCAATGAGTCAATCGCGGGAGACTCTAAATTTGGCTTTTGTTGTTAGACATGAATTTTACTTATTGGTGCTTTGGGCACAAAGTTAAGAACCTTCCCCCCTTTTGATATACTAAATATATATATGAACATGTTCAGAAAAAATGCCCCGAAACTTTAGAATCTTTTATTTGGGGGCTTTGGGGGTTTTAACTGCTTTGATATGTCATTTGTGTGCTTCGTCGATCGACTTGTAAACTAATCTTATCGGCCCCTTTGACCTCTCTCATTTTCTATTATTTCGGCCCGCTTTGACTAATAAATCGCGATGATTTTAATTTTAAATTTTCATCAATATAATTCTCCGTACTGTTTTCCTAATTCAGCCAAGTCGGCGTCTCTCCACCGCAAAAAGTTCTTTTACTGGTCAATCAAGTTGCCAAAGCATTTTTTTTTTCACTTCAGTTATTATTTTTCTTTTTTCCCACCAATTCCCGCACGACCTCTTTCAAATGACCTCGCAACATGGAATTTTAAGCCCAACTTTAACTCCGTCCAACCCGTCGACTTTGGAAAATGTGTTCTTCAAAGCTGGCTAAATCCCTGGATTCAAAATTGTACACCTCGTTTTTTATTCTATAATTTTGGCGAGCTTTAATTCCTAGCATCTTCATGAATTTTTCCCTGCGTTTATTCCTGTAAAGATCGTTAAAAGACTGTACATAACATACATGACCTTTTTTCCCCTAAGTGAATGACAATGCGTTTTTTTTTTTTGTATATATATATATATTTTTTGTCCACGTTTTTCCTCGCTCTTCATTAGATCATTACCCCCAGCACTTCAGCTATATCGAGGGAGAAAAAAAAAAACGTCTACCAATTGTCGATTGACGAGTCGAAAAATATCTTCGCTTTTCACGTATTCCTTAAAAAGGTTTTTGAATAAATTTGCTGTAGGTAATATGGGAGCACTTCGAGAATCATATGGCCTTCCTTGGCTTCCACATACACTAGATTACATGGTACATTTTCTTTACTTTTTACTATATAACATTAAGCCAATGTTTTTTTTTGAAGATTCCATGTAACAACACGAAATCATTTTGATAAGTTTTTTGATTAGTAATCTAAGTTGACTTTATTATGTTAACAAGATCTTCCATGATTTTATGTTGCCATAAAAAGGATTTATTCTGATTTAAAAAGAATACACATCGTGTGACACACAGAAGTCAAGGGATTTTTTTATCATTACTTATAGGACAAAACGGTATGTAATCTTGAAGATGATTTGCATGATATTGATTTGTAAACAGTGCTTTTCTTCTTGAAAATATGTGGACTAACTACCTTCTTAATGTCGTCAATCGGTTCAATTTTAATTAATTCGTTTCCTCAATTTTTATATTCAGTATTTAGCAATGTTCCTTTGAAAAAACTGCATATATTTTAAATTGCTTAATCACAAATAGGGATTTGCTTTATTTGGCTCTTATCTACAATGTAAATGAGCTTCTACGTACTCCATCCTTCAGTATAATAAAAGCGTGCAAAGCTTTGCTTTCTTTATAAACGTTGGTAATATACTTTGTATGGGAAATAAAACTTCATGTGATAGATGCGTCGAGAGTCGCGTCTACATAAAGCTGCCCTGCCTTGTTTATACCCAAGAAAACCTCGCTCATAAGGATCAAAGGTATTTAAACATGTGCATTCCCCCTTTTTATCCTGCTCATTTTACCTTCTTACTTAGTTCTTTTTACTTTTATACTTTTCCTTTCTTTAGCCTTAAAAACACTCAATACTAGTTATAACAAAAACTTCATAAAGTAATCGGCGTCACACTTAAACCAATTAAGTAAATTATTACATGGAGGTTCTACCCGGACAAGCCACACTGGCACTCTAGGCCCACCAGATCACTTTCTGCACAAGACACAGCGTTTATGCGGGAAGAGGTTAACAAGTTACTCGCTGTTGACTTCATAGTTTCCGTTTCTCCCACCTCATTATATTCTGTCCCCTTCATCACTCGGCATGGTGCAAAACCACGTATGGTTCTTGATTATCGTTAACTTAACTCAATAACCGTTCCCCTCCCTGCCTCAATTGACAGTTTTCAGACTTTATCTCGTGATATCACCGGTTCTATCTTCTCTACGCTTGATCTTCACCAAGCTTATCATCATCTTCGTTTGGATCATTCGACTCAGTCGCTCACTACTTTCAAGACCCCACATGGATACTACTGTTGGCAAGTGCTCCCTTTCCGCCTAAGTAATGCCCCTGAAATTTTTTGTCGATTCCTTACATCTCTCTTGGTGCCCTGTTCATCTTTCACTCGCAGCTATCTTGACGACATACTCATTTTTAGTTCGACTATAGAGCAACACGAGAGACATCTCTCACAAATTGTTTCCCTTCTCTCCCAAAATCTTCTTCATCTTAACCTTGATAAGTGTCATCTTTTCCAAAAGTCTGTAACTTGGGTAGGTCACCAGTTCCTCACAACTGACCACGGTATTGAAATTACACCGTCCGACTCTACTTTGAAGACGATTCAGTCAATTCCTCGACCCCAATCGAAGAAGGACGTCCAAAGCTTCCTTGGTCATTCAGCTTATATTTCGGCGTTTGTGCTCAACCTCAGCTTGATATCCGCTCCGCTCACACCGCTCCTCAAAAAGGACGCACGTTTCCTTTGGACCCCCAAATGTCAGCATGCCTTCGAAGAACTCCAGGACATTGAATTAAAATTTATGACTCTTCATCCTTTACAAAGCGGCCTTCCTACTAAGATCACAACAAATGCTAGTAACACTGCGGTTGGTGCTGCGCTTTGGCAACTGCGCGATTATATCTGGTACCCAGTTGCCTACCGTTCTTCTAAGTTGAACAAGTTCCGGCTAAACTGGCCCATTACTGACAAGGAGCTAAGAGTAAAGGAAGTAAATTCATTTTCTTCTATGGTGATACATACACAATTGTTAGAATGTTAAAGGCATTAACATTA
>ERZ746981.81-NODE-81-length-84745-cov-28.995866_pt1 | contig 84745 bp, 82 predicted proteins | sample MGYA00374948_ERZ746981 | MGnify/ENA primary metagenome ERZ746981 (study PRJEB28757, sample SAMN06711160) | food metagenome | host: microorganism | place: China:Harbin | collected 2017-01-30 | study: EMG produced TPA metagenomics assembly of the Analysis of Microbial...
AAAAACCATCAATCAAAGCGCCAAAAGCCTTAAATCACCAGCCAAGAACATCAATCAACGGTTCTTCGATCCCTCCACCTGACTGCTGACATCCCCGATATAAAGGGCCGCCAGCGATGTGTAGGTCATGTCCAGCATGGCTGGTGAACCGGTATCGACAAGAATGTCCTGACTGGCCTGCCGTTCCAGCAGGTGGGCCTTCACCCCGAATCCCTTGTGGAAAATCTTGATATGCGGGGCCACGACCAGATTGTAGAGGGTCTGGTTCCTGAAACCCTGCAGGACCGTGCGCATGCACGCGGAATAGGATGTAAGGTTTCGCTGGTAATGCGGGTTGTACAGCGCAAAAGGCTTCCCGTTGGGGAAAAGAGGCTGTTCTTCGTGCCGTATGGCTTCAAAAACATCGAATTTGGGATAGCCGACTACATTGTAATGGCCGGGGCGGATGATGCCGTTCTGCAGGAAATAGGCCTCGACTTTCGGGCCGGGTAGCAGGGCAAGGTCAAAATCGCGCACCAGATGGTCATCATTGACGTATCTGTCGCCTGCGCCATGCATCAGCAATACAAGGCGTGGCCGGGTCAGGCCCATTTCCTTTAATATGCCTGCCGTATATTCCGTGGCGACAACGACATCGTACTGGTTCAGTTCCCCAATATTTTCGCGCAGTACCCGCAGGCGTTCCTGATCCAGTCGTTTTGCGGTTTTAAGCAGGCGTGTTTTCCATGAACGGTACAGCAGACGCAGTGGAGGCGCGGGTGCGTGCATGGCCTTGCGAATGCGTGCAAGGTGCTGAACTGTTTCTGGAAAACTGTAGTATTCTGTTACATCACAGCCGGGAATGACAGAAAGCGCACTGGCGACCGATGCTGCATGATAGCACTGGTAAGGTTCTGCTATGTAAATAAAAGCAATTTTCATAATTTTGTATTTATCGTTCCGCGCGTGATGCCGAATTTCTACATAATATATTTTCTAGTCTTTGGCTGATCGGTCAATCAAGGGGAAATTCCTGCCTGCTGGCGGTTATCCGGTATATCCGTGCTGTGTATGGGGCGAATATAGCGGTGGCGCATAGCGTGTCAAAACACGGGGGTCAGGGCATGCCGTCGTCCCTGCTTCCGGCTCTGTCCGGGGCGGAAGACGGGCGAAAAAAGGGCTGTCGCACATTTTATTCATAAGGTTGGACTTGACCTTACGGTCTGTCTTAACGTTCTTTCATGTCAGAATGTTCGTACTGTATCACGGTAATCAGGAAAACTTATGAATAGCCTTATGCGCTCGGCTCCCCTTCTCGCTGCGGCCATAGCCGTCTGCGCTCTGTCAGGTCTGTACCTGCTGGGTGGCGGGCTGTGGCTGTGTCTTATCGGCGGTTCCGTCTATTATGCCATCGCGGGCCTCATGCTGCTTGGTACGGCGTTCCTGCTGTACCGACGACGGGCATCGGCGCTGGTGGTTTACGCGGCCCTTCTGCTTGGTACGATGGTATGGGCCGTGCATGAGGCCGGGCTTGATTTCTGGGCGCTGGCGCCGCGTGGGGATATTCTGGTGCCCATCGGTATCGTGCTGGCCCTGCCATGGGTCTCGCGCCATCTGGAACCGGCAGGGCCTGCTATCCGCATGCCGCTGCTGGGCGCCATCGGGGCGGCTGTGATCGTGGTTGGTGTCGCCATGACCCGTGATCCGCAGGACATAGCGGGCAACCTGCCGCCGGTAGCACAGAACGCGCCGGAACCCGGTGACGCCGGACAGATGCCCGATGGCGACTGGCAGGCTTATGGCCGCACCCAGTTCGGTGACCGCTTCTCGCCGCTGAAACAGGTCAATGCGGGCAATGTCAGCAAGCTGAAGGTTGCGTGGACCTTCCGCACGGGCGACGTGCGCAGGCCCAATGACCCCGGTGAGATTACCGATGAGGTCACACCCATCAAGATCCGCGATACGCTTTACCTGTGTTCCCCCCACCAGATCCTGTTTGCCCTTGATGCGAAGACCGGCAGGCAGCGGTGGAAGTTCGATCCGCAGATCGAATACAACCGGACCTTCCAGCATCTGACCTGCCGTGGCGTTTCCTACCATGAAACCCGGGCTGGTGCGCTGACGACGGATGGCGCCCCTGCCCCCACCGAATGCGCGCAGCGCATCCTCCTGCCCACCAATGATGGCCGTCTTTTCGCGCTTGATGCCGGGACTGGTGCGCTGTGCACGGGTTTTGGCCAGAACGGCGTGGTGGACCTGAAGCAGGGCATGACTGTCCGCACGGCAGGTTTTTACGAACCGACATCCCCGCCGGTCGTGACCGATACCACGGTGATTGTGTCCGGTGCGGTGACCGACAACTATTCCACGCATGAACCGTCCGGTGTCACCCGCGGGTTCGATGTCTATACCGGCGCGCTGAAATGGGCGTTCGACCCCGGCAATCCCGACCCGAACGAGATGCCGTCCGAACACCACAGCTTCGTGCCCAATTCCCCCAATTCGTGGATCACGGCTTCCTATGACGCGAAGCTCGATCTGGTCTATATCCCCATGGGCGTGCAGACGCCGGACATCTGGGGCGGTAACCGCAATGCGGACGCCGAGCGGTATGCGAGTGCGATCGTTGCGCTGAACGCCACCACGGGCAAGCTGGCCTGGAGCTACCAGACCGTCCATCATGACCTGTGGGACATGGACGTTCCCGCGCAGCCGAGCCTTGTGGATATCCGCAATGCGGATGGCGAGGTCATTCCCACCCTGTATGCCCCGGCCAAGACGGGCAATATTTTCGTGCTCGACCGGCGTAATGGCCATCTGGTCGTTCCCGCCCCCGAAACCCCTGTGCCGCAGGGTGCCGCACCGGGCGACCACCTTTCGCCCACGCAGCCCTTCTCCGAGCTTACGTTCCGCCCCAAGAAGAACCTGACGGATGCGGATATGTGGGGCGGCACGATGTATGACCAGCTCATCTGCCGCATCATGTTCCATCGCCTGCGCTATGAAGGTCCGTTCACGCCGCCTTCACTGCAGGGCACGCTGGTGTTCCCCGGCAATCTGGGCATGTTTGAATGGGGTGGCCTTGCGGTCGATCCCGAGCGTCAGATCGCGATTGCCAATCCCATCGCCATTCCGTTCGTCTCCCACCTGATCCCGCGCGGTCCCAACAACCCGGCGACGCCGGACAAATCCCTGCCGTCCGGTAGCGAAAGCGGTGTGCAGCCGCAGTTCGGCACGCCCTATGGCGTTGACCTGCACCCGTTCCTGTCTCCCTTCGGCCTGCCGTGCAAGCAGCCTGCATGGGGCTACATGTCGGGTATCGACCTGCGCACCAACAAGATCGTGTGGAAGCATCGCAACGGCACGATCCGTGACAGCGCGCCCCTGCCGCTGCCCATCAAGATGGGCGTGCCCAGCCTTGGCGGCCCGCTGACCACCGCAGGCGGCGTGGCGTTCCTGACCTCGACGCTGGATTATTACATCCGCGCCTATGACGTCACGACCGGACAGCAGCTGTGGCAGGACCGCCTGCCCGCCGGTGGCCAGTCCACCCCCATGACATACGCGGTGGACGGCAGGCAGTTCATCGTAACCGCCGATGGTGGCCACGGCTCCTTCGGCACCAAAATGGGTGACTACATCGTCGCCTACAGCCTGCCCGACCAGAACTGAGCAGACTGAGCGGGGAAGGATTTTTTCCTTCCCCGCATTGACATTTCCGCCCACATATATATTCATCCGTATATAGACGTTGTTCTGATAGGCCCCCGCAGCCCCGGTTATTCAGGGTTTTGCGGTGGGTTATCCGTATTCAATGTAAAATTGAATAAGTCTTATCATCGCTTTCATCTTACGTGCGCCCGAACGGCTTGATTAGGAAACAGTAATACTGAGTTTCCGCCGTGGCGCCGATGTTCCCGCACATCCGGCAGTTCCGGTGCTTCGGGGGCGGGCAACGACGCGCCGCCTCCTGTGTTTCCTGCCATACCGGCACCGGAACCGGGCGGATGATACGGGGTGATTTGATGACTTTCACAACCGCGAGAACATCGTGATTAAACGTATTGCAGCAGCGATTGTGGGGATCGGTGTCGCCGGCGGCGTCGGGTTCCTTGCCTATGCGTGGTATCCGGCGATTGCGCCGGTCGCACCGCCTCCTCCTTCCTCTTTCACGGCCGCGCAGATCGAACATGGGCGCGTGCTGGCCGCGGGCGGCTACTGTGCGGAATGTCATACCCGCACGGATGGCAAGCGTGGCATCGAACTGGCTGGCGACTACAAGATGGACACGCCGTTTGGCGCCATCTTCTCGTCCAACATCACGCCTGATCCCGAAACGGGTATCGGCCGCTGGTCGGAAGCCGCCTTCAAGCGCGCCATGCGCAAGGGTATCTCCCGCGATGGCACGCAGCTTTTCCCCGCTTTTCCGTTCGATCACTTCACGCACATGACGGATCAGGACATCGATGATGTCTATGCCTTCCTCATGACCCGCCAGCCGATCCATTCGGTCAAGCGTGACAATACGGTCGGCTTCCCCTTCAACATCCGTCTGGAGCAGGCGGGCTGGAAACTCCTGTTCCTGCATGAAGGGCCGCTGAAGAACGACACGACGCATGATGCCGAGTGGAACCGTGGCGCCTATCTGGCCGAAGGGCTGAGCCACTGTTCCGCCTGCCACACCCCGCGTAACGCCATGGGCGCGGAAAAGAGTAGCGCACCCTATGATGGCGCGCCGGTCGATAACTGGATTGCGCCCCCGCTTAACGAACACAACCCGACCCCCGTTGTCTGGACGGAGGACGAGTTCTTCAAATACCTGCGCTTTGGCTCCGCCCCGCTGCATGGCAGCGCCGCCGGTCCCATGTCGCCCGTCGTGCATGGCGGCCTGAGCGAAATGCCGGAATCCGATGTGCATGCGATCGCACATTACCTGGCCGAGATCGATCATGCTTCCAGCCGCGTAAGCCAGGACCCGAAGGCCATCGCGTGGGCCATGAGCGCCTCCATGAAGGACCTGGTGGGACCGCAGACCAACCCGAACGCGCGGCTTTATGCCGGTGCGTGCGCCGCCTGCCACGCCAATGCTGGCCCGCAGCCGGTTGAAGGCCGCCCGGACCTCGCGCTGAACAACGCGCTGTGGCTGGATGAGCCGACCAACCTGTTCCAGGTCATCCTGCGCGGTATCGGCACGACAGAAGGCATTTCCACCGTTTCCATGCCCAGTTTCTACCATTCCTTCTCAGATGCGGATCTGGCCCGTCTGGCGGCTTACCTGCGTGCAACCCGCACGACCCTGCCGCCATGGACCGATCTGGAAAAGAAGGCGGCCGAGGTACGCAAGACCCTGCCCGCCCCCCCTGTCGCGTCGTCCCATTGAGCTGAAAGACGGAGCTAGAACATGACGACCTTTCGCCTCAATGGACGGGATGTAACCGTTGACGTGCCGGGTGATACCCCCCTGCTGTGGGTCATCCGTGACGAAGTTGGCCTGACCGGAACGAAATTCGGTTGCGGCATCGGCATGTGCGGTGCGTGCACCATCCATATCGGTGGCCGGGCCACCCGTTCGTGCGTGACCCCTGTCAGCGCCGCAGAAGGTGCTGACATCACCACCATCGAAGGTGTTGACCCGGAGGGAAACCATCCGGTGCAGCAGGCATGGCGTGACATTCAGGTGCCGCAGTGCGGGTACTGCCAGTCCGGCCAGATCATGCAGGCGATCAGCCTGCTGAAGGATTATCCCTCCCCCACGGATGAGGAAATCGACGCTGTCATGGCGGGCAGCCTGTGCCGTTGCATGACCTATATCCGTATCCGGGAGGCCATCAAGAAGGCCGCGGCCAACGCACGCGGAGATTCATCAAATGGGTAGATTAAACCGCTTCCGCCTGGGTCGGGACGGTCGCCGTGAGCAGACTTCCCTGTCGCGTCGTGGCTTCCTTGTCACCTCGCTTGGCGCTGGTGTCATGTTCGGCTTTGCGCGTCCGGCTGCCGCCAACCAGATTTTTCCGCTAGACAAGGCCCTTCCCGGTGATGGCGCGTTCGAGCCGACCATCTGGTGCTCCATTGCGCCCGATGGTGAAATCACCGTCAACATCATCCGCGCCGAAATGGGGCAGCACATCGGTACGGCGCTGGCGCGTATCATCGCCGATGAGATGGAAGCCGACTGGAGCAAGGTCCGCATCAACTACGTGGACACGGACCCCAAATGGGGCCTGATGGTCACGGGTGGTAGCTGGTCGGTATGGATGACGTGGGATGTCTTCCGTCAGGCCGGTGCCGCAACCCGTACGGCGCTGGTTGAAGAAGCCGCGCGCCTGCTGGGCACGACGCCGGACAAATGCACCGTTGCCAACAGCATTGTCAGCGCGGGTACCAGGCAGATCAGCTTTGGCGATATCGTGGCCAAGGGGCATCCGTCCCATTCCTTCACGCCTGAAGAAATGGCCAAGCTGCCGCTCAAGCCCGCCAGTGCCCACAAGCTGATCGGCAATGCGGAACTCATGGCGCTGGACATTCCGTCCAAGACCAACGGGACCGCCATCTACGGCATCGACGCGAAGATGGAGGGCATGGTGTATGCCCGTCCCAAGATGCCGCCGACGCGTTATGGATCGAAGGTCCGTTCGGTTGATGACAGCGAAGCCCGCAAGATCAAGGGTTATGTCCGCTACCTGCTGATCGATGATCCGTCCGAAGTCGTGCAGGGCTGGGTCGTGGTGCTGGCCAGCACCTATACCGCCGCCATCCGTGCCGCCGATGCGCTGAAGGTTGACTGGACCCCCGGTGAGACGATCCATACGTCGGAACGTGACATTCAGGACCGTGGCCGCGCGCTGATCAACAACAAGGAAGGTGGCGTTTACGTCTTCAATGACGATGGCGTGGATCAGGCCTTCTCCGGCGCGCATGCGGTCATGGATCAGGAATATACCTGTGCGTCCGTGCTGCATTACCAGCTTGAGCCGACCAATGCGCTGGCCTTTGAAAAGGACGGCGTTTACGAAATCCATGCCGGGAACCAGTGGCAGAGCCTGATCCTGCCCACGCTGGCCAAGTCGCTTCAGGTTCCCGAAAGCAAGGTCATCCTGCGCAGCTATCTGCTGGGTGGCGGTTTCGGTCGCAGACTTAACGGTGACTACATGATCCCTGCCGCCCTTGCGTCCAAGGCGCTGGGTGGCAAGCCGGTCAAGCTGATCCTGACGCGCTCGGACGACATGCAGTTCGATTCCTTCCGCTCGCCTTCCGTGCAGCGTGTCCGCATGGCTTTCGATGGCAGTGACAGGATTACTGCCATGGATTATCAGGCGGCTGCGGGCTGGCCGACAGGCGTGATGGCTGCTGCCTTCATGGAAAAGGGCGTGGACGACAAGCCCTATGACCAGTTTGCCATCGCCGGTGGTGACCACTGGTACGAAGTCGGTGCGTTCCGTGTCCGTGCGTTGCGTAACGACCTTGCGGAAAAGACTTTCCGTCCCGGCTGGCTGCGTTCGGTCAGCCCCGGCTGGACCAGTTGGGGTATCGAGTGCTTCCTTGATGAGGTCGCGCACCGCCAGAAAAAGGACCCGGCACAGTTCCGTCTTGAACTGCTGACGGCGCAGGGTCGTAACAAGGGACAGGCCCCGGATTCCGTGGGCGGCGCGCTGCGTCAGGCCGCAGTCGTGCGGCGGCTTATGGAAAAGGTGAACTGGGGCAAGACGACCCTGCCCAAGGACACCGCCATGGGGATCGCCACTACGGCGGGTCAGGAACGTGGCATGCCGACATGGATCGCATGTTGCGCGCAGGTTCATGTGGACCGTAGCACCGGCGTGGTCCGCTGTGAAAAGCTGACGATCGTGGTTGATGCGGGCACGGTGGTCGATCCCGATGGTGCGAAAGCCCAGACGGAGGGTGCAGCACTGTGGGGCCTGAGCATGGTTCTGTTTGAAAATACGGAAATCGTGAACGGCCTGCCGGTTGACCGGAACCTGAACACCTATACCCCGCTGCGTATTGCCGATACGCCGGAAATGGACATCGAGTTCCTGCCCAGCACCGAGAAGCCTATGGGCCTTGGCGAACCGGGCACCACGGTGGTCGGTCCTGCGATCGGTAACGCCATCTTCAATGCGGTGGGCGTACGCCTGCGGCATATGCCGGTCCGTCCGGCGGATGTGCTGCGCGGTCTGCAGAACACCTGAACGTTCATCCATTGAACGTAAAAACCCGGCATGCCATGCGGTATGCCGGGTTTTTTATTGGGGGAAAGCCTGCCGTCAGCTTTCGGGACGCATGCCAAGGCTTGCGGCCAGTATGGCCAGAAAACAGATTTCGCTCAGGCAGATGACGAACCACTGCACCGTCATGTAACCACGCGGCATGGCCCCGCGCCGCCATGCCATGCGTTCGGCCACGGCTGTCGCGCCAAAACCCGCGATCAGGATCAGCAGCCCCGCCAGTTCATGTACCGTGGCCGCGCATAGCCCGATCCACCCGATCAGGGCAGGTACTCCACCCAGCAGAAGCCGCAGGTTGGTCTGCTGCCCCGTCCCACCGGCGGGGATGATGTCAGGCCGTTCAAGCGCCAGTCCCCAGTGTACGGCCCCCATGAAGGACAGCATGACCGCGCCGTAACCCACTGCCGCCGTCAGCAGGCGGGGGGTGTGGTCGGGTGTAAGGAACACGATGGCGCAGGTGCAGCCGATCAGTGGCAGCAGGCTTGCCAGGGCGGTGACTATGGCAAGTATCGGCAGGCGTTTCACGGCAGCATTCTCCCAGCTATGATTTTGTTGTGCATAGCGCACTCTGGCATGATGCGCGGCATCTGTTATCGTGGGGCAGGATATGCGTGCCGGTGGCATGCGCTGTCCCCATAATGTCAAATCTGAGGAAACAGATATCATGAGCGCCATTATCGATATCATCGCCCGTGAAATACTCGACAGTCGTGGCAATCCCACCATCGAGGTGGATGTGGAACTGGAGTCGGGTGCGAAAGGCCGTGCGGCTGTCCCCTCGGGCGCGTCGACCGGCGCGCATGAAGCCGTCGAGCTGCGCGATGGCGACCCGAAGCGCTTCGGTGGCAAGGGCGTGCTGAAGGCTGCCGCCCATGTCGAACAGGAAATCCTTGAAGCCCTGCAGGGTGTGGAATCGTCCGATCAGGTCGCCATTGACGAAGCCATGATCGATCTGGACGGCACGCCGAACAAGTCCCGGCTTGGTGCGAACGCGATTCTGGGCGTTTCGCTGGCGGTGGCCAAGGCCTCGGCTGAGGAACTGCGCGTTCCGCTGTACCGCTATGTGGGCGGTGTGTATGCCCGAACCCTGCCGGTGCCGATGATGAATATCATCAATGGCGGTGAGCATGCCGACAATCCGATCGACATTCAGGAATTCATGATCCAGCCTATTGGCGCGCCCACCGTTACGGACGCCATCCGCATGGGCTCGGAAATCTTCGCACAGCTTAAGAAGAGCCTGTCCGGTGCGGGTTACAACACCAATGTCGGTGATGAAGGCGGGTTCGCCCCTGCCCTGAAATCCGCTGATGAGGCGCTGGGCTTCATGATGCGCGCGGTCGAGGCTGCGGGCTATCGCCCCGGAGAGGACGTGACCTTCGCGCTGGATTGCGCTGCGACCGAGTTTTACAAGAATGGCCGCTACGAACTGAAGGGCGAAGACAAAAGCCTGGATGCAGCCGGTATGATCGCGTATCTGGCCGATCTGGCCGCGCGCTACCCCATCATCTCGATCGAGGACGGTCTTGCGGAAGATGACTGGGAAGGCTGGGCGGAACTGACCGCCAATCTTGGCCACAAGCTGCAACTGGTTGGCGATGACCTGTTTGTGACCAATCCCGACCGCCTGCGTCGGGGTATCAAGGCCGGGGTTGCGAACTCCCTGCTGGTCAAGGTCAATCAGATCGGCACGCTGAGCGAGACGCTGGAAGCAGTGCAACTGGCCCAGCACGCAGGTTATACCGCCGTGATGAGCCATCGTTCGGGTGAAACGGAAGACAGCACCATTGCCGATCTGGCGGTCGCCACAAATTGTGGGCAGATCAAGACCGGCTCGCTTTCCCGTTCCGACCGGACCGCGAAATACAATCAGCTTATCCGTATCGAGAACGAACTCTCCCTCGCTGCCCGTTACGCGGGGCGTACGATCCTGAAGAACGGGTGACATGGTGCGCCGGACGGGTTAAGCCCGTCCGGTTACACGAGATGTGATGCGATATTGAAGCTGACCGGGGGAACGAGATGCAGGTGGTCAAGATTGTTAGGCGTGTAATCAGGGCCACGATTCCCCCTGCCCTGTTTATCGGGCTTACGGCATATTTTGGCTGGAACGTCATGCGCGGCGAACATGGCCTGCACAGCTATGCCGCGCAGTTGCATCTGCTTGATGAAGCCCGGTCCGCCCAGCACGATGCCAAGGCCGAACAGGAAGTCTGGCTGCGGCGCGTGCGCGGGCTGAAGGAAGGCGCGCTGGATGTCGATCTTCTGGATGAACGTGCGCGCACCATGCAGAACCTTGCCCGGCAGGACGAAATTGTCGTGCCCTACGGGGAACATAACCACCTGTACTGACATGGCCCGCATATGACATGCAGGCATGAAAAAACCCCGGTCGTTTCCGCCGGGGTTTTTTCGTTTCCGCCGGAGCGGAAGATTATTTGATCTTCGCTTCGCGGAAGGCCACGTGCTTGCGCGCAACGGGATCGTATTTGCGCATTTCCATCTTGCCGGTCTGGGCACGGGCGTTCTTCTTGGTCACGTAGAAGTAGCCGGTGTCCGCCGTGGAAACGAGCTTGATTTGAATCGTGTTGGTCTTGGCCATGATATCCTCAGCACTGCTCCGCCGCTGCTGGAACATTCAGGTGCAGCAGTGGTTCAAGTTGGCGGAAAATGCGCATACACAAGGCTGAGGTCAAGCTCTAAGACCAATATTTCTGTTTAAATTCGCCCCGGACGGGTAAAAAAGGAGTGCAGTGCACGATGTTGAGCGTCTCCGAAGCGCGTGAACGGATTCTTCAGGGGGTATTTCCCCTCCCGGCGGAGGTCGTGGCCCTGACCGATGCGTGTGGACGCGTAAGTGCTGCCCCGCTGGCCGCGCGCCTGTCCAATCCGCCAGCCGATGTATCCGCCATGGATGGCTATGCCGTGCGCGCTGCTGATCTTTCCACCGGTGGGACGACGCTTGAATGTGTCGCCGAAGCGCCTGCCGGGCATCCCGTAGCCACCATGATCGGTCAGGGCCAGTGTGCCCGTATATTCACCGGCAGCGTCATGCCCGCCGGGACGGATGCCGTGCTGATACAGGAAAATGCACAGGTGGATGGGCGTGCCGTCACGACCGGGCATGTTATCGCGCCGGGGACGTTCGTGCGGCGCAGGGGGCAGGATTTCGCGCAGGGGCAGGTTGTCATTCCCGCCGGGCGCAGGCTGTCCGCACGTGATATCGGCCTTGCCGCGGCGGCAAACCATCCCTGGGTGGAGGTCACACGCCGCCCCCGCGTGGCCATTGCCGCCACGGGGGATGAACTGCTGCTGCCCGGCAGCACGCTGGCGTCAGGCCAGATTGCCAATTCCAGCACCCCCATGCTGGCCGCCCTGCTGCGTCAGGCCGGTGCCGAGCCGGTCATGCTGCCCGTGCTGCGGGATAATATGAGCGACCTTGCGACCCTTGAGCGGATGGTGGATGGCGTGGATATGCTCATAACCACCGGGGGCGCCAGCGTCGGCAGTCACGATCTGGTGCGTCGGGGGCTGGAACAGGTCGGGCTGAAAACCGATTTCTGGAAAATTGCCATGCGGCCGGGTCGCCCGCTCATGTCCGGCCATCTGGGGCGCCTGCCTTTCATCGGCCTGCCGGGCAATCCGGTGGCCGCGTTCGTCTGTACTGTCGTGTTCGTCCTGCCTGCCCTGCGGCGCATGGCCGGGCTGGACTGTGCGGTTGAGTCGCCACAGCGCGCGGTTCTGGGCGTTGATCTGCCGGAAAATGACTGGCGCATGGATTTCCTGCGCAGCAGCCTCACACATGATGGGCAGGGCCAACAGGTCGCCACCCCTTTCCCCGTTCAGGATTCAGCCATGCTGCACATACTGGCCGACAGTCAGGCGCTGGTGCTGCGCGCGCCGCACGCGCCGGCTGCCCGGGCGGGCGATATGTGCGAGATCATCCGCATTGATCAGGGGCTGTAACAGGCGGGATCGCAGTTGACGGAGCGGATGGAACAAATATAGAACATGGAAACAGGTTTTTGGTTTGTTCCAGCTTCTTCCCGCCTTGGAACGCGCCCACGGCAAAAGGACATGTGGCATGCTCACGAAAAAACAACATGAGCTTTTGCTGTTTATTGACGGCCATTTGCGCAGGACGGGATTCTCGCCCTCCTTCGATGAAATGAAGGATGCGCTTGGCCTGCGTTCCAAATCGGGTATCCACCGCCTGATTTCAGCGCTGGAGGAACGGGGATTCCTCCACCGCAGGCATCATCGTGCCCGGGCGCTGGAAATCCTGCGCCTGCCGGATATCGAGCCGTCGCCGGTCCGTAAGCCGGTCGACCCGCCCGCACCCGGCCCGGCGGTGCCATCTGCCGCAGTCATCGCAGGCATGGTTGAACTGCCCTTTGTCGGACGGATCGCGGCAGGTAACCCGATCGAAGCCATCAACGCCAGTACAACCCATATCGTTGTGCCTGCCAGCCTTATGAGCAAGGCCAGCGACCATTACGCGCTGGAGGTTACCGGGGATTCGATGGAGGACGCGGGAATACTTGATGGCGATACGGTCATCATCCGCGCACAGGCACAGGCCAGTGACGGCCAGATTGCCGTGGCCCTGATCGATGGGGAGGAAGTGACCCTCAAACGGGTGCGGCATCAGGGTGATGAAATCGCGTTGATCCCGGCCAACACCCGCTATGAGACACGGACCCTGCCTGCCAGTCGTGTCAGCATACAGGGTACCCTTGCGGGTCTTATGCGACGTTACTGAACACTGTCCGTCACGTCAGTCCACGATGATATATGGGTGGCCAGTTGTCTTACGGCATCCGGCCCCATGGGATCGGTTGGGGGCAGTTCTGCCAGAATACGCACCCGTCCATGGCGTTCGATGGCATTACGGCCAATCGGTTCGGGTGGCCCGTTCAGGATTACGCCCAGTACGCGCAATCCGCGTGCCCGTAGTGCTGCGAGACTGAGCAGTGTGTGATTGATCGTGCCAAGCTGGCTGCGGGCCACCAGCACCACAGGCAGCGCAAGACGGACCATAAGGTCGATCATCAGGTAATTTTCGGCAATGGGTACGAACACGCCCCCTGCCCCTTCAACCACCAGCGGCCCACGGGCGGCGTCATGGGGGGGCAACCCTATGTCGGCCGGATTGATGCGGGTATGGGCCTGCCGTGCTGCATCTTCCGGGGAAAGGGAAGCACCGAACGTGGCCGCAGGCGGGTACAGCCGCGCCGCGTCGATACCGGACAGGGCACGTATGGTCGTACTGTCTGATGGAGCATCATCCGTGCCGCTTTGCAGGGGTTTCCAGTAGGCGGCACCCCATGCCCGCACCAGTGTGGCGGCGGTAACGGTCTTGCCCACATCCGTATCCGTACCGGTTACGAATACACCTGGCCATAGGGCACGTCGGAACTGTCCGTAAGCGACATGATACGAAACGGCGAAGGGATCATTGCTGTGCGCGGCTGCCAGAACGCGGCGTAGCTGACTACCCGTTGCCGGTCGGTGATCGGTATAGCTGGCCCCGATGGCCGCCAGCTCGCGCACGAATTCCAGTGGTGATGCGGGGCTATCCACTATTTCCGCTTCCTGCCAAAGCCCTGCGCCGGAAAGCGGCCACTCCTCATGCAGGGTGGCAAGGGGGGGATAGGAAGGAACCGGGCAGGTCACGCCAGCCCGCGCATAGGCGTCCCGCCATTGCCGGAAGCTGCCTGCGCATAAGGTGGTAAAAGCCATCTGGCCACCGGGTGCAAGCAGCGATGCAAGCAGATCCAGCGTCCGGGCCCGGTTTTCAAACCACTGCATGGCCAGACTTGAGCAGATCAGGTCGAACGGACCGGTCAGGTCGGGCTGTTCCGCATCCATGCGGTGCAGTGTCAGCCGTTCCCTGTCGGGAATTCGTGCCGCCAGACGCGCCAGCATGCCCGGTGCGATGTCCGTGGCGGTGATATGGGCATCAGGGAACAGGCGCCGCAGTTCCCGCGTCAGGAATCCGGTGCCGCAACCGATTTCCAGAATACGTAGCGGCGTAGCATGAGTGCAGGACTGGGCAATGCGTCGGGCCAGTTCTCCTGCTGCAATACGCTGGACACGTGCAGCCTGATCGTAGTCCCGTGCCGCGTCAAAGCGGGCGGCGATGCTGTCCTTGCGGGTCATGGTGCGGTTGTCCGTTGGGTCAGGGCCGTAATTTCGCGCGCGCAGTCGGCCGCGTGGGTCAGGGGTAGCAGATGTCCGCCTTCCAGCCATTGGGTAGGGTGTGCAGCCTTATCGGAAAAGCAGGCCCGCGTCAGTGATGGTGGGGCGATGGCATCCTGCGTTCCGGCCATGATGTGGATGGGACATGCCAGATTTGTCAGGTCATCCCGGCAATCCATGTCCATAAGCATTTTCAGGCCCGTTTCCAGTCGGCCCTGTTCGATATGCGCTGGCAGGGGCGTTTCAATGCCCGCACGCTGGCGAAAGCTGTGCAGCAGTCCCTGCGGACCGCGCCGCAGGCCAAGGCGCATGCGTTCGATCACCCGCCGGGGAATGCCATCGGGGAAGTCGGATACGGCCCCGAACCGGCTGAAACCGTTTACCAGCACCAGTCCCTGGCATAGTGGTCCATGGTGGCGTAGCAGCCAAAGGGCGCCCAGCGAATGCCCTACCCCGATATAGGGGTGTTCCGGCAGGGTCATGGCCGGTTGTGCGGCGAAAAAACCGAAATCAAGGCAATGCGTGGAAGATGGTCCAAGCGCAGCCCGTGTCGCATTCCAGAATGTGTGGTCAAAGGCCCATCCATGCACGAAGGCGATGGGCAGCGTGGGTGATGTCATGCGCTTTCCCGTGCGGCGCCCGTAATGGCGGTAGCAAGCTGGTCGATCATGGCGTCGGTATGCGCGGCGCTGAGCGCGAGCCGGATACGGCTGCTATTGGGGGGCACCGTGGGCGGTCGGATGGCGGTGGCAAGGATGCCATGTTTTTCAAGGACCGATGCAAAAGCCAGCGCCCGCGCGGCGTCCCCGATCAGGATGGGAATGATCTGGGTGGTCGAAGGGCCGCTCGACAGGCCACAATCCCGGATCACATCGCGCAGATGCGCCGCATTACGGGCCAGTCGGGCGCGTTCCGCATCCATGGCGGGTATCAGTTCAAGTGCCGCATCCATGGCTCCCAGCACGGCGGGCGGTGGCGCGGTGGTGAACACGAAACCCGAGCAGGCGTTGACCAGCCAGTCGCACATCGCACCTGATCCGGTGACAAAGGCCCCGAAGCCCCCCAGCGCCTTGCTGAATGTTCCCATAACGAGGTCGATGTCATGTCCGGCGCACAGGCCCCGCCCCTGCGGACCCAGCACGCCGGTAGCATGCGCTTCGTCCACATAGGTGAAGGCATCATGATGGCGTGCTATGGCGCTTAGCCGGGAAATATCGGTACGGTCGCCATCCATGGAAAAAACGCTTTCCGTCACGATCACGCGCATGCCGGGCTGACCTGCATGGCGGAACAGCAGGGCCTCCAGATGGTCAAGGTCGTTATGGCGGAAGCGGATCTGACGCACACCCGCAGCCATGCAGCCATAATGCAGGCTGGCGTGGTTAAGCCGGTCGGTAAAGACCAGTGGCGGCCCGTCCTGTTCCCCCGCAAGCCGCAGCAGTGCCGTCAGTACGGACGCATTGGCCTGCCATCCGCTGGCCAGAAGCAAGGCGGACTGCGCGCCCTTGAATGCAGCCAGCCGCGCTTCGACCGCCATATGCTGCTGGCTTGTGCCTGTAACAAGGCGGGAAGCCCCTGCCCCCGTGCCTGCTTCGTGCAACCATCGGGCTGCGCGTGCGGCCAGCGCCGGGTGATGGGTCAGGCCCAGATAATCGTTGGAGGAGAAGTTGATCAGTTCCCTTCCATCCCGGATGACCGTGACCGCGCCGGTCTGTTGTACCGGGCGCAGCACGCGGAGGGTGTGCCGATCTGTCATATGCTGCAGTGCGGTCTGGAAAATCGTATCGAAACGGGCCATGAAGCGCATTCTCCTGCCGGAGCACGCCGCCCCGGTCAATCCCGCCAACCCAATATCACGGAGACGGCGCATGTGTGGACCCGAATGGCTGGAACAGGGCATGAAGCATGTCTGGCTGCCCTATACCCAGATGCAGACGACCCTGCCCCCCCTGCCTGCCGTCAGTACCGATGGCTGCACCATCACCCTAGCGGACGGGACGGAACTGGTGGATGGTATCGCATCGTGGTGGACGGCATGCCATGGCTACAATCATCCCCACATCCATCAGGCGGTCAGTGCGCAGCTTATCCGCATGCCGCACGTCATGTTTGGTGGACTGGTCAATGAACCGGCGCTGACGCTGGCCCGTCGGCTTGCTGCAATGCTGCCAGGTGATCTGGATCGGGTTTTCTTTACTGATTCCGGCTCCGTCGCGGTTGAGGTCGCGATGAAAATGGCCATCCAGTACTGGCTCAATCGCGGGCAGACGGGGCGGACAAGGCTTGTTGCCTTTCGGGGCGGTTATCACGGTGACACCATGGCCACCATGGCCGTATGCGACCCCGAAGAAGGGATGCACAGCCTGTATCAGGGGGCGTTACCTGAACATTTCATTGCTGATCTGCCTGTAAACGTAGCAGGCATGCAGGCACTGGATACATTGCTGGCACAGTCCGCAGGCAGTATTGCCGCGATTATTGTCGAACCCCTGGTTCAGGGGGCGGGCGGAATGCTGTTTCACACACCTGATGTATTGCGGACACTGCGCGAGCTTGCGGACCGGCATGGTGTGCTGCTGATCCTTGATGAAATCTTTACCGGGTTCGGTCGCACCGGAACCATGTTTGCATGTGAGCAGGCCGGGATCGTACCTGACATCATCACCCTGTCCAAAGCGTTGACCGGGGGCACGATGGCGCTGGCGGCGACGGTGGCCCGGGCGCATGTATTTGACGCCTTCCTGTCCGATGATCCGTTGCATGCGCTCATGCACGGGCCAACCTTCATGGCCAATGCGCTGGCCTGCGCCTGTGCCAACGCGTCGCTTGACCTGTTCGATACGGAGCCCCGGCTACAACAGGTGGCGGCTATCGAAACGCAGATGCGCGACGAACTCGAGTCCTGCCGCAGCCTGCCGCATGTTGTCGATGTGCGTGTGATGGGTGCGATCGGTGTGGTGGAACTTGATCGCATAAGTGACATGAATGCGCTCAAAAGCGCCCTGATTGCACAGGGCGTATGGGTACGACCATTCCGTAATATTGTGTATCTGACACCGGCTTTTACCGTAACCCGGTCCGAACTCAGCCATCTGACCAAGGCCATTCGTACGGTTGTGTCGGAACTGGGACAGGCTGCCCCGCATCGGCGCTAGGCCATTACGGACGGATCTGGTATAGAAAACGCATGACTTTTTTTCAGCATCGATCCTGGCGCATGACAAATCATGACAGCAAGCGACAGATCGTGCTGAAGATCCTGTCGGATGGCAAGGCGCGCTCTGTCCGGGAAATCGGGGATCTTTTTCCCGAACTGGGCACCTATCATGCCCGTCTTGCCCTGCAGGCCCTTCGTAATCAGGGCCTTGTCACCGTGGAAGATGCCCCCGACGCAACGGAGGGCCGCAGGCGCAAGGTCTGGCGGCTGGTCCGTTCCGGCGTCTGAAATGCTTCCCCGCCCGGTCAGGGGCGGGAAAACCCCGTTCAGGACGGGGAAGATTCCAGTTCTTCTTTCTTTTCCACCGGCGGCTTGGTGCGGCGGCGCGGCATGCGCGGTGCGCGGGGGGCTGGTGCGGCGGCAGCGGGCTGGGGTTCCGGCGTTTCGGTCACGCTGGGTTGCGGCGCGGTTTCTTCCGGCTCGGCGGTCTGCTGCGGCTGTGCCTGAATGGAAGGCTGTTCGGCCTCATCTTCCGCCGGTGCGTCGACCGACTGGCGATTATCCATGGGACGCTGCTGACGCGCGCCCATCCGCTCCTGACGTTCCTGCTGGCTCTGCTGGGCGGCCTGCGTCATGGCGTTGAGGATGCGGAAATAGTGTTCGGCATGCTGGAAATAGGCTTCCGCCATAACGCGGTCGCCTGTGCTGCTCGCATCCCGCCCAAGCTGCAGGTATTTTTCAAATAACTGCTGCGCCGTGCCGCGTACGCGCAGGTCAGGTCCGTTACTGTCGAATACATGGTTGCGGTTCAACGGGATCTGGCCATTGTTATGGCGTACGCTTCCGCCATTGCTGCCGCCCGAACGATGGTGACGGCCTCGCATGCGTTTCATGTTCATAAGCTGTCGCAGCACTTTCCTGTTGCCGGTCGCCGGCGCTGCCCTGGACCGTGGGGCGGTCTGCCCGTCCCGTCTGTTGCCATATTGCTGTCCAGTGCATCACCGGACACGAATCCCCGAACCACGGCGGAACCATCATGGTTCATGTTGCCAGTTTTTCTGTTTTGCAATCGGGATCGATCGCGCGGGAGCGGAATGGCAAATGATCTGCGTTCCGTGTTCCCTGCACGTTGTTAATATAACCCGCGCCTTTCTTTCTGCCAAATTATTTTTTCACGATCAGTGCACGGCCAATACCACCCAGATCGGGGCGTATTTCCAGCACCACCAGCCCTGCCGCGCGCATAAGGTCCGGCACGCTGGCATCCTGTCCTATGCCCAGTTCCATTACAGCGATCCCCCCTGTCGCCAGCAGGCCGGGCAGCACTGTGGCCAGAGCCCGGTAGGCCACCAGCCCGTCAGCGCCGCCATCCAGTGCGCGGGCGGGTTCATACTTTACGACATCAGGCATGAGACCAGCCAGATCACCACGGGGGATATAGGGCGGATTGCTCAGTATCAGGTCGAACGGGCCGACCAGCGCATCCGCCCAGTTGCAGCATAGGGTGGCACAACGGGTATCGAAACCGTTGCGCACGGCGTTATCCGCCGCCAGCCGCGCCGCCTGTGGGGCAAGGTCGGTTCCGATACCGTAAGCGTCAGGATATTCCGCCAGAACGGACAGCAGCAGGCAGCCGGTGCCGGTGCCGATATCAAGTACGCGCAGGCCAGCACTCCGGTCCGGCAGGTGGTCCAGCGTCGCTTCGATCAGTGTTTCCGTATCCGCACGCGGGATCAGCGTATGGGGGGAGACCATAAGATCCAGCGACCAGAAACCGGTATGGCCTGTAATATAGGCCATCGGTTCATGGTTCACACGCCGCTGGAGGTTGCGCAGGAACAGGGTATGGGCCGCGTCAGATAGCGCATCGATACGCAGCAGCCCCGCCAGATCGGTATTCGCTGCGTGGGCGGCAAGCAGGCGCGCTTCGCGCTGCGGGGCCTCAATACCGGCATGACGAAGCCGGGTTGTCGCATCATACAGCAACTGGCGTAAATTTGTGGGCGCGGGTGTTATGGTATCTTTCATCACGACCGCTTTCCATCATATTTTGGACTCATGCAAACGTCCGTCCTTTTATCCCGCCTCGCGCGGAGCGTAATCGCCACCGTGCTGTGCACGGCCCTCGTCACCCCTGCTTTTGCCGGGTCGTTCGAGGTGGAGGACGGGTGCAGTTCGGAAGAAGTGTCGGAAGTGTCGCGCCTGTATGTGGATGAACATCTGGTCGCGACCTTTACCCTCGATCATGACCATACCAGCCAGACCGCGCATATCGAGACTGCGATGGGACGCACGAACCACAGCTACGCCCTGTGTGGGGAAATCACCATCCGCCGTCATGGCGGTACCGGCGTCGAGATCCATCAGGTCAGTGGTGAAGGCGTGCTGCATGATCCGGATGGCCATCATCTTGTCGCGCTGGGGGCACGCAATTTCACCGAATTCTACCTTGCCGATCCTGACGACCCGGAGGTGGTGGAGCGTCATCCCGGTCACAGTTCGCTCTGCACCCCGCCCACATCGTAGGCGCGGGTTCCTCCACCGGGCCTAACCTTCGTCTGCGGCAAGCAGGGCGGCCTGTTCTTCCTGTGTCAGCGCGTCCACAAACTCATCCAGATCCCCGGCCATCACACGGTCGATCTTGTACAGTGTCAGACCGATACGGTGGTCGGTCACGCGACCCTGCGGGAAGTTATAGGTGCGTATGCGTTCGGAACGGTCGCCTGTGCCAACCTGCGCGCGGCGGTCGGCAGCGCGGCTTTCATGGGCGGCGGCCCGGCTGCGTTCATACAGGCGGGCGCGCAGGATCTTCATCGCCTTGGCGCGGTTCTTGTGCTGGCTTTTTTCCTCCTGCATCGTCACCACGATATTGGTGGGCAGGTGGGTAATGCGCACGGCGCTTTCGGTCTTGTTGACGTGCTGGCCGCCCGCGCCGGATGCGCGGTAGACATCAATGCGCAGGTCGCCTTCATTGACCTGCACGTCCACTTCTTCCGCTTCAGGCAGGACGGCGACGGTCACGGTGGAGGTATGGATGCGTCCCTGGCTTTCGGTGGCCGGGACGCGCTGCACACGGTGCACGCCCGATTCGTATTTCAGTCGCGCAAACACCCCGCGCCCGGTGATGCTGGCAATCCCTTCGCGCAGGCCGCCCAGTTCTGACTGGTCGTATTCCAGTATCTCGAACCGCCATCCCCGCTGGTCGGCATAGCGCTGGTACGCGCCAAACAGTTCGGCGGCGAACAGTCCGGCTTCATCGCCGCCCGCGGCAGGACGGATTTCAAGAATGGCGCTGCGTTCATCCGCTTCGTCACGCGGAAGCATGGCCAGGCGGATGGCGTGGCGCAGATCGGGGATCTGTGCGCGCAACCCATCCAGTTCCGCCTGCGCCAGTTCGCGCATTTCCGGGTCTTCCAGCATCTGGCTGGCGTCCTGTTCCGCCTGTTCTGCGGCCCGTAGCGCGCTGACGCGCGCCACTACGGGTTCCAGTTCGGCATATTCACGCGATGCCTGACTGAAATCGTTACCGGACAGCCCTTCAGCCAGCATGGCCTGCAATTCCTCGCTGCGGGCAACGATACGGTCCAGACGGTCGTCAAACTGTGCCACGGTTAGGCCTTTCCGGGTGTTCCGGGCAGAAGGAAGGCCGCCACGCCATCCATGGGCACCTCGGTCTGCTGTCCGCTATCCAGATCCTTGGCCTGTACCACGCCGCGCGCGATCTCATCGCCGCCAATCAGGATGGCATGGGTGGCCTTCATGCGGTTGGCCCGTTCAAGCCTGCGCTTCATGTTGCCGCGGTATGATGTTTCCGCCCGGATGCCGGCAGCCCGCAGGCCCTGCAATACCGTGATCGCCGCCCCCTGCGCGTCCGCTCCCATCGGGATGATGGCGACCGGACGCGGTTCGGCGGGTGTGCTGTCAAGCAGCATCGACAGTCGTTCGATGCCGCCAGCCCAGCCAATGGCGGGTGTTTTCGGCCCACCCATTTCCGCGACCAGGCCGTCATACCGCCCACCGGCCAGCACCGTACCCTGTGCGCCAAGGCGGGTGGTGACGAATTCGAACGCGGTATGCCCGTAATAGTCCAGTCCCCGGACGATGCCGGGATTTTCCCTGAAGCGCACGCCCATAAGATCAAGCGTGCGGCGCAGGTCATCCCAGAATTCCCGCGCTTCAGGTGTCAGGAACTGTGCAATGGTGGGGGCATCGGCAACCAGCCTGCGGTCGTTTTCATCCTTGCTGTCAAGGATACGCAGCGGATTGCGTTCAAGCCGCGCCTGACTGTCGGCAGAGAGATCGGCGCGGTGGGCGCTGAAATGCGCAATCAGGGCCGTGCGCCATGCATCACGACTGGCGGTATCGCCCAGCGTATTGAGTTCGAGCACGGTCTCGTTCTCGATACCCAGCGCACGCAGCACGTCGCGCCCCATGGCGATCACTTCGGCATCCGCCAGCGGTTCGGCGGCCCCGAGCAGTTCGGCGCCAATCTGGTGAAACTGGCGGTAACGTCCCTTCTGCGGGCGTTCGTAGCGGAACATGGGACCCGCGTAGAACACCTTTTGCGGCAGGGACTGCGTCAGCCCGTTGGTGACGAGTGCGCGGCAGATGGCGGCGGTGCCTTCGGGGCGCAGGGTCAGCGATTCGCCGCCCCGGTCCTCGAACGTGTACATCTCCTTGGAAACGACGTCGGATGTATCGCCCAATGAGCGGGAAAAGACCCGTGTGTCCTCGAAAATGGGGGTCGCCCATTCATCGAACCCGTAAAGACTGACGATGCGACGCGCGGTCTCCACAACATGGGTAAAGCGCCTGTGGTCCTCACCAATCAGGTCATGGGTGCCACGGACGGGCTGTATGCTGCTCACTAGGCGAAATCCTGCGTTCTGTAACCGGCCCGCATTAAGGGCCGGTGTGTGGCGCACCGTAACGGTGCGCCACGGGTCATCATTCCACGGGGGACATGGCGGCTTCGCGCACCATTTCCTCAGCCGGGGTGTTGGCGGCGTCAGCCGCTTCAAGGGCAGCGACCTTCTTTTCCACCAGATCGACGATATGTTCGATCATGTCGCCCGCAGGCATGGTGTGGTCCTGCTTGCCTGCCGAATAGACCATGTGGCGACCGGAGCCACCGCCGGTAACGCCGATATCGGTCATCAGCGCCTCACCGGGGCCATTGACCACACAGCCGATGATCGACAGCGTCATGGGCGTCTTGATGTGCGCCAGACGGTCTTCCAGCGTCTGCACGGTCTGGATCACGTTGAAGCCCTGACGCGCGCAGGACGGGCAGGAAATGATCTTCACGCCACGGTGGCGCAGGCCCAGTGACTTGAGGATATCCCAGCCGACCAGCACTTCTTCTTCCGGCTCGGCCGAGAGCGAGACGCGCATGGTGTCGCCCACACCCGCCCACAGAAGGTTGCCCAGCCCGATGGAGGACTTGACGGTGCCCGCGCGCTTGCTGCCCGCTTCGGTAATGCCGATATGCAGCGGGTGATCGCATACATCGGCCAGTTGCTGGTAGGCCGCGACCGCCATAAACACGTCCGACGCCTTCACGCTGATCTTGAATTCATGGAAATCATGATCTTCAAGGATCTTGGCGTGTTCCAGAGCACTTTCCACTAGTGCTTCGGGGTTAGGCTCGCCATATTTTTCAAGCAGGTGCTTTTCCAGCGAACCGGCGTTGACGCCGATGCGGATGGAGCAGTTATGGTCCTTGGCGGCGTTCACCACCTCACGCACGCGCTCGGCGCTGCCGATATTGCCCGGGTTGATACGCAGGCAGGCTGCCCCGGCCTTCGCCGCTTCGATGGCGCGTTTGTAGTGGAAGTGGATGTCCGCGACGATGGGAACATTCACCTCGCGCACGATTTCGGACAGCGCCTTCGTGCTTTCCTCATCGGGGCAGGACACGCGCACGATATCCACACCAGCCAGTTCGGCCCGGCGGATCTGGGCGATCGTGGCCTGTGCATCGGTGGTCAGTGTATTGGTCATCGTCTGGACCGAAACGGGGGCATCCCCCCCCACCGGCACATTGCCGACGTGGATCTGCCGCGACTTGCGGCGTTCGATGTGCTGATAAGGACGATAGCTGCTCATTATGTGCCCTCCAGATAAGGCGGCGGTTTGTATTCCGGCCCGCTATGGCGGGGCGCGGCATAGCCCGGGGATCTTTTACATGCCGTTTTTCGACATGGCGACCGGGAGGGGACCATGCCGTAGAAGACCATTCTACTCCGGATCGACGTGAGACGGGAGAGGCGATGACTGATAATTGCCACTCCCCGTTACCGTTGTGCCAGCCGGTGTGGTACCTGTGGCGGGTTGCGCGGCAGGCACAGGCTGTGAAACCAGAACCGATCCATCGGCAACTGCCGCCGGATTCAGCGGTATATTGCGCCTGACCTCACCATTGCGCCCCAGCGGCTGCGTTGTAACACCACCGGCGGAAAGTGTCAGCCCTCCCGCATTGCCGACCGTCAGTTCCAGCCCGCTCTGGCCCTGGGGGCTCTGCCATGTTTCACCGGGCTGGAGCACATGGTCGTACAGCACAGGCCCACCCGGCCTGCGCACCTGCACCCATGTCGCGGCGGAAGCGTTCAATGTCACACTGTCTGTCACGGCGGGTGGCGGCGGTGCCTGCGGGGTGGTGGCCTGCTGCGCCAGTGCGTTGCGGTCCTCCCCCATTTTTTCCAGCGGTACGGGAGGTGTGGCCGCCGGTGCGGGCGGTGGGGCGGCAGGCGTGCCGGTCAGGGCTTCGCGTTCCTGCGGCGCAAGGGGCTGCGGCGGCGGAACCGGCTGTTCATCCGCCGGTGGCAGGACGGACGCCACCTGCGGCGACGCGGTGGTGGCCGATGACAGTCCGGGCAGTGTCAGCTTGGCCCGGATATCATGGTCGATACCCTGCGAACCGGTGAAATGGTACCACCCGACATAGGCCCCGACCAGAATGACGATACCGCATAACAGCAGGACACCCGTGGGAAGGCCCCGATCCGGCAGCGGAACGGGAAAGGACAGTTCGGCGCGACGGGTGAAAGCGCCACGGCTTTCAGTCTTGAAGCGCTGGACAAGCTGTTCGGTATTCTTCAGGTCCAGCGCATTGGCATAGGTGCGCAGGAAACCAACGGCATAGGCGCTGCCCGGCAGTTCCCCCGGACGCCCCGCCTCAAGTGCCTCCAGATAAGACAGGCGGATGCGCAGCCATGCCGCGACATCAGGCAGGGTCCAGCCCAGTTCCTCGCGCCGCGCGCGCAGCGTCTCACCCACGGATGCCGTTGGTGCGGCACCCGGCGGTGGGGCGGGCGTTGCAGGGTTGGAGCGGGAAACGCGCTTGCCGTCGCTCATCCGTGGCGTGCCCTCTCCTCCTGCCGGATCAGGGCGTCAATGGCCTGATCGACCAGTTCGTTGATGATTTCACTGACCGGCTGCTCGCTCGTGATCATGCCAACCGACTGCCCCGCCATGACGGAACCGTTTTCGACATCGCCTTCGATCACGGCCCGGCGCAGGGAACCGGCCCAGAAATGCTCGATATCAAGCTGGGCGGCTTCCTTGGTCAGTTCCCCGGCCTGAAAGCGTCGCAGGGTCTCCGCCTGATGCTCAAGGAAGCGGCGCGTGCCTGCATTGCTCAGCCCGCGCACCGGAATGACCGGAAAGCGTTCGTCAAGCTGGACGGATGTTACGGCGTCACGTGCATTGGCGCGGAGGAAGGCTTTCTTGAACCGCTCGTGGGCGATGCTTTCGCGCGACGCGGCGAAACGCGTGCCAAGCTGTGCGCCAGACGCGCCCAGTTCCAGATAGGACAGGATCGCATCCCCCCGCCCCAGCCCACCTGCGACAAATACCGGCACGTCGTGGATATGGGGCAGGATTTCCTGCGCCAGAACCGTAAGCGATACAGGGCCGACATGGCCGCCAGCTTCCGATCCCTCGATCACCAGTGCGTCAATGCCAAGGCGGATCAGCCGTTTGGCCAGCACCAGCGCCGGGGCAAAACCGATGGCTTTCGCCCCGCCTTCCTTGATCGCGCGGATGACCGGGCCGGACGGGATGCCCCCGGCCAGCACCACATGGCTCACACCGGCATCAAGGCATACGCGGACAAGATCATCCAGCCGGGGGTGCATGGTGATGAGGTTGACGCCAAAGGGGCGGCTGGTCAGCGCCTGCGTTGCCGCGATTTCCTCGGCCAGACGTTCGGGTTCCATAGCACCGCAGGCCAGCACGCCAAAGCCACCGGCGTTGGAAATGGCCGAGACAAGGTTGCGCTCGCTGACCCAGGACATGGCCCCGGCCAGCAGCGCGTATTCGCTGCCCAGAAAGCGTGTACCCCGTGCGCACAGGTGATCGAGCCGACTGCGGGCTTCAGCCCGGCGGGCGGGATCGGTCGTGGGGTCAGCTGCGTGGGGGGCTGTCATTTCCGGTGCGCTCACGCCGCGTCCAGACCGTAGGCGGTGTGCAGGGCGCGCACCGCGAGTTCGGTATATTCGGACGCGATCAGCACGGAAACCTTGATTTCGCTGGTCGAGATGACCTGAACGTTGATGTTGCGTTCGGCCAGTGTGCGGAACATCGTGCTGGCGACACCGGCATGCGAGCGCATGCCAACACCCACCACGCTGATCTTCACCACATCGTCGTCGGTCTGCAGTTCGCCGTACTGGATGGTGTCACGATGGCTTTCAAGCGACGCGATGGCGCGCGCGAGGTCGGTCTTGCTGACGGTGAAGGTCATGTTGGTGGTGCCGTCGTCGCCCGTGCTCTGGACAATCATGTCCACGTTCACGTTGCTGTCCGCCAGCGGGCCAAACACCGCCGCGGCAATGCCCGGACGGTCGGGAACCCGACGTACGGAAAGCTTCGCCTCATCACGGGAGTAGGCAATTCCGGCGACCTGTTCCTGTTCCACGATTTCGTCCTCATCCACGACTAATGAACCGGGCAGATGCCCTTCCGTTGGTGCCGGACCATCGGTGAAGCTGGACAGCACCTGCACACGCACGCGCTCCTTCATGGCCAGTTCCACACTGCGGGTCTGCAGCACCTTCGCCCCTACGGAAGCGAGTTCGAGCATCTCTTCGTAGGTAATTCTTGGCAGCTTCCGTGCCTTGGTAACAATACGGGGGTCGGTTGTATAGATTCCGTCCACATCCGTGTAGATATCGCAGCGATCTGCCTTCAGCGCCGCCGCCAGCGCCACGGCCGACGTATCGGAACCGCCACGGCCCAGAGTCGTGATCCGCTGGTCCGGTCCGATGCCCTGGAAACCGGCCACAACCGGCACCTGCCCTGCGCGCATGCTGTCGATCAGTGCCGTGCCGTCAATGGATACGATGCGGGCCTTGGCGTGCGCGTCATCCGTGCGCAGCGGGATCTGCCAGCCCAGCCACGAACGGGCATTGATGCCCAGATTCTGCAGCGCAATGGCCAGAAGGCCGCTTGTCACCTGTTCCCCCGTTGCGACAACGCTGTCGTATTCGCGTTCGTCATGGGTGGGGGAAAGATCGCGGCAGTAGCCCACAAGGCGGTTGGTCACGCCTGACATGGCGGAAACGACAACAGCGACCTCGCATCCCGCCTCCACCTGTTTCCGGACTTTTTCCGCCACGGCACGAATCCGGTCCAGATCAGCAACGGACGTGCCGCCGAATTTCATCACGATCCGCGGTACGGTAGGGGACATCGGGATAACGGCTCCATCATTCAGGCATCAGCTTATCCGGATTGCGGCCCTGCCGGGCCATCCGGGGCATTGCGGTTATGCGCAAGCCGCGTCACATACAACCCCCCAGCTTCCGCGTCCAGCGGGAGAAAGCCAAATGAAAGGCGGTGCAACCATGCAGCATCACGATTCGACCGTTCTGTCGGCAGATTCGGTCGCCCCGGACGAGATCGCCCATTTCAGCGATCTGGCCGCCCGGTGGTGGGACCCGTCTGGCCCGATGCGCCCCTTGCACGCCATGAACGACCTGCGCATCCAGTGGAGCCTGCGCCATCTGGTGGCGCCCGAAGATGCGCAGGGCGCCCGACGTACATTGCTGGATATCGGCTGCGGCGCCGGACTGGCCAGCGAGGCATTCGCGCGGGCCGGATTTGATGTGACCGGCATTGATGCCGCACAGGCGGCGATAACGGCAGGCAGGCTGCACCTGCGCCAGCATCCCCTGCCCGCTTCCGCCGGTCCGCTGGCCTACCGCTGTGGCAGCGCGGAAGAACTGGTGGCGGAAAATGCCCGTTATGACGCCATTTCCGCGCTGGAGGTAATCGAGCACGTAACCGATCCTGCCGCCTTCCTGCGCATGCTTGGCGGCCTTCTGCGCCCCGGTGGGGTCATGGTGGTTTCGACCATGAACCGGACATGGCGTTCCCTCGCCATGGCCAAGATCGGTGCGGAATACGTGCTGCGGCTGCTTCCCGTGGGCACGCATGACTGGCGCAAGTTCATAACGCCCGCCGAGCTGGGCCAGTATGCAGCGGCCGCGGGCCTGCGTGTGACCGATGTGGCAGGCATGGTGCCGGGCCTTGGTGGCTGGCGGGAAAGCCGCGACATGGCGGTGAACTACATTGCGGCCCTTGTGCGCGACTGAACGGCGCGCACAAGGGTATTATTGGCCCGGCTTCAGATCGTGTTCATGAACGCGAATGTGGTCGGGCTGCCTACGGGCGTGAAGTTCCACGTGAAGTCCAGTACCCCGGTCTGGGCATTCACCTTGAACGACGTGACCGAATCGCTGCGCTGGTTGGCGCAGAACAGGAAATTGCCGCTGGGATCGAACATCATCGAACGCCCGTAGTCGGCATGCATCCAGATCTCATCCACAAGGTTGAGCGTGCCGTCGTCATTGACGTGGAAACTGGCCAGCGAATCACCAAGCCGGTTCGAGACGTACAGGTAACGCCCCTGCGGCGAAAGCAGGATGCCTGCTGCCAGCGTGCTGCCACGGAAATGCGGGGTTACGGTGCTGACGGTCTGCTGGGGTACGATTTCGCCGGTCTGGGGATTGAAGGTGGCGGCCACCACTTTCGAATCCTGTTCGCCCAGAATGTAGATCATCGTGCCTTTTTCATTGAAGGCGAAATGGCGCGGGGCGGACCCCGGCGTCATGGCGATGAATGGCGTCTTGGCAGGGACAAGCCGACCGGCATGAGTGTCCAGTGTCCAGACATATACCCGGTCCAGACCGGCATCGCATGCCAGCACGAAACGGCCCGACGGGTCGGACGCCACCATATGCACATGGGCCGAGGAATGGTCGCTTATGGCAAAATTGCCCGGCGGATTGTCGCTGGCCCGGTCGGGCATGCGCGGGCCGGTATTGTGCACCACGTCCGTCGGGTCGCCCAGGCTGCCATCGGGATGGATCGGCAGGATTCCCACCGTGCCACCCATGTAGTTGGCCACCATCACATATTTGCCCGAGGCATGGATGCTGAGATGTGCGGGCACGGCACCGCCTGAACGCACCACGTTGAGCTTGGTCAGTTCACCGCTGGAGCGGTTGACGGAAAAGGCGGTGACGCACCCTTCCTGATTCGCATTGAAATCATTGATTTCGCTGAGCGCGTAAAGGTGGCGGTTATCGGCGGACAGCACCAGAAAGGATGGGCTGGCAATATCCACATAGGTCATGAGCGGCGAAAGGCTGCTGGTATCGGGGTTCATTTCAAATACGGAAATGCCCTGCCCGTTGCCTGCGCCCCCCGGCGGACCGTGCTGGGTATAGCCGCCGATATAACAGATGATCCGGGGTTTGGCCGGGGCATCGGCCATGGCGCGCCGGGACAGGGCGGGCGCGCCCGCGGCGGCGACCAGCGTGGAGGCGAAGGCGCGGCGGGAAATGTTGCAGCTCATGGAAAAAAGGCGATCCCAATCAGTTGGAAATGGTTTTGCCCCCGGTCTAGGGCAGCTTGCAGGCAGGGCCAATGGTACCGGTATAGCGGCTCCATGTTTCGGTTTCACCAAATAACGGCACCGCCACGAAGCCGCGCAGCTTCAGGTCACCTGACTGTGAAACCCACAGCTTGGCATGGTAGACATGTCCCGTATCGGGATCGGTTACATGGCCGTTCCAGTGTCCCTGCTCGTCCCGATCCGGTGTAAACCCGTCCAGCATCGGCAGGTTGCATTCAGGCTGCCCGCGTTTGTCACGGGGCATTTCGGTCGTATAGCGCAGGCCGACCAGCCGCCCGCACAGTTTCTGCCCGCAATGGCCGATTTCAAACACGCCATCGTGGTCCCGGGTCATCCAGTGGCCCACCACGTCCGGCTCGGCGGCCGGACTGTCAGCGCGGGCGGCGGGTGCGCCCTGCATGGTCACTGCAATCGCCATGGCGGATAGCGTGGTCGCGGCGGTGGCGGCCAGACGGTGCACAATGCCCGTCATGCTGCTGCGTGCGCCATTGTCCTTGTTAGTGTCGTGCATTTCAAATCGCTCCCCGACATGGCATGCCAACGGGCGGCCTGTGGTGCCGTCCGTGCCTGCGTGTTCCCTTTAGCTATCGGCCCGGCGGACCCACGGAATCAATTGAACGTCCACGCCTTCCTCATCCAGTTCGGCGCGTTCGTGTGCTGTCATGTTGCCATAAATGCTCCGGGCTTCGCTTTCGCCCCGATGCATGCTCAGGGCTTCCTCGGCAAAGCGGTCGCCCACGTCTTCGCAATGTTCCTCAATCGTCTCACGCATTTTCTGTAACAGAGCGATCATGGCGTCGGGCACTCCCGCAGACGCATGGCCGGGTGGCGTGGCGGGCGGTGCGGCTTCCTGTTCCACCGGTGCGGGCATGCCGCCGCCCGTGTGGACAGCCGGGGCCATGAGCGCACGTTCCACCTGTGTCACGCCGCATTGCGGGCAGGACAGCAGCCCGCTTTCGGCCTGACGCTCGAATGCGCTGCTGCCGGGAAACCACCCTTCGAATTCGTGTCCCGCGCTACAGCGTAGCTGATACCGGATCATACCCTCTCCGCGTGGATGTCAGTCCGTGGCCAGCACGGCGTCGAGTTTGCCTGCCCGTTCCAGCGCCATCAGGTCATCACAGCCGCCAATGGGCGCATTGTCGACAAAGATCTGGGGCACGGTGGTACGGCCACCTGAACGCCGGATGGAATCCGCCCGTTCTGGCGTGCCATGCGGGGCGTTGATTTCATTGAAGGACACGCCCTTCTGCGTCAGCAGGCGGACGGCGCGGATGCAATAGGGGCAGCCGGGCTGGGTGTAGATGTCGATAGCAGGCATTGAACCTTCACTTGGCTGTTGGTCTGTCCACCGGGACGATCTGCGGCAGACTGTTGAAACCAGCTTATCCTATTGTTGTTCATGCTGACCACAGGCACGCGCGGCGGCGATGACATCCACCCGTCCGGCGCCCGCGGCCAGCAGGCTGCTGGCGCAGGCGGCAAGCGTGGCCCCCGTGGTCATCACGTCGTCCACCACGATGATGTGGCGCCCCGTGATGGCCTCCCGTCGGGTGGGGCGCACGCTGATGGCCCCCTGCATCAGCCTCTGGCGCTGGATGCGCCCCTGTCCACCCAGCGGGCGGGTTGCGCGCGTGCGGATCAGGCCGTCCACCAGCGTCTGCGCACCGGTCATGCGGCCCAGCGCACGCGCCAGCAGCGCGGCCTGATTATACCGGCGCGTAAACAGCCGCCGCCGATGTAGCGGAACGGGCACGAGCATACTGTCCGCATCGATCAGATCCGCAGCCGCTGTTGTCATGTAACGTGCCAGCAGTTGTGCGTTTTCCGTCCGGTCAGCATATTTTAGGGGCAGAATCAGTCGCCGTGGCATGTCATCATAAACCATGGCCGCCCTGCCCGCCTGCCACGGTGGCGGGTTTTCTTCACATGATACGCAGGTCATGGCAGGGCCGCCTGCCGCGCGGGATGTGAATGGCAGCGCGCAACGGACGCAGTATGGCGCGGTTATCAGGTGCAGTTGTGCCACGCAGGCCCCGCAGAGATGGCCAGCCTGCATGACCGTGACACCGCAGCCCAGACAGTGCGGCGGGAACAGGATATCCAGCACCTGCGTTCCGACCTTTCGCCACCAGTGCGGGGATTCGGGTTGCGTCACGTCTTCACGCGATCGTGGGGTTGGCAGGCCGGATGCGCAGGGGCACATCGGGGGGATGAGCATGGATGTGCCACAGATATTTGACCGTCGTATCGTGCGCCTGCATCGGGACCGTGCGGCGGATCAGGTCGATCATGTCCGGCCCGTGCTGGAGGAAGCGGCCGGTCGCCTTCTGGACCGGCTGGATGATGTCACTCGTTCCTTCGGCACGGCGCTGGATATTGGTGGACGGGGTGTTATGGCCCCCCTGCTGCGTGGGCGGGGTATCGCCACGGTTGCGGGCGACCTGTCGCCGCGCATGTGCGCGCGCGATGGCGGTCCTGCGGTGTGCATGGATGACGAGTGGCTGCCCTTTGCTCCTGCCAGTTTTGATCTGGTGGTGGCCTGCCTGTCGCTGCACTGGGTCAATGACCTGCCGGGGCTGCTGGCGCAGGTCCGTAATATACTGGTGCCCGATGGGCTGTTTCTGGCCTGCATGCCCGTCCTGCCTACGCTGGCCGGGCTGCGCCATGCGTTGATGGAAGCCGAAACCGCGCATCAGGGTGGGATTTCGCCACGGGTAGCGCCCTTCCCCGGCCTGCGGGACTGTGCCGGACTGTTGCAACGCGCGGGGTTTGCCCTGCCGGTGGCGGATATGGATGTGATCCATCTGTCTTACCAGACCCCGATGGGTCTGATCGCGGATCTGCGGCATGCGGGTGAGACGAATGCCCTGTGCCAGCGCACGCGCAAGCTCACGCCTGCTGCCCTGCTGGCCGATGCGCTGGGGCGTCTGCCCCGTGACGATGACGGAAGTATCGCGCAGGACCTGCATATTGCGGTCATGACGGGCTGGGCTCCTGCGCCCACGCAGCCGCAACCCCTGCGGCCAGGACAGTTCACGACCCCTCTGGAAGACGCCCTGCGCGACAGCCCCTAGCATGACAGACCGCTTTCAGCCGCCCGTTACGCTCATGTGACGTGTGACGCGCGCCGGGTCATCCGCGCTACGTCCAATCAGGAAATCATGGCCGCGCGGCTTGCGCAGGATGGCGGCACGGACGTGGTCCATCATTGCCGAATCATCCGCCCCCTCGCGCAGGGGCGCACGCAGGTCGGTCGATCCTTCATGGCCCAGGCAGGTATACAGCCTGCCGGTGCAGGACAGCCGGACCCGGTTGCAGCTTTCACAGAAATTATGGGTCATGGGTGTGATGAAGCCGATCCTGCGCCCGGTCTCGGCAATGCGGGCATAGCGCGCGGGGCCGCCGGTGCGGAAGCCGACCGGCTCCAGCGTCCATCGTTGGGCAAGATCGTGCCTGACATCCAGCAGGGGCAGATAACGGTCGGTCCGGTCGTCCCCGGTCTCACCCATTGGCATGGTTTCGATCAGGCACAGATCGGCCCCGATTTCACCACACCATGCGATCAGCGTATCGAATTCATCTTCGTTCAGCCCCGCCATCGCAACCGTATTGATGCGTATGGCAAGGCCCGCTTCACGCGCGGCCCGGATACCTTCGAGCGTGCGTGTCAGGTTGCCCCGTCGTGTTATGCGGGCGAAGCGCCCGGGATCAAGGGAATCGAGGCTGACATTGATACGGCGGACCCCACAGGCCCGAAGTTCGTCAGCATAGTCTGCAAGTCGGCTTGCATTGGTCGTAAGCGTCAGTTCGTCCAGTCCCGCCAGCCCATCAGGACGGTTCAGCCATCCCCCCATGGCGCGGAAAAAGGACATGACATCCCGCCGGACCAGCGGCTCGCCCCCCGTTATCCGCAGCCTGCGTACGCCATGGCGGATAAACGCGCCGCACAGGCGTTCCAGTTCCGTAAAGGACAGGATTTCAGCTTTGGGCAGGAAGGTCATGTCTTCCGCCATGCAGTATATGCAGCGCATATCGCACCGGTCGGTAACCGATACGCGCAGATAGGTCAGCAGGCGGCCATAGGCATCCGGCATCGGCGCCATGTTCATGCTGCCATCCATTATGACAGGACATTCAGTTGTACGACGGTGGCATCGACGGCCACCTTGCCAGCATGCGGGAACATGACCGTAACCCGTTTGCCAATGGCGGACTGGACCTGGCCTTCACCCCATTCCGGGTGGTCGGGATGGCTGACCAGTTGCCCCGGCACGAGAAATGATCGGAAAGGAATAGTCGCCATTATGCTCAATAGTCCTGCATGGGGTCCTTGCGGGCATATCGGACCGGTTGGGAGCTTATTAAACCCCCTTCGCAGGCATTCAACAAAAAAACGGCCCGGAACAGGTCCGGACCGTAAATAAGGCGGCACGTCAGGGCGTGGGTCAGTGGCCTGCGTTTTCGCCAGAAAAGTCCGGTGCGTGAATGCCCGACAGTTCAAGCTGGCTGGCCAGTTCCGCCTTCAGCCGGTCCAGTGCCTCATGCGTGCTGCCTTCCGCGCGGGCGACAAGGACGGCCTGCGTGTTGGATGCACGCAGCAGCCACCAGCCATCGGGCGTGGTCACGCGCACGCCATCGATGCGCGATACCGTCGCCCCACTTTTTTCTAGTCGGGCTGCAACTTCGGTAATCACATCGAACTTGCGGGTATCGGCGCAGTCAAAACGCAGTTCCGGGGTGGAGATGGTAGCCGGCAGCGCCAGCCGCACGTCAGACAGCGGACCCGTCAGGCGCGAGACGATACCAAGCAGGCGGACAGAAGCGTAAAGCGCGTCGTCAAACCCGTACCATTTATCGGCAAAGAAAATATGGCCCGACATTTCGCCCGCCAGCGGGGAGCCGGTTTCCGCCATCTTGGTCTTGATCAGGGAATGACCTGTTTTCCACATCAGCGGCTGGCCGCCTGCGCGACCGATTTCGTCAAACAGGACCTGACTGGCCTTGATGTCGGCAATGACCGTAGCACCCGGATGGTCACGCAGCACGTCGCGTGCAAGCACCACCAGAAGCTGGTCGCCCCATAGGATTGCCCCGGTATTGTCCACCACGCCAATGCGGTCGGCATCGCCATCAAATGCAATGCCAAGATCCGCGTCGTCTTCCTTCACGGCGGCAATCAACTGCTGAAGGTTGCTGGCGACCGTCGGGTCCGGGTGATGGGCGGGAAAGCTGCCGTCGATTTCAGCATTGAGCACGCGGTGCGTGCCGGGCAGTTTCTTCACCAGCAGCGACAGGATTTCGCCCGCGGCGCTGTTGCCGTTATCCCATACGATCCTGAGCGCGCGGTCTGCGCCGTCCCAGTCCTTCATCAGGCGTTCGACATAGGCGGATTTTACATCCACATCCCGTGTCGCGCCGGGCTTTTGCGGTCCCACCTCGCCCGCTGCGGCAAGACGGCCCAGTTCACGGATCTGATCGCCGAAGAACGGCTTGTTGGCGAGCATCATCTTGAAGCCGTTATAGTCCGGCGGATTATGGCTGCCCGTGACCATGACCGCCCCATCCGCCTTCAGTTCGGCGGATGCGAAATACAGCATGGGTGTCGGACCGCAGCCAACACGCAGCACCTCCATCCCCGCCGCCATGGCGCCATCGACCAGAGCACGCTCCAGCGAAGGGGATGACAGGCGGCCATCGTAGCCGATGGCGACGGTACGACCGCCATTCTTCGCCACCATGCTGCCGAACGTACGGCCGATCGCATAGGCGTCTTCCGGTTTCAGGGTCCTGCCGACAATCCCGCGGATGTCGTATTCACGCAGGCTGGTCGGGTCGAATTTATGGGAAAAAGTCATGTGTACTTCTTCAGGAAATTCCGGACATCAGAACCGAGGTCTTCCCGCTCCAGTGCGAAGGCGATCTGGGCCTCGAGGAAACCGATCTTGCTGCCACAGTCGAACCGCTTGCCTTCGTAACGGTAACCGTGGAAGGGCACGTGGCCAATGGTCTTGGCCATGGCGTCCGTAAGCTGGATTTCGCCGCCCGCGCCCTTTTCCTGCTTGGCGAGGTGGACCAGCACGTCCGCCGTCAGCACATACCGCCCGATGACGGACAGGTTGGATGGCGCGTCCTTCGGGTCGGGCTTTTCAACCAGGCCCTTGACCTCGACCAGCGTGCCGTCATCCGCGCCAATGTCCAGAATGCCGTAGCTGCTGGTCTGTTCGCGCGGCACTTCGGTCACGGCCAGCACGTTGCCGCCGGTCTTCTTGTAGACCTCGGCCAACTGCGCCACGCATGATGTCCTGCTCTGCACGATGTCGTCGGGCAGCAGGATGGCGAACGGATCGTTACCGATGAACTCACGCGCGCACCAGATCGCATGCCCGAGCCCCAGCGGCTCCTGCTGGCGTACGGATATCATGCTGCCCGGCGTTACGCGGGTAGCTTCCAGCGCCTTCAGCGCGGAAGTCTTGTTGCGTGCGCGCAGTGCGTCTTCCAGTTCCGGAGCGACATCGAAATAGTCGATCAGGGAGTCCTTGCCCCGGCTGGAAACAAGGCAGAATTCCTCGATTCCCGCTTCGCGCGCTTCGTCGATTGCGTATTGGATCAGCGGACGATCGACGACGGGAAGCATTTCCTTCGGCATCGACTTCGTTGCGGGCAGAAAGCGTGTTCCAAGACCGGCAACCGGCAATACAGCTTTTTTAAGGGGCTTAATCACTAATTATCTACCTCAACGTGCGAATTACAAACAGCCCAAGCAGGCGTCGGTTTCCATAGTGGAACCAAATAATGGCGTGTTGCCAGATGGCAATGAAATAGCGTGTTTTATCATGGCCATATATATAAGGGCAGGACCAGACCTGATTTAAATCACGATTCCCGGGTGAGGCCAGCACTGTGTGCCGGTGGACATTTTTTGTAACCCCTGCCCTGCATTGCGCATGTCCGGCAACGGTCTGTGGATGGAAAGTATCTACAGGATTTGTGTCGGAAGATAATATGACCTTTTTATGACATTATCCCGCATCTGCCCCGCATGCCGCGCGGTTCTCGGTCGGGGGATCAATGTCCGTTCCGTCATGCGGGAACGCACGAACGCAGCCCCCTGTTCGGGGGCTGTTCGCGTTTTAATCAGTTTTCTGGAAAAATATGGTGCGGCCAAGAAGACTCGAACTTCCACGGGGTTGCCCCCACAAGCACCTCAAGCTTGCGCGTCTACCATTCCGCCATGGCCGCAACGTGACAACGATGATCGACTGGGCGATACCGTCATGACGATGAAGGGGCGTATAACCGATGGATGACGAACGGGCAATGACTGAAAACAAGTTTTTATGGAACAGGGCGCCAGATCTGGTCCCCTACCCCGCCGCGCTGGCGGAAATGGAGGCACAGGCCCGCGGAATCCGGGAGGGCACGATGCCCGAGCGCGTATGGCTGCTTGAGCATCCGCCAACCTATACCGCCGGTACGTCGGCGCGGGAATCGGACCTGTTCAATCCTCGTGGCTATCCCACCTATTCCGCCGGGCGCGGTGGGCAATGGACCTATCACGGTCCGGGACAGCGCGTCGCCTATGTCATGCTGGACCTTGCCACGCAGCATGGCATGTCGCCCCCGCGTGACCTGCGGGCTTACGTGCATACGCTGGAGGAGTGGCTGATCCGCACCCTGCGGCGATTTGACGTGGTGGGAGAACGGCGTGCCGACCGTATCGGGGTATGGGTGGTCGACCCCGCCACGGGGCGGGAAGAAAAGATCGCGGCCCTGGGTGTGCGCGTCACACGCTGGGTAAGCTGGCATGGAATCGCGATCAATGTTGACCCGGACCTGAGCGATTTCGGCGGGATCGTGCCCTGTGGCATCAGCGAATATGGCGTGACCAGCCTTGCGAAGCTGGGCCGTAAGGTCAGCATGGACGCGGTTGATGCGGCGCTTGCCGCCACATGGCCCGAATGTTTCGGCCCCATCCCCGGCACGCATGGATAAGGCGTGCCGGGCCGTGGGGTCAGTTATCGGGGCTGAGGGTGAACAGCGTGTCAGGCCACGGCTGGCCGCTTACGGTGGTATCGGTCAGGTCGAGGCGGATATGCTGTCGTTCCACATCGGTCATTTCAATGACCAGTAGCGACAGTTTTCCGCCAATATCGGAAAATCCGAGGGTCAGGATTCCCTGTGATTCGCTGTCAGCGCGCGCAAGGGAGACCTGAAGGCTGTTGACCCCATGCTGCACGGCCGTCACCGCGATCTGGCCGCCCAGATGCACCGGCTGGTTCAGCAGCAGGCCCAGCGGCTGCCGCCCCAGCGACATGCGCGTGACCGAATCGCGCCGATGGTCCACAAACAGCAGATGGCCAGAAGCCGCGACCAGCTTCATCGCCCCCGGTGTGGTGTAATCCAGACGCAGGCGGCCCGGATCGTAACGCATCATGCCCTGACCCTTGCCCCCATCGGGCCATGTCTGCACGAAACTGGCCTGTAACCCGCGGGACGTGTTGAGATAGGCTTCGACCCGTTCGATTTCGCCACGCTGGTCCATGGTCTGGCGTGCGGGTGCCCCGGTACAGGCGGCCAGCAGGGTCAGCAGCCCTCCCATCATCAGCCGTCGCGTGGCGAAGGGAAAGGCCGGCTTCATGCCGCCGCCACCCGCGCCTGTTCTTCCGGCGTGCGCAGCACGAGGGACAGGGCATGCATGCCGCCTGCGAATTCATCGGCCAGCAGCGCATGGACCTGACGGGAACGCTCCACGCGGTTCACGCCCGCGAAAGCGGGGCTGACGATCAGGACGTTGTAATGGCTTTCGCCCGCCTGCACGCCATTGTCGCGCACATGGACGTGATGGGCGTGCCGGGCGCTGTCATCGTGGATACGCAGTTCCACGGGGGCGAGGTGTTCACGTATAATACGTTCGATCCGTCCGGCCCGGCCGGTTGTATGCTGTTCCATTGGCGGCTCCATAGATGGCGGGATCATACATTGCACAGCTTCGCCCTTGCACGAAGCATGAACAGGCGCACATAACGACAATGATGAAGAGAAGGAACACCCGGCACCGCGCCTTTGATCCCGATCCCGACGCGCCGGATCGGTGCTGCGACATGCACGACTGCGACCAGCCCGCGGGATACCGCGCCCCGCGTTCGCGCGATGCGCTGAACACGTATTTCTGGTTCTGCCTTGAACACGTGCGCGAGTACAATTCCCGCTGGGATTTCTATCGCGGCATGTCGCCAGGACAGATCGAGGCGCATATCCGGGCCGATACGTCATGGAACCGTCCCTCGTGGAAGCTGGGTCAGGGCAACGCCGCCCATGCCTTCAGCGAGGAGGAGGTGCTGGACCCCCTCGACCTGCTCAAGGGGGCGGCGAAGGCCCGGGCGCGCAGTCACGCGCGCCGCCAGCAGGAAGACCGTCGCGCCGAGGCGCCCGATGCGCTCAAATATCCGCTGGGCGTGCTGGACCTTGGCTGGCCGGTGTCGATGGAGGAGCTGAAGACCCGCTACAAGGATCTGGCGCGTCAGCACCACCCCGATGCCAATGGCGGCGACCGCAAGGCGGAGGAACGATTCAAGGGCATCAACATTGCCTATACCACCGTGCGCGCGCATCTGGTCGCCACCGCCGGCCGGGACCACATGGCCCGCAGCGCCTGAGCGGTAATATGTCGGGGCCATGCCCGCGCACTGGCCGATTGTTACGTATGCACCTATACTCACCTGACCGGATGCCGGTCTGCCGCCATGGCGGCCCCCAACAGACGAAGTGACGGACAAGAAAGCAGATGAACGAACCCGCAGACCTGACAACTGCCGCAGTGGACGCCCAGGGCACGCCGCTTCCCGCCATCTCGGCTGTTTCCGCCCCCGATCTTGTCGTTTCGGCGCGGGATGTGTTCGGCATAGACAGCGATATGAAGGTCCCGGCATTCTCGGTCCGGACCGACCATGTGCCCGACATCGACCCTTCGTACAAATTCGATCACGACACCACGCTGGCCATCCTCGCAGGATTTGCCTTCAACCGCCGTGTGATGGTCCAGGGCTATCACGGTACCGGCAAGTCATCGCATATCGAGCAGGTGGCGGCCCGTCTGAACTGGCCCAGCGTGCGCATCAACCTCGATAGCCACATCTCGCGCATCGACCTGATCGGCAAGGACGCGATCGTGCTGAAAGATGGCAAGCAGATTACCGAGTTTCGGGAAGGACTGCTGCCGTGGGGCCTGCAGAATCCCTGCGCGCTGGTATTCGATGAATATGACGCGGGCAGGCCCGATGTCATGTTCGTGATCCAGCGCGTACTGGAAGTCGAGGGCCATCTGACCCTGCTGGACCAGAACCGCGTGATCCGTCCCCATCCCTTCTTCCGCCTGTTCGCCACGGCGAATACGGTCGGTCTGGGCGACACCACGGGACTGTATCATGGCACGCAGCAGATCAATCAGGGCCAGATGGACCGCTGGAACATCGTGACCACCCTGAACTACCTGCCGCACGCGCAGGAAACGGCCATCGTGCTGGCGAAAATGGGTATCGACCCGAAAAAGGACGAAGCCGGGCGCAAACGCGTTGAAAGCATGGTTGCACTGGCGGACCTGACGCGTTCGGGCTTTATCGCGGGGGATATTTCCACCGTCATGTCACCGCGCACGGTCATTAGCTGGGCTGAAAACTTCCGTATTTTCAATGATCTTGCGTTTGCCTTCCGCGTTACCTTCCTCAACAAGTGCGACGAGGCGGAACGCCCGACGGTGGCGGAATATTACCAGCGCTGCTTTAACGCCAGTCCGCTGGCGCCCCGGGGCTGATGATACAGGGCAGGCCAGGCATGCGTGATAACAGGACAAAAAACGCCTCATCCGAGGCCGAGAAAGAAGCCCGTGCGGCCGAGAGCTTCCGGCGCGCGACGGTAGGCACCGTACGTGCGCTGGGCGGACAGGCCCAGACGGAGGTCTCGTTCCTGAATGGCCCGGTGCCATCGGGGGTTTCTGTTACCGGCACCCATGTCCGCCTGCCCCATCCATCCCGGCGCATGACGGATGCGGAGGTCACGCGCATGCGTGGTGCCGCAGATGCCGCCGCCCTGCGCCTGCGCCACCATGATGTGCCCCTGCATGACAGTGTGCGCCCCCCCGCCGGTGAAGCGCGTGAGGTCTATGACGTGCTGGAACAGGCGCGGGTGGAAAGTCTTGGCGCGCGGCATATGGCGGGTGTTGCCGCAAATCTGGATGCCCGTGTGGCGCAGGAATGCGCCGATATGGGGCTGGACCGTCTGAACGACGCCACGAAGCTGCCAACACCGTTTGCGCTGGGACTGCTGGCGCGTGCGCGCATGTCCGGCCATCCGGTACCGCCGTCCATGCAGGCCCTTATGAATCGCTGGCAGGAAACCCTGTCGCCTGCCGCCCGCCGCGCATTGGACGAAATGGCGTCACGGCAGGAAAGCCAGAAGGATTTTGCCCAGGCGGCGCGCAGGCTGCTTATGGCCTGTGATCTGCTGGAGCAGGAAGTCACCCCAGAAGAACCTGCGGATGATGGCGCGGCCGAAGCCGAAAACGCCAGCGCCGAGGATGAGGAACAGACCGACGACGTTACCCCCGAGCCGCAGGAAGACGGCCCGGAGGAAGATGACAACGCCCAGCCCATGCAGATGTCACAGGGCACCGGTGCGGGCGATGATGAACCCGAAGAAGGTGAACAGGGCGGATCGGCCAGCGGGTCGGAAGAAGCCGGTGGACCGGGCGAGGAAGAGACGGAGGATGAGGTTTCTCCTGCCTATCATGCCTTCACCACAGCCTATGATGAGGAAATCGCCGCTGAGGACCTGTGCGATCCGGAGGAACTGTTCCGCCTGCGCCAGACGCTGGATCAGCAGCTTGTCAGCATGCAGGGTGTTGTCTCCAAGCTGGCCAACCGCCTGCAGCGTAAGCTTATGGCGCAGCAGACGCGGGCGTGGGAATTCGATCTGGAAGAAGGCATACTGGACGCAGGGCGACTGTCGCGCGTGGTGGTCAATCCCATGCTTTCGCTTTCCTACAAGCGTGAGCGTGACACGGATTTCCGCGATACGGTCGTGACCCTTCTGATCGACAATTCCGGTTCCATGCGTGGACGCCCCATTTCCGTCGCAGCCATGTGTGGCGATATTCTGGCCCGCACCCTTGAACGCTGCGCGGTCAAGGTGGAAGTGCTGGGCTTTACCACCCGCGCATGGAAGGGCGGCAAAAGCCGCGAAGCATGGGTGCAGGCAGGCAAACCCGCCAATCCCGGTCGACTGAATGATCTGCGGCACATCATTTACAAGGCCGCGGACATGCCGTGGCGGCGTGCGCGGCGCAATCTGGGGCTGATGCTGCGCGAAGGGCTGCTGAAGGAAAACATCGATGGCGAGGCCCTGCTGTGGGCGCAGCGGCGGCTTGCCTCACGTGCCGAGGCACGGCGCATCCTTATGGTGATTTCCGATGGTGCGCCGGTTGATGACAGCACGCTATCGGTCAATCAGGGTTCCTACCTTGAAAACCACCTGCGCGAAGTGATCGCCCATATCGAAACCCGTACCACTACGGAACTGCTGGCCATTGGTATCGGCCACGATGTGACACGCTATTATCGCAAGGCCGTAACCATTACCGATCCCGAGGAACTGGGCGGCACAATGATGAAAAAGCTCTCCGAACTGTTTGGCGAAGAACTGGTGTCCCGGCACCGTCGCGGCGGCTGAGCGCCCTGCCCCGCTTCAGGATCGAAGCGGGGCAGGAGTGGTTCAGGCAGCCGCCAGCCTGCGGTCGGCCAGTTCCAGCAGAGCCTCAAGCATGCGATCGACATCCGCATTGGTCGTGCGGTGATTGACGATGGCCGCGCGCACCGCCTTCGTCCCATTGATGATGGTGGTGGAAGGGGCTGCGATACCGCTTTCGTGCAGGTCCTTCACCACTTCCCCGTTGAAGAAATCCAGATCGTCCACGGGCGCCAGTATGCGGAAGCACACGATATTCAGCGTTACCGGGGCCAGCAGTTCCAGCCGGGGATTGGCTTCGACCCGGCGGGCCAGATGCGTGGCGATGGCACAGCAGTTGGCGATCATCCGCCCCATGCCATCCGCGCCATAGGTGCCCAGCGTCATCCATACTTTAAGCGCCCGGAATCCGCGTGACAGGTCGGGGCCAAGGTCGCAGTACCAGGGCGCATTGGTGGCAAGGCCACGGTCTTCGCGTGCAAGGTAGGCGCGCGACTGCGCGAAGGCCGCCGCCTGTGCGCCGGGCCTGCGCACAAGGATGCAGCCCGCGTCGTACTGAACCTGTGCCCATTTGTGGAAATCGAAGGCCACGCTGTCGGCCCGCTCCAGCCCGCGCAGCATGGGCCGCAGCGTGTCCGACAGCATCGCCAGCGCACCAAACGCACCATCCACATGGAACCAGATGTCTTCCCGCCGGGCAATATCCGCCAGCGCGTCCAGATCGTCGATCGCGCCGGTATCCACCGTGCCCGCCGTGCCGATCACCATGAACGGTTCCAGACCGGCCGCACGGTCGCGTGCGATGGCACGTTCCAGTTCCGCCAGTACCATGCGGTTTTCACCATCAACCGGGATCACGCGCAGGCTGTCCGTACCCAGTCCCGTCAGGTCGAACGCTCGTGCGATGCAGCCATGTGCGGTTGCAGCCGCATATCCGACCAGTTTGCGGGTTCCGACACCTTCGGCGCGCATTTTCAGCCCGTCAGGCACGGCGCGGCTGGCGGTTATGACGGCGATCATGTTTGCCATCGAAGAACCCGTCACCAGCAGGCCGGATGTTTCAGCGGGGAAGCCGCACATTTCGGCAGCCCAGCGGATCACTTCGCGCTCCACCTCGATCGGGGCATGGTCGCGGCCACCGCAGTTGGCGTTCAGGCCCCCGACCAGCAGTTCGGACAGCATGCCGACCGCCGTGCCGCCCCCATGTACCCATCCCATGAAGCCAGGATGGACATTGCCGGTCGAATAGGGCTCCACCAGCTCGCGGAAACGGGCGTACAGTTCCGTGGGCGGGGTGGGATCATGCGGCAGGCCGGTGCGTAGCTGCTGGCGCAGGGCGGGCGGCATGGGTTGCCAGACGGGGCGTTCGCGCAGCGTGGACAGGCGGTCGATCATGTCGTCCACCATCTGGTGGCCCAGGCTGCGTAATGTGTCCCAGTTGTCCGGATCCAGTCCTGTCATCTTTCTCAACCATTCATGCAGTTGTGTGCCCGTGGGCGATATATGGCGTGCCTACATACCGGGCCGCGTCGCTGCATGCGAGAGGGAGAGACCGGTTTATGCCATGCGCGGATGCATTCAGTCTTCCGCGCGTTCACCAAAACGCCGTGCAAGGGTCGCGCATACGAATAGCTGGATCTGGTGATAGACCATAAGTGGCATGACAATCAGCCCGATATCCGTGGGTGCGAACAGCACGCTTGCGATCGGCACGCCGGATGCCAGCGACTTCTTGGACCCGCAGAACAGAATGGCGATCCGGTCGCGATAGCCAAAACCGCTGAGCCGCGCCAGCAGATGGGTCAGCCCCAGGGCAATGGCCAGAATCGCCATGTCCACCAGTGCCACGCGCCCGATCTGCGCGGGCGGCAGGCGGTGCCATAGCCCCTGTGTCACGGCTTCGCTGAACGCCGTGTAAACGACCACAAGAATTGAACCCCGATCTGAAAAGGAGAGCAGCTTCTTGTGCCGCTGCGCCCATCCCCCGATCCATGGCTGTGCGATCTGGCCCGCGATGAAGGGAAGCAGCAGTTGCCCGACGATGGGCAGGATGTTGCCCCCGCCACCAGCCGCATGACGGCTGAACAGGATACCCACCAGAAGCGGCGCCAGAAATATGCCCAGTATGTTCGACAGCGTCGCCGAACAGATTGCCGCCGCCACATTGCCCCGTGCGATGGAGGTAAACGCGATGGAGGACTGCACCGTCGAAGGCAGGCAGCACAGGAACAGCACACCCGTCCACATCGCGCTGTCCAGCATGCCCGGCAGCAGCGCATGCAGCAGTATGCCCAGCAGGGGAAACATGAAAAATGTGCATAGCAGGATGGCAAGATGGATGCGCCAGTTGGTTATCCCTTCCGCCACGGCCCGACGCGACAGACGCGCGCCCTGCAGGAAAAACATGTTCGCAATCATGCCAATGGCAAGGATATTGAACACGCTAACGCCTGCGCCCCGGCATGGCAGCACGGTGGCGAGCCCTACGGTGCCCAGCAGGCACAGCAGGAAGGAATCAAGCCTGCGCAGCATGGGCAGTCCATTCAGTATGAAGTATCATGCGATCGAAATACCATGGCCGATTGCATCCGGAGCGTAATCACGCCAACGTGTCACGCAAATGAAGAAATTGCTCATAACCACCGTCCTCGCTGCCCTGTCCTGCATGGGGCACGCAGGGGCGACTGCCCTGCCCGATACCTGCGCCAGGGTACAGGTAGCCGCCACCCAGCCACATGGGAACAGTGTCCTTGCCGGACACGGCTATGACCTTGCACTGGCAGGCAGGCCGAACCAGACATTCCATGCAACCGATATTGCGGCCAGTGGAACGGGCATGGGTCAGCAGGCCCTGCGGGACATGGAGGATGTTGCCTCCCTCGTCCTGCTTGCCACCATGACGGGCCATCATTCCGATGGCTGTGCGCAGGATTACTTTGCGTCTGCTGCGGCCCCGATCATGGACGGACTGCGCGCAGGTGGCAGTTATGATCTGACATGGCAGGGTGGATTGCTGACCAATGGGGACACGAAGCTGTCCTTCCGCCGTGCGCATCTGCATCTCGTGGGTGCAAAAAGCGCCAGTGCGCCTGCGACCCTGACACTGGAAACGCAGGGAATCGGCATAACAGGTTCACACAACACGCTTCTGGCCAGTGCCCTGCCGCAGCAGGCCAGCGCCAATGCTGCTGTGCCCAGCGGGTCGCTGGTGGAACTTGCCGCAGCCATTACGGGGCATCCGCCGGAAAATGTGATGGTGCCGCTGCGTGTCTCGTCCCTGTCAGCCCAGCGTGGGGCCATGCAGATCAGCGGGAATGGGGAGGCTAACCTGACCGGCCATACGGATGCATCATCCGCTACCGGTCATATACTGGTGCAGAACCTTGATGCCGTAATCGACACCCTGCGCAATGCGGGTCAGACCCGTGCCAGTGCCGCCCTTATCCTCGCCAAGCTGTTCGGTCACCATTCCGATAATGGCGGCACCTCGTGGGACGTAAGCTGGGAAGGCGGCGTCATGACCGTGAACCATATTCCGCTGCCGATTCACTAATGGATTGTTTGAAAAGAAATCTTTTATAAAAAACAGGAAAAGTTCTTGGATGTTGCCTTTGTTCAGAAAGACAACATCTTCCGAAGCTTTTTGAAAAAAGCTTCGCCAAAGATTACCTTATGATTTCTGGGTATTTCCCGACAGGCTTTGCAAACAGCCTCTAAGCGCCGTGATTTTTGAGGAAGTAAGGTGGCCTGCCAGCCCCGGAGGGTAGTGTTACGGCCCGCCCTTCCCTTAATCCGTAAGCGCGGAGGGGCTGTTATGGTCGGATGATGCCCTGCAACTGATGACCCTGTCGGGCAACCACCGTCCCCTGCCCTGACCGCATGACCGGGGCATACTGGCCCCGGTCATTGTGGTTATACAGATGCCTATGCCGTGACGTTTGCATCTTCCCGCGCCAGCGTGACCAATGCCCCCAATACCTTGCGGGCCTGCGTAATCCGCTGGGCATTGGTCATTTCGCGTATGATGGCCAGCTTGTGGTCGGGCCGCAGGCGGACATTGGCTTCTTTCTGCTTTGCAATCCACGTTACCAGCCCCGCCGGGTTGATAAAGGTATTGCCACGGAACTGCACGACCATGCCCTTTGGTCCGGCTTCGACGCGCTCCACCCCGGCCTCGCGGCACATGCGCTTGAGCGTCACGACATCCAGCAGGTTGCGGACCTCATCAGGCAGCGTGCCGAAGCGATCCACCAGTTCCGCTTCCATCGCCTCGACCTCGGCATCATTGGCCAGTGCGGCAATGCGGCGATAAAGCCCGAGCCTTACCGGCAGGTCGGTGACATAGGTGTCCGGGATAAGCACCGGCAGGCCAAGGATGATGTTGGGTGTCCAGTCGCGGTCCTGCAGCCTGCGGCGTCCCTTTTCGGTGCGCAGGTCGGCTACCGCGTCTTCAAGCATCTGCTGGTAGAGTTCGATGCCCACTTCGCGGATATGTCCCGACTGCTCATCGCCCAGCAGGTTGCCCGCACCGCGCAGGTCCAGATCGTGGGAAGCCAGCGTAAAGCCCGCGCCCAGCGTATCGAGTGTCTGCATAACCTCCAGCCGTTTCTGCGCCGCAGCGGACAGCACATGCGTCTGTGGCCACGTCAGATAGGCATAGCCACGCTGCTTGCCACGTCCCACGCGGCCCCGAAGCTGGTAAAGCTGCCCAAGACCGAACATATCGGCACGATGGATGATGAGCGTATTGACCGCAGGCATGTCCAGCCCGCTTTCCACGATATTGGTGGATAGCAGGATGTCGTATTTGCCGTCACTGAACTCGGTCATGACCCGTTCCAGTTCGGTGGGCGTCAGGCGGCCATGGGCCTGCACCAGACGCGCATCAGGCACAATTTCGGCCAGGCGCGCCGCCATGCGGTCCAGATCCTCGATACGCGGCACGACGCAGAAGACCTGCCCCCCACGGAAGCGCTCGCGCTGGATCGCCTCGCGGATCACCACGCTGTCGAAGGGCATGATGAAGGTACGCACCGCCAGCCGGTCGGTTGGCGGGGTGGCGATCAGGCTCATTTCCCGCACGCCCGTCAGGGCAAGCTGCAGGGTGCGTGGCAGCGGCGTGGCCGACAGGGTCAGGACATGCACGTCTTCGCGCAGGGCCTTGAGCTTTTCCTTATGCGCGACGCCAAAATGCTGTTCTTCATCCACGATCAGCAGGCCAAGATCAGCGAATTTGACCGTCTTGGCCAGCAGGGCATGCGTGCCGATCACGATATTGACCGTGCCATCGGTCAGCCCCTTGCGTACGGCGGTCGCTTCCTTGGCCGTGACCATGCGCGAAAGCTGGGCGACCTTGACCGGCAGCCCGGCAAAGCGGGCGGAGAACGTGCGGTAATGCTGGCGGGCCAGCAATGTGGTCGGTACCACAACCGCCACCTGCGCGCCCGACATGGCGGCGACAAAGGCCGCGCGCAGGGCGACTTCGGTCTTGCCGAAACCCACATCACCGCATACCAGCCGGTCCATCGGCTTGCCCGATGCCATATCATCCAGCACGTCGGCTATGGCGCGGGACTGGTCTTCGGTCTCGACAAAGGGGAAACGGGCGCAGAATTCATCCCACATCCCGTCTTCGGGGGTAAGTGCCGGGGCCTCACGCAGCGCACGGGCGGCGGCGGTGCGGATCAGTTCGCCCGCCATGTCGCGGATGCGCTGCTTCATCTTGGCCTTGCGCGACTGCCACGACACGCCACCCAGCCTGTCCAGCGCCACATGGGCCTGATCCGAGCCAAAACGGCTGAGAAGCTCGATATTTTCGACTGGCAGGAACAGTTTTTCATTGCCGTCATAGATCAGGCGCAGGCAGTCATGCGGCGCCGTGCCGACGCCGATCGTCTCAAGCCCGTCATAGCGGCCAATGCCGTAATCCTGATGGACGATCAGGTCGCCTTCGGCAATCTCCGATGCCTCGGATATGAACTGGTCAGCTTTCTTTCGGCGGCGTGGGGGGCGGGAAATCCGCTCTCCCAGCAGGTCCTGTTCGGATACGAAAGCCACGTTATCGGCCACGAACCCGCGTTCCAGCCCCAGCGTAAGCAGTCCCACCGTACCGGGGCGCAGTTTCTGTGCGTCGGCCCACGTTGCGAAAGTCTGCACCGGCAGGCGGTATTCGCGCAGGAGCACGCCAATGCGTTCACACGACCCGCGGCTCCATGCCGTGACATAGGCGCGGCGACCGGTCTGCGCCCATTCCTCCACCCGTGCATGCAGCATGGGGAAGACGTTTTCGCGCCCGTCCGTTACGGTCTTGGCGAACATCTGGCCGGGCCTGCCGCCCGCATCCATGCCGGGCGCGCCATCGGGCTGGGCGAAGGGCATGAACACGACGGCCTTCCGGCCGGTGATCATGGCGTCCCATCCCTTGCGGTCGAGATACATGAGGTGTGGCGGCAACGGGCGGTAGGGCACTTCCCCTTCCCGCGTGGGCTGCCTGCGGGCGTCGTAATGATCGGCGATCATTTCAAGGCGCGCGGCAAGCACCTCTTCCGCCTGATTGGCCAGCGAGATGGAAACGCCGGGCATGTAATCCACGACCGTTTCCATCTGTTCATGGAACAGCGGCAGCCAGTGCTCCATGCCCGCATGCCGCCGTCCTTCGGAAATATGCTGGTATAGCGGGTCGGACGCGGCTGCCGGACCGAACAGGTCGCGCCACCCGGTGCGGAAGCGCGAAATGGAGGCGGGATCGAGGCTGAAATCCGCCACGGGCCGCATGGTCAGGCTGTCGATCTTTGCGGTCGAGCGCTGGGTGCCGGGATCGAACCGGCGGATATTCTCCACCTCGTCACCAAACAGGTCCAGACGGACCGGTTCGGCTTCGCCTGCCGGGAAAATATCAAAAATGCCGCCACGTGTGGCGAACTCGCCCTGCTCCATCACCGTATCGGTGCGGTTGTAGCCATGGGCTATAAGCAGTTCCATGAGGAACGGCGCATCAAGGCTCTCGCCCGTCCTGATGGTGATGGACTGCCCCGCGAAGGCTGCGCGGGGGGCAACGCGCTGGACCAGTCCACCCACCGTGGTCAGGACGATGCGTGGGGCGGTCGCCTTTTCAAGCAGGCGGGTCAGTGTCGCCACCCGCTCCGCAATGATGGCGGGATTGGGGGAGACACGGTCATACGGCAGGCAGTCCCAGCCCGGAAAACGCAGGATTTCCGCCTTGGGCGCGACAAAGGCCAGCAGGTCCGCGATCCGGGCCATACCAGCATCGTCACGGCAGACATGCAGCACAGGCCCGTCATGCTCATTCAGCCGACGGGCCAGCAGGAAGGCATCATACCCGTCGGGTACGCCCCACACGGGCACCGGTGCGCCGGGTGCCAGCGAGAATCCTGCCGTCTGGTTCATTTTCCGCCCCGGATCGCGGCCAGACGTTCGGGATCGGTGGCATCGGCCATGATTTCGCGCATCATGGGGGTGTTCACTTCCGCCGGTACCGGGCGGCGACCACTCAGCCAGTCGGCAAGGTCGGCGTCGGGCAGGTCCATTACGGCTTCCAGCGCGTCAAGCTGCACATCCGTCATGGCTTCGAGCCGGGGGGCGACGAACCCGCCGATCAGCACGTCGGTTTCATGGGTACCGCGATGTGTGGCACGATAATATATCTTCCGGCGTCGTGTATCGAGACGCGAGAGATCAGGCGTTCTGGCTTCCATTGCGTTCCACCCCGTAAATGGTTGTGTTTTGTTCCGTAACGCAGGTGTCCTATAGCCGTCACGCGGGCATCTGTCAGCCCGTATGACATGTTCCGCCCCGCAGGATGAACCACCGCGTGCCTGATACCACCACCCAGCCCGTCCCTTCCCTTCTTGCCCCGCTGCTGGCTGGCGTGGAAACGCTGGGTGGCGTCAGGCCCGCCACGGCAAAGCTGCTGGCGCGGGCGGCGGGCGGCGGGCGGGTGATCGACCTGCTGTTCCATCTGCCTGAGTCAGTCGTGGACAGGCGCTACCGCCCCAACCTGCGTCAGGCGGAGATAGGGCGTATCTGCACATTGCATGTCACGATTGCGCGCGTGGTGCCGCCGCCGTCTGGCGGGGGACGGGGCAAGCGGCCATGGCGGGTGGTGGTGAGTGACGGCACCGCGGATGCCGAACTGGTGTTTTTCTCCCCCTATCAGGCCCGTGGTCTGGAGGCCGGACAGGATATATGCGTGTCGGGCACGCTGGAGCGTTTTGGCGACCGGCTGAACATGACGCATCCGGATTATCTGGTCCCTGCCGAACGGATGGGTGAGATACCACTGCTTGACCCGGTCTGGCCGCTGACGGCGGGACTGTTCCCCCGGCAGGTGCGCAACGCGATCAGGGCCGCATTCGATATTTTTCCTGACCTGCCCGAATGGCAGGACTCCAGCGTGATGAAGCAGCGCCAGTGGCCGGGATTCGAGCAGGCCCTGCGCACGCTGCACCGGCCCTGTGACTTTCCTGACCTGCTGGAGGGCGATGCGCTGGTGGCCGCAGCCGAACGCGCCCGCGCCCGTCTTGCCTGTGATGACCTGCTGGCCCAGCAGGTTTCCATGGCGCAGGCCCGCAGGCAGAACCGCCTGCGACCGGGGCGGGCCATCGTGGCCGATGGCAGCCTGCGTGGCGTTGCCCTGTCGCGTTTCGGTCATGAACCCACGGTCGCGCAGATTCGTGCACTGGCGGAAATCGATGCGGATCTTGCGCAGCCCCGGCAGATGACGCGCCTGTTGCAGGGTGATGTCGGCGCGGGCAAGACGCTGGTGGCGCTCATGGCCATGCTGGGCGCGGTGGAAGCGGGCCATCAGGCGGCTCTCATGGCGCCCACTGAAATTCTGGCGCGTCAGCATCTGGCAACCTTTACCCGCCTCTCCCCCGTGCCCGTCGCGTTCCTGAGCGGGAGCGTGAAAGGCAAGGCCCGGCGTGAGGCACTGGCAAGGATAGCCGATGGCACGGCACGGCTGGTGATCGGCACGCACGCCCTGTTTCAGGACAGTGTGGTATTTGCTGACCTCGCGCTGGCGGTGATTGATGAACAGCACCGTTTTGGCGTGGAGCAGCGTGCCATGCTGGGGGAAAAAGGCCCCCAGACCGATGTGCTGGTCATGACCGCGACCCCCATCCCCCGCAGCCTCCTGCTGACCCAATGGGGCGACATGATGGTCAGCCGACTGGATGTGAAGCCTGCGGGGCGCAAGCCGGTCCGCACATCACTGCACACGTTGTCCGCCATGGGAGATCTGCTGGTGGGCATGGAGCGGGCCATGGCGCGGGGGGCGCGTATTTTCTGGGTCTGCCCCCTGGTCAGTGAAAGTGAGACCAGCGACATTGCCGCCGCTGAGGCACGGCATGCGGCGCTGGCCGTGCATTTTGGCGCGGATAAGGTCGGTCTGGCGCATGGCCAGCAGGATATTACGGTGCGGGAACAGGCCATTGCCGATTTCGCTGCGGGCCGGACGCGCATTCTGGTGGCGACCACAGTGATTGAGGTAGGGGTGGATATCCCCGACGCCACGGTCATGATCATCGAACATGCCGAGCGTTTCGGGCTGGCCCAGCTCCATCAGTTGCGCGGGCGCGTGGGGCGTGGACATGCCGAATCGTACTGTCTGCTGCTGCATGACAATGCGCTGGGCCAGACCGCGCGGCGCAGGCTGGCGTTGTTGCGCGAAACGGATGACGGTTTCCTTATTGCTGACGAGGATTTCCGCCTGCGTGGCGGTGGTGACCTGACCGGACGGCGGCAATCCGGTCTGCCTGACCTGCGTCTGGCCAGCCCGCTGCATGTCGATATGCTGCTGCGTCTTGCCGCGCAGGACGCCCGGCGTCTTGTGGATACCCCGCCCGACCGGGCGCCGCCCGCAATGCGCGCCCGGATGCCTGCGGTCAGCCTGCTGCTTGACCTGTTTTCGCGCGGACAGGCTGTGCGTGCGATCCGCGCGGGGTAGCAGGGGTGTTGACCGATAATGGTGAGGGCACGCCCAGTTCCACTGCCGCCTGCGCCAGATAGAAGGTCGCGAACAGGTCGAGGGATTCCGGCCCATGTTCCATACGCGCGCGCAGCACGGCCCCTTCCCACCCAATCCAGAAATAACGTGAAAGACGGCTGCATAGTGTTTCCTGCGCGGCGGTGGGCACTGGGGCGCAGGTGGCCAGCAGGCAGTCCGTCACGCGGTGTTCCCATCCATGCAGAATCGTGCGCAGCATCACATTGAACGAATCGGGCAGGATGTCGATCTCCTGACCGAGATTGCCGATCAGGCATCCACGCCGGAAGGCGTGACGCTGCATGCCCGTCTTTGCCTCGCGCATGAAATTGAGAAGGCGCTGGAGCGGTGCTACAGCCTGATCTGTCAGCCAGCGGTCAAGTTTTTCATTGAAATAGGTGGCGTAGCTTTCGATCAGTGCGCGGCCAAAATCTTCCTTGCTGCTGAAACAGTAGTAAAATGAACCCTTTGAGATACCGGTGGCATTCAGCACGTCATCCACGCAGGTGGCCGAGAACCCTTTTTCCGTCAGCAGCACGACCCCGGCGCGCACCAGCATTGCACGTGTGCCTTCCGGGGCACGGGCAGTCTTGGGTGGTCGACCACGACCGGGTCGGCGGGGCGATGTATCAGACATTGTTCGCTTTCTTGTAAGCGCGGAAGGCGTGGGAATGACAACCGGGCCCAATAATGTGCGTATACTGACGAAATGCAAGGATCATTGCGGGATTCCCTTTGCCTCTTTCTGCATCCGTAATTTTACCGCTCTTCCCTCACAAAAGAGTTCACAAGTGAAAATTCCTGTGCAACCCGGGGCGGGAATATGCTTTGGTGTTGTTGATGCCGATGCGATTTATGCTAGGGTCACCGCAGGACAGAGGATGTTTTCCTGAGCCAGACCGCCTAAACCACGGTGAACGGCAGCAGACCAGTCTCTATTCTGCAAACGTGCTTTCATTCGGTGGTGTCCCCCAAGGGGGATTTCCGCCACCTAGACCTCGGGATTACGACCGTTGAGAAGTAACAGGACCGACCGCAGCTCCCGCTCCCCGCGCCGCGGCGGATTTGACGATGATTTCATGTCGTCGCCTTCATTTGGTGATCGCAGCAGCAGCGCCCCGCCGCCGCGTCGCTCCTTCGGTGGCGGAGGTGGTGGTCCCCAGATCGTCGCATCCGGCCCGGAGATCAGCGCCACTGTAAAGTGGTTCAACAGCGAAAAGGGCTTCGGCTTCGTGGAGCTGTCCGACGGATCGGGTGACGTGTTCCTGCACGCCAACGCCCTGAACCCGACCGGGCACGCCACGGTTGCGCCGGGCACGACGCTGGTGGTCCAGATTGGCCAGGGCCCCAAGGGTCGCCAGGTGGCAGCCGTCCTTTCGGTGGACGAAAGCACCGCGCAGCCGGAACGCCCCCGTGGCGGTGGCTTCGGTGCGTCGGCAGCCGGTCCGCGTGGCGGCTTCTCGCGTTCCGGTCGTCCGGCTCCCGACCTGTCGCATGCGCAGGACATGCGCGGCACGGTCAAGTGGTACAACGCCACGAAGGGCTTCGGCTTCATCACCCCGGAAAACGGCGGCAAGGACATTTTCGTCCATGCTTCCGCGCTGGAACGTTCGGGCCTGTCCAGCCTGACGGAAGGCCAGACGGCGAACGTGCAGGTTGTCGAAGGCCAGAAAGGCCCCGAAGCGGCTGCGCTGTCGGTTGACTGATTGATCCTGCTTCCCCTGCCCTGCCGTCAAAGGCGGGGCAGGACAGGTGATTGAAAAAACAGGGCCGTCCCGATGGGGGCAGCCCTGTTTTTTATTGTACGGACCTGTCACGGCGGAAATACTACGGGGCAGGATGGCATTTCCTGCCACGAGGCATATTTTCAGCCATAAATTTCAAACGGGTTCTGGCACCGTGTTACCCGTAATTGACGGGTAAGTTTCCCCTGACATCCCATTACGTGATTTTTTAAGGGCGCAGGTAGGACTGAAGCAGGCTTTACACCAGACCTTTCAGGAAGATTGCTGGCGTAACGTCCTGATCGTGGCTGTGTTCTGCCATTCAGATTCAGACTCTATGCTAGAAAGCCGGGCTTCTGCGTTCAGATAAGGGATGTCTCGGGAACGAATGGCGATCCACCCCTGCATCCCGTTTATCCTTCAGTCCTCGCGTCCGCGATTACGCAGCAGGCGGGCCTTGTCGCGCTGCCAGTCGCGTTCGGCAATGGCGTGGCGTTTGTCCGCCTTCTTGCGGCCTTCACCCACACCCAGCGTCAGCTTGGCAAGCCCACGGCTGTTGAAGTGAATATCCAGCGGAACAAGGGTTACGCCGTCGCGCGCTACCTCTCCCAGCAGCTTGTCCACCTGCTTTTTGTGCAGCAGCAGCTTCCGGGGGGCGCGTGGCTCGAAACGTGACAGCACGCCACCCTGATATTCAGGAATATAGCTGTTGATCAGCCACAGTTCGCCATTCCGTTCACCAGCATAGGCTTCGTTAATGGTGGCGCGACCCATGCGCAGGCTTTTGACTTCCGGGCCTTTCAGCACCAGACCCGCTTCCACCGTTTCCACGATGGTGTAGTTGAAGCGGCCCTTGCGGTTCTGCGCGGCGATCCCCGTGGAAATCATGCCGCTGCCCTTGTTCCTGGCTGCCATGGGTTCAGTCCAGCAGTCCGACCGCCGAAAGTGCGGCCTTGACCTTCTCACGACCGGCATCGCTTAACGGGGCAAGCGGCAGGCGGCACGTTTCACCCATAAGCCCCAGCACGCTGGCGGCAAACTTGACCGGAACGGGGTTGCTTTCACAGAACAGGGCATCATGCAGCGGCAGCAGACGGTCCTGCAGTTCCATGGCCTCCATCACATTGCCGTCCGTCCAGCTCTGCTGAACCTGAGCGCATAATGCGGGCGCGACGTTGGCGGTAACACTGATGCAGCCATCGCCACCGGCGGCCAGGAAGGATACGGCTGTCCCGTCCTCGCCTGAAATCTGGTTGAACGGCTTGCTGACCGCACGGCGTACCAGCAGCGGGCGCAGCAGGTTGGCGGTGGAATCCTTTACCCCGATGATGTTGGGGTGCTTGGCAAGGCGGGCCATTGTCTCGACCGAAATGTCGATGACCGACCGGCCGGGAATATTATACAGGATGACCGGGATACCGATTGCATCCGCCACGGCCATGAAGTGGCGGTACACGCCTTCCTGCGTGGGCTTGTTGTAATAGGGCGTGACGACCAGAACGCCCGATGCGCCCGCCTGTTCGGCCTGTTTCGCCATGGCGACGGCTTCCGCCGTGCTGTTGGAACCGGCCCCGGCGATGACGGGTACGCGCCCGCCTGCGGTTTTTATGGTGAAGGCTACGACCTTCGCATGTTCCTCATGCGTCAGCGTGGGACTTTCGCCCGTGGTGCCGACCGGAACCAGCGCGGATGCGCCCTGCTGGATCTGCCAGTCTATGAAGCGGCCCATGGAGGGCAGATCCAGAGATCCGTCCTCGTTCATGGGGGTCAGAAGGGCGGTAATGGAACCCTTGAACATGGTTGTTTCCACCTGGATACTGTGTCCTGCTGTGCATGTGCCGGTGGACCCGGCGCATCGTATTCTCTGTGGCCTGCCCCGCTGGCCCGGAGCGTGTGCCCCTACTATATAGGCAATGCGGCGCGCGGGGCAAAACCCGCCTGCATGCCCTTCCCCTTCAGCCGCCGCGCCGGAAGGGAGATGCCGGATAGACGCCGAGTATTTCCTGCTGTTCCGAAAAGAATGAAAGTTCGCGCAGTGCCTGCGCCAGCGGTGGGGATTCGGGGTGGCCTTCCACGTCCAGAAGGAACTGCGTGGCGGAGAACGATCCCTCCAGCATGTAGCTTTCCAGCCGGGTCATGTTCACGCCCGTCGTGGCAAAACCGCCCAGCGCCTTGTACAGCGCACCGGGCTGATTGGACACGCGGAACAGCAGCGTGGTCAGGAAATCCTCTCCGGGCGGGGGCAGGACGGCAGGTTTGCGTGATGCGATGTAAAAGCGCGTGGTGTTATGGGATGCGTCTTCCACATTGCGGCGCAGGATCTCAAGTCCATTGAGTTCTGCGGCCAGTGCGGACGCCACGGCCACATCTTCCTTGCGATTCCATTCCCGCACCATTTCGGCAGCACCTGCCGTGTCGAATTCCACCACCGGGTCCAGCGCCAGTTCGGCAATGATGCCGCGCACCTGCGCCATGGCGACGGGGTGGGTATGCACCCGCCGGGCATCAGCCAGCGTGCTGCCCGGTATGCCAAGCAGGCAGTGTTCCACGCGCTGGAAATGTTCCCCCACGATAAACAGCCCTGCCTGTGGCAGCAGGGCATGGATATCGGGCACGCGGCCCGCCAGGCTGTTTTCGCACGCGAGCATGGCCAGTTCGGCCTTCCCATCATGTACGGCGGCTATGGCCTGTGCGAAGGTCTGGCATGGTAGCGTGGTCCAGCCGGGTCGTGCCTGACGGCAGGCAAGATCTGAATACGCGCCGGGCCGCCCCTGAAACGCTATGATGTTTTTTGCGCTCATGCCCCTGCTCCCGACAGCACGCGGGCGCGTTCAAGGTCCGCAGGGGTGTCGACCCCGAACGGGGCGGTTTCGATCCGGGCGCAGCCGATGGTCATCCCGGCTTCCAGCGCGCGTAGCTGTTCCAGCTTTTCGCGTTTTTCCAGTGCACTTTCGGGCAGGCTGACAAAGCGGGCCAGTGCCGCGCGGCGATAGGCATAGATCCCCACATGATGCCACAGCGGACCATGGCCCCATGGGATGGGCATGCGGGAGAAATAAAGCGCGCGCGCCTTTGTCGCCTCGTCCGGGAACGCACATGCCACCTTGACCACGGATTCCGCTATCGCCTCGGCCCGATCCTGCACGGGGGCCACGAGGGTTGCGATATCGGTCGAAGGGTCATCCAGCGGGCGCAGCACGGCACGCAGGCATGCAGGCTCCACGCCCGGCAGGTCGCCCTGCAGGTTGATGATCGTGTCGTACCGCCCCGCAGGGTCCAGCTTCTGCAATGCCTGCCAGATCCGGTCGGAACCCGAAGGCAGCCCCGGATCGGTCAGAATGGCGGTGCCTCCAGCACGTTCCACGACATCGGCAATTTCACGTTCGGCCGTGGCGACGGCCACGGGGCCGACATCAGCCGCGCGGGCGCGATCGAGCACATGCACGATCATGGGCCGTCCCGCGATGTCGGCAAGCGGTTTTCCCGGCAGCCGGGTCGAGGCCATCCGGGCCGGGATCAGAACAATAGGCTTCATGGGATCTGGGTCTGGGCCATCCGTAATCTGTGGCGGTGGCAGGGGCCGACCGCAGCCCCGCATGCTTCACACGGGGCGCGCGGCAGTCTAGGTAAGGAGCGGTTTTCATGCAACCGTATGGGAAGGACATCGGATACCATGGATAGTCTAGGCCTTAACCAGATCGGGGCAGCCTGCCTCATCGCCGCCGTTGCGGTGGGGGCAAGCTGGGGCGTTGCCCATACGGCAGTGCCCGAGCCGCTACCGGCAAAATCCGGTGTGGCGATACCCCAGCCAGCCCAGGCCGCAGGCGCGTCCATTGACGATCTGGTGGCCAGGGCCAGTGTGGAAAAAGGCCGTACCATTGCCGAACATCAGTGCACGATGTGCCACAGCACAGCCCCCCATGGCCCTGCCATTATCGGGCCGGACCTGTTCGGGGTGGTCGGTACGCATGTTGGCGACATTCCGGGCTACGAATTCTCCGATGCCCTGAAGGCGCACAAGGACGAGACGTGGACCAACACCACCTTGTCCGCATGGCTCAGATCGCCTTCCGAATATGCGTCGGGCACCAAGATGTCTTTCCCCGGAATCCCGTCCGAAACCGACCGGGCGGATGTGATCGCCTACCTGCGTTCCCTGCATGAGGATGCGCCCTGATGTCCGCCCTGCCCGCCGGTTTTCCCCGGGATGCGGTGATGGAGGCGGCCATTGCCGCGGCAGATGTGGCGCGGACCGTCGTGCTGCCCTTCTTCCGCCGTGGCGTGACGGCCGACGACAAGGGTGACAGCAGCCCCGTAACCATTGCCGATCGTACGGCGGAACGTGCGATTCGGGCCGTACTGTCCGAGCGCCTGCCCGGCTTTGGCGTGATGGGGGAGGAATTCGGCCTTGAAGGGGAGGAGAGTCCCTATCGCTGGGTCATCGACCCCGTGGATGGCACGCGCGCCTTTCTGACGGGCCGCCCGACCTTTGGTACCCTGATCGCGCTGTTACATGATGGCGTGCCGGTCCTTGGCCTGATCGACCAGCCGGTAACGGGTGAACGCTGGATCGGGCTGCGCGGGGAAGCGACACGGTACATCTCCACCCTGCCCGGCAGGGCTGGTACGCGCGGTTGCCCGGATGTGGCACATGCAGAACTGTCATGCACCGCGCCGGAAATTCTCGACCCGCCTCACCTGCCCGGCTTTCATGCGCTGGCCGGGGCGGTCAAGCGCACAAGCTGGGGGGGCGACTGCTATGCGTATGGTCTTCTGGCGCTGGGGCAGATCGATATTATCGCCGAATGTACCATGAAAATATGGGACTGGGCGGCGCTCGTGCCCGTGGTGGAGGGGGCTGGCGGCAGCATGACCGACTGGTCCGGCAGGCCACTGCACGCGAACGGCGACGGGACCGTGCTGGCGGTTGGCAATGCAGCCCTTGTGCCCCGGATTACAGCCCTGCTGGGAAGTTCCGCAGGCGCACTGTAGTGCTTTGTATTCACATTTTCTCTAGCGATGCCGCAGGCAATCGGATAGGGACGACCCACTTTGACCGTACTGAGCGGGAGCGTACGACATGACCAGCCATTCCAACGGCCACCTTTCCCTTCCCAAGGACAAGATCCGTATCCTGCTGCTTGAAGGCGTGCATGACAGTGCCGTCAACCTGCTGAAGGAAAACGGGTACGAAAACGTCACCCGCCTGAAAACGGCGCTGGAAGGCGAAGCCCTGCACAAGGCGCTGGAAGGCGTTCATATCGTCGGTATCCGTTCGCGCACCCAGCTTACGCGCGAAGTGATCGAGAAGGCGGATCGTCTGATCGCCATCGGCTGCTTCTGCATCGGGACCAATCAGGTGGATCTGAATGCCGCGCGTGAAGGGGGCATTCCGGTGTTCAACGCACCTTACAGCAACACGCGTTCGGTCGCTGAACTGGTGATGGGCGAGATCGTGATGCTGATGCGCCGCATCTTCCCGAAATCCGAGGAATGCAACGCCGGTATCTGGAAAAAATCCGCTACCAATAGCTGGGAAGTGCGCGGCAAGACGCTGGGTATCGTGGGCTATGGCTCCATCGGGTCGCAGCTTTCCGTTCTGGCCGAAGCGTTCGGCATGCGCGTGTTCTATTACGATGTGATCGACAAACTGGTGCATGGTAACGCAACGCCGGTTGATACGCTCGAAACCCTGCTGGGGCAGAGCGACGTGGTCAGCCTGCACGTGCCCCAGACGCCGGAGACGGCGGGCATGATCGGTGAAGCGCAGATCCGGGCGATGAAGAAGGGCTCCTTCCTCATCAACAACGCGCGTGGCAACGTGGTGGACCTTGATGCGCTGGCGGCGGCGCTGAAGGACGGCCATCTGCTGGGCGCCGCGATCGATGTGTTCCCCAAGGAGCCGAAGGCGGCGGGTGAGGAATTCCAGACCCCGCTGCGTGGTCTGGATAACGTGATCCTGACACCGCATATCGGTGGCTCCACGGCGGAAGCGCAGGAGCGCATCGGCGTGGAAGTGGCGCGCAAGCTGGTTGATTATTCCGACATCGGCTCAACGCTGGGGGCCGTGAATTTTCCTACCGTGCAGTTGCCCGAAAACCCGCACGGCACCCGATTCATGCATGTGCACCAGAACGTGCCCGGCATCATGCTGCAGATTAACGAAATCTTCTCCTCGGAAGCCTGCAATGTGACGGCGCAGTACCTGCAGACTGCGGGTGAACTGGGCTACGTCGTGGTCGAGGCCGATACCGGCCGTGACGTGGAAAAGGATAACCGCATCCTTGACCGTCTGCGTGCGCTCAAGGGCACGCTGCGGGCCCGCCTGCTTTACAAGCAGGTGTAAGGGACAGGTTTTCCTGTTCTGGATATCGGGGGGCATGCCATCACCGGCATGTCCCCTTTTTTATGTCCGCATCAAACCCGCAGGTTGCGGATGGGCGGACTATCGTATGATTTTTCCGGCCCCGGTCATCGCATCGCCGGACTGGATAAGGGAGTGGCCAGTTGCTCCGCTGGGGTGGCATTGCATGTCTCTTCACGCTGTATGGATTGCGCAGAACGGGTGACTGCCGCCGGTTGGAAGCGTGGATATTCCCGGCCCTTCATGCTAATCGTGCCGGTGGCGTGACGCCTTTCCGGGTGCGCCATGACTGGCGTGCCATCCGTGCAGGCTGAAAACGGATTATTGATCAGGGTTCTCGAGTGCGCGGTTATATGGTCCTTCACGGGGGCAGCCTGTGATCTGGGGTGATTTTCAGGCGGTAATCCAGCTTTCTGCCGGGCTGAATGTAGCCATTCTCAGCTTTGTCGATATCAGCCTGCCTGCCATCAAGGAACGCAGGCGCGTCTTTGCCAAGGCAAGGCAGGAACTCGAACTGCATCGTAGCGGGAGCGATCACCAGCACCCGGACGATGCGGAAGCCTATACTGCCGCAGTGCAGGAAATGGATCGCAAACTGTTCCTGTTATGGCAGGAATCATCCGCTTTCATCCGGGAAGAGGAATCCCTTATCCGCTCTACCGGGGTGCTGGGGGTATTTGGTGCGGTATTAAGCCTCGGGCTGCTGTGGTACTCGGCTGAACATTACGGCGGGATCATCTCGCTTATGGGGCGGGTGCTGATCATCCTGTCCTTCTGTTCCCTGCTTGGCGCCTTTCTGATCAATTTCATGACCGCGTCACAGGCCGGGGTTTTTACCCGTAAGTGCAACAGCATCCGTGAAGAAATGCACCACCGGCTGTAGCCACGCGCCGATTGTTATGCGGGCGCGCGATGGGTCTGCTTTCGCATGCGCCACAGGATGCGCGTACCGTGCAGGGTGAACACGCTGACCAGCCCGATCCCGATCCCGCACCACAATCCGGCGGGACCCATGCCATGGTGGAAAGCAAGCGATACGCCGCTGGGAAAGCCGATGCCCCAGTAGCCGATAATGGCCAGTACCATCGGAATGGCAGTATCGCCCTGCCCGCGCAGGATGCCGGTTGCGACGACCTGCACTGCATCGGGGATCTGGAAGGCTGCGCCAACCAGCAATAGCGTCAGGGCCATCTGCACAGCCTCCGCATTGCCCGGCTGCGTCATGTCCAGATAGCAGCCGATGATGGGGTATCGTCCTGCTGCCAGGGCGACAGTCGCCAGGCTGGCCGTCACGATGCCCAGTATCATCCCGGCCCATGCCGTACGGCGAACCATGGTGGGGTCACCCCGCCCCGTCCAGTAACCGATACGGATATTGCATGCCTGTCCCAGCGCCAGATAAAGCACGAAGAACTGCATCCCGATCCCCAGCATGATCTGGAAGGCCGCCAGAGCACTGTTGCCAAGCCGGGCGGCTTCAAGGCTGTTGGCCTGGAACAGCGTGACCTCCGCCATGGCGGCTGCAAGCATCGGCAGGCCCGTGCGAAGCAGCGCGAGCGTATGTCCCCATTCATGCATGCGCGGACGCAGGGCCGCGCGCAGTTCGGGCCTGCGCATCATGAAGGCCAGCATGATGACCGGCATGCACCACAGCGTGATGACCGTGGCGATGGCGGACCCATGCAACCCCAGCGCGGGCAGGCCGAACCAGCCATGGATGAGGGTCGCATTGAACAGGCCGTTGATGACGGTAATGCACGGCGTCACCCGCATGAGGATGCCCTGTGCCCCCATGACGGGCAGCGCCGTTGTCAGGATACCCTGTCCCAGCAGCGCGGGCGGTACCGCCCACATCAGGATACGGACGAAATCGGCCACTGGCGCGCGGATGGCCTGCGGTTCGTTCATCCATGCCAGCAGGGTATCGACATGGGCCAGACAGAACAGTTCAGGCACACACAGAACCACGGCCACCAGCAGCATGGATGTGATAATGGTGCCAAGGACGGCATGATCCTGACGTCCGCGCGCCTGTGCCAGCAATATGCCGCCTGCTTCGATCACGGCGGCCAGAATGGCGGTCAGCGTGAAAAATGTGCCCGTGGCAAGGCCGCCGATCGCCAGCGCGCTGGCCCCAAGGCTGCCCAGCAGCACATCATCGGTCAGGCCCATCAGCATCTGGGCGAACTGCGAAAGACCCATCGGGCCCGCAATGGCGAGAATGGACCGGAATTCAGTCCGGAACGGTTTGATTGGACGCGTCATGAAACCCTGTAGTCAGCCATGGCCCGGCATGGAGCCATGGCAATGCGCCTTATGCCAGTGCTGCGCAGGTGCGTCGTGCGGTGTATACTACTTCGTGGCACAGGGCCAGCATGCCCGGTCGGATGTAATGTCGCTGTCCTGACCTCGACGGCGGATGGATATGGCGCTTACAAAGGGACGCTATGACATCATGCTGGCCTGTGGCCCCCCTTGGCGCGCTTGTGGACTGTCTTGATGCCCGGCGCGTGCCCCTTAATCGGGCCCAGCGCGCGCAGCGGTCCGGGGTGGTGCCCTATCACGGTGCAAGTGGGATAACCGGATATGTGGATCAGGCCCTGTTTGACGGGGCGCTGGTACTGCTGGGTGAAGATGGTGCGCCCTTTCTTGACCCCGGCCGGGATGTCGCATTTTTTCATGAGGGACCGCTATGGGCAGGCAATCACGTCCATGTGCTGCGCCCCAGGGCGGGGATGGACGGACGCTTTCTGGCCCATGCGCTCAATACGGTATGCTACGCCGCCCATGTGGACGGTACGACGCGCCGCAAGCTGGTGCGGGCGCGGATGAACTCCCTCCCCGTGCCCTGTCCTCCGCTGTATCGGCAGAAGGCGATTGCAGTGATGCTGGATCATGCGATGCAACGGATCGACGACCAGATGGCTGAACTGGCCCGGCAGGCTGCGCTTGCGGGGGAATGGATCAGGGCGGAAATCCAGCATGCCATTGGTCATGATGGCGGTGCATGGCCTCCCTCCGTGCCGCCGGGTCATGTCATACGTCCCCTTGCCGCCCTGTTTGACATAACAGGCGGCGGTACACCCGCGACCACCCGGCCAGAGAACTGGGGGGGCGATGTGACATGGATAACCCCTGCGGACCTGCCCGATGGGCCACCCGCATGGATTACCGGCGGTGCGCGCAGCCTGTCCGCCATCGGGCTTGAAGCCTGCCGTGCGGCTGTGGTTCCGGCGGGTGCGCTGGTTGTGTCCACCCGTGCGCCGGTGGGGCGGGTAGGTATTGGACGGGGACCGCTTTCGGTCAGTCAGGGCTGCAAGGCGCTGGTGCGTCGGACGGAAGATGTAGACCCATGTTATGCGGCCCTGTTTCTTCACGCCGCCGGGTTCGAGTTGCGGCGGCGTGCAGGGGGCAGCGTATTTGCGGAACTCGATACCGCTACCCTCGCATCGCTGGAATTATGCCTGCCGCCCCTGCCCACGCAGCGCGAAATTGCACAAACGGTATGGAGGAAGCAGGATCGGCACGCCAGTCAGGTCAGGGCACGCGAGCGTGTCGCAGCCCATCTGGGGGAATATCGCGTGGCGTTACGGGTTGCGGCGGTCAACGGGCAACTGACCTGCTGAACATTCATGCAGACGCGATGGCGCAGGCGGCGTTCATATCGCGTGCGAACAGGGAGGGTAATCCCGCCACAGCCCCGCACACGCGGTCTATACACCCTCTTTACCTTCTTCTGCCATGAGGGGCGCAGGACACAGGACTATACAGGTCTTCATGCCGTATCGCCGCGTGTAGTTTATATTTATTCCGACAGAGCATCAACAGAAACAGGACAGAACAGCCATATGGAAGATAACCGGAGCCGGACCCAGTATATCGGGACCTTTATATTTGTATGTGCAGTCCTGTCGTTTTCCGCGTGGATTGAACAGTCATTCCTGTTTGCGTTCGTATGGGGTGGCATCCTGACGATCACGACCTACCCGTTATACCGCAGGCTGATCGAACGCGGCATGGGCAATGGTCTGGCCGCAGGTCTGATTGCTGGTGGCATTTTTGCGCTGCTGGCCGTGCCGATGATCGCCATGGCTGTACGGGCGGGGCTGGAAATACCCTCCCTCATGGCATGGGGACGCGATGCACTGCATGATGGCATTCCCGTCTCGCCGCAGGTGGCGGAAATACCGCGTTTCGGCCCCCGGCTGTCTGCGCTGTGGCAGCATTACCTGTCCGATCCCGATGAACTGCGACACTGGACCAGCGTGGCCTCGCGCATGTTTGCGTCGGGCGACGGACGGCAGCTTCCGCATCGTGTGATGGAAATGACCGAAACATTCGTCATCGCCACCCTGTCCGTCTATTTCTATCTGGCTGCGTCCCATACGCTGATCGCTGATATCCGTGCCGTTGGCCGCCGTTTTCTGGGTGGACGGGCGCGCGATGTCATCCGCAATACGGTGGGCGCCGTGCGTGGTACTGTAGCTGGACTGGTTCTGGTCGGGCTGGGTCAGGGCGTGCTGGTGGGGATCGGGTATTTCATTGCCGGAACCCCGCACCCTGCCCTGCTTACGCTGCTGACTGCCGTTGTCAGTATCATCCCGTTCTGCGGGCCGATCCTGCTGTGCGCGACTACGCTCATGACTTTTGCCACGAACGGGGTGACGCAGGCGATCATTGTGGGCGTCATCGGCACGATTGCCTATGGCGCGGGGGATCATTTCGTCCGGCCCAAGCTGATCAGCGGCAGCACCAGCATTCCCTTCCTTGCGGTGCTGACGGCCATTCTTGGCGGGCTGCATGTCTTCGGTCTGCTGGGTCTGTTCATTGGGCCTGCCGTCATCGCGGTTGCCCTGTCATTGTGGCGCACGGCGGCGGCGGAAGAGCGTGCAGGCCAGGCCGGCTGAGACAGATATGCATCGCCCGCTACTTACGGCTGGCGCCATCTGGCGTATCGCTGATCTGTTACGTGGCGCGTTGCAGCCGGATGAGTATGGGCCGGTCATTCTGGCCTTTACGGTGCTGCGTCGTATGGAACAGGCCCGCACTCGTCCCGCTGCCGGACTGGCGGGTGTAGCGCAGGCGGTGGACGGATTTGCGACGTTCGAGACCTTGCTTGCGCGGCTGCCCCGCTCCGTTCAGTCCATCATGACGCAGCTTGATGTGCGTGCGCTTGCCCACCGTCTGGCGCAGGCGGAACTGCTGGACGCGGTCGCAGCGCATTTCGCGGCCCTCGATCTGGCGCCTGCGCATTATGGCACCGAAGGCATGGCGCGCCTGTTTGAGGAACTGGTCCATCATTTCAGCACCAGTCGGGGCACGGGCGTCCATTACACCCCGCCGGAGGTCACGGACCTTATGGTGGACCTGGTTTTTGCTGCCGATACGGCCCCCACGCGACATGATCTGTATGACCCTGCCGCCGGAACGGGCGCGTTGCTGGGGCGTACGGCGGACAGGTTGCAGGCGCGGGGGATGGAAATACGCCTGTTCGGTCAGGAACTGGGCCAGCAGTCCTGTGCGCTGTGTCGGGCCGACCTGTTGCTGCGGGGGCAGTCGCCTGCGCAGATTACGCAGGGCAATACGCTGACGGAAGACGGACACGGGAAGCGGCATTTCGCCCGCATGCTGGCCAATCCACCGTTCGGGCTGGACTGGCGCAACATCCGCTCCGCGATACAGGCGGAACATGCCCGTGGTCCAGCCGGGCGTTTCCCTGCCGGATTGCCCCGTTTGTCGGATGGGTCGATGCTGTTCATGCAGCATCTGCTGGCAAAGATGCGCAGCCCCCGCTATGGCGGCAGTCGTGTGGGGGTTGTGACCCATGCGGGCGCACTATCCGGTGGCGGTGCGGAAAGCGGGGAATCCGCCATTCGGCGTTATCTGGTGGAACACGACCTGATCGATGCCATCATTGCGCTGCCCATGGGCATGTTCGTCAATACCGGCATCGCTACATATGTGTGGATACTTGATAACCACAAGCCCGCCGCCCGGCAGGGTAAAGTGCGACTGATTGATGCCTCCTTCCTATGGCGCAGGGCGATGCGCAGCAGTGGTGAAAAACGTCGAGAAATGACGCCGGGGCACCTCAGCGCCATCATGGAAGCCTGCATGGCAGGCGCGGAGATGGATGTGGTCCTGCATGAGGGGGAAGATGGCGCAGCGGAGCACTGGGACATGCTTGCAGCCGATGCGCCGCAGGAAAGAGTCCCCTGTCACGACCCGGATGCACCGGTGACGGAGGTGGCCAAGCCGCCGGGGCCGAACGATCAGGATACCCCTTTTGACGGAGGTGATGGGATCGACTGGCCATCATCATCCCGCCGGATGGGATTTTCGCGCATTGTGGCAGGGCGGAATTTTCTCTACCGCAGCCTCGTGGTCGAACGTCCGGTACATGATGACGCACCAACCCGTACGGTATTTCTAACCGATATGGCGCAGGACCCGCATGCGTGGTTCGCCAGCATGATCCGGCCTCATGATGCCGCAGCCCGACTGGATATGACACGGGCGCAGGTCGGGTGTGCGATTTCGTTTCCGCGCTATTTCCATCGCCCTGCCCCGCACCGACCGGTGGAGGAGATCGTGCGGGACCTGCGCCACTCCATCGACCGGCTTGCGGCCCTCATGCCTGATATGACGGGAAAAAAGCAGACGGAATAACTGTTACAGGGTCAGGGTGTGTTTACAGCCCTGTCTTTCCCCGTTCGCCCAGACTGAACAGGAAGTCGCCTATCGTCACCACCTCCGCGTGATGTTCGAGTACATGATAGGCAAAGGCCAATGCCCCCGCACGGCACGCGCCACGTTGCTGTGGATCAGCTATGGCGTCAAAATCCGCAGTATGTGCATAGCCGATAAGGCGGCGGATGATCTCGACCGCGGCAAAGCCGATTGTATCAATCAGGATCTCATCAATGAACGCCTGCTGCGCTACACGCGCCGCCGGTCCGTAGGCAAGCGGACGGAGTGTGCCAGCAGGCGCGGCTTCATTCATGTTCCATAATATCAGGAACTGTTCCTGAAAGCAGGCCCAGAAGGCCGCTATGTCCCGCAATGTCGCCTGTCGCGCGGCGTGGTCCGGGGTGGCGAAATAATGCAGGACAAGATTGCCGATGAACATGCCGCAATCAAATCCGATAGGGCCATACAGGGCAAATTCGCCATCAATCACGCGCGTATCGTCCGGCGTGCTCATGATCGAACCGGTATGCAGGTCGCCATGCAGCAGGGCCTGTGGCTGCGACAGGAACCGGCGGCGCAGGTTCTCGACCGCCATCAGGGTCGCCGCACTGGATCGGATATCCAGCACGATCGGGGTCAGTTCCGGTTCTTCCCAGTGGTTGCGCGGATGGTCACGGTAGGGATGGTCAAGCACCAGATCGAGCGTGATGCGCGTCAGGGCCTGATTGGCGCAGAAAATGCCCCGTGCCGTGAATACGTCCTCAAACGGGCGGGCAAGCAGCGATGTGCCGAATGTGGTGTGGGCTACGAATGTTGCGATGCGCGGGGCCACGCCCGGCCAGTCCACGCCCTGCATCAGGGCGGAGCGCAGGACGGTATGGCCAGACAGGCTTTCGACAATCAGGACATAGAGTATCGGGTCAAAATGCAGGAATTCGGTCGTTAGCGCACCGGCCAGAGGCTGAACGGCGCGTAGCCATTCGGCCTCGAAAAACGTGCGGTCGAGCGGCATTTTCCATGCCGGATCTACACGGACATGGGGTAATGACTGTTTAAGGCAGACTTCCCCCGTATGGCCGGTAACGATAAATACGTTGTTCAGGTTGCCGTCGCTTACCTCGCGCACCTGCCAGTGTTCCACCGTGCCGCCAAGGCGCGCGGCAATGTCCGGCAGACCCGCGATCAGATCGCGGATGCCGGCTGCATCCAGCGTGCGGTAGGTGGTATGGTTCATGCGGTCGTTTCCTGCCACGGACTGCGTGCGGCCCGTCGGCCACGGTTACGTCAGGGTTGCGCGCAGGCGACGGTTATGCAACGCTTTTTTTAACGCACCGCAGGTTGCAACAGGAGTAACCTGGGCGGCAGACAGGCAGGATGGGAGCACGATCCATGATTAAAGACCCCAAGGTTATCGAACACCTTAATACACAGCTTACCAATGAACTGACGGCCATCAACCAGTATTACCTGCATGCCCGCACGCTGCGCCACTGGGGCGTGACCCTGCTGGGCAAGAAGGAATACGAGGAATCGATCGAGGAAATGCGTCATGCCGACTGGCTGATCGAGCGCATCCTCTATCTGGGTGGCCTGCCCAACGTGCAGCGTTACAACCAGATCCTTGTTGGTCAGGACGTTGAGGAAATCCTCAAATGCGACCTGAAGCTGGAAGAAAAGGCAATTGGCGACCTGCGTGAAGGCATCGCCTATTGTGAAAGCGTGCGCGATTATGTCTCGCGTGACCTGCTGCTCAAGATCCTGGTGAATGAGGAAGAACATGAAGACTTCCTTGATCGTCAGTTCGACCTGATCAAGCAGATCGGCATTGAACGCTACATCAAGCTGAACTCCGCCGCCGCTCCCGATCAGGACTGACCTGATCCCCTGCCCGTTCGCGGGCAGACCATGGCGGTGACTGTTTGCCGCCCTTGACGCCCTGATGCGCAGGCCAGTCGATATGGCCCGCGCTTCAGGGCGTTTTTCATACGCCCCCTGTCTGGGCGAGGGTCGCGCTACGGGGCCACATGACATGGGCGCTTGCCATGTCGGCATCATGCCAGCGCAGGGTGCCAAGGCTGCCAGCCCCTACAGGCTGGTGGGCCCCGTTGGCTGCGTGCGCGGCGGGGGCTGCATTTGCACCGTCCGTTCCCCGCCCGTGGTTCCAGCGCAGGCGCGTGACAGGTACCCTGCCCGATGTCGTGGTGCCCTGCCCCCGGCGTGGCAGCCAGTAGCCCGCACCCGCCATGCACGCGCCAAGCTGGGTAATGGCGGCGGCAAAGGGCGAAAGCACATGATGATGAAGGAAAACGGGCCTTAGCGCGCGACGCACCTCCGCCTCGCGTCCTTCCTGTGCGGCGGCGGCGGCGGCCAGAAAGTGATTTTCCGTGCGGGTCAGCCGCGTGGCGCTGCATATCGCCACATCTACCGGCTGGGCCTGAAAGGCGCGCAGCCGGGCCAGCGCCATATGGAATGCATTTGCCACAGCGGCGAAATCCGCCCGGAAAAATGGTAGCGCCAGCCCCGGTACGGTGGAACGGTCATGGGGGTTGCCGTTCAGGCGGCGCACGCACCAGACCAGCAGGCGTTCGCTGCACGAAAGATCATTCATGAAAACTGTCGTGTCGGTCATCATCCGCTCGGGCCGTAGCAGAGCCCGCTCCCTGTTGTGTCGGTGATGATTGTATAATGCGAAAGATTATCAATTGCAATTAAAATCGATAGCCCGAACTGCTTATCCCTACTGGACCCCCATGGTCTGTTTGGATTACGTTACAGAGCGATGAAAGAGCAGACTTCCCCCGATTCTCCCCTTGCGGATCTGTGCCGTCAGCGTGGCCTGAAACTTACAGGCCAGCGTCGGACGATCGCCTTTGTCCTGTCAGACAGCGATGATCACCCGGATGTGGAAGAACTGTACCGCCGTGCGGTGGCCGTGGACTCCCGTATTTCCATTGCCACCGTGTACCGTACCGTCCGCCTGTTTGAAGAAAATGGAATTCTTCAGCGGCGCGATTTCGGCGGCGGTCGTGCCCGCTATGAAGTGGCCGATGGCGACCATGGGGATCACTATCATCTGATCGATGCCGACAGCGGCAAGGTGATCGAGTTCGAGAATGCCGAACTCGATGCCCTGCTGGATACCATCGTGCAGCAGATGGGCTATGGTCTGGTCACTACCCGGCTGTCCGTTGTTGGCCGCAAGAAGGCAAAGACACGCGGCGGGAACTGAAATTGTTCCTGCCCCGACCCACTTTACCAATTATGGTCTGATAAGCCGGTCAGTTCCGGTCCGGCTGGCATGAACCGTCACGTGGCGGGGCAAGCCAGTTGGGATGACGCTGCTCTATCCATTCCAGCATACGGGCGCTGAGCCTGCGGAGTGCCGGCACGTCTTCGGCCAGCAGGATGATGCCCAGCGGCAGCATCCATAACCCGAGTATGGGCAGAAAGCTCAGCACGCCCCCCAGAATCAGCAGGCAGCCAAGAATCCCACGCAGCCATGCCCTGCCGGGCTGAAGCAGCCAGATCATTGCCCGCTCGCCGCGTGCAGGCAGGCGCCGGAGTAACCGGTCCAGCCTTTCCCGGCGCTTATGCTCATCCGATAGCGGGTGGCGTGGGCGGGTATCAGCCATCATGGGATCGTTCATGCCGGTACAGATGGGCATTCCGCCAGAATGTTGCAACCGGCACGCGCGATCGTGAGCGGTAGTTCAGGAAACGAAAGCGGTCTGGATAACCATATAATCCTGTGCGTCCGGGATGCAGGCAGATGGTCAGGTCCATGGTTTGGGGTGGACGCCCATCAGACCTGCCTGTAAGGAAATTTATATGTGTTTTTGGGTAGCGTGGTTCTCGTCAGGGCCATGCCTGAAGCAGGCGGGAGGGGATGCGTTGCCGGTTGTCGTATCTGTCCATACGGTAGGCCCGATCAACGCAGTCCATTGAAAAGTCACATTTAACCCTACAGAGTGTTTGCATTACCATATTTTGGGAGCAGTCAATGTCCAGCATCAGTCATTTTGCCGGCAAGCCGGTAGATCCGGACCGTCTTGTCAATATCGATGCCCTGCTGGATGCCTATTATACACGTAAACCCGATCCGGCCATTGCGGCGCAGCGGGTAGCGTTTGGAACATCGGGGCACCGGGGTTCATCGCTGACCACCAGTTTTAATGAAAATCATATCCTGTCGATCAGTCAGGCCATCTGCGATTATCGGAAGGGTGCAGGCATTGATGGTCCCCTTTTCATCGGGATCGACACGCATGCGCTGTCCCGGCCTGCGCTGAAATCGGCACTTGAGGTATTTGCCGCAAATGGTGTGGAAACCCGTATTGACGCAAAGGACGGCTACACCCCTACGCCCGTCATTTCGCATGCCATCCTGACCTACAACCGCGACCGCAGCAGCGCGCTGGCCGATGGCGTTGTCATTACCCCGTCTCACAACCCGCCGGAAGATGGTGGTTTCAAATACAATCCCCCTCATGGTGGCCCTGCCGATACCGATATTACCAAGGTGGTGGAAACCGCAGCCAACGATTACATCGGCAAAAATATGGAAGGGGTGAAACGCATTGACTATGAAGCGGCATTGCAGTCCCCAACCGTGCAGCGTCACGATTACATCACGCCTTATGTGAACGATCTGGCAGCAGTCGTGGATATGGACATTATCCGTGACAGCGGCATTTCCATCGGTATCGACCCGCTGGGCGGGGCTGCGGTGGATTACTGGCAACCCATCATTGACCGCTATGGCATCAATGCGACCGTTGTCAGCACGGAGGTCGATCCCACCTTCCGGTTCATGACGGCGGACTGGGACGGGCAGATCCGCATGGACTGTTCCTCCCCCTACGCCATGGAACGCCTTGTGGGTATGCGCGGGCGTTTTGATATCGCTTTCGCCAATGATACCGATGCTGACCGGCATGGCATCGTGTCGGGTCAGTATGGGTTGATGAACCCGAACCATTATCTGGCCACCGCCATCGAATACCTGTTCAACAACCGCGGCAGTTGGGGCGCGAATGCCGCTGTGGGCAAGACGGTTGTCAGCAGCAGCATGATCGACCGGGTGGCGAAGGAACTGGGCCGCAGGCTGGTTGAAGTGCCTGTTGGGTTCAAATGGTTCGTTGACGGGTTGTATAATGGCTCCCTTGGGTTCGGGGGAGAGGAAAGTGCCGGTGCGTCCTTCCTGCGTCGTGACGGCACGGTATGGACGACGGATAAGGACGGCATCATCATGGGCCTTCTTGCCGCCGAGATCACGGCCCGTACCGGTCGTTCCCCCGGTGCCGCGTATGAAGACATGACGGGCCGCCTTGGCACGCCGTACTACGCCCGTATCGACGCTCCGGCCAACCCGGAGGAAAAGGCACTCCTGAAAAACCTGACCCCCGAGCAGATCGGTATGGATGAACTGGCCGGTGAGCCGATCGAAAGCACCCAGACCCGTGCGCCGGGCAACGATGCGGCAATCGGGGGGCTGAAGGTCAAAGCCATGGACGGCTGGTTTGCAGCGCGCCCATCCGGCACGGAAAATGTTTACAAGATCTACGCTGAAAGCTTTAAAAGCGAAGAGCATCTCAAGCGCATCCAGACCGAGGCACAGGAAGCCATTTCCGCACTGTTCGCCAGGGCAGCAGAAAAACAGCAGAGCTGATTTTTCGGGGTTTCCTGCGCGACCTTTTCCGTGCAGTGACAGAACAGCAATCGTGAACACCGGACGGGACGTTTTTTCTTCCGTCTGGTGTGACGATGCGACACAATGTAACCCGATAGTCTAAAGAGGAGGCCGTTATGCGTTACCTCATCGATCAGACACGCGAGGGATTCGAAGTCGCGAAACTGCTCGGCATGCTGGCTGTTGAACGTTTTTTCCGAAAACAGGCTGTCCGCTAGGGCGGACATAAACGGACACGGATCGGATGGAACATCCTTCCTTCCAGCACCGCTACCGCTGCTGCGCGCGCATGCGTGAAATGGCGTCTGTTGAACTGCTTATGCGGCGCTGCCCGGTTTTTGCACGCAACCGTGGTGCGGTCGGGCGGTTAACTCCCCTTGAAAGCCAGAATAGCTGGAGAGGAGAAAACCAGTGCGCAACCTTACGCGGATGATGTTTGCCGTGGCCATTGTTGGCTGTCTTGCCGGGTGTGACAAACCCAAGCCAGCCGGTGGCGGATCGGACGGCGGCGGTGGCCCCGGTGTCAGCACGCATGGCGGTACCGCACCGCAGCAGTAATATCATGAAATGAGGGGTTGCCTGCCTTCGGGGGGCAACCCTTCTTTCATCAGCCTTCGGACAGCCCTTCCAGCAGGCGGGCTACGGCTTCCGCGCCGGGGTCGGGCACATTACGGACATGTTCACTGGGCACGTAGGCTGCTCGGCCCGCACGGGCGCTGTTCATCGTAGTGGTTGAATCGGCCCCCTTGCGGGCAGCCTGGGCGGCCTGCCGCAACGTGCCGCCATCAGCCAGTGTTTCCAGCGCGGGGTAAAGCGCATCAATCATGGTGCGGTCACCCGGTCTGGCGCCCCCGCATTCCATCATATGGGTAAGTCCATCGCGTAGGGCCTGCTGCCACGGTTGCTCGCTACGTCCGGCGGCCGAGAACATGATGGCGAACAGCACGCCGCTCGAACCGCCCGCATGCTGGGTCAGGATATTGCCGATTGTAGTCATGAGCTGGTGCGGGTCATCCATGGGCAGCCGGTCGATGGCGGCAATGATGTCACGGGCCGCACCGGCAAAGGTGGAACCCGCATCGCCATCCCCGATCTTGCCATCCAGTTCATTAAGTGGCGCTTCGTTGGCCACCAGAACGTCCGCACCGCGTTCCAGCAGACCTGCCATCGTGGCATTGCGGGTTGGCTTGTAAGGGAACGGATCGGGCATTTCGGGCATGGGCACGATTGCAGGCGCGTCCAGCGGCGCGATACCGGGCCACGCATGTGGCTGGACAGGTGCCTCAAGGGCCTGCCGGATGGTATCGTCCAGTTCAATCAGGGTGAGCGAGAACCCGTTCATGTCCAGTGCGGTCATCAGGGATGCCGGACCGATGATGTGCGAGACGTGGCGCGCCAGCGGTACATGGCTGAAGGATTCCAGCAGCAGCGTCATCTCCACCTCCGGCACGCAGCCGAGGTTGTTGAGCAGCAGGGCGTGATGGCTGTCGCCTGCATTGGCGGGCAGACTGGCTTCCAGCGTGGCGGCGGCCCTGTGCATGAGATCATTGGCGCTGGCCAGTGCGATACGCTGCGCGCCCGGCTCACCATGGATGCCAAGGCCCAGTTCGGCCTGATCGGCTGTAAGGCGGCTGCCGCGCCCCGGCTCATACGGATTGCAGTCCTCAAGCGCCAGGCCGATGGTGCGCATACGCTTTGCGGCCATGCGTAAGAAATCGGCAATACGCGCCAGATCCCAGCCCTGCGCGGATCCGTAACCGGCCAGCTTGTGCGCCAGCACCGTGCCCGCAACGCCGCGTGGTGTGGTGGAATCCGGCAGGGCGATGTCGTCACCGATAATCACGACTTCAACCTGTTTGCCCATCGTGCGGGCGCGTTCGGCTGCAAGGCCGAAGTTCAGCCGGTCACCGGTATAGTTCTTGACGACAAGAAGGCACCCGGCCTCCCCCGTCGTGGCGAGGATGGCCGCCACGATTGCGTCCACACATGGCGAGGCGAACAGCGCGCCGCACACGGCAGCCGTCAGCATGCCCCTGCCCACAAATCCGGCATGGGCGGGTTCATGTCCGGACCCGCCACCGGAAATGATGGAAACCTGTGTCCGGTCCGGTTCGCGCTGCATGATGACGCAGGTATCGGGGTAACCATCCAGTCGGCACAGGTGCTGTCCTGCGGCAGAGCGCAGGAAACCGTCCAGAGATTCAGTTACGATTGTGTCTCGCGTATTGAAAAAACGCTTCATTATTATGCTTTCTCCCTCGGCGGCCCATGGCTGGCGGCGCGGCTGGTGAATATGGCCGCGAATGCCCGCCTGACAAAACAACGGATTATGTCAGACGTGGGTTGCGCCGGGCGCGGTCCCCTCTCCCGCCGGTTCTGATGCCGGAGGGATGTGGAGGTGATCATCGGGGTGGTTCAGCTTGCGGTGCGGGTCATCCAGTCCCGGCACACGACCATGATGGCCGAAATTGACCAGTCGCGCTTCAAGCAGGTGCAGTTTGCCCAGTAAATTCATACGGATGGCCATGACGGCAAGTGACGCCCCTGCAAATGGCCCGACCACATAAACCCATAATCCTGCCCATTCCCCCGCGAACAGGGCCGGGGCCAGTGTCCGGGCAAAATTGACGCTGTTGCCGGACAGCCATGCCGTAATCGGGTTCATGACAAGGAAAAACAGCCCACCGGACCACGGCGTGATGAATTTCCAGCGCGGATGGGCTGCAAGCCAGTACAGCATGGCAATCAGGGCTGCGGTCACGAACATTTCCGACCACATCGCCCACCAGATCGATATGTGGTCATACGGCACCGTCGCCCCGTAATGCACGGCCACGGCCATATTGCCCCACCATGCCACCAGCTTCCCGGCTTCATACACCATCGCCGTACCAAGGAAGGCCCCGATTACCTGCGCGATCATGTAGTTTAAGGCATCGATCCCCCCAATGCGTTTCGCCAGTGAAAACGCCAGCGTGACGGAAGGATTGATATGCGCCCCGCTGACCTTGCCAAACGGGGTCATGGCTGCCGCCGTGCCCGACAGGCCAAAACACAGCCCGCACAGCGCGGTCTGGATGTAGGGGTGGTGAAGCAGCGGGGCCGATAACGGACTGCCGGGTGCGGTAAGGAGGATAACCGCGCTCAGGCCCAGAATCATCAGGACGGCCGTGGCCACCGCCTCGCAGAAATACAGCTTCCAGTGGAACGGGTTGTGGGGATGTGGATCACCCGCCAGTGGGCGGTCATGCACATGAATATGCAGGTAAGGCAGGTGCAGATGCGGCAGACGCATGGCCGGTCTCCTCGTATTTTGGCACGTAGGGTCCGGCAGTCTGGCAGACGGGAATGATGCCTTCTGATATGCGCCGGTGGTGGCAGGGACCATAGCAGCCCCTGCCCCGACCGGGTCGGTGTTTAGAACAATCCAGTCATGCCATCACGAGTTCGCAATTCATTCCTCCGCAGCGGGCGTGATGGAGGCATCAAGGGCCGCCTGCAGGATATAGGCGGCGGCCATCCGGTCCACGACCTCCCCCCGGCGCTGGCGGGTCATGTCGGCTTCCCCGATCAGGAAGCGGTTCACGGCGGATGAGGACAGCCGTTCATCCCACATCGCGGCAGGCAGTCCGGTCATGTCCGACAGGTTGAGCGTCCAGTCCCGGGCCGCCTGTGCTGCGGGGCCAAAGCTGCCATCCAGCGAAAGGGGCAGGCCGACCACCAGCCCGCCGACATCCTGCGTATGGGCGATCCGGCTGATTTCGGCCGCGACGACAGACAGTTTCCCGCGCTTGAGCGCCATATGGGGCGATGCCAGCATCAGCCCCACATCCGACAGGGCGACGCCGATTGTCTTACGTCCGGGGTCCAGCCCCAGCAGGCGCTGGCCCGTGCGCAGGCGGGAACGGAGATCGGATATGTTGAACAGGGGCATGGTCGGGGGTATGTTCCTCAGCAGGTCCTGCGCCGCAGGATATTCTTCCCCTGTTACGATGGAAAGTTATTGCTTCATGTCGCTTGATCCCGCGACCGTCCGCCGCATTGCCAGACTGGCACGGATTGGTATTGACGAGTCTGATCTTCAGTCCCTGCAAGGGGAGCTTAACGGGATCCTCGGCTGGGTCGAGCAGCTGAACGAGGTCGATGTCGAGGGGGTCTCCCCCATGGTCGGCACGGGCCACGCCGCCCTGCGCACGCGTGAGGACGTGGTGACCGACGGCAATTGCCGTGAGGCCGTCCTGTCCAACGCGCCCGATGCTGTTGGCCCCTTCTATACCGTGCCCAAGGTTGTTGAATAAAATGAGCCTGACCGAACTGACGATTGCCGATGCCGCGGCTGGCCTGCGCAAGCGCGCCTTCAGCGCCATGGAACTGGTGCGCGCCCATACGGACGCCATTGAGGCGCTGAACCCGCGCCTTAACGCCTATATCACCCCCACATCCGACGCGGCCCTTGAAGCCGCGGCCCATGCCGATGCCGCGCTGGCGCGGGACGAGGCAAAGCCGCTGACCGGTATCCCGCTGGGTATCAAGGATCTGTTCTGCACTACGGGCGTGCGGACCACGGCGGCCAGCAATATCCTGAAAAATTTCGTTCCCCCATACGAAAGCACGGTCACGGCCAACCTGCTGCGCGATGGCGCGGTGTTTGTCGGCAAGACCAATCTTGATGAATTCGCCATGGGGTCGGCCAACATCACCTCGGCTTTCGGACCGGTCGAAAATCCGTGGAAGCGCAAGGGTGAGGCCGATACCGTTCTGGTGCCTGGCGGTTCTTCCGGTGGTTCAGCCGCTGCTGTTGCAGCCGGGCTGGCCATGGGTGCTACCGGCACTGATACCGGCGGTTCCATCCGCCAGCCCGCTGCCTATTGCGGCATTGTGGGGCTCAAGCCCACCTATGGCCGGTGCAGCCGGTTCGGCACGATTGCCTACGCCTCCTCCCTCGATCAGGCGGGCCCCATGGCGCGTAGCGTGCGTGACTGTGCCATCATGCTGCAGTCCATGGCCGGGTTCGACCCGCGTGACAGCACCAGCGTCGACAGGGACGTGCCGGATTATTCGGCAGCCATTGGCCGCAGCCTGAAGGGGCTGAAGGTTGGTATTCCGCGTGAATACCGTGCCGAGGGCCTGTCGGCAGAAATCGGTGCGGCATGGCAGCAGGGTATCGAATGGCTCCGGGCCGCAGGCTGCGAAATCGTGGATGTGTCCCTGCCCCACACGAAATATGGCCTTGCCACCTATTACATTGTGGCCCCTGCCGAGTGTTCATCCAACCTGGCCCGTTATGATGGCCTGCGTTTTGGTGAGCGTGTGGAAGGCCAGACGCTGGATGCCATGTACGAAGCAACCCGCCGTGCGGGTTTCGGACCGGAAGTGCGTCGCCGCATCATGATGGGCACCTATGTCCTGTCCGCCGGGTATTACGATGCCTACTATCTGAAGGCGCAGAAGGTCCGCACACTGATCCGCCGCGACTTTACGGAATGCTTCCAGAAGGTTGACGTATTGCTGACCCCCACCGCGCCGACACCTGCCTTTGCGCAGGGTGAGCAGAGTGACGATCCGGTCCAGATGTACCTGAACGATATCTTCACCGTTCCTGCCTCCATGGCGGGTATGCCCGCCATGTCGGTGCCGGTCGGGCTTGGGGCTACGGGCCTGCCGCTTGGCCTGCAACTGATCGGTCGTCCGTTTGATGAGGAAACCCTGCTGGCCGCAGGCAGCGCGCTGGAAAGTGCAGCGGGCTTCACCCACCGGCCTGCCATCCGTGCGGAGGGCGCGAAATGAGCTACACGATCGAAGGCAAGACCGGCACATGGGAAATCGTGGTCGGGCTTGAAGTCCACGCACAGATCATAAGTCACTCGAAGCTGTTTTCCGGGGCTTCCGCTTCCTATGGTGGGGAGCCGAACACGCATGTCAGTCTGGTTGATGCCGGTTTTCCGGGCATGCTGCCCGTCCTGAACCGGGAATGCGTGGCACAGGCCGTTCGTACGGGGCTGGGCCTGCGTGCGCGCATCAATCTGGAAAGCCGGTTTGATCGCAAGAACTACTTCTATGCCGATCTGCCCACGGGTTATCAGATCAGTCAGTTCACCCATCCGATTGTGGGCGAAGGCACGGTCGAGATCGAGCTGGCCGACGGCACCGTACGTCATATCGGCATTACGCGCCTGCATATCGAGCAGGATGCTGGCAAGTCCATGCACGATCAGGACCCTGCACGCTCCTTCATCGATCTGAACCGTGCCGGTGTGGCCCTTATGGAGATCGTAAGCGAGCCGGATATTCGTAATCCGGAAGAAGCTGGAGCCTATCTGCGCAAACTGCGCCAGATCCTGCGTTATCTGGGCACATGCGATGGCAATATGGAAGAAGGGTCCATGCGAGCGGACGTGAACGTATCCGTGCGCAAGGCCGGTGAGCCGTTCCGTACGCGTTGCGAGATCAAGAACGTCAATTCCATCCGCTACGTGATGCATGCCATTGAGGTCGAGGCCGCGCGTCAGGTGGAAGTATGGGAAGATGGTGGCGAGGTGGATCAGGAAACCCGCCTTTTCGATCCCGCCCGCAATGAAACCCGCTCCCTGCGCAGCAAGGAAGATGCGCACGATTACCGCTACTTCCCCGATCCTGACCTGCTGCCGCTGGTGGTGGAACAGGAATGGGTGGACGAACTGGAACGTGCCCTGCCCGAACTGCCGGATGACAAGCGTGACCGTTTCATCAGGCAGTATGGTATCCCCCGCTACGACGCCAGCGTGCTGGTCGCCGAACAGGCGATCGCCGATTACTACGAGGAAGTGGCAAAGGGTCGCGACGCACGCCTTGCCGCCAACTGGGTCACGGGCGACCTGTTTGGCGCGCTGAACCGCACTGGTCGCACCATTCAGGACAGCCCCATCTCGGCACAGGCGCTGGGTGGCATGCTGGACCTGATGGCCGACAAGACGATTAACGGCAAGATCGCAAAAGAAGTGTTCGAAGACATGCTGGAGACCGGCGACAGCGCGGCCGACATCGTGGAGCGTAAGGGGCTGAAGCAGGTAACCGACACGGGTGCGATCGACGCGGCCGTGGCCGACGTGCTGGCGCGCAATGCCGACAAGGTGGAAGAATACCGTGGCGGCAAGGATCGTCTGTTCGGCTTTTTTGTCGGTCAGGTGATGAAAGCCATGGCGGGCAAGGCCAATCCGGCCATCGTGAATGAAGCCCTGAAAAAAGTTTTGTAAAAAAGGGCTTTTACGCATTTTAGGGCTTTGCAGGGGGGAAACCACAGGCTAAAAGCACCCCTGCAAACGCCGTGTTACTTGATAATGCGCGCTCTTCGGCGGAGGGGTGGCCGAGTGGCTGAAGGCGGCGGTTTGCTAAACCGTTGTACGGTGTCAAGCCGTACCGTGGGTTCGAATCCCATCCCCTCCGCCAATTTCTCCAAAAACCGCAGAAAACTGCCAATCCCAACCACCTCGCGGTAGCCGGCCAGCGCCCTGCCGGGAAAAATTCGCCTTAATTATTGTGCAAATCCGTGCAAATGACCGTTCAGGGCAGTTTGCACAGAGGTTTGCACAGGATGGCCAAGATCGCGTGGAAGCGGGTCGCACCTGGAATCTACCAGCGCGGCGAGATGCAGTATCAGGTCAAGATCGCCCGGAAGGGTCGAAATATCGTCGAGACGTTTGACTCGCTCGATGAGGCGAAAAAATTCTGGTTGCAGAAAACGACCGAGATCGAGGGCGGCGTCTATGTCGATCCGAAGCGTGAGCGCGAGACGACACTGATCGACCTGCTAGACAAATACGAGCGCGAAGTGACCCCGACGAAAAAGGGACACAAGCAGGAAGCCAGCGTTCTGAGAATGTGGCGGTCTCAGGAATGGGCCAGCCTGCCGATCTCATCCATATCAGCAAGGCATATCGTCGCCTGGCGGAATGGCCGGGTCGCTGAGGGCAAGGCGCCGACCACGGTCTCGAACGCCATGAATACGCTGTCGGCCGTTTTCAGTCAGGCGATCAGCGATTGGCAATATAATGTGACGAACCCGGTTCTCGGGCTGAAGCGCCCGAAAATGAATCCGCCCCGTCTAGTCAAGATGCCTGCGTCAGATCGGGACAAGCTGCTGGACGCCTGCCGGCGCGGGCCTCCCTGGCTCCGGCTCATGGTCGGAATCGCGATCGAGACAGCGATGCGCCAGGGCGAAATCAGACGCATCAGGTGGGAGCATGTTTACGACACTCACATCCATCTGCCCAAGACGAAGAATGGCGACTTGCGCGACGTTCCCCTGACCGAAGAGGCTCTTCGTGTCGTCAACGAAATCCGCGCCACCCTGCCAAGGCATCCCGACGGCTGGATGTTCGGCGACCCTGATGCGAAGTCATGGGAGGGTGGGTTTACGACCGACATGATCCAGAACGCTTACCGTGACGCCGTCGCCTGGGCCATGAAGCAGCCTGACGGGCTGAGCCAGAAATACACGTTCCACGACCTGCGCCATGTCGCCATCACGGAACTCAAGAAGGATCATGTTGACGCGATGGACCTCGCCAAGACGACGGGCCATAAGACGGTCAATCTGCTGCATAAAGTCTATTACAATCCCGACCCGGAAGAGCGGGCAAACGACATCCGGGCCAGGCGGGCGGCGCGGAAAAGCAAGGCCGGCGGAGACGTTGCTCGCCGCAACTGACACAGGGCTGATTGCCGTTGAAATCCCCCGACGATGAAGTTATATTGAAATATAACATTCAACGGATCGTCAGGAGAGACCAATGCACACCACCAATCTCCGTAAGGTCGGCGGGTCGGTCATGATGGCCGTGCCTCCCGCCGTCCTGGAAACCCTGCATCTGTCCGCAGGCACCAAGGTCTCGATCACCGTGGCCGAGGGGCGCCTGGTCGTCGAACCGAAAGCCCGTCCGAAATACACGATGGCCGAACTCCTGGCCGCGTCAGACTATTCCGAGCCGCACAGCCCGGAAGATCGGGAATGGGTGGACGCCCCGGCGGTCGGGGGTGAGATTCTGTGAAGCGTGGCGACATCTACAAGGTCGATCTTGATCCGACCGAAGGCAGGGAACAGCAGGGATACCGCCCCGTCCTGATCGTATCGCCTGACGAATTCAATCGGGTCACGCGCCTGCCTGTCATCCTGCCGATCACGAATGGCGGTGACTTCGCCCGCCGGCTGGGCTTTGCCGTGCCCCTGGCAGGAAACGGGACGGAGACGACAGGAATCATCCGGTGCGATCAGCCCCGCGTTCTGGACATCAACGCTAGGAATGGCCGGCTGGTTGAGACCCTGCCGGATATAGTGATGGACGAGGTTCTGGCGAAGGTGGTTACGATCTTCGAATAGCAGGACGGGGCACAGAGACGATTGCACCATTTTGAAATGCGCTTAATGTGGGTTTGGGGACGAAATGTCGGCTTATGGTCTTGATGTCACAAAAAAATGACACTAAGCGGACGACAAGGATGAGTATGAACTACGCAAGACCGCCCATCACCGAAGCTGTCATTGAATTCCAATTCGCTGGAGAATGTGGCGAATCTGAACGCGCTAAGGTCGCGCGGAAGTTGAAGACGCGATATCCTGTCGCGGAAAGTCGTCAGGAAATCACCTTCGAAAGTGGCTCCAGTGGTGCGAACCAGCATGTAAAAACGGTCGGCCTAAAACTATCCTCAGATGACCGCACCGAGATCATTACACTATCTGATCCTCGGTCATCTCCTGTAGGTCTCCCGATCGTAATTGAAAAGTATGGGGCTTTTTCTGCATCGCAATTGGCACCGTATTGCGGCTGGGCTTCATTTAGTAGTCGGTTCGCCGAGGATTGGTCCATCGTTGAAAAGATTATTGGCTGGCGCAAACTCCAACGAATCGGCGTCCGGTTTATCAATCGTATCGATATTCCTGGTGAAATCAGCGACCCTCGTCGCTGGGTTTCGATCGAACCGGCGCTTCCTGCTCAGTTTCCCCGACCAACGTCGTTCAATATGCGTACTGTAATCCCTGTTGATTCGGCCCAAGCCAACTTGCTTGTCGGCACGGCACCGTCGCCGTTGCCTCGTCACTCAGCTATCCTGCTGGATATCGACATCTACACCGTTAGTAGTATTGGCGATCAGGCTGGTGAGCGTTTGGAAATACTTAAATATTTCCACGATAAAAAAAATTGGATATTCGAAAGCTGCATTACCGACGATACAAGAAGGTTATTCAAATGAACGTCATGCCGAGCTTGTCGAGAGGCATCAGCGGGGAGGCGGATTACGATACCTACGCTTCGGTGCCAGCTAGGTCGGGCCAGCCGTCGTCAAATGAGCGGTCTCATTTCATCCCGGAGACTTTCAGCGAGACAAGGCCCACCGAGGAGAGACTGTTCTCTGCCTTAGCTGAGATGAAAGTATTTTTCTCCCAGGTTGCCATGCACATGGATCGTGAGTGGCGGAACAGACTGTTTCTACAACTTGACCGTCTGCATGATCCAGAGGAATGGGATGCGGCGGACGCCCCCGTAGAAATTGGATCGTTCCGCACCTTCCTGCGGATGATGTTTCTCCTGAAACCTGAGCGTCCCCCAGGACTCGCGCTTGCCAACGACGGCCATCTCCTTGCGCATTGGATTAGTGGCCGTGATCGTCTGACCATCGAATGCCTGAGCGATGATAGGTTGAAAATTGTGTTTACTAGGTGGTTAGAGGAGACCCCGGATAGGGGGGCTATAATGACTACCATCGACAGACTGGATCGAACTCTGGACCCATATGACCCCTCGTGCTGGTTTCAGGCGCATTGATGGCAATGCCGCGCCTACCCATACCAGATAGCGATCACGTAGTTCGCTATGTTTCCTATACCCGTCAAGCCAGAGATGTCGACAACAAACTTATCGGCAACGGGTTGCTATGGGCATCGTTGCAGCAAAAGAGAGACGAGACGTTCGTTAGTGTCAATTGGTTGGAATATCATAAGAAATCTGTCTCTTCGTTGAGTAGGGATGAGTCCTTAAAGCTAGTTCGCAACGATTTAGCCTCTGCGTTTCCGCCCAAACCGACCAGCAAGGCATTGCTGGCAATCGGCAATGTTGGTCAGATTAAAAGTACTTGCGCCGCAGCGGGCGCACCAGTTCGGATTACACACGAGCCAACTAAAAATAATCCCTCGCATGCAGGGATTCGTCAGCTATCAACCGAAGAAAATGAGCTTCTCGAAGTCCTGGCAACTGAAGTTTTTATCGATACAGTATTAGCCGCAACGCTGATCTGATGACTCCCTACTTAATTTTCTTGACACCGACATCATCATCTGGGCGGACGTGGTCGAGAAGTTCCGGCCGGTGGTCCTGTCCGCGAGCATGGCGGCTGTGAAGGGACGGCTTCAGAAGGAGGGGAAGCGATCCATCTGATCGCCCTGGAGATTGTCGATCGATCGGCGCTGCTGGCGGATGTCGGGAATCGGGCGGGTCGTGAGGATGGGGTTGGGATGGGGGCGGATGAGATTGATGGCGATCAGATCGAAGTGAGATCGCGGAATTTCCACTGAAGCTGGGGGGGCTGCCTTCCCGTCAGGTTCCTCCGGAGGGGGAAGCCTCTCTGGCGGATGTGCGGCTGCCGCCGGATGTGGCGGTTACGGGACTGCTGGCGGCCAAGGGTCGGCGAGCGGCACCGTGACGCGGATAGGGACATGACCACGATCTGCCGGCGGAGCCGGGCATACCGTCAGCCTCTCTCCGAGGCCCCCCCCCTTCAGCCATCCTCCTAAACGCAAATGCGACCTCGAATCCGACTCAAAAAGGGTGGTTTGCGGGTTCCGGTCAAGCACTCATCCTGTTTTCGCAACGGCAAGTGTTCAAAAAGCGGCTTTTTGGTGAGCATTTGAGGCCGTAAGGCGCTGGATTGTGGATACCGAGACACCCAGGACATCGGGTAAGCTCCCGGCGACTGACGCCTTGCTGAATATTTCTGGTCTGGTTCAGCTATGAAGCATGAACGATTTAAGAGATAGGGACGCGGTACTACCTGCGAGTGTCGCAGGTAGTACCGC